>Ga0193723_1000678_pt1 | contig 13437 bp, 7 predicted proteins | sample H2m2metaG_FD_143042 | JGI IMG/M metagenome (GOLD analysis project Ga0193723, IMG submission 143042) | Soil microbial communities from a riparian zone of the East river system, Colorado, United States - H2m2 | ecosystem: Environmental > Terrestrial > Soil > Riparian zone | place: USA: East River... | reverse complement strand
ATTGTGTGAACGGAGTCGCCGGTATAGGGCAGCTCGCCGGTGAGCATGCGGTAGCCCACGACGCCCAGCGAGTACTGGTCGGCGCGCCCGTCCACCGTCCCGCCCTTCGCCTGCTCGGGCGCCATGTAATGCGGCGTGCCGATGATCATGCCGGTGCCGGTGAAGCCGCTCGCCGCCTGCAGCGCTTTCGAGATCCCGAAATCGGTCAGCATCACGCGGCCATCGTGGTCGAACATGATGTTGGCCGGCTTCACGTCGCGATGCACGACGTGGCGCTGGTGCGCGTGGCCGAGCGCGCATGCCGCTTCCCAGAGCACGCGCTGAATGTAGTCGATGGTCAGCTGTGGCTTCTGATCGAGCACGTCCTCGAGCGACGTGCCCGCGATGTACTTCATCACGAAATAGTTGAGGCCGCCTTCGCTCTCGACGCGGTAGATCGGGATGATGTTCGTGTGGTCGAGCTTCGCCGCCGTCTTCGCTTCCTGTTGGAAGCGCTTGACGATCTGCTCGTCCATCGAGATGTCGGGCGGGAGCACTTTGATGGCGACTTCGCGCTCGAGCGTAAGATCGTGCGCGAGGAACACCGCCCCCATGCCACCTTTTCCCACCATCCGGTCGACCCGGTACTTCCCTTCGACCAGGCGTTGCAGCCGCTGCATCAGACCGTCGGTGGCGGTGCTTGCGCCCAGCGTGCCGCCGCCGGTCACGTCGGCGCCGCACGCGAGGCAGAACTTGCTCCCGTCCGGGAGTGGCGTGTGGCACTTGAGGCATTCCATCGTCGATCCGGCGGCTCCCGTCATGGGCGAGCGCGCGAGCCGAGGAACGGACTGCGCCTGCTTCCGGACACCCTGGGCGAAGCTTGTGGGCGCGCCTTACTGGCTCCGGGGACCGCCGGACCTGGCAGGATGAGATTACAGGTGCGGATTCCAATCGCCGGGATCTGTTTGATGCACATGGAGTAACGCATCGCGACACCGGCGTAATCCACCACCGCCACGTAATACGATCCGGCACTCAGCCCGAGCAGGAGATTCTCGGTCGACCCCGTGTTTTGGGACGCTCCCACCTCGGTGACGCTGGAGCCGGTCGAGCCCGGCACCGTAAGCACGTAGATGTCGATGTCCGACGAGTCCCGTCCCGCCACAAACGGCCGGCTTTGAATGCGGAACAGCGTGGAATCTCCGAGACCAGGAGCCGGGACATTGATCCGGTACCAATCGATCTCGAACGGATTGTCGATGTTCAGTGTATCGCTGAAGCCGGGCAAGCCGGACGCCCGGGTAGGAATGTTGATCTGCCTACTGTCCGCGTAGTGACACAGATCGTTTTCCTCGAACGCGTCCGGTCTGATTCGTGGGTCTGCCGTGAAATACCCCTGGGCCACCGTCAGACCATATCGCTGGGTGCGCGAGAAGAAGGTCAGGACGTGCAGATCATGGCTGGGCAACGTCTTGAGTGCCACGGTCGTGGACTCGCGCGGCGCCTGAAGGGGCTGGAATTCGTCCCCTTTGCAGCGGGAGAAATCCGAGCCGATGAAATCCGCGGAGTCTCGACCGAAGAACTTCTCGACGGGATCGTGCGTGGGATCCCCAGTCAGATAGCCAAGCGAGTCGATCAGGAACGTCCGCGTCGCAGCGGCGCTGGTGTCGCCGAACGATGGATAGGTGATGAAGAAGGTCAGCGCCTGGGTCGAATCGATGGTGTGGAAATGGAACCAGTCCTCTCCGAGACCGAGCGTGCGGTCCACGGGTTCGAAAGCGAGCGCCGGATTCGTGAAGAGGATCGGCGCGAGCTGCGTGCCGGGCCACGGCCCGCCCAGGTCGAGGTTGATGTCCGCGGGGATAGTGTCGTTGGGCTCGAAGATGTCGTCTTTCTCGACGGTCGTGATCGCGGTATCGAGACCAAACACTCCGGCGCCGAGGAAGAACAATTGACCGCTGTGGGCGGGCGGCGGAACCCAGTACTTGATCTGGCCGATGCCGGCGGAATCGCGCACCGCCGAGAACGGGTACTTGATCAGACCGATATCGCCGAGGTTCGCGACGAACAGGGAGTCCACGCCGACTCCATAAACCGTCAACAGCTCGCCATAGTGGACGTCGCGCGGGCGGATGCTGTCGATTTCGAGGGGATTCGCGACGCGCAAGGAAAGATCGGCTGACTGCGCTTTCTCGAACGTCACGGCCCGCGCGATGATGTCGACGGTACCGCTGTTCACCCCGGTCACGGTCGCGTAGCCGCAGCAGTCCCTGTCGACGCGGGCGATGGATCCACTGCCGCTCGTGAAGTCGAAATCGACGTTCGTGATGGGCTGGGTGTCGGCGCCGATCACGCGCCACGCCTGGGCGTAGACCGAGACTTCCTGACCCCGCAGGACGATGTGTGACGGCGCCTGGAGCGTGACGAAAACCTTGTCGCTCTTGTCGGTTGGGAAGGCACAGGTGACGCCTGCGAGCGCCACTGCGAGTGTCACGATGGGGGTAGCTCGGCGGAGACTGCGCATCCGGCTCAATCCGTGTACGTGAGGTCCGAACATACAATACGCGGGATGCTCGGGCCAGACTGCGACTTAGAGCGTGCCTCGCCGCTTGAGGTCGAGATACTTCGCGACCACCGCCTGCGCCGCGCGCTCCGGTGTGACATCGATCACCAGCACTCCCGCCCGGCGCATGTGTCCCAGCGCTTCCTCCCGCGCATGCAGCAGCTCCTCCGCCGCCGCTTTCCGGAATGCGTCCCGCGGGACCGCGGGTCGCTGCATCGCCACTTGGTCGAGCTCGGGATTGCGCAACGTGACGGCCAGAGGCAGGTGGCGCGGGCGCAGCGTCGCGACGTTCGCAACGAGCGCATCGGACGCAAAGCGATCGATCACATCCGTGAACAAGACCGTCAGCGCGCGCTTGCGGTTGCGTGCCGCCATATAGCGAAACGCGCCGGGATAATCGGACTCCACGACCTTGGGCTGGACCTCCGCGAGCACGTCCATCACCCGGCGCACCCCGGTCCGGCCGCGCTCGGGCGCAACGAAGTGCTGGACGCCGTCGGCGAACGTCATGATCCCGACGTTGTCGTCGTGCTGCGCCGCCGCATACGCCAGCTCGAGCGCCGCCTGGACCGCGAAGTCGAGCCGCGCCACGCCGGCCGCCACGTCGGCGCTCATGAGCCGGCCGGTATCCAGCACCAGCAGCACCTGCTGGCGGCGCTCGGCCTCGTACTGCCGCGTGATCACCTTGGCGCGCCGCGCCGTCGCCTTCCAATCGATGTGCCGCAGATCGTCACCCGGTACCCACTCGCGCAGCGACTCGAACAGCCGCCCCTCACCGAGCCGGCGGATCGGCTTCGTCCCCGCATCGCGCCGCCGCATCGCCTCCGCCACCGACGCGCGCAGGCGAACCGACACCAATGGCGGATAGACGACGACCTCCCAGGGCAGCGGCACGCGCACCCGACGCCGGCCGAGCCCCAGCGGTCCCAGACTGTCGAGGATGAAGCCGGCGGCGCCCCCCCCTCCGCGCTCGCGCCCGCGCCGCAACGGAACGACGGGCACCGTCTCCCGGCCAACCGCCCGCGGCTCGATTCGCAACGCTCGAGGCGGCTGTGGGCCACCCAGGATCTCGGGACGCACCTCGCGCACCCGTATTCGCGCGCGGCGCCCCGAGGGGTTGGTCCAGCGGTAGGTGACCTCCCCGGTATGACCCACGGACAAGGCGGGCAACGGGTCCCGGTTCACGACGACCGGCTGCGCGAGTGTCGCGTCGATCCAGATTAGGACGATCAGCACCAGATCGGCGAGCAGCATCACGTCGAGACCCCACGGCGTCCAGAATCCGGCAACGCCTAGCAACGAGAAGACGCCCGCAATCACGAGCGCCCGTGGTGTCCACAGAATCCCGGCGACCGTACCAAGGGCATACCACAGCCCCACGAACGCCGCGATGACAGCGCCGGCAAGCACCACCGGCTGCAGGCTCACGCGGTGGGAGCCTCGGTCCGGTCCAGAATCGCCTTGAGGGCCTGATCGGCGGTCACCCCCTCGAGCTCGAGCTCGGGCGCCACGTTGACGCGATGCCGGAGAATCGCGGGAGCGAGCTGCTTCACATCGTCGGGAATTACGTAGTCGCGCCCGTCGAGCAGCGCAGCCGATCGTGCGGCCTTGAAGAGCGACACGCCGGCGCGCGGGCTTGCTCCCAGTGTCAGCGAAGCGGCGCCGCGCGTGGCGCGCACGATCGACGTGATGTACGCCGTGATGCGGGGCTCGACGCGGACGGCATCGACTGCCTGCCGCAGCTGCTCGAGGCCGCCGGCGTTGATCACCGGCGTGACGCCGTACGTCTCGGTCCGGTCGGCCTCGAAGCCCTCGACGTACCTCGTCAGAATCCCCTGCTCCACTTCCGCCGACGGATAGCCGATCTGCACCTTGGCCATGAAACGATCGAGCTCGGCCTCCGGCAAGGGATAGGTGCCTTCGAACTCGATCGGGTTTTGGGTGGCGAACACCGTGAACGTCTGCGACAGCGGATGGCTCTGGCCGTCCACGGTCACGGTCCGCTCCTGCATCGCCTCGAGCAGGGCGGCCTGCGTCTTCGCGGGCGCGCGGTTGATTTCGTCCGCGAGCACGAGGTCGGCGAAGACCGGTCCGGGACGGAAGGAGAATTGTTGCGCGCCGGTGAGCAGCGTGATACCGGTGATGTCGGCGGGCATCAGGTCGGGGGTGAACTGGATGCGGACAAAGCGCACGTCGAGCGCGAGCCCGAGGGTTCGCACGAGGAGCGTCTTGGCGGTCCCCGGAACACCCTCGAGCAGAATGTGCCCGCGCGCGAGCAGGCAGACGAGCACCTCGCGTATGGCGGCGTCCTGTCCCAGCACCACCCGGCGCAGGGATTCTAGAATGCGTTGCGCGTCGTGCGCGGGCGCAGCTCCTCCCACACGTCCTCCACGGCTTGAGCGGCAAGAAGCACGCGTTGCTCATCGCGATCGCGTGCAATGAGAAGGTGATGTAACCGGCGTACGGCGCCGCGGCCTGCGGGACCGCGCATCGCCAACTCCAGGCTTTCGAGCCACGGCACCACATCGCCGCCACCGAGATGACCGGTCCGACTCAGCCGGCGGCGCAATCCCAGCGCCAGACGTTGCACCGCCGTGTCCGCGGCGGCGGCGCTCTCGAGACCGGCCCCAAGCGCCTCGAGATGCTCGAGCGGCGAGCGCCGCCGCCGTTCGATGACGGATAGCGCAGGACCGAAGCGCACCGCCGTCATCGCGAGCCACGCCAGCGCGACCGCCACGAGCTGCAGGATCGCCCAACCGGCCGGCGAGCTGCGCAACCAGCTCCATGTGCGGCCGACGGACGATACCTGATTCTGGTCCCCGAATCCTTGGTGGTATTCGTCCCACACGACCCGGCCGGGACGCTCAGGCCGCGGCGTGAGCAACGGCAGCAATGCAATGGGGACGTCGGTGTCGCGCCAGGCGCGGTTCGTGAACCAGCGCGGATCGGCGGCGAGCGTGATCGTGCCGCCGCCCCGGTAGCGCAGTCGCAGGATCGCGGGCCGATTGTTCAGCGCCACGACGACCGTGTCGACTTCGAACGGCACCAGCGTGCTGCAGATGCCGGGGCGCGAGTCGTCCTCGTCGCCACCTTTCTTCAGCCGCTCGAGCGAACCCCGCTGCGTGGTATCGGACTGTGGGACAGCCGCCGTCAACACGCGCCGCGTGGTGGGCAGCCGCACGTCGGTCTCCCGCGCTCGGACCCCGATGCTGTCCTGGAACCCCACGCCTCCCGGTCGCGTGCGCCACCCGACGCACGACGTGACGCCGGCGCCATCGCCCGCCGCCACGACGGCCCCTCCCGCGCGCACGTAGCGCACGACCTGCTCCAGCTCGGTCTCCTCCAGGGGAATGATGGGATCGAGCAGGACGAGAACGGCGGGGCGATGGGCGCGCTCGGTGGCGAGCGTCGCGAGTGAAGTGCGACGCCGCTCGGAAAGCCGGCCCAGACCCACGAGGATTTCATGCAACGCCTTGCTGCCGGTCGGGCCGGTGAGATACGTCGATGTCCGAAAATCGAGCTCGTCGACAGGAGGCTTACGATTTGCCGCCCAGAGTGCCAGGCCGATGGCGGCCGCCAGAAGTACCGCCGCCGCGATCTCAAGCCGGTACGACATACTGACCTCGGACCAGCTCCGTTGCGCCCGCGCCGAACGTCGCGTAGCCGTCGGCATCGCAGGGGACGGCCGCGAAGAGGTAGCGGTAGAGCTGCGCCACGAGGTCGGCCAGGGACGCGCGACCCCGGTCGGTCAAGCGCGCTTCCCCGACGTACTCCGCCGGGGTCTTCGATGCGTGAAAGCGCAGCGCCTTCCGGCGGTCCAGCTCGAGGACAAGTGCCAGGAAGCGCTGGCCGAGCGCCTCGGCGTAGCGGCCGGCGCGCGCCAGCTCGTCCGCCATGGCGAGGTGGGCTGCGGCGTCCATGATCGCGACCGCTCCGGCTGCCGTCCTGGCCTCGCCGGTCCGCACACCGGGGCGGACGATCCGCCACATGACGTACCCGATGTGCACCAGGAGCGCGACGAGCGCGACGACGACGAGGGCCATGCCGATGTTGAAGCCGAGCGGATGCTGCCCCGCCATCCGATTGAGCCAATCGACCAGATTATGCCACTGGCGCGCCAGCCACGAGAGCAGGGGCCGGCGCTCGACCCACTGAAACTCCGGGCGTGCGAACACCTGGCCGATCACGCGCCGCACCGAGTCCGGATCGATTAGTGAGTCTCCGTCATCCCCGTCCCGAGCTGGTCGCTCAGGACCTGGAGGTCGAATGCCTCGCGCCGCACCCGCAGGTCGTAGTACAGCAAGGTGAGCGCGCAGGGGAGGATCGGCGCCAGCACGATGCCCATCAGCGACGCGATGACCACGAAGAAGGGCTGCAACGAATCGTTCCCCGAGACGCCCAATACCCCGCTGATGCCGCCGATGACCATCTGCGGCAGAAATTGGGAAATCAGCCACGCGACGACCACGGTCCCGAAGACCTTCAGGCGCGCGCCGCGCGTCAGCTCCCAGGAGCGGCCGAACGTGTCGAAGGCGCTGGGGAGATCTTCGAGCACGATGATCGGTGTGGTTGTCCCATACCCACACGCGACCCACGCCACGAACCAGATCGCGCCGACGATTCCGATGAAGATCATCAACCCGGCCATCCCCGGCCCCACCAGCCGCCCCACGAAATACAAAATCCCCACCCCAACCGCGCAGGCGAGATACAAGAGGATCAGCAGCAGCGCCTTGCTGAGCGCCACGAGCAGCAGCGGAATGATTTTGTCGATGCCGAAGCGGAGCGCCGCGCCCAGCTCCGGCTCCTGGCCGAGATAGGAGTCCGAGATGATCCGAATCGTCCCGGCCTTCAGAAGCAAGCTGCAGGCGGTCCAGACGACCACTAGTGTGAGGATCACGCCGATACTGGCTCCCAGGTGCTCCTGGAAGACACTGAGGAGTGCGAACGGCGTCTTGCTGAACCGCAGGTTCAGGTAAATCCCTGCCGCCGTCGGAAGCCAGACCAGGATCAAAGTCAGCCGCATGAACAGGCCGAAATGACGGCGGTAGATGTTGAAGCTTCCGTCGAGGATCTCGCCCAGCCGCATGGGCCTGATGTTGGAATTAATGGGTCGCTCCGCGCGAGGACACGCGGTAAGATGAGGACATGCCGCCTTCCGCGCGAGACCTCGATCTCCGCCAGCATCACGGCGTCGAAACGCCGGAGCACGTCGATGTCCAGTTCGAGCTGGCCGGCGTGGGGTCGCGTGTGGCGGCAGGGCTGCTGGATCTGCTGCTCCAGGGGCTCGCGCTGGTCGCACTCTGGATCGGCGGCGGGGCTCTGGTCGGCGGGCTGTTCTCACCGCGCGGGATGGCGCAAAGCTGGTTCAGCGCCGTGATGATTCTGCTGACGTTCTGCTTTCTATGGGGCTACTTCACGCTGTTCGAGGCGCTCAACGGCGGGCGTACCCCGGGGAAACAGGCCCTCGGCATACGCGTGGTGATGGATACCGGTCGCTCTCTCACCCCGGCGGCAGCGCTGATCCGGAATCTCGTCCGGTTCGTCGATTGCTATTTCCCGGCTCTAGGCGCGCCGGCGCTGCTCTCGATGTTTTTGCACCCCAGCAACAAGCGCCCGGGCGACATGGCGGCGGGAACGATCGTCGTGCGCGACCACCCCACGGACTGGACGTTGGGCGTACAGGCGCCCGCGGACGAGCTTCCGGAGCCGATCGAGACCGGCCCCCCGGACCTGTCCGAAGACGAGTTCCGGTTACTGGATCGCTTCCTCGGACGCCTCAACGACCTGACGCCAGAAGTTCAGGTACGGATTACGACCGACCTCGTGCACCGGTTCGAGCAGCGCGTCCCGCGGCGGACCGCGGACGACGAGGCCTATCTCGTGAAGGTATTCGCCGACGAACAACGCAAGCGCCGCAGCCGCTTCGCGCCGCGCGCGAAACCCGGCGCCGCGGGGCGTATCACCGTCCCCGCCGAGCGCTTCGTACAGAAGAAGCGCGAGGCATGGGAGACGTTCCGCGCCACGGCACTGTTCATGGAGCGCTCCGGCATCGGCGGATTGGCGCCCGACGAGATCCCGGCGTTCGCCGCGCAGTACCGCGAGGTAGCCGCCGATCTGGCGCGCGCGCGGACCTACCAGGTCGATCCGCGCGTCATCGCGTACCTCGAGCGAGTCGTGACGGCCGGGCACAACGCGTTGTATCGCGCGCGCGGCACGGAGCGGACACCCATTCTCCATTACATCCTGCGCGACTTTCCCGCCGCGGTGGTGCACTCGTGGAGGTACGTGCTGCTCGCGTTCCTCTTGTTTGCGGTCCCTGCGGTGGTCGGCTACGTCATGATTCGCGAGCAGCCGGCACTGGGCGAAGAGCTGTTGTCGCCCGGCATGGTGGCGCGCGCCGAGGCGGCAGCCGAAAACCAGGCGGAGGGCCGGGGCTACGCGGAGACCGAGAAGGAATACCGCCCCCAGACCGCCGCATGGATCATTACGAACAACATCTCGGTTTCCTTCGGCACGTTCGTGGGCGGTATGACCGGCGGCCTGCTCACCGCCTGGCTCCTGTTCACCAACGGCTTGATGCTGGGACTCGTGCTCGGACTGTTTCAGAACTACCAGGCGCTGCGATACCTGCTGACCTTCGTGCTGGGCCACGGGGTGCTCGAATTGACGGCCATCTTCATCTCGGCGGGGGCAGGCTTCCGGTTGGCGAAGGCGATGATTGCGCCGGGCGACCGCACGCGCAAAGACGCGCTGGTCGTCGAGGGACGAATCGCGGCGCGCATGATCGGTGCGGTCGTGACGCTGCTCGCGATTGCGGGCACCATCGAGGGCTTGTTATCGACGTCGGACGCCGCCGCGGCCTGGAAGTACGGCGTGAGCGCCACCACCGCCATCTTCCTGATCCTCTACCTATTGAACGGCAGAGCCGAGCTCAGACGTCCTACGGGTTGACGGTCACCGTCCCCGTCATGCTCGGATGAATCGAGCAGTGGTAGGTGAACGATCCTACCGTACCGAAGTAGACGGGGCCCGAGGTCTGCCCAGGCGTCAGGTTCGTATTCCAGAGAGCGTTGTCCGACGTTGACGTGTGCGGCACTCCTGTGTTCTTCCAGCTGACGTACTGGCCCTGTTTTATCGTCACGACCTGCGGCGTGAAGGAAAAGTCGGCCGCAACGACCAGCGCGCCACTCGCCGTGATCGTCGCCGTGCTCGGCGCGTACCCCGCCGCCGTCGCAGTGATGATGTAGGTGCCGGCGGTATCGAACACGACCCCCGCCCCCACGCTCGAGCTGTTGGTGGGGATCGTCACGAGCGTCGCATCGAACGCGCTGTGCGCCGGCACGCTCGACGCCAGCGTGATGTCCAGCGGTGCCGTGACTGGGCGTATGGTTCCGAGTGAGTCCTCCGCGTACACCGTGAATCCCAACCGCTGCCCCGCGTTCGCGGTCGTCGACGTCGAGATGAACAGCCGCGGCTTGCCGATGACGATGGTCGACGACGTACCGGACCTGGCGATCGCGGCCGACGCGGTTACCGCCGCGCTCCCTGCGGCGCCGCCCGTCACGGTGAAGTACGCCGAGCCGGACCGCGCGGGGATCACGACGTTCTGGGGAGCGGTCAACACCGCCGGATTCGTCGATCCGAGCGCGACGGTCACCGCCGAGTCATTCGAGAACGGCAGCGTGACGTACATCTGGGCGGTCTGGTTCGGCCCGATGGTTGTCGGCACCGAGCCGAATGACAGCTGACCCGTATCGACCGAAACGACCGTGGTATCCGATTTGTAGCCCGGCGCCCCAAACAGCACGTTCACGCTGCCCTTGGCTCGCGGCCGGATCGGGAAGAACGCGTTCGCACTCCGGGCAGCGATCGTGAACGTGGCCGAGTCTACCGTCGCCACCGCGTTGTCGCTGGAGCTTGCCGAGACGACGAGCGCGGCGGAGATGATCCGCTGCTGACCATTCTGATCGGCCGTGTAGACGTTATAGCTCGGCGGCGCCTGACCGACGAACAGGCTCACGGTCGGCGGCGCGATGAGTTGTGGCGGGCCGACCGAGATGGTGGCCGTGCTCTGGCTGTAGGCGCTCGCGCGGGCGGTGAGGACGGCGCTGTTCGCGAAATTCCCGATGATCTCGAACGTGTTGCTGCTCGTTTGTCCCAGTGGGATCGCCACGGAATCCGCAGACAACTGGAACACCTGGCCGGCCGGCGGCTGCGTGCTGTCGCTGCGGAAGAGGTGCACCACCAAGGGCGCGCCCGTGACCGGGTTATCGACGTACACGTACTGGCTCGGCAGAATCTGGCCCAGGCCGACGGTCTGATTACCGGTCGTGAGATGCAGCGTCGGGCCGGTCACTGCGACGAGCGGCGTCGAGTCGGGCGCGAAACCGGGGGCGGAGTAGCGCAGCCGCGCGGACCCGCTGCCGACGAAGCGGACGCGGAGCTGTGCCCAATTGCGACTCGTGTCCGCAACGGCGATCGCGGTGTCGCCCGGTCCATTGATACTGAACGCCGAATCGATCACCATCACGTTCGGATCGGTCGAGACCACGTTGACACTGATCGGCGCAAACGGATTGAGCGCGTAGTGCGACCGCGTGCCGGTGTAGACGTACGCCAGGTACGGCAGATCCGTGGTGAACCGCGTCGCCGGCAGGCCACCCTGCAGCAGGCTCGCCGCCTCCGGCGTCACCGACACCTTGCCGCGCACGTAGCCGGCCGCTGTCGCCACGATCGAATCGGTGCGGCTCGAATCCAGCGCCCACACCTCGAAGTACCCGCTCGAGCTCTGGCCTTTGTTGATCACGACGGTGTCGGCCGTGAGGGTGTCGAGCGTCGGGTCAAAGCGCCGCAGGGCAACCTTCACCGTGTCGGGCACCGATCCGCCGACGACGTAGACATAGGTGTTCTTGAGTTTCAGCCCGCGCCCGACCGAGTACGGATACCCGAGTTGGATGGCCAGCGGCGTTGGGAACACCTTGATCAAACTGGACGAGTCGGGCCGCGCGCTCGGCGCTGACGCCAGAATTCTCGCCCCAGCGCTGTCGACACCCCTGAACCGCAACGTGTCTGGGTGGTTGACGCTGTAATACTGCCCGGAATCGATGGTCACCACGCCCGAGTCGAGTGTAAATGTCGCGGTATTGGTCGAAGCGAGATTGACCTGCAGCGGCGCGATCAGCGGGCGATACTGCTGGTCCGCGGAATCGTAGACCGCCACCGTCACGGCGTATGGTGTTCCGATCGTGTAATTCGTCGTGCCGGGATACTGGAACGGCCGGACGTGCAACGAATCGACGCGGTAGACCGCGGGCGAGCCGCTGATCACATATCCCGGCGTGAGCGTCGTGTCGACCCGCAACGTGTCCAGGCCGATCGAGTCGCCGACGAGATCGATGTAACCGTAGATCTGTCCGGCGGGGATTCGGATGCTGGGCGGTCCCCGCACCGCGCCGGCGCGCGTATGTGCCAGCGACACGGTGAATGTGTCGGGCCGGACGTAGGGCAGCTGCACGTAGCCGGCATTCTTCCACAGCGTCCCCAGCCCAATACGGCCCGTGTACGGATACGACACCTGCAGCAGCATCGTCGGCTTGGTGACGCGGACGAGGAACGAATCGGACACGTAACCCGGCGCTGAGAGGACGACCCAGGCGGAGTCGCCACCCGCGGCCGGCTGCGCGCGCAGCGCGTTCGACCGGGTGCTGCCCGTCGAACCCGGCGGCAGCTTCAACGTCGCGGAATCGACCGAGACCACGCTCGGCGCCCGCGACACCGCGGTGATCACCAGCGTGTCCCTGGTCGCGTGCGCATAGCGCAGCGAGTCGGCCGGGGATGCGCTCCAGTAGCCAAGTGCGGGATCCCCGGCGATCAAGCTGCCCTGACCGGACGCGGTCAGGCGGGGCGTCGTGAAGATCAGCGTATCCGTCGCGGACGCCCAGCCCGGCGCCGTGACGGTCATCCCGGTCTTCCCCGGGGTCGTTGCGGCGACGGTGACGTACGCGCCCGTCGCTGTTTTCTTGATCGTGTCGGGCGACTGAACGGTGCCGATCCCATTGGACAGGCTGGCACTCACGACGAGAATGTGGTCCATCCCGTACGTGATCCCGACGTAGGGCTGGAACGTCTGGCCGACGCCAAGCGTGCGCGTATAGGGATACGGGATGTTCAGCGTCAGATTGTTCGGCGCCACGTACACGCGCGAGAACTTGCCCACGAATCCGCCCGACGTGGGGATGACGCTGTCGGTCCCCTGCGTCAATCCCTGAATCACCACGTCGGCCGCCAGCTGGCCCGCCGGGATGATCGCCGGCGCGGGACTGATCGCCGACGTCCCCGGTTTCCCGTAGACAAACGTCACGCCGAGGCCGCCAGCGGGCGCTGGATCGGAGAGAAAGACCTGCGCGCGGTAGGTCTCGTTCTGGTTGGCGTAGAAGTTCGGCTGCTGCGAGAACGATCCGATTTCGCGGAATTCGATCGTCGAGACAACGGTGACGACCATGGTATCGGGCGTGAAAACGCCGGCCGAATCGGCGGCCACGACGGTCACGCGGCCCGCCTTGAGTCCGCAGAACAATACTGAGGTCCCGGACGACGGCGGCGCGATCGAGAGCTTGCTCAAGACGCCGCCGGGGCAGCCGAGCGCGGGGCGCGCGACGAGCGTATCCGCCGCAGGAATGACGGATAGCAGCACGCGCACCGTCCCCGGATCGGTGCGGCTCAACGTCAACGGCACCGACACGCTGCCGCCATTTCCCACCGCGAGCGAGTCGAACCCCCACTGCAGCAACGACGGGGGCGCCGACACCACCGCGACCTTCACCGAATCCTTGAACCCATCGACCGAATCGATGACGAACGTGACGCCGTTCAGCTGCTGGCCGGGCACGAGG
>Ga0193723_1000677_pt1 | contig 13451 bp, 10 predicted proteins | sample H2m2metaG_FD_143042 | JGI IMG/M metagenome (GOLD analysis project Ga0193723, IMG submission 143042) | Soil microbial communities from a riparian zone of the East river system, Colorado, United States - H2m2 | ecosystem: Environmental > Terrestrial > Soil > Riparian zone | place: USA: East River... | reverse complement strand
AGCAACTCGAAAAAGCGAGGACCGTTTGATTCTACCTATCTCCTTACCGGCCTTCCGGAACTTGGAAAGAAAACCGGCTTTTCTAGTGTAACTGCAGTTGGTCTCCCATTTATCACCAAGGATCGCGAGCAAGACGCTTCGGTCGGCGAAGGCATTCTCTCGCTTAAACTCACGCGCACCGGTGAAGGTCCTACTGTCAGCGTCGTTAGGCTAACCCCCGGACCGCTGCCAGACGATCCTTTTTCGGAGTCTGCGCGACTCGCCAAAGCTGACCGCGAGTTGAACGCTGTTTATTCGGCGTTACTCAAGCGCCTCAACCCGTCGGCGCAACAGGCGCTTAGGACCGAGCAGCGGGCCTGGGTTGAACAACGTGACCGACAAGCAGACGAAACTGTGCATAAAAAAAGCGACAGCGAGAACGCGCGCATAGTTCGCGACCACCTTCTGCGCCAGCTTACCGAGGAACGCTCCGCGGAACTGCAAAAACGGGAAGCGCAAGCGAAGTAGAGTTACCCCGAGCAATCAACGGGATGTCGGAGAAAAAACTCCAAAGAAGGACGAACCAACCAATGAAATTATTCTTCAACTTCGTGATAATGATCGTCTGCGGTCTTTCTGTTATTGCCGCGGATGAAGAACCGGAAGCAGCAGTCGAAGATTCGTCCGCGGGATTGCCTGATGCCTACGCAAAGGACTATTTGATAGCGGCCAGCACGATTTCCCCGGACAAGAAGTTCGCTGTCATTTACCCAACGTTGGATGCAGAGGAAGCTGCGGAAAACGCTAACCATCCGGAAGGTATCAAAAACTACGTCGTTGCGTTGCAGCCTTTTACTGTCCTGGGAGAGTTACAGACGAAGTATCCTTACTTCCAAAATCAGAGCAATGGCGGCATCAGCGCGGAATGGCCGGATGACAGCTCGGTCGCCCTGATTACGCTCGATGGTAAGTGGGGTCCGCATGATGTGTTTCTGCTGGAGTTTCGCGACGGTAAGCTAGCTCGAACAACGAGTGTTCTCGCCAAGGCGCACGATCTTTTATTGCCAGACTACCGCAAGTCAAAGGCCGAACCGTACAACGACATTTTCGATTTCATTTTTGACGGGGAGCACGGTCCGGTGTTCAAACTCGACGGCGCGAATCGCGTGATAATCGATGGCGATGCGACGACTGACCCGAAGGGAATTTCCGAGCACAGATGGTCGGCGCAGCTAAAGGCCGTCTGGGACGTTTCGCAGGGAAAATTCACGTCGCAGAAAATTACGCGAAGGACATCAAAGCAGAGTAACTAGCTCGCCTTGCCCAAGTCCGACCCTCCTGATCTTAATAGAATATCGACGATGGCTTCGTGCCTGAGCTAATCTCGAGGAGTGTCACGACCTTACACCCCGCAGGCGACGGAAAGTAAGGATTCAATCTTTTTCGGATCGCAACGATAAATCGTCGTTGCTCCTCCCTCGTAATATTGCGACGCGACCACGACTTCCATTTTACCGTCTCCGTCCAGGTCCAGCACTGCGATCACTTTGTATACATTCGGTGCGTTAAAGCTCGCGTCGTCGTCGGTGCGGTTCTGGTAAGCCTTCGGATAAAATTCACCTTCGACAAGTTGTGTTTCCACCTTTCCAGCTACCAGCCGGCGCAACAACACCATCGAATAACTACCAGCTGGCGATCGCATCGGCGCGCCCTCGTATTTTTCAAAATAATTCGTTGCGCTGATTAACACTTCTTCTTCGCCATCGGCGTCCAGATCAACTCGCAGGATGCTTTCGATCTTCACTTTCGGCTTATCGATTCCTTTTGTTTTTAGAAAATCGCGCGTCGCATCGACATAAACTTGCTGACTTGCATCGAGGATCTGCACCTTTCGCGGTAACGCATTCCATGGCGCGGCCAGTGCGATCGCGCCCTTGTCCGGATTTGGCGAGAGCGAAACGGTCAAAACGTCCGAACACACTTCCTCTTCCGTCGGTTTCGGTTTGCCTCCCTTGGCTTCACCAAATGATTGGGTTAATCCGTAGATTTTGTACGTCCTTTCATCCGAAATAGCCTTTGCCGCTTCATCCGATTTGATCCATTTACCGTCGGCGGTCGCGCCAAACAAATACCCGGTCTGGACTTCAACAATTGGGTGCACATCTGCTTTGGCGGCGAGAAACGGATTCGCAACCATCACTGACGCCGCATACAAGAATGACATCGTCGCAAGTCTGATGCCCTGGGAGATTTTCACGAACCGATCCTATCAGGAGATTCCTTGACACTGCACGCAGGAATTTCTGAACCTGCTCCTGATGAGACGACGGACCGGCAGCACCTCGAGCCTGGCGCTATTTTTCGCCTGTGCGTCGGTGCTCGCAGAGGAAATCCCAACTGCGGAAACGATTACTGATTTCTCGCCGGACAAAAAATTCGCGGTGCGGATTGCCTATGATCCAAGTCTGCTTCCTGAAAGCGGAGACGAGATTCCTGCCGAGGCAACGCGAAAACTCGAGGTTATTGCGATGCCCGATAAAGACGTCGTGCTGGACTTCAGCGACAACGAGGGCGGTCTAAAAGGAAAAGTCATATGGTCTCAGGACTCGAAATGGTTCGCCTATGCTTTGTCGCTTGGTCAGCGCGTCACCGAGACCCGCGTCTGCCACCGTTCCGGTGATCGGTTCGAAAAGCTCAAGACCGAATATCTCGGGGTCGATCCCGGTGGCGATGTTCGAAATGAATACGTTACCCCCCTGCGCTGGGTGAAACCGGGGACGTTGGTGCTCGAGCAATTCTCAATTTTCCGAGGCGGTGCAGGTGATGCGAAGATGCAGTTTACAGTCCGATTCGACGAGCACGGAAAATTTCACGTCACCAGCAAGAAGAAAATCAAAGAAGGGAATAAGATAAACGGATAGCGTATGAGATTTTCATCCATTACCGATTCTTCAAGCACGCCTCTCTTTGATCGCCTGTAAAATTTCGGCAATCGTTTCACCGCGGGGCTTCGCGCCTAGATTGCCTTTGCCGTGAACACGGACGCTCACTGCATCGGCGTCCATGTCACGTTTTCCGATCACAAACATGGTGTGCACCTTCATTTGTTCGGCACGCTGAATTTTGCCGTTGATCTTATCGCTGCTTTCGTCAATTTCCGCGCGAACTTGATTGGCGCGCAGTTCCTTCAGAATCGAGCGCGCGTAATCCATCAGCTTCGGATCGTCGCCGATAGTGAGAATGCGGACTTGTTCCGGCGATAGCCAGAGCGGGAAATTGCCGGCGTAATGCTCGATCAGGAATCCGATGAAGCGCTCGTGCGTACCGAGCGGCGCGCGATGAATGCAGATCGGGATCTTGTCAGTGTTGTCGCGGTCTTTGTAGCGAAGATCAAAACTGCGCGGTTGTGCGAAATCGACCTGGTTGGTCGCGATTGAAAATTCACGGCCGATCACGCTCCACGCTTGCACGTCGATCTTGGGGCCGTAAAACGCAGCTTCGTTCGGCACTTCGACATAATTGATTCCGGAATCTTTTAACACGCCACGCGTCATCTCCTCGGTTTTTTTCCAAAGCTCAGGTTCATTTACAAACTTCTGGCCGAGCTTTGCGGGATCGTGGGTCGAGAAGCGCATTAAATATTTGTCGATCCCGAATAACTTGAAATAATTCAGATACATCTCGTTCACGGCGTTGAACTCCGCCTCGAACTGCTCCGGCGTCATGTAAAGATGGGCGTCGTTCATCTGCAGCGAACGCACCCGCATGAGTCCAAACAACTCGCCGCTTTTCTCATAGCGATAATCCGTCCCATACTCCGCCAGCCGCAACGGCAGCTCGCGATAGCTGCGAGGCAGCGCTGCAAACAACTTGTGGTGATGCGGACAGTTCATCGCCTTGAGGTAGTACCGATCACCAATAGAGGCCGCGAATTGCTTTAACTCTCTTAGCTTCGCTTCGTCCGCTCGCTCTGAGCCTCGAACCAACTCAAGTTTGGTAAATAAGTTGTCCCTCGTGGCAGGGTCGGAAAGATTTTGTGACTTCGCCTCGTCGAGAACTCCTTCCCAAACCTCTCCGCAATAATTTTCGAAGTGAGCGATGAGCGCATTCGCTTTTTCAAGCCGCTCCTTATCCTTGTCTTCGACTAGAGTCATCGGCGGGAACATCGATTCAACGTAGTAGGGGACGTGACCGCTCTTTTTGTACAAGCTCTCGCGCGCGATGTGCGGAGTGCGGACACGTTGATAACCGGCGGCAAACTCGGTTTCTTTAGCGAGCTTTTCCAGCTCGTCGGCGATCACTGCGCCACGCGGCAGGAACATCGGCAGACCCGGGCCGACATCGTCGTCAAAAACGAATAGCTCGAGCTCCTTGCCGAGCTTGCGGTGATCGCGCTTCTTGGCTTCCTCGAGCATGGCAAAGTAGTCATCGAGTTCCTTTTTCGTTTTGAACGCGGTGCCGTAAATGCGTTGCAGTTGCGGATTCTTTTCGTCGCCTTTGTAGTAGGCGCTCGCCACGTTGGTGAGCTTGAAAGCGCCGATATTTCCTGTGCGCATGACGTGCGGGCCGGCACACAGATCGATGAAATCACCGCTGCGGTAGAGCGAGATTTTTTCGTCGGCCGGAATATTCTCGATGATGTCGAGCTTGAATTTGCTGGGTTCAGGTCGCTCGCCTAGCCCCGCGAGTCGCCCTTGCTTCCCAAGCGCCAGCGCTTCATCGCGCGAAACTTCAATCCGCTCGAATGGATGGTTCGCTTTGATCTCCTTTTTCATCTCCGCCTCGATCTTTTCGAAATCGTCGGGCGAAATGCGGTGAGGGAGATCGACATCGTAGTAAAAACCGTTTTCCACCGGTGGCCCGGCGGCGAACTGCGCTTCCGGCCAGATTTTCAGAATCGCCGTCGCAAGTACGTGCGACGCCGAGTGACGAAGCCGCTCCAAGTCAGTCATCGTCGCACGTTGTTCTAATGTTTTTCGTTCATCAGACATGGTCGAAGTCGCCTGAAATTAACCACGAAGGACACGAAGGACACAAAGAATTTGCTGTAGTCACTTCGCTGCTTGATTATTGCGCAACTTTTTGTTTGTATCGCCGCGTGCCTGCGCTTGATGACGGACCGTCGCGGCGTGCGATTGGTCAAAGTACTCAAGACGGCGCCGTTGCATTTTTTACCACGCACTGGAGTGTGGTGCTGGAAGCGCAAGGCCCAACACCTGCAGCGCAGGCGGCGCTGGAAAAGCTTTGTCGAACCTACTGGTGGCCTCTGTACGGCTTCGTCAGACGCGAAGGCTATAAGCCAGAGGAAGCACAGGATCTCACTCAAGCTTTTTTTGCGCGGCTGCTCGAGCGGAAGGACCTAGAAACTGTCAGCCAGGAGAAGGGACGTTTGCGTTCTTATCTGCTGGCGTCGCTCAAGAATTTTCTCTCCAAGGCGCGGTATCGCGAACTGACGCTCAAACGAGGAGAAGGCCGGGCTCTGGTTTCGCTGGATGAGTTGCTCGCGCGCGAGCGGACGGACCAGGAGCCGGCGCATAAATTGAGTGCTGATCGCATTTACGAGCGTCGTTGGGCATTAACATTATTGGAGCAAGTGCTCACCCGGCTTAGAGCCGAATATGAAGCCGCTGGCAAACTGCCGTTATTCGATCGCTTGAAAGAATTGCTCGCCAGGGAATCCGGCCAGCCTTCGCAGGCTGGGATAGCCGCCGAAATGCAAATGACCGAAAACGCCGTGAAACAAGCGTTTCACCGCATGCGCCATCGCTACCGCCAGTTGTTGCAAGAAGAGATTGCCCACACGGTCGCGGTGCCGGACGACGTCGAGGATGAGCTGCGACATTTCATCGCCGTATTGCAAACGTAACCTGTGAAAGAATTTCCGGCAGTACAAGTGGAGACGATCAATCGGCCGGAAAACGGGATGACAAATGCCACCAGAGTTTGTGCAGAATGCGGGGCCACTGTGTTCGCGGATGCGCCGCAGGGAGTTTGTAGCGTGTGCCTGTTTCGGACTGGTCTCGCCTCACTCGACAGCGAAAATAACGAGGCGTTTGAACCAACGATTGCGCGGATGTTGAAAGATTTCGGCGATTACGAATTACTCGAAGAAATCGGACGCGGTGGCCAGGGCGTGGTTTATCGGGCACGGCAAAAAAGTCTCAACCGGATCGTGGCGCTCAAAGTGATTGGCCTCGCTCACTGGGCGACAGAAGCACACGTGAAGCGTTTTCGTCTCGAAGCAAAAGCCGCGGCCAGCCTGAACCATCCGTGCATTGTCCCGATTTACGAGGTCGGAGAGCGCGACGGCGCTTGTTACTTCAGCATGGGACTGGTGGAGGGCGGCCAACTCGATGCCGTCGCGAAGCGCGAACCGATACAGATCCGTCACGCAGCGGAACTGATCGCCAAGCTGGCCCGCACCGTTTCATATGCGCATGAGCACGGCATTCTGCATCGAGACATTAAACCTGGAAACATTCTGCTGGATGCAAAAGGCGAACCGCATCTCACCGATTTTGGGCTGGCCCGGCTGGTCGAAACGGAGAGTACCGTCACGCGCACGCTGGAAGTTTTGGGCACTCCCAGCTACATGGCGCCGGAACAAGCGGTGGGAAATAACGCGGGTGTCACTAGCGCCACGGATATCTACGGACTTGGCGCAGTCCTTTACCAATTGCTCACCGGCCATCCGCCTTTCGCCGGAGGCACGACCTATGAAACGGTCCGATTGGTTTTGAACACCGAGCCGCGGCAACCGCGCGTCATAAATCCGAAAGTAGATCGAGATCTCTCCACGATCTGCCTCAAGTGTCTCGAGAAAGATCCGCAGCGCCGTTACTCTTCGGCCCTCGCGCTCGCCGAAGATCTTGAACGCTGGTTAAAGCACGAGCCGATCCGCGCCCGGCGCACGGGAATCTTCACCCGAGGAAGGAAATGGGTGCGGCGGAATCCAGCTACGGCCGTTTCGATAGCGGCGCTGGCTGCGCTCGTAGTAGCGGTGGGCGTGGCTATCTGGAAAAGCGATTTATTCCGTTCTCCCCCGACTACTGGCATCGCGGTGCTGCCCTTTGAAAATCTGAGTGAAAATAAAGACGACGCGTTTCTTGCCGATGGCGTCCAGGACGACGTTTTGACCAAGCTGGCGAAGATTGCCGGTCTCAAGGTGATCAGCCGGACGAGCGTCATGGAATATCGCGGCGCTCGGAACATTCGTCAGATCGGTGATGCGCTTCGTGTCTCTCACGTGCTGGAGGGAAGCGTGCGCAGGAACGCGGGCAGGATTCATTTCAATGCCCAGTTAATCGACACACGCACCGACACGCATGTCTGGGCGGAGGAATATGACCGTGATATCAATGACATGTTTGCAATTCAGAGCGAGGTCGCGCAAAAGGTCGCGGAGCAGCTTCACACCAAAATCTCACTCGCCGAAAAATCGGCGATTGAGCGGGCCCCAACGGGCGACATCGCCGCGTTCGATCTCTACACTCGCGCCAAAAATGTTCTGGCAATCAGAAACGCGAAGGCGAATTTGCTGGAGGCGGCTGATCTGCTGAACCAGGCTGTCGCGCGCGACCCATCGTTTTTCCAAGCATATTGCCAACTTGCTCACACTCACGACCGCCTCTACTTCCTGGGCTACGACCATACTCCCGCGCGCCTTGCCTTGGCGGAAGCGGCTTTGCAAGCAGCGTTTCACCTACGTCCCGATGCAGGCGAAGCACACCTCGCACGAGCGCAAAATCTTTATCGAGGGTACCTCGATTATGATGGCGCTTTGGCCGAGCTGGAAATTGCCGGACAAACCCTGCCTAACGATCCCGGGGTTTTCGGGTTAAGAGGTTATATCCAGCGGCGCCAAGGTAAACAAGAAGAGGCATTACGTAGCCTCGAGCGCGCAATTGATCTTGACCCGCGCAACACTTTTACGCTGCAGCAGACTGCACTGAGCTACCATCATCTCCGCCGCTACGTTGAAGAAAAAGCGGTATTGGATCGCGCGTTGGCCATCGCGCCGGACGATGTCGATACCAAAGTAGCGCGCGCGTCCGTCGACTTCCATTGGAAAGCCGATACCCGCCCATTGCATCAAATACTCGATTCAATTCGTGCGACAAATCCCGCTGCCACGCAAAGTATCGCCGATGGTTGGCTTATTTGCGCACTAGCCGAGCGCGACGCCGCTGCCGCAAAAAATGCCCAGACCGCAGCAGGTGAAAATCCGCCCTTAACCGACGAGGCTGTTAATTTCAATCGGCCATTCATAGAAGGCATTATCGCTCGCATGACGAAAGACAATGAGAAAGCACGTGCCGCTTTCACTGCAGCGCGCGCGGAGCAGCAGAAGATCATTCAAGCTCAGCCAAGCTACGGCCCGCCGCTCTGCGTGCTTGGTCTGATCGACGCCGCTCTTGGGCGCAAAGAGGAGGCATTGCGCGAAGGCCGGCGTGCAGTCGAGCTTCTTCCGGTAGAAAAAGATGCGATTAATGGCATTGCTATGATCAAATATTTGGCGATGATCGCCGCGTGGGTTGGCGATAAAGATCTCGCGTGCGAACAGCTTGCTGTCGCCATCCGTCCCCCGAGCCGCCTCACCTATGGCCAATTGAAACTTCTGCCGTTTTGGGATCCGTTGCGGGGAGACCCGTGCTTTGAAAAAATCGTCGCCTCCCTCGCGCCGAAGGAGTAGCGCGCGCGTCTCGCTCGCACGTTGGTTGAACCCATCGGCTTTCCCGTCCACGCACGTCGCTCACGCGACCGCGTGTTCTAATTCGTCGGCAGGATAGGCTGCTGTGCGAAGCCGCTACACGGCCTGAGAGAGTTTCGCCCTATCGGCAAGAAATGATGTAGCTCACCGCTGATTTTTCGAGCCGGTGTGTCAATCAGTGTTCATCTGTGCCCGAAGATTTCCGCATTTTCCGCGTAACCTCAGGCCGAATTTCCGGCTGTACATCTGTAACCGTAACCACACAAACGTGCTAACAACAATTCAGCCTCAACAAAGAAAGGAAGAACCATGAATCCACTGCCTCAGTTCAAAAAAATATCAATTCTACCACTTCTTATCACATTGGCGCTCGTCGCGCTTGCGTCGCTCCCAGTCGCGCGCGCGGACGCCGTGACCGACTGGAACCTAATTGCGTCGAACGCGATCGTCGTAACTGCGGGGCAGCCGCCGCCGGTGTCGGTGTTGCACTTCGCGATGGTGCACGGGGCGGTGTATGACGCGGTCAACGCGATCGACCGTGGCCACCGGCCGTACCTCGTGCAGCCTCCTTCAAACCCGACGGACTCGAAAGAGGCGGCTGCGGCGACGGCGGCCTATCAGGTGCTGATCGGGCTGTTCCCGGGGCAGCAGCCGACGTTGCAGCCGATCTATGATGCCTACATAGCGGGCCTGCCCGACAACCCGCCGGGATCGAGGGCTGCTGGGATCGCTATCGGTGAGGCGACAGCCGCGGCAATGCTCGAAGCGCGAATGAACGACGGACGCTTCGGCCCGCCGCCAGATCTGTACCCGCCAGCGCCCGGCATCTGGCGGCCGACGCCGCCGAACTTCGCGCACGACCCCGCGCCGTGGGTCGGGAACGTGCTGCCGTTCATCGTCCCGAGCGCAGAGATGCTCCGCACCGACGGGCCGAACGCGCTCACCAGTGCCGCCTACACGGAGGACTTCAACGAGGTCAAGGAACTTGGCTCACTCACGAGCACGACTCGAACGGCGGACGAGACCGACGCTGCGATCTTCTGGCAGGACCAAGCGATGGCGCTCTGGAACAGAATCTTTCGTACGCTGGCGGCTAGCCAGAACTTGAACATCGTCGACAGTGCTCGCCTGTTCGCGATGGAAAACCTGGCTGCGGCTGACGCAGCGATCGGCTGCTGGAACGACAAGTACTACTGGCAGTTCTGGCGTCCGATCACGGCGATCCGCGAGGCGGACACCGACGGCGACCCGGACACTGAGGCCGACCCGACGTGGTTGCCGCTGTTCGACCCAGCGACACCGGTCTGCAGCGGGCCGCCGCTCGTCACGCCGCCCTTCCCCGACCATCCATCGGGTCACGCCTGCGCGACCAGTGCGTTCGTGCACACGCTCCAGAACTTCTTCCGCACCGACAAGATTGGCTTCAGCGCCTTCAGCAACAAATCCTGTACCACGCGGAGCTTCGACCGGTTCTCGGACGCGCTCAAAGAGGTCATCGACGCCCGAGTGTGGGCCGGCATCCACTTCCGCACCGCCGACACGCAGGGAGCCGTGCTCGGTAAGAAGGTCGCCCACTACCTCGAGAAGCACTACTTCCAGCCGGTCCAACAACGCCGATAACGGACATCATTTCAAAACCAATGCGAAAATCCAAACTACCAACAATCCAGCCTCAACAAAGAAAGGAGGGACCGTGAATCCACTGACTCAGTTCAAGAAAAATCGAATTCTACCACCTCTCATCGCACTGGCGCTCGTCGCGTGGGCTGCTGGTACAGCCCGGGCTGCAATAAGTGACTTTAACGGCGACGGCCACCCGGACTTTGTGCTTCACAAGGTCTGCCCGCGTCAAACGGCGATCTGGTATCTGAACAACAACGTTTTCATCAGCGGCGCGTCCGGCCCAACCCTTGTAGCTGGCTGGTACATTTTAGCTGGCGTAGCGGATTTTAATCGCGACGGCCATCCAGATTATGTCTTGCTCGATTCCGGTATTTCGCCCGACACAGCGATCTGGTATTTATCGGGGCGAACGCTTGTTGGAACTGCTCATGGGCCGAGCGTTCCCAGTGGCTGGGGATGGGGGGGTGACGCCGCCGACTTTAACGGCGACGGCTACCCCGACTATGTGCTCTACAATGCGACCACACGTCAGACCGCGATCTGGTATCTTAGCAACAATGTGTACGTTGGCGGAGGTTACGGACCAACACTTCCGATGGGCTGGAGTGTGGTGGGAGTAGCGGATTTTAATCGCGACGGCCATCCTGATTATGTGCTTGAGAACGGCACGCGCCAGACCGCGATCTGGTATTTGTCGGGGCGAACGCTTGTTGGAAGCGCTTACGGGCCGACTATCCCCAGCGGCTGGGGCTTGGTAGGTACAGCCGACTTTAACGGCGACGGCTACCCCGACTATGTGCTCTACAATGCGACCACACGTCAGACCGCGATCTGGTATCTTAGCAACAACGTTTTCATCAGCGGCGCGTACGGCCCAACTCTTCCTGTTGGCTGGAGCTTCGGCGATTTTTGTGATCCGTGGGACTATGGCTGTTGCTTGTAAACGCTGCTCATCCGTCGCGGGAAATTCAGAAGCAAAAATCCGCGTAATCCGCAGTTAGAAAAGTAAGAGATTCCTCCCGACCTTCGCATAAAACTACGGCGCGGCAGGCGACTTCCCCGCCGTCGGTACGCTGCGGCGCGGCAGGCTCTCGGAATCATAGACAATTTGCACTATGTTGTGGAATGCAGCGAGTTTGGCAATGGCTGGCCGTCGCGGTGTTGGCAGCGGGCGGTTGTGGCCAAAAGGCACCACCGCCTTCGGAGTTTGCAGCGCAGCGTCAGCAGATGGTGCAGCGGCAGTTGGTGACGCGGGGCATCAAGGATCAACGCGTTCTCGCCGCGATGGCGAAAGTGCCGCGGGAAGAATTTGTCACTACGGAGTCGCGTGCTGCAAGTTATGAAGACGGCCCGTTGCCGATCGGTTATGCCCAAACCATTTCGCAGCCGTACATGGTAGCCTTCATGACAGAGCAATTGCGGCTGAAACCGAGCGACCGCGTTTTGGAAGTTGGGACCGGCTCAGGTTATCAGGCGGCGATTTTGGCCGATCTCGTGTCAGAGGTTTACTCCATCGAGATCATCGAACCGCTGGCGAAAAACGCCGAGACGACATTGCAACGGCTCGGCTATAAAAATGTGCATCTGAAAATCGGTGATGGTTACAAAGGCTGGCCGGAGACAGCGCCGTTCGATGCCATCATCGTGACATGCGCGCCGGACAAAGTTCCGCAGCCGCTCGTCGATCAACTTAAAGACGACGGGCGCATGGTTATTCCTGTCGGTGACCGATTTGCTCAGCAATTGTACCTGCTGGAAAAGAAAAATGGCCAATTGAAACAGAGTGCCACGTTGCCCGTGCGTTTCGTGCCGATGGCGGGCGAGGCGCCAAAGCAGTAGGGCGCGTGTCGACGAGGACAGCCGCCACCACAGCTCGCTACAGCACTATTTAATCGCCGCTAGCTTCTTCAGATCGACGCGTTTGACCCATTCCTGCAATTCCTTCGGGTCCTGATCCTGTAACTCGATCTGAACGAAGTAGCGATTGGCGATCATGACCCAGAGAGTAGAGTGCTTGCTTTCTTTCTCGAACGCTTCAAACCCAGGGTTACCATCGATGGTGACAGACTTGCCGTAACCTTCGCTGGATTCATTGTTGCTGTTCCAGGCAGCCGTCGTGGCATTTACGTAATCCGGGTTCGCTACGGAATCGAGTATGCTGATCGCTGCTGTCGGGACCTTGTCGCCCTCGCCCTTGTGATAATCGCGATGCACGTTCGTGATTCTGAATCCGCCGACATCTTCCGTCGATCCTTCCGCTTTATCAGCGCCCCAGCCTTGCGGCGGGTCCGGCAAGACGGGGAGCAGCTTCTGATAATTAACGGCGTCCTGCACGAGAATCGGTTCATTCTGCGCACGCACGACGCCGGTCCCGAAGGTGATGAACAATGCGACAGCGAATAAACCTGTACTGGCGGCAGAGCCAAATCTCGGTCGAGGAACGAGAGCCGTCGATTTCATGCTAACTTCTTCTCTGCAATTAGAGATTCCCTACACGATTGACTTTACAGCAGCTGTCAAGACGCTTTGGGCGATGCGCATACCTGGGTGCGCGAGACACCTCCGAAATTTTTAGAAAATGACAGTAAGAGATCGCTCCAGCCTTCGCATCAAGTTACGGTTCGGCAGGCGACTTCGCTCGGAATGACAAAATCGGACGCGTTAAGGCCTCGCCGTCAGCTTGGGCTGTTCGATGCCACCATGATTGTCATGGGAGGCATCGTTGGCGCGGGAATTTTCGCTAATCCGTCCGAGGTAGCGCATCGCGTTCACACGCCGTTTCTAATCCTTGGCGTTTGGGTACTGGGCGGCATTTTTGCGATGTGCGGTGCGTTTATCTGGGCTGAACTGGCCACTCGTTTGCCTGCCGCGGAGGGCGGCCAATATGTCTATCTTCGCGAGGCATACCATCCTGCGGTGGCGTTTGTGTACGGGTGGGGACTGCTTCTGGTGACGCAGACCGGCGGTATGGCCGCAGTAGCTGTTATATTCGCGTCCTACTTTCGTGCGCTGACCGGAGTAGATTGGAATGACAGCGCAATCGCAGCCACGGTGCTGCTCGTATTGACTGGCATCAACTGTTTTGGCGCGCGCGCCGGCAGCAATGTGCAGAGCGTTTTCATGTTGTTACGAATCGCAG
>Ga0193723_1000676_pt1 | contig 13469 bp, 11 predicted proteins | sample H2m2metaG_FD_143042 | JGI IMG/M metagenome (GOLD analysis project Ga0193723, IMG submission 143042) | Soil microbial communities from a riparian zone of the East river system, Colorado, United States - H2m2 | ecosystem: Environmental > Terrestrial > Soil > Riparian zone | place: USA: East River... | reverse complement strand
GAGAAGCCAACATCGTAGCGATCAACTGTCGGGCGCTGACCAAGCGCTTCGGTGACGTCGTCGCCGTCGCGGGCCTCGATCTGACGGTCGGGGCCGGCGAATGCTTTGGCCTGCTCGGGCCGAACGGCGCCGGAAAGACCACCACGATCGAGATCCTCGAAGGGCTGACCGCGCCGGACTCGGGCGAGGTCGAGATCCTGGGAACGCCGTGGCGCGAGGGCGCCGCCGGGAGGGCGCTGCGCGAGCGGCTCGGCATTCAGCTGCAGGAGACGCAGCTCGCCGACAAACTCACCGTCAGCGAAGTGCTCGCGCTGTTCCGGTCGTTCTATCGCCAGTCGCACACGGTCGAGGAGGTGCTCGCGCTCGTCGAGCTCGAGGAGAAGCGGAAGGCGCGCGTGGTGACGCTCTCCGGCGGGCAAAAACAGCGGCTCGCGGTGGCGTGCGCGCTCGTGAGCAAGCCCGAGCTGCTGTTCCTCGACGAGCCGACGACTGGCCTCGACCCGCAATCGCGCCGGCAGCTGTGGGAGATCATCCGCCGGTTTCGCGCGGCGGGCGGCACGGTCTTGCTCACGACGCACTATATGGAGGAAGCGGAGCGCTTGTGCGACCGGGTCGCGATCATGGACCACGGCAAGATCATCGCCCAGGGAACTCCCAAGGAGCTGATTGCGTCGCTGGGCGCGGATCATGTTGTGGACTTCGCCCCCACGGAAGGCGGCATCCCCGCGGATCTGGTGGAAGTCCTGCGGCAGATGGGGGGCGTGACCGCCGTGCGGACGGGCAGCGATGGGATCTCCCTCACGGTCGTCGAGCTGCACCGCGCGCTCCCAGCGTTGCTCGGGCTGCTCCAACAGCGCGGCGTGGAGCTGTCGTTGCTCACCACGCATCACGCCACACTCGACGACGTCTTCGTCGCGCTCACCGGACGGCAGCTCCGTGCTACGTGAGCATCCGATGTACCAGCTGGCGCTCTCGCGCATGCGGGAGTTCTACCGCGAGCCCGAAGCGGTATTCTGGGTTTTTGGCTTTCCGATCGTGCTCGCCTTCGCGCTCGGCCTCGCCTTCCGTAATACCGGGCCCGGCAAGCTGCAGGTCGGCGTGCTGGCCGGTCCCGGCGACAGCGCGGTGGCCGTCGTGCTCGACTCGTCGCCGCGGTTGGACGCCACGGTGCTCGATAGCGCGACGGCACGACTGCGGCTGCGGACCGGCCGAGTCGCGCTGGTCGTGATCCCGGGGGATCCGATCGTCTATCGCTATGACTCGACGCGCACCGAGAGCGGCCTCGCGCGCCTGGAAGTGGACGAAGTACTGCAACGCTCGCACGGGCGGAAGGATCTCGTCGCCGTGCGGGACGACCGCGCCGTCGCTCCGGGCTCGCGCTACATCGACTTCCTGATCCCGGGGCTGCTGGGCATGAACCTGCTCGGCAGCGGCATCTGGGGCGTCGGGTTCTCGGTCGTGCAGGCGCGGCAACGGAAGCTGCTCAAGCGCTACATGGCGACACCGATGCGGCGCAGTCACTACCTGCTGAGCTTCATCCTCTCACGGCTCGTCTTCCTGATCGTCGAGGTGGTGGCGCTGGTGGGCTTCGGGTGGCTGCTGTTCGGTGTGGCCGTGCGCGGCTCCTTCGTCTCGCTGGCGGGGATCACGATCCTCGGCTCGTTCTCATTCGCAGGACTGGGGTTGCTGGTCGCGAGCCGGGCGAAGACGATCGAGGGTGTCTCGGGACTGATGAACCTCGTGATGCTGCCGATGTGGATTCTGTCCGGGACGTTCTTTTCGTATGCCCGGTTCCCCGACGCGATGATTCCCTTCGTGAAGGCGCTGCCGCTCACCGCGCTGAACGATGCGCTGCGCGCGGTGATGATCGACGGCGCCGCGATCACGGGCCTTGGCACGCCGCTCGCCATCGTCGTGGCGTGGGGCGCCGTGAGCTTCGTGGTCGCGCTGAAGATTTTCAGGTGGCGCTAGGATTCCGGTCGGAAGAGCGCGGCGAGTCTTCGCAGAAAACCCCCAAACACACTCCGCACCGCGGCGTGAAACGCGCCGGCCGAATGGAACCGCTCGTTCGGGTCGCTGCGGATCGCGCGGCGCAGGACGTCTTCCAAATCCCGCGGCACGTCGCGGCGCTCCGCGGCCAGGGACGGCACGTCGTCGGTCGTCTGCTTCGCGAGGATCTGCTCCGGCGTCTTGCCGCTGAACGGCGGTTGGCCGAGCAACACGAAGTACGTCACGGCCGAGAGTGAGTAGAGATCAGCGCGCTGATCGACCCGCTCTCCCAGCAGCTGCTCCGGCGCGGCGAATTGTGGTGTGCCGCTGCGTGACGTGGCGCCACCGAAGCGGGCGCCGCCGCGCAACGCGATGGCGAGCCCGAAGTCGGTGATGCGCAGCCGCCCGTCGGGCTCGATCAGCATGTTTTCCGGTTTCAAGTCGCGGTGGATCAAGCCCATGCTGTGCGCGTGCTCGAGTGCCGACAACGCTTCGTTGAGCAGGCGCTCGGTCTGCTCGAGCGTGAAGTTGCCGTGACGCTGCACCACCTGCGCGAGGTTCGAGCCCGGAACGTATTCCATCGTATACCAGGTGAGGCCGGCGCGGTTCATAATGTCGAGGATGCTGACGATGTTGGGATGGCGGAGCCGCGCGGCGAGCTGCGCCTCGCGGCGGAAGCGCTCCATGACCCCGGGATCCGCGGTCAGCTGGGGATGCAGGACCTTGATCGCCACGTCCCGTTCCAGCGCGAGGTCGCGGGCGCGGTAGACCCGCCCAAAGCCACCGGCGCCGATCTCCTCCAGCAATTCATAGTCGTCACCCAACGCGCGCCGCAGCCGGCGCTCGAACCCGGACTCCGTCACGGTCGGCGCAGCGGCGAGCACCTGGAAGGTGCCCGCGTCACTCACGAAGTCCTCGAGCATTTCCGTGGCTGTGTAGTAGCGGTCCTTCGGGATGCGAGACAGCGCGCGGACGATCACGCGTTCGACGGCGGCGGGAATCGCCTGACGCAGCTGGCGCGGCGGCACGACGCGCGCGGGATCCGGGTCCGGAGGATTCCCGGTGAGCGCGGCGTAGATGTTGGCGGTAATGCTGTACACGTCGCTGGCTGGATCGCCCGCTTCGCCGGCGCGGACCTCGGGCGCCATGTACGCGGCGCTGGGATCGTCGGGCGGTAACGGCGGAAGGTAGGGCAGGCACCAGTTCGAGTAGCGCAGATCCGTGATGACGCCCTGGCCGCCGGTGTTGATCATCAGCGTCGAAGGGACGATCCGGCGCATGATGATCCCGCGCGCATGCGCGTGCTCGAGCGCGGCGAGGAGATCGCGGATGAGCGACATGCATTGCGGAATCGGCCGAGGCCCGCGTCGCAGCGCATCCGCGAGGCTCTCGCCCTCGATCCAGTTCGCGGTCCGATACGCGAACGACGCGATCTCGCCGGCGGCGTAGACATGCCGGATCGCCGGGTGGTCGAGCTGCGCGAGCGTTTCGGTCTCGCGCATGAACCAGGCGCGGCCCGGTGCCTCAGCCGCCAGGTGTACGCGGATCGACACGGGCCGCTTCAGCACGCGATCCCAGGCGTGATACAGCGCACGATCCGACGACAGTGCCACGAGGCTGTCGAGCCGGAAGTCCGGTTCGAGGGCGCGCAGCGCGTCGTCGAGCAGCCCTGCCGGCGGCGTTTGCGCAGCGTTGGTGACGGTCGTCACATTCGCCGGTGTCGAACGACGGTCAGGCGTGGTCACGGGCGAATAATGTAGTCGGTGGTTTCGGCTGGCACGAACGACCGGGCGAGAGCAAATTCAACGAGATGGACAACGAGCACCACCCGATCCGGCATCATGTGGAGCGTCGCGTGCGGCCCGAGCGTCGCTCGGGCATGGACCGGCGGATCACCGAACGCCGGCACCGGAAGACCACCGTGCTCGTCGAACGGCGTGGGCTCGCCGAGCGGCGCAGCCGCGTGGAGCGCCGCACAGTCGGCCCGCGGCGCAAGCTGAAGGACCGGCGCGGCTCCGGCCTCACGATGGACGACCTCACTCCATCCTGATTTTCACGACGGCCCAGCCGTCGTGGCTGCCGCGCGCATACCGCGCATCCGACAAATAGATCGCGGTGTCGCTCGTATCGACCTCGGCCGCTAAAAACCGGGCGAATTGAGCCATCGCACGCCCCTCGGGCGTCTGCGTGATCGCGCGCTGCACGACCGGTGCGCGCAGGTGCCGCGGCTGCTGCCAGTCATCGCCCGCGACCGTGTCGGTGCTCGCGTACACCGCCTCCCACGTAAACGGCCGGCCGATATTCGTGAGCGCCGCCCAGGACGCCCCGCTGCCGAAGCGCCGGTGGGCCACGTCGCGAATTTCGCGCTTTCGGACCCCGGCGACTGCTGCCTGCGCGCCGGTATAGACGACGAGGAGCACCAGGGCGAGTATCGCGGCGCGCTGCCTGCCCACAGGACCAAACCAGTAGCCGATCCAGCCGATCACCGCGACGACGCACACGATTGCGTACACGCCCAGGACCCACGTCGCGACGAGCTCGTGGGCGCGGACCAGCAAGAACGTGATGGCGCCGCCCACCACGACCGCCGCGGTGAGCGGTATCCAGTGGCGTTCGGCGCCCCAGGCGAGCGCGACGAGCGGCACCAGCCAGAAGAATGGATCCACGATCGCGACCCAATCGAGGTAGTACCAGGTGCCGCTCCAGGGCAGAAACGGGCGCCAGCCGTACGAGCCCTGCCAGTCCATGTAGAGGTGGCTCAGGACGGCTGCGCCGATCCCTGCGGCAAGCCATCCCCATGCCGGCACCGCAACCGCGCGACCGTGCCGCCCCAGGTACCAGCGTGCCACGCGCCATCCGGCGCCGATGAGCAGCGTGAGGCCGACGATTTCCACGGCGGCGCCGACGAGCGAGTGCGTGATGCCGCGATGGAGCTCGAGGTAATCGGCGCGGGTGCCCGGGAGTCCGATGAGGAGTTCGGACACATCGGGCGTGTTCGCCGCCACGATGCCGAGCAGCGCGGCGCGGGGGACGTGACGATCGGCGACGGATCGCATCAGCGCCGCTCCGACGAGCGCGTGGGCGAGGTTGTCCATGCTACACGATGCGGGACGCCCTCGCGGGACGTCCAGGGAAACCGGGTCTAGCTTAGTTCCGGGAGAAGTCGACCGTGACAACCACGGCGTTCGGCTTTGACGCCGGACGCTCGGTGGAGATCTGCGCCACCGTCGCGACAGCGTGCTCACTCTGGATATTGGAGTTCGTAACTGCCTGGCGGACAGCGCTCAGGGCCTGGAAGCCTTCGTGCGTATCCACGACCGTCGCGGTGGCTTGCAGTGTGCCACGGGCTTGGGCTTCTGCATTCCGCCCTACCAGCGTCAGCGCCGCGACCACCAGAACCGCTACGAGTCCGAACCGCATTGCCTGCTCCCCTGAGTGAGTGCCGTTGGATTTCGGCTTCCCACTAGGGCAGGCGTCGTGCCCAGCAATTGTAACGACGTAATATTATATTTCATAACTGTTTGCGTGACTACGCCCGTTGCATGACCGTCTCCAAAACTGTCAAGAATAGTGACACCAGCGTTCTGTCTGGTTAGCTAACTCCAAGTTGAATTGGCGCTTACGGTTTTCAGGCTTCTGCCGTCAAAGACTTATACAGTGAAAAGGAATATGGCGGTTGGCATAAGCCTTGCTTTCACCGTCGCTTCGGAAGTAGGAGGCGCCGAATGGCACTCCAACTGACTAATAGCTCGACACCAAACACAGGAGTTCAGCAATGCGGATCACGAAGCTCTCCCTGGCAGTTGCGGCCCTGCTCCTGACGGGCACGACCCTCCAGGCCCAGACGAACAATGCCAGCATCACGGCGACGGCGAGCGTCCAGACGCCGATCAACGTGCTTGGCGCCCAGCAGTTGAACTTCGGGAACGTCTTCCCGGGCGTGAACAAGACGGTCAACGCGACCGACCTCACGAACGGTGGCCGGTTTGATGTCTCCGGCCAGGCGAGCACCCCGGTTACCCTGTCGTTCACCCTTCCCGCGACGCTCTCGTCCGGCGGTAACACCATGCCGATCGTGAGCTATACGGGTGTCCATGCGCTGCTCGCCACGCAGGTTGGTGGTGTGGCGTTCTCGCCCGCAGCGGGCGCAACGCCGACCCTCAGCGGTATCGGCGCGCTGTTCGTGTGGGTTGGTGCGCAGGTGCAGCCGGCGACGAACCAGGTGGCTGGCGTGTATACTGGTTCCATCGTCATGACGGTGGTCTACTAAGCAACTGAAGTTTGGCGTCGAGCTGATGGTGCGCCGGCAGGGGATGCAGATTCCTCTGCCGGCGCTGTCACAAGGAGACGCACACACCTTATGAAACGGCAAGCGTGGGTCGTCATCGGAGCAATGCTGCTGGGCGTGCCGCTGCTGGCGCAAGGCAAGCCGCTCACAGTCACCGGTGTGCGCGGCGTGACGTTCGGTGCCGTGCTGCCCGGTGTGCCGCGCGTCGTCCTGCGTACCGACCCTGCGAATAGCGGCCAGTTCGACATCAAGGGTCCGAAGGGTGGTCCCGTGTTGCTGTCATTCGTGCTGCCGTTGAGGATGACCGGTCCCAGTGGCGCGCTAATGCCTATCACGTTTGGGGCGAGTGACGCGGGCTTCTCGTCAACTGCGTCGATTGGGAGTCAAGTGGGCTTCGACCCGAGACAGCCGACGACAGTCACGTTTCCCAATAACGGCAACGTCTCGGTCTTCGTTGGAGCCACGGCGAATCCGACGGCGAACCAGCGCGCCGGCGCGTACACCGCGACGATCACCCTCACCGTGACGTACCTGTGATGCGCGCGCTCTGGCTTGCCGGCTTGGTCGTCTGCGCCAGTGCGTCATTGGCCGCGCAGGGCGTCATGGTCGCCCCGCACGCGGTGTTCATCGACCACAGCCGCGGCAGCGGATCGGTGCTCCTCTACAATCCGGGCACCGAGCCGGTCGAAGTCTCGATCTCGACGATCTTCGGTTATCCGACCACGGACTCGAGCGGGAACATCAAGCTCAACACCATCGAGAACCCCGACTCGACCGTGCCGTCGGCGCTCGCGTGGGTCCAGGCCTTCCCGCGGCGGTTGACGGTGGCGCCGAAGGAACGCCAGACCGTGCGCCTGCTCGCCCGGCCGCCCGTCGGACTCGCCGACGGCGAATACTGGCTCCGGCTGGTGATTGCTGCTCAGGCCGGCACGGTGCCGATCACCGGCGTATCGGACACGACGGCGATCCAGGTGGGGCTCAAGCTCGAGGTTCGGACGATCATCGGCGTGAATTACCGCAAAGGCGCCGTCATGACGGGCGTGGCGCTGTCGAATCTGCGTGCCCAGGTCGTCGGCGACTCGGTCATCACGCGCGCGCGGCTCGAGCGCCGCGGCAACGCCGCGTTCATCGGCATGATTCGCGAGACGATCGTCGACTCGACCGGTGCCGTGCGTGCGCAGCGCATCGGGGATTCGCTCATCACGGCGTACCAGTCGCCGATCGGCGTTTACTTCACGATGGAGCCGCGGCTCGCGAGCGCGATCCCCGCGCCGGGACTGCCGCGCGGCCGCTACTGGCTGCGGTACGAGGTCGTCGCCGAGCGCGAGGATCTCGATCCCAAGGTCGTGCTGAAGGCTCCGGCGGTTCGCGATTCCGTCCGGCTCGTGGTTCCGTGAGAAAGATCCTGCTGCTCACCGTGTCGCTTGGTCTGCCCGGACGTCTGACGGCGCAGTCCGGGGGGACCATCTCCGCCGACGCCGTCGTCGTGACGGCCGGCATGACGATCGCGACGCTGCGGGACTTGAACTTCGGCACGGTCATCAAGGGCGTTCCGGCGACCGTGCTTCCTACGGCCGCCACCGCGGGTGCATGGCAGGTCACCGGGAGCTCGAACGCGTTCGTCATCATCAGCTTCACGCTGCCGACGCAGCTGACCAACATTCAGGCGCTGCCGGGCTCGACGATGCCGATCACCTTCGGCCTCACGTCGGCACGCTGGAACCGCGCCAACAATAACCCGGCAGTTGGGACGCCCTTCAGTCCGGCGATTGGTGCAGTCGGTCGGTTCGGTCCCCCCCCGAATCCCAACATGTACATCTGGCTCGGCGGCACGGTGAATCCTCCAGCCGCGGCGAAGCCCGGGATTTACCAGGGGACGGTGGTCGTCTCCCTCCTGTACCAGTAGGCCATGCTCGCGCTGCTGGCGGCCCTGAGCCTCGGTGCCGTCGCGCCTCAGGATACTGTCCCTGAGCCGGTCGTCATCGATCTGCGTGTAGGCCGCATCACCGGCACGACGGTGCAGGCGTACCGCGTGCGCTCCGAAGTACTGTTGCCGCTGTCACAGTTCTTTCAGCTGGTGGAGATCCGGCATCGCCTGACCCCGGACGGACGGCTGGAAGCGACGGTAGATCCCGGTAACGTCCGCCTCGTGATCGATCCGCGCAGTGATTCCATGCAGTACGGCGAGCGCCGTGTGCGCATCGAGCGCGAATTCATTCGCTACGAGTCGTCGGAGCTGTACGTCGGCAGCGAGCGTCTCGGCGACCTCCTCGGCGTGATGTTCGCCGTCGATTGGTCCGATCTCACCGCCACCGTCATCGATCCGAGCACGCTCCCGATCGCGCGGCGCCTGCGGCGCGAAGCTGCCCGCGAGGCCTATCTGCGGCGCCCCGATGGTATGCGCGCCGACCAGACGCTTGGGCTGCAGCGTCCGTCGTGGGACGGCGTGGTCGTCGATTATTCGCTCTTTGCACCGTCCAGCGACCCGCTTGGGGGATCGACCTACGGATTCGGGCTCGGCGCCGACGTCGGCGGCGGGTCGCTCGAGATGCTGGCGCAGAGTGTCGGTCCGGCGGAGCAGGGCCGGCTGCACATCGATGGCTCGTGGACCGGGGTGTGGCGTGAGAACCGCTGGGTGAAGCAGCTGCGGTTCGGCGATGTGGCATCCACGGGCCCGCGCTCACGAGGGCTCGAGGGCGTCTCCATCACCAACGCGCCGTTCGTCCGGCCGTCGCTTATCGGCGCGCTGCGCTACGGCGGCAGCCTCGAACCGGGATGGTCGGTCGAGGCGTATCGGGGCGGCGATCTCGTCGCCTACGATTCGGCCGATGCCTCGGGCGGATTCTCCATCGCGCTTCCGGTACGCTACGGCGAAAACCCGGTCGACTTCGTCGCCTACGGGCCGTTCGGCGAGATCCGCGAATTCAACCGCACGTACCGCGTGCTGAACGAGCTGCTGCCCGCCGGCCAGTTCGAGTACGGGCTGTCGGCCGGCCGCTGCCCGCAGCCGTCGTTCATCTGTAATACGACGACGAATCTCGATCTGCGGTTCGGCGCCACGGCGCGCTGGACGGTGCAGGGTGGAGTCGATCAGTACTGGCGCGACTCGCTTCCCGATCGGACGCACCCCTACGCGGCACTCGTCGGGAATCCGAGCAACGCCTGGGCAATCCAGAGTGAAGTGGTGGGTGCGGGCCTCGTGCGAGGCGCGCTGCGCTACGAGCCGTCCGTGGATCTCCGGGTCGAAGGGGAGTACGTGCACTTCGCGCGGGATTCGGAATCGGTGCTTGCCGTGCCCGGTCGCCGCGCCCAGTGGACCTTCACGGGCTTTTTCCGCCCCAAGACGACCCAGGGATTCTTCTTCTTTGAGGGACGATTCGAGCGCATCAACACCGACGCCGGCGCGCTGACCCGCACACGCCTGGGCGCCTCACTGCAGACCAACGAGATGCGGCTCCTGCCCTACGTCCGAACCGAACATGGCCAAACCACAACCGGGCCCAGCGGTGTGAACAAACGGGAATACGCGGGTCTTGCGACATTCCTGATGCCGCAGGCCCGCTGGGGCAGGTTTCTGAGCCAGACGTTGGTGCGGACCAACGCGGAGATCGAACGACGGGCTGGTCTCGTGTCCTGGTCGGCCTTCGCCGCGCACCCGCTCGCGCGCGGTGTGCGTGTCGAAGTCGGCGCGAATTGGCTGCGCGGCGAAGCGGGACTCACCTACACCGTCACCGTGACCTCGTACTTCTCGGCCTTGCGCGCTGTCACGTCTATGATCGCGCCTCCGGGTCAGCGCGCCAGCGCCACTCAGTTCCTCCAGGGGTCGGTGCTCTGGGATCGCCGAACCGATCGTCTGGGCGTAGCCCCCGGGCCGTCAATCGAGCGGTCCGGCTTGTCGGGTCACGTGTTCATGGATCTGAATGCCAACGGTATTCGTGACGTCGGCGAACCCGCGGTCACGGACGCGCGCGTGCTGGTCGGTTCGCTGTCCGCACACACCGACGCGAGCGGTGCCTACCGCGTGTGGGATCTGGTGCCCTTCGAGCCGGTCATCGTGAGTCTCGACTCGACGTCGCTGGATTCACCGCTGCTCGTGCCGCTGTTCGCGCGAACGAGCATCGTGCCGGGGCCCAATCGGTTCCGCAGTCTCGACATCCCGGTCGTGCAAGCAGGCGTCATCGAGGGCCGCGTCCTGCGCAACGATGCCGGGGTGGGTGGTGTCACGCTCATCCTCACCGATCGGCGCACGGGGACGGCGCGCACCCTCGTCACGTTCAACGACGGTGCCTTCTATTTGATGGGTGTGAAGCCGGGAGACTACGAGATGCGGGTCGCCGAGCAGGTGCTCGATGCGCTCGCGGTGGACGCGGAGCCGGTCCGGTTCAGCCTTGCACCCACGCCAAACGGCATCGGGCGATCGGATCTCGTGGTGCGCCTCAAGTCGAGGTTCTAGCCGCGTCGGCCACCTGCCGGAGCGTTTCCTCGAGCTTCGCGAAATCATAGGGCTTCACGAGCGACGGGACCCCCGAGTCCTTCAGGAGCGACGCCGTGTCCGCCGCGAACGTATCTCCCGTCGTGAAGATGAGGCGTTTCACCATCGCCGGATGCTCGCGGCGCAGCCGTTCCAGAAACTCGCCGCCGCTCATCCCGGGCATCCGGACATCCGAGATGATGACATCGAAGCGCTCGCGCCGCAGCACGCGGAGCGCGTCGCCGCCGTCTTCCACCGCGATGATGTGCATGCCGCGCCGTTTGAGGAAGCTCACCACCGCCCGGCGCAGGCCTTCCTCGTCGTCGATCAGCAGCACGGAAAGCGCGCCCCCGTCCGATTCGCGTGCCTCCTCGGGGATCTCCATTGGTGGCGGGGTCGACCGTTGCCGGGTCCGAGCGTCCCGCGGGAGCGCGATCGTGAACGTGGCGCCGTTGCCTGGGACGGAGGTCACCGAGATCCGGCCGCCGTGGTCGTGCGCGATGCCGTAGCAAATGGACAAGCCGAGTCCCGTCCCGGTGCCTTCCGGCTTGGTCGTGAAGAACGGATCGAAGATTTTTTCCTGGATCTCGGCCGGGATGCCCGGGCCGGTGTCGGCGACCTGGAGCTCGACGCCGTCCTCGCCCGCCGCCATCGTCCGGATCGTGATGACCCGGCGGCCGCTCACCGTCAGCAGTGCCTGCTCGGCGTTGATCAGCAGATTGAGCAACAGCTGCTGCACTTCCGCGCCGTTGGCCCACGCCTTGGGGTTCGCCTCGTCGAGCTCGAGATTCACGGTGATGTTGAGGGTGGTCAGATGGTACGAGCGTAGCGCGAAGGTGCGGCGGACGATTTCGTTCAGCTCCACGAGAGTCCGCTCCTTGCTTCCGGCACGCGCGAATGCCAGTAGGTTCGATGTAATGCGCCCGATGCGCGTCGCTTCGTCGTACATCATCTGGATGGTCTCGCGGTGATCGGGCGCGAGCTGATCGAGCAGCAGCGTCTGCGCGAAGCCGGAGATGATGGCGGCGGGGTTGTTGATCTCGTGGGCGACGCCGCTCACCAGCTGGCCCATGGCGGCGAGCTTCTCGGCCTGCTGCAGCTGTGTTTGGGTGCGGCGCTGCTCCGTGATGTCGCGGACGAGGACCAGAACCTTGGGTATCCGGCCGCCTTCGCGCACCGGGGCGAGCAGGACCTGACCGGTGCCTTCGCTGGCGTCGGGCCGTCGGAACGGCACCTCGAACCGCCGCAGCTCACCATCGAATGCCGCGGCGAGATTCTCTCGCGCGATGCGCGCTCCGGGGCCGTCGAGCCATCCCAGCGCCGAGCGCTTGCCGCCGCTCTCGCGGGTCTCGCCCGCGGACGCGTTGACGAGGGCGCGCCCGGAGGAGTTTTCATCGAGCACGTGGCCGTCACGGTCCACCACGGTGATGGCGTCGGGGACCGCCTCCATGAGCAGCCGGACGTTACGCTCGGCCGACGCGGTCGCGCCGAGCGAGCTCATCAGCGAACGAGTCTGATTGGCGACCTCATCCTCGAGGATGTGCGCATACCGGCCACTCACACCCAGGGAGTAAAGCACGCGGGCGGCGATGATCGCCATCCCGATGCCGATGATGATGGCTTCGTCCGGCTCCGGCATGGGTTTGAGGACGGCGGCGATCGCCATGCCGGTCATCGCGGCGAGCCCGACGACCAGGGCGATGAAACGCGCCGCCGTGCTCGACTCGGCGCTCGTGGGTCGGCCACGCTGCAGGTGCTGGGCGTAGTCCGGCGCGACCGCGGCCGCGGCGGCGATGAGCAGCAGCCCGACGTCCCACGTGAGATCCAGCGGTCCGCCCGACTGATAGGTGCCGCGTAGCGCGACGACGGCGTAGACCTGATCGCCGATGACGAACAGAATCGCGGCCGGCAGCACGAGGGCCGCCGTCACGGCGGGGGACACGGGGCGGCGCAGCATCTGCATCAGGATCATCCAGGACACCGCGATCGCGCCGATCGACCACGCAATGCTCGTGACGAGTGCGACGGCAGGCACCTGCACGCCTCCAGCCAGCAGGGGCTCGAGGAGGTATTCGTACGCCAGGGCGCCCACGGTGAACGTCACGAGCACGGTGTCGAGGATCAGCTCGGGATCGGAGCGGCGCGTGGGCCGGCCGAGCATCGAGAGACCTACGAACAGGCAGGCATAGAGTCCGAGAAATCCCACGTCGGCGACGGACGGATAGGGCGCGCCGCCGCGGACGACATCGTAGAGATTCCACGCGAGCTGACCGGCGAAGAACGACGCGCACCCCGCGCTGATCCAGTGCCATGCGCGGCGCTGCTCGGACGTCGGGACCCGGCGGGCGGCGGCGAAGCACGCGAACGCGGCGAAGCCGGCCGCCCAGGTCCAGCACACGTCGCTGATGATGGTGAGCGTGCGCCGGTCGCCGGAAGGGAACGCGTACAAGAGTACCATCGCCACGAGCGATACGGCGGCGATGCTGACCAACACGCGAGCGGGCCGGCTCAGCGGCATCATCTCGATACTCCGGGCCTAAATTATCCGCATTATGTTTGCCCGCCAATGAACATGCTCGGATGGGTGCGTGGGCCCGATGAATCGCTCGGGCAATGGGACGACTTGGTCGCGCTCGCGGCGGCGGTCCGTGCCGACGGGCTGACGCGCACGCTCGTATGCGGCATGGGCGGGTCCAGCCTCGTCGCCGACGTGCTCGCCCG
>Ga0193723_1000675_pt1 | contig 13473 bp, 11 predicted proteins | sample H2m2metaG_FD_143042 | JGI IMG/M metagenome (GOLD analysis project Ga0193723, IMG submission 143042) | Soil microbial communities from a riparian zone of the East river system, Colorado, United States - H2m2 | ecosystem: Environmental > Terrestrial > Soil > Riparian zone | place: USA: East River... | reverse complement strand
TCCTGATGCTGGCCCAGGGCCTCGCGGTGCCGCGGTCGATCTGGCTCACCAATTCCGAGCCCGCCGAGCGCCGCAGCACGATGGCGTTGTCGGGTGACCCGGTGTCGACGAGCGTCGCCTCGAGGCCCTGGGCCAGCATCAGGACGCCCGCGAACACGAACACCACAAGCGCCAGGCCACCGAGGGTGAGGGTGGTCGTGAGGCGGCGTGCCCACAGGCTGCGCCAGATGTAGGAGAACGGAATGCGCATCGTGCGTCCTTTATCCCACGGTGCGCAGGCCGGTCACGATCGGCGTGCGCACCACTCGAGTGGCGGGGAACAGCGCCGCGACGAGCCCGGCGATTACGGCCGCGCCGAGGGCCAGGGCGATCGTCACGGGCGCGACGTTGATGATCGGGAAGAAGGTCGGCAGCGCCTTGCCGAAGCCCGCGACCATCGGGAACGTGAGCGCCAGGCCGAGCACGCCCCCGCACAAGGCGATGAGCAGCGACTCCCCAAAGATGAGGCCGAAGAGGTGCTTCGCCGAGAAGCCCAGCGTCTTGAGTACGGCGTACTCGCGCGTCCGCTCGCGCACCGCCATCACGATCGTGTTCGCCAGCACCAGGAGGATGATGCCCACAATCACGACGGAGATCACCTGCAGCGACGTGATGATGGCGCTCGACATCGCGACGAAGCTCTGCTGAAAGGCCTTTTCGCTCTCGGTCTTGGTCGGAGCGCGCGAATTCACAAACTGCTCGTCGATAGCGGTCGCGACCCGCGGCATGGCGTCCGGCGGCTCCACCCGCAGAATGTACCAGCCGATCTCGACCGGCCGGCCCGGCTCCCGCTGCCGCACCTGCTCGTACAGGTAGTTCCACTGGAAGAACATCTGGGTCTCGTCCACGGTCTGGTCCCGGCCCGTGTAGATGCCCCGGACGACCCACTCCCAGCGGCCGGGGAAAATGTCGCCGTCCATCGTGATCACGTCGCCGACCTTGAAGCCGTGTTGCTGCGCCAGCTTACGGCCGATGAGGCAGGCGTTGCGCTCCTTCTTGAACGCGGCCAGCTGATCCGGCGGCACCTGAAACTCGGGATACAACTCGAAATAGGTGTCCGGGTCCACCGCCAGACGCGGCCAGAAGTTCTTGAAATCGTTGGGGTCGCCGTACACGCCGCCGAACCAATTCGCCCACGACACCGCGGCCACGCCCGGCACCCGGGCGATCTCCTGCCGGTACGGCAGCGGGACCGGAAAGATGAACGACACGCTGTTGTGCGTGATCATGCGGTTCGCGGCCGATGCCGCGACGCCGGCGTTCCACGCGCCCACGATCGTCCGGATCAGGCCGAACGCCATCACCGCCGTGGCGATCCCGAGCATCGTGAGCGCCGTGCGCAGCCGGTGCCGGAACAGATTCTTGAGGACCATCTTGAACAGCTTCACTGCAGCTCGCCTTTGTCGAGGTGGCGCACGATGTGCGCCCGCTCCACGGCGTGCGGATCGTGCGTCACCATCACGATCGTCTTCTTGAATTCCTTGTTCAGCCGCTCGAGCAGGGTGAGCACGTCCTCGGCCGACTTACGATCGAGGTCGCCGGTCGGCTCGTCCGCCACAAGGATCGTCGGGTCGGTCGCGATGGCGCGCGCGATGGCGACGCGCTGCTCCTGCCCGCCCGAGAGCTGGCGCGGAAAGTGGTGGATCCGGTCCGCCAGACCCACCAGCGTGAGCGCCGTCTCGACGTGCTTGCGCCGCTCGGCCTTGGAGAGCGGCGTCAACAGCAGCGGCAGCTCGACGTTCTCATAGGCCGTCAGCACCGGGATCAGATTGTAGAACTGAAACACGAACCCGATGTGCGTGGCCCGCCAGCGGGCCAAGTCTGATTCACTCAGCGTCGTGACGTCCGTGCCCGCGACCGCGACCGTCCCTGCGTCGGGGCGATCGATGCCCGCGATCAGGTTGAGCAGGGTGGTCTTCCCGGAGCCCGAGGGGCCCATCAGGCCGAGGAATTCTCCCTCGGGGACGTCGAGCGAGATGTCCCGCAGCACTGGGATCACCATGCTGTCGCGCCGGTAGGCCTTCGAGACACCGCGCACCTGGACAATCGGATTGGGCATGTAGCTCCTCTACTGGACTTTGACTTTGGTGCCGCCGCGGAGGCGGGCGCCGACGCTGTCGACCACTGCAACACCCGGCCGCAATCCTTCGCGGATCGCCACGGATGAACCGACCTGCCGGCCGACGGCGACCGGCACCTCCACCGCCCGGCCCCGCTCCACGACGAAGACGACGCTGCGTCCGTTTCGCTCGGCCACCGCGGTCCCCGGCACCACGAGCACCGGCATGGTGTCCACCGCCACGCGCGACGGCCGCGGCAGGAAGTGGACCTTCGCGCTCATCTCCGGCAGCACGCGCGCGTCGTAGGAGCGGAAGGCCACCTTCACCTGCACCGTCGCTTTGGCGCGGTCCGCCGTCGGCACGATCTTCGCCACGACCCCCGGGTAGCGCACGTCGGGATACGCGTCCAGCACGATCTCGCACGGCTGCCCGGGGCTGATCGCCTCGAGGTTCGACTCGGCCACGTCGGCCTCAACCTGGAGCGAACGCAGATCGGCGATGGTGACCACCGCGCTCTTGGAAAAGGCGCTCCCGGCCAGCGGGGCGACGACCTCGCCTACATCGGCGTTCTTCGCCAGCACAGTGCCGTCGAACGGCGCCCGAATGACCGTGTTCTCCAGCGCCACTTCAGTCGACTGCACGGCCGCCTGGGCGACGGCGATGCCCGCCTTCACGCGCTCGTAGCGCGCTTCGACCGCGTCGAAATTTGCCGCGGAGCTGAACCCGCTGTCCAGCAGCGCCCGTTCTCGCGCCAGGGAGCGCTGGGCATCGCGCAGGTCGGCGCGGCTGAGGTCGAGATTGGCCTGGGCCTGCGCCAGCTGAGCCCGGACATCGGCGTCCTCGATCCGCGCGATCACCTGCCCCGCCCTCACCCGATCGCCCTCGATCACGCCGAGGTACACCAGCCGCCCCATGCCTTTGGAGGCGACGGCCGCCTTGCGCTGAGCGACGACGTAGCCGCTGGCGATGAGAATCGCGCCGGATCGTATCGGCGACACCATCGTCGCGGGCGTGAGCCGGACGGAGACCGCGGAGCTGAGGGCGCCGCTGGTCAGGAGGAGGATGGCAACGAGGACAACCGCGCCGACGGCGGAGAGGGCGATCGCCAGCCAGCGCCGCGCCCCAGGGGCGGTCGATGAGGGGTCTGCGGCGCGGTTGATGCGCAGTGCGGAGAGGTCGGCGTTCTTAGCTTCCATCGCCCTCAATCCTAACACCCCCCGCCCCGTCGCGCGCTACTCGTCCGCTTCTTCTTGTCGCTCATCGCGAGCCTCGGCTCCCGCGCCACGCCGTGAATGCCGGACACGATCGCCACGCCGTAGGCGATGGCCGCTTCGCGATGAATCCCGTCTGCCCGGTGTGCGGACACCGCTTCGAACGCGAACCGGGCTTCTTCCAGGGGGCGATGTACGTGAGCTATGGAATCGGCATCGTCTATCTGGGGATTCTGGGACTCTTGGCGAATCGCTTCGTGGCCCCACGCTTCGGGATCGCGGCCGCCGTCCGTGGGGTCATTCTCGTGCACGTCGCCTGCATCCCCGCGGTGTTCCGCTACTCTCGCGTCATCTGGGCGCACCTCAACGTCCGTACGATTCGGCCCCCCGCCTGATGGGCCGTCACCGAGGCAGGCGCGGGCGCTCCGGCACCAATTCGCGCACTAGCTCCGCCAGGCGGTCCGCCAGCCTCTCGAGCTCCTTGGCGCGGCGATTCGTGTTGTACCGATAGACCGCACGAGCCGTCGCGTATGTGGTCGCCAACCACAGCGGGACGATCACCGCGAGCAAGGGCCCGGCGACATGCAGGGCGCCGCCGAGGATGCCCAGAATTGGACCCATCCCACCGCCTCCCATGCCGCCGCCGATGCCACCGTACACCGCCCCGATCAACTGGCTCATGTTCTCCTGGATCGTGATCCGGGTACGCCCGCCGCGCACTGAGACGGCGATCTCGAGGTCGCGCCGCACGCCGCTCCCCCGCCCCGCGACCCACGAGAACGAGCGGCCGAACTGGCTGGTCTGCCCCGCGTTCCGCAGCACGCGCCGAATCTCATCCACCAGGACCTGCCATTCTGAATCGGGCAGCTCGCCCTCGACCACGCGTTCGTACACCAGGGACGTGGGCCCATCGATCCAGGGGTTGCGGCGCGGCGGCTCGAGACTCAGCGACTGTGCCGCAGCGCGCACGACGTGGGGAGCGATGCCGACCTCGGCCGCCAGCGCCTCGACGCCGCCGATGGTCATCGCCCCTCCCGCGGTCGGCGCGGTCGCCTCGATCTCGCTGGCCCGCTTCACGATCTCTTCGACCTCTCCCCCGCTGTAGCGCCGGCGCGGAGGAGCGGCGCCGTTGAGCTCGTCGATCAGCGCCGCGGGGGTCGGCGTGCGCTGGTCATGCCGGATGGCCAGGCCGCGCACCAGGGCGCCCTCGAGCCGGCTCCCCAGGTCGGTTAGCCGCGATCGGTGCGGCGCGCTGGCCTCGAGAAACCGTCCGGTGCGCACCGCTTCCTCCGTCGGCCAGCGGCCCGGGATCTCGCCCACGAGCATCTCATAGATGACGACGGCGAGGCTGTAGACGTCGGTCCGCGCGTCAAGATCGGTGAGGCCCGCCGCCTGCTCCGGGCTCATGTACCCGGGCGTGCCGAGCGGGAACCCGGTGCGCGTCAGGTTGGCACCGCCCGCCGTGCTGATCGCCTTCGCGATGCCGAAGTCGGCGACGATCGGGTGGCCCTGGGAGAAAAGAACGTTCTCGGGCTTGATGTCGCGATGAAAGACGCCCATCCGGTGGGCGTACGACAGTGCGTTGGCCACGGGTGCTGCGATCGCGAGTGCGTCGTCCGGGCGCAGTCGTCGCCCGTCTTGCAGCCGCGACCGCAACGAGCCCCCATCGAGATGCGGCATCACATAATAGAGGAAGCCCCCGGCCTCACCCGAGTCGTGCAGGGCGAGAATGTGCGGATGGGTGAGGCCCGCCGCGATCTGGATCTCCTTGAGAAATCGCTCGACCCCGAGGAACGCGGCGAGGCCGGGGAGCAGCACCTTCAAGGCGACGTCGCGGCGATGCTTGGCGTCGTACGCCAGGTACACCGTGGCCATGCCGCCGCGCCCCAACACCCGACGCAGCTGGTAGCGCTCGCCGAGCGCGGCTTGGAGGTCGGCGGGGATCTCGGGTAACACGGAAGGGGAATATAGGGCCGGAGGGGGCTTGATGTTCTCTCCGTCCGGACGATCTTGCTGCATGCCCGGAGGCACCCGCCCATGACCGACTGGGGAGAGCGCATCGCGCGCCCGCTGCGCGCGCTGCACCTCGACAGCATCAGGAACAAGATCCTGGCGCTGGCGGTGCTGGCGACGCTCATCCCCACGCTCGCGACGACGGTGGTCTCGTATGGGCGGAACCAGCGGGCGCTCAGCGAGAAGGTCGATCAAGAGCTGCGCGGCACGAGCTCCGAGACGGCTCGCGCGCTCGATCAATGGCTCGACGAGCGGCTCGACGATCTGCGGGTGTCGGCAAGCTCCTACATCCTGTCGGAGAACGTCGGCAGGACGGCGGGCAACGGCGCCGATCGGGCGGTCACCCGTCTGCGCGACTATCTCACCTCGGCGCGCGAGCGCTTCCCGTCGTTCGAGACGCTGCAGATCATTGACGCCACGGGCCACGCGGTGGCGAGCAGTGGCGGCCGGACGGGAGCCATGTCACTCCCCCTCGAGCGCTTGAACGCCCTCCGCACCGGCGACGCACACGTCGGTGAACCGTACTGGGACCTCGGCCTGAGCAAAGCCGCGATCGTGCTCGCCGTGCCGATCCGCCAGGCGGACGGCCGCTTCCTCGGCGCGCTCAGCGCCAAGATCAACTTGCGCTCCATCGCCGAACGTAGATCTCGCCTGGCGCCGGCCGGCGCGGGCGAGATCTACGTGATGACGGACCAGGCCCGGCTCATCCTGACGTCCCGCGCAAGCTCCGCCGAGCTCATGCGAACCAAGCTCTCCACCGCGACGACCCAACCACTGCTCGACAAAGAAGGCGCCGCGGTGACCTACGCCCTCCCGCCGCCGGACGGGCGGGACGTCGTCGCGATCCTGCGGCGCGTGCCGCACCTGCGCTGGGCGGCCGTCGTTCAGGTGCCGCGGGAGGAGGCGTTCGCCGACCTGGCCCGGCTCCGCAACGTCACGATCCTGATGCTGATCGTGCTGCTCGTGGGTGTGGGGCTTACCGCCTACGGCCTGGGCGTATTGATCGCCCGCCCGCTCGAGCGATTGAGCGGCGCGGCGGCCAAAATGACGTCGGGGGATCTGTCCGTCGAGCTGCCCGCGGGCGGCAGCGGCGAGATCGGGTACCTCACCCGAGCGTTCGCCCATCTGGTGTCGCGACTGCGTGAGCGGGAGGGCCAGACGGAACTCGAACGGCTCTCGATCACCGACGCCCTCACCGGCCTCTACAACCGGCGCCACCTGATGGGAACGCTCGCGAACGAAGTGCAGCGATCGCGGCGCCTGCGGCGCACCTTCTCCGTGCTGATGGCGGACGTCGATCACTTCAAACGGTACAACGACACGAACGGTCACCTCGGCGGAGACGCGGCGCTCGTGAAGGTCGCCGAGATCCTGCGGAAAGCGACGCGTGGAGTGGACTCCGTGGCGCGCTACGGCGGCGAGGAGTTTCTGGTCATGCTGCTCGAGGCACCGCTGACGACGGCGGCGATCGTGGGTGAGCGCATTCGGGCTCGCGTGGCCAGTGAGCCGTTCGAGGGCGGGGAGGTCACGGTGAGCATCGGCATCGCCGAGTACCCGTCGCACGGCGACACGCCGGAGGAGCTGATTGCGAGCGCCGACGCCGCGATGTACAAGGCCAAGAGCCAGGGCCGCGATCGCGTGATCGCCGCTTCCGGCGGGATCCCGCAGGAGCCGGCGCCGGAACGCAAGCCGAGGCGGCGCAAGGGAGAATCCTAGTCTGTCGGGTAGCCGACCTGCCGAGCAGCTCGTCGACATCGCGCGTCAATTCTACGCCCGAGGCTGGGCCCTGGGCACCAGCGGTAACTTCAGCGCGGTCGTGAGCCGCGATCCCCTGCGGCTCGCCATCACTGTCAGTGGAGTCGATAAAGGGTTGATGTCGGCGAGTGAGATCGTCGAGATCGACGAACATGGCAAGGTTGTGGCGGGATCGGGCCGACCCTCGGCGGAGGCGAGCCTGCACCTGACGATCGCGAGGGCGCGCGGAGCGGGCGCCGTATTGCATACGCACTCGATTTGGAGCACGATTCTTTCGGATGCGGCCCCCTCCACGGAGGGCGGCCTGGCCATTGAAGGGTATGAGATGCTCAAGGGTCTGGAGGGCGTCCCCACGCACGATCACCGCGAGTGGCTGCCGATCCTGGACAATACGCAGGACTGGCGCGCGGCCGTGCCGCGGGTCGAGGCCACGCTGGCTGAGCGGCCGGACGCGCACGGGTTCTTGATCCGCCGTCATGGGCTCTACACCTGGGGCCGCGATCTCGCCGAGGCGAAGCGTCAAGTAGAAGTCCTGGAGTTTCTGTTCGAAGTGATGGGGCGAAAGCGAGGCATGACATGGCAACCGTGAGAATCCCCGACGAGAAGCGCACCGTGACGGATCAAGCCGAGGTGACGCGTTACCTGGCGAAACTGGGGATCGACTACGAACGCTGGCCTGGCGCGCAGCGGGTGCCGCAGCATGCGTCAGCCGACGAAGTGCTGGCCGCGTACGCGCCGGAAATCGAGCAGCTCAAGGCGCGCGGCGGCTACATCACCGCCGACGTCATCGACGTGACGGCCCAAACGCCGGGCCTCGAGGCGATGCTCGCGAAGTTCAACACGGAGCACTGGCACGACGAGGATGAGGTACGCTTCATCGTTCGTGGGCGCGGCTTGTTTCACGTGCACCCGCGCGACGGCGACGCTCCAGTGATCGCCATCGAAGTAGAAGCGGGCGACTTGATCCGCGTGCCGCGCGGCACCTGGCACTGGTTCGATCTGTGCGGCGATCGCGACATCCGGGCGATCCGGCTGTTCCAGGACAAGGCGGGCTGGACGCCGCACTACACCAACAGCGGCACCGACCGTGGCTATCAGCCGGTCTGCATGGGCCCCACCTACATTCCGCCGCGGACCGCGTCGCGCTGACGAACGTCGGCGCGGTCCTGCTGGACATCGAGGGCACGACGACGCCCATCGAGTTCGTCCACAACGTGCTGTTCTCCTACGCGCGGGCGCAGGTGCAGGAATTCCTGGACCGCCACGCGTCCGACCCGGCCGTCGCGGCCGACATCGCCCTGCTCCGAGCGGAGCATGCCGCCGAGACCTCCCCGCCCCCCATGGCGTCGGTCACAGCGTACGTGCGCTGGCTGATGGATCGCGACAGCAAATCGACGAGCCTGAAATCGCTCCAGGGAAAGATTTGGGAGCAGGGGTACCGCGCCGGCGAGCTGCGGGGTGAGGTGTATCCCGACGTCCCCCCTGCGCTGCAGCGTTGGCGCCGTCAGGGAATCGAGATCGCCATTTTTTCCTCGGGCAGCGTCCAGGCGCAGCGCAACTTGTTCGCGAATACGACCGCGGGCGATTTCACGGGCTTCATTCGGGCCTACTTCGACACGACGACGGGCCTGAAGAGCGCCCCGCAGAGCTACGCGGCCATCGCCGGGGCCCTCGAGCGCGACCCCTCCACGGTGCTGTTTGTCTCCGATGTCGGCGTCGAACTGGACGCCGCCCGGGCGGCGGGCATGCAAACGGCGCTGTGCGTACGGGCGCGGGCGCCGGACGCCGCGGTGCCGAGCAGCGCGCATCCGGTCATTCGCACGTTCGACGACGTACCCTAGCGCCCCGGATGATACTCCCGCTCGGTATGTCCCACGAGCTGGGAGCGGTAGAAGTACACGGCCCGCAGGTTGCCTGTGGCGTAGCGGAGCGCTTCATCATTGAAGTGGGGCGAGTCGAGATGGCCGCTCTCCCCGCCCGCCGTGACCGCCTTGGCACGCACACTATCGCCGAACTCGACTACTGCCACGAAACTGTTGCCGTTCGTCCCATACCACTTCTTGGTCCCGGGGTAGGCGCGGGCACCGAAGGAGGCCAGGGAGCCCCAGCGCGCCGATGTGAAGGGAACGGGAATGCTTGGCCCCGAGTCGTTGAACGGCTGGACGATGTCGCCGGTAAGACGCTGGAAGCGATTGATCTCACCCCATGGCGTCTGCCATTTGCCGAAATCGGTCGTCAACTGATCGACGGCTTCGGACAGCGCCTGGACCGCCCCGGCACCGGTCCGTCCATCGAGGTGCTCGCCCCAGAACACGGCCAGCGACGTGGGGATCGAGGCCGCCGACCAGCGCCGGTCCCACGCGCGCAACGCCGCGACGGGCTCCGCCAGCTTGGCCTTGAGCGGGTCCGAGTCCGGCGTGGCATCCCACGCCTGGAACAGCGCTGGGAGCTGTTCCTCAAACCACGGCAGGTAACTGTCGAAGGCCGCGGCGATGAGCCCATCGAGCGTGAAGTCCTTCCTGTCCTGCAGCACGCGCACCGCATGGCGCCCGCGGGCGGTCCCAGCGCCGATCTGGACATAGGCGGGGAAATCTTCCCGCTTGGGGCTGCTCGGGCCGGCGGCCCACCATGGCGCGTCGTTCGAATTGTACAGCCATCCGTTGGCGGGATTGTGGAGATAGGGCGACTGCTCCACGGATAGGAGCTCGTGCCACTCGGTCCGCGGGTCGCTCCCGTCCACCGGCTTCGTCCAATCGAAGCTCGTGTCGCGCCGCGGGATAAAGTTGGCGTGGAAGTAGGCGATGTCGCCACTCGCAGCGGCGAAAATGGTGTTGTTGGATGAGTTCGTGTGCAAGTCCATGATACGCCGGAACGACTGGTAGTCCCGCGCCTTGGTGCGCGTGTAGGACTGCGTCAGCGCGTGCACCGGGTCCTGCATCAGCCTGATCGTCACCCACTGGTCACCGGCCTTCCGGATCACGGGCCCGTGGTGCGTCCGGAAGACCGTGAACGTCTTGCGGGCCATCCCCGCAGCGGTCTTGTATGGTACCGTGATTGTGCTGACCATCACCGGGCGCTCGCCGGTGCCGTAGCGGTAGAAGTACCGGTCGCCCCTCTTCACGACCGTTTCCGCGTACTCATCGATGGCGTCAACACCGCTCGATGTATGCATCCATCCGACGTGATCGTTGAAGCCTTGATAGACGAAGAACTGGCCCCACGTCACGGCCCCATACGCGTTCAGCCCCTCGTCGCTCACCACCTGCACCTCGGCACGGAAAAAGAACGACGTGTGCGGGTTGATGAGCAGCAGCGCGCGGTGGTTCACCGTGTTCGCGGGCGCGATCGCGATGCCGTTCGAGCCGCCGGGATCGGGATCGGACTGCGCCCCGTCCCCCGTGCCGACGGGGGTCGCGGTGCCGTCGCCGTATAGCGCTTGCAGGTCCCGCGGGTTGATGCGTTCGATGTCGCCGCCGATGCTCCCCTCGCTGAAGGTCAGCGCCATCCACGGCTCGAAGCGCGTGATGACCCGCGGTTTCACCTCGGGGTGCTTGGACAGGTAGAAGTTCAAGCCGTCGGCCCACGCATTCATGAGTCGCTGCAACCACTCGGGGCTCGCCGCGTACCGCGCTTTGATCGAGTCGGGATTGATGAAGAGCTTCATGCGGAGGTCCTGGTAGATCGCGGACTCGCCCTCCGCCTCCGCCAACCGCCCCATCGCATTCAAGTAATTGGTCTCGATCCTGTTGAAGTCATCCTCAGCCTGGGCGTAGATGAGACCGAACACCGCATCGGCGTCGGTCTTGCCGTACACGTGCGCAATGCCCCAGTCGTCGCGGATGATCGTGACGTTCTGCGCCTGCCGCTCCCAGCGGGACGGGACCACCACGAATGCGGCAGCGAGGAGCAGGAATCGAGCGTTCATGGTGCAGGCCTCGGGGGGGGCAGGTGGTCCGCGAAGCGCCACGGCGCCGGGCCGTCGCGCGTGAGGGTAATCTTGGCGAGTCGCGCCCGCACCATCGCGATCGGCATCGGCCCCCCTTGAAGGACGGCGTCGTGGAACTCGCGCTCGGTCATGCGGTGGGAATCGACCAGCTCCGCGTGCAGGGCCCGCAGCTCGAGCCCACCGATCATGTAGGCCACCTGGTATAGGGGCGAGTAGGCGCCGCTGAACGAGCGCCGCACTTCTCCCTCGGCATTGGCCCGCTCGAAGCCCACCGTGTCCACCAGGAATTGGATCGCCTGATCCGGCGTCATCTTGCCCAAATGAAAGCTCAGCGAAAAAATGATGCGTGCGCTGCGGTGCATGCGCCAGAAGAGCGCGCCCACGCGATCTTCCGGCCCCGAGTCGAAGCCGTGGTCCCACAGGAACATCTCCCAGTACAATCCCTGGCCTTCGCTCCAGAACGGCGTCTGGAAGAGCCGGCGGTGCGCGTTGTAGCGCGCCGCCATGAAGCCCTGTAGATGATGCCCCGGGTTCAGCTCGTGAAACACCGTCGCGTGCGAAAAGTGCGGGTTGTTGCCCCGCAAGCTCATCAGTTTTTCTTCGTCGGACATGTCGGCCGTCGGATACGACACCTGGATCGTCTCCCCGCCGAGGAAAAACGGAGACACGCGCTGGCGCTCGGGAGAGAGCATTTCCATGCGCCAGTCCTCCCGCGCGAGCGGCGGGATCGTGACCCAGTCATGCTGGTCGAGGAACGCCTCGGCCTGGCGGGCGAGGTCGCGCACCAGGTCCGGCTGGCGGCCCGGCTCGACGAAGGTGTTCTTGACCTTCTCAAGCGCCGCCTTCCAGCCGTCACCGAATCCCATCGCGCGCGCCGCCCGCCGCATCTCGCTCAAGCTGAAGGCGTACTCGCGTTGCGCGATGGCGATCAACTCGTCGGGCGTGTAGGGGATCATCTCGTAGTCGAGATCCTCTTGCAGGCCGTCCGCGCCGATCGGATCCCCGACGATGGGGCCCGTATTGTCGTCCGCCGTACCGGGCTCCGCGGGCTTCTTGCCCACCACGCGCTCACGCAGCGTGCGCGCGTATCGCTTCAGCGCTTCGTCGAGCTTCTTCCACGGGTCCTTCGCCCACCACGAGAAGTCGGGGTCGTAGCCGTCGTAGTAGCGGAACCAAGTGCTGACGACTCCCCGCACGTCGTCCAGATCGTCGGCGGCACGATTCGCGATCGTCCGCGTCGTCGCCGGCGCGGTGCCGATCGTGGGAGGTTCGAACAGCGCGCGCAGGCTGTCGACCTGGCGCGTGACCTCCGCCAGGGTGCGGGCCGCCGCCCGGGGATCGATCGTCACGAGATTGCGTCGCGCGTCCGACAGGGAGAGCAAGCGATCGGCGAACGGCGCCAAGGGCACCTCCTCGGCGCGCAGTTTTCCGCGGCGATCGAGCAGCGCGATCTGATGACCCAGGTAATGAGCCAGGAGCACGTAGTCCGCGCGACCCTCCTGGGACAACTTGGCGAAGTCGACCTCCTTCAGGCGCGCCTGCCATCCGTTGTAGAACTCGCGCATCCGGCGGCGTTGGTCGGGAGAGTCGTCCGCGTCGTAGCGGCGGGTCAGCGCGGTGCGATCGGTGGAGAAGCGGTCGATGACGGCGGCCAGCTCGCTCGCGGGACGAGCCACGAGCGGTCCGAGGACGGGAACGGACGCGACGGAGTCGGGGCGCGACTGCGCCGCCGCCGGAGAATAGGCGAGCAGCAGCGCCGCGCTGAGAGAATGTCGGAACATGGCGCAAGTGTACCGCTGCTCCGGCCACGGGTCTAGCCGCGGCGCATCCCCCCGCCCTTGCGCGGCGCCGCGCGCTGGGGGGATATAGGGACGCCCGCCCACTCGAGGATCCAATGGCTCGTCTCCCGCTCTCGCTGCTCGTCGCTCTGTCCGCTGTTTCAACGAGCGCCGAGGCTCAAACCCCGCCGCCGGCTGCCCCCCCGTCCGGTGCGACGGCGGCCTGGACCCTCAAGACCAAAGGGCCGATCCGCTGGCAGCAGGTGACGCCGGCCGGCGCGCTCCTCGTCTCGACCGACGCCGGCCTTGCCGCCGTCGACATGGACCGCGGCGTGGTCACGTGGGAGAAGCCGGAGCTCGGCGGGCTGCCGGCCGACAGTGTCCGCATGGTCGAGGGTTCGCTGCTGATGGAAGCGGCGCGCCCGGGATTGCTGATCGTCTTCGACCCAGTGACCGGCGCGGTGGTGTTCGATTCCCGGCGCCTCTCCCTGGCGCAGGTCGTCACCCGCCGTGTGCTGCCGCAGAGCGGCACGCTGCTGGTCCACGGCCGGCGCGCGTCGGGACCGCCCGTCATTGCGCTGTACGATCTCACGACCGGCGCGCAGCGCTGGGCGAGCGAATCGCTGTTCCAGCAAAGCGGGCCCAAACGCGGCGGGCTGGGCGGGCTGATG
>Ga0193723_1000674_pt1 | contig 13476 bp, 10 predicted proteins | sample H2m2metaG_FD_143042 | JGI IMG/M metagenome (GOLD analysis project Ga0193723, IMG submission 143042) | Soil microbial communities from a riparian zone of the East river system, Colorado, United States - H2m2 | ecosystem: Environmental > Terrestrial > Soil > Riparian zone | place: USA: East River... | reverse complement strand
CCCACTCGATACCGATACGACTTGACATGTAATCCACTGTGTTCTTTCCTACGGCGTCGCCACATATCCAGCCAGAAACCGTTTTCCTACCCAGTATTAACGAAGGATTCCTATCAACGACAAGAATACGAAGAGCCTTGTGCGAATAGTAGCCGGCAGATGTTGCGACTATCATGCCAGCTAGGCCACCGCCAGCCACTATAAGATCATAATCCCTTTCGTGTGATCCGTTCACAATCGAGCCACAAGATGGGGCTTCTATATTTAAAAGTTTTACTTTAGTTCAATTTGCGAGGCAGTACTTTCAGGTAATGATTGGGACCGATGTTTTCAAACTCAACTCTAGCAATCGATTGCGTTCCACTGAATCATGCTACTAATTCATTTGTCGTGTTTAGATGGACTTTTGACTTGGCGAAGTATTGAACAAAATCTTAGCGTCGAATAGAACGTGAAAGTAGAATCACACAAAGGTTATCCAGGATCAGAGTGTTGGCGTACTAGATGTTTCCCAGTGTTACTGAATTATCTGCGAACCCAAAGGTTTCATTAGAACCATACATTCGACGCAGTACGAAGGCGTTGACCGTATATGTAAATCACCATTTCACCTAAGCCTATCAACCGTTACAATTTTTGTGTTATCTTACAGTAACTGATTTAGCTAGATTACGAGGGTAGTCAGGATCGGTCTTTTTAGTAACTGCCAAGCTATAGGCAAGCAGCTGAAGTGGTATGACTTCTATAATAGGATAGTAAACATCCTTCATTTCTGGTATTTGTATCATCTTATCATAAACGTCATTTGGTAGGTTTGAGACCCCGATTAGAGTGGCCCCTCTAGCCTTTATTTCGTGTGCGGAAGAAATCATGTCATCGTATGTAGAGTCAGATGGGTTGATCATTATAACTGACGAGCTTTTATCGATGAGTGCAAGTGGACCATGCTTTAACTCTCCAGCCGCTACAGCCTCTGCGTGAATGTACGTAAGTTCCTTTATTTTGAGTGCAGCCTCTAGGGCAACTGGATAGTGTATCGACCTTCCTACAATGTAGATATCTTTGGCTTCCTTAAGACTTTCTGCAATCGTCTCGATTGAAAGTGCATAACCAAGCATATGTTCTATTGCTGTACTAACTTGTTGCTTATCAGACTCAAATCCTATCCTACTACCACTTATCAAATTAACGATATGGTACAGTACTGATAACTGACCAGTAAAGCTCTTCGTCGCTGCGACCCCTATTTCAGGGCCGCAATTTATAACAAGGAATGAATCGCTATTGCGTGCTAAAGAAGAGGTAGGGATATTTACAATCGAAAGAACTTTTGCCCCAGCTTGCTTAGCTTCTTTGACAGAGTGAAGCACGTCAGCAGTTTCACCGCTCTGGGACAATGCGACAACCACAGAATCTTTATCTATAAAATCGAGAACATATTGAAATTCACTGGACATGACTGATTCTGCACGTATCTTAGCAAATTTTGCTAAAAGGTATTTAGCAACTAGTGCCGCGTGATAACTTGTCCCACTTCCTGTAATGTATACGGCATTGGCCCGCTCTAAAATATTACAAAATATGCGTGTCCTCTCTTCGTTCTGCAACGTAGCCGACATGACACAAAGAGGCTGTTCATGAATTTCTTTCAATGTATGATGTGCATATTTTCCCTTATCTGATGCACCAAGCTCCCAAGCTACCTGCGTGATAGGATGCTCAATAGGAGCTCCCTCAAAATCAAATAATCTTAACTGTTTGTCTATAATCGCAATATTTCTATTATCTAGAAAAATAGCCTTGTCTGTATACTTGAGAAATCCAAGAACGTCGCTGGATATGAAAAAAGCATCATTTGCCAGCCCAATTATAAGGGGCTCTTCATATCTTGCCCCGCTTATAGTACCATCTCTGAAAATTGCAACAAACGCGTAAGATCCCATCAATCTTTGACATGTCTGAATCACTGCCTTTTTTACATCGCGTTGCTCAGAATAATACTTTTCAAGCAAGTGTGAAATAACCTCACTATCGGTCTCACTAGTGAACGTATGTCCAGAGGCCATAAGTTCTCCTTTTAATTGCGTATAATTCTCAATAATACCATTATGCACAACCGCGATCTCTTCTGAACATCCAGAATGGGGGTGCGCGTTTTTGGAAGTTACAGCACCATGGGTAGCCCATCTAGTGTGACCTATACCAGCATAACCAGGCATCATTGCCAACTTCAAAGTTCTATTTACTTCATTAACTTTACCTATACCCTTTAGTATCTGAATACGATCGTCATTAAACGTAGCAATACCTACGCTATCATAGCCTCTGTATTCCATTGCTTTCAAGCTTTCAACTAATACAGGAGCAACAAAGGAGTTCCCCCGATAGCCAACTATTGAACACATTTGAGCTATTGGACCCCTGAGAAGCTATTAAAAATTCCCAATCTCATTTTATACCACTATGATAATCTGTTTATACTTGAAAGATGTGCGTAAACGTCAATCAAATGCAATATAAACGTTATCTCAATAACTATTGTTACTACTATAAACCATTATATAATTGTCCTAATGAATACGTCCGTTGCAGAAGAAAACTCTGATATATAACAAAGATCTCAAAAATTTTGAAAAAAATATAGTTATTTTTGATAATACGGAGAAAATGCGCATCCTGGCCAATCCTTTAGCCTGGAAAATAATGAGGTTATTGTCAAATAGTCCTTCGTATTCTTCCCAGGTTGCCAAGGAGTTAAAAATTTATGAGCAGAGCGCATACTATTATATTAACAAGTTAGCGGACATCGGTGCTATAAAGGAAGTCGGAATCTCTCGCGTTAGAGGGGGAACGGCTAGGTTATATCAACCTTCAAGCCCTTCGTTTGGAATAGAATTAGACTGGGGTGAGAAAGAACTTGAAATAGGAGATAGGGGGCAGAAACACGAGCACGCTCGTAAATTTTTTAGCGACTACATTATAGATAATTCCTTTGATGGCTTGATAATCGTCGGGGCACCAACTCCTCATGGACCCTATAAATCATCTGCTCGAGATGGCCATTACGCGGTACATCTAGCATTTTTCTTGGGTACCATAAGCAGTATCCCTCCAGAATTTGTAGTAAAGCTCGACGCCGATGCGAAAGCAGAGAAAGTCTTAGACGGCCGAAATTTAATTTCCATTGGTGGACCCGGCACAAATATAATAACAGCTGAATTTAACAAATTTCTTCCCATAAAGTTCAACGAATCAAATTTCTGGTCCGGACTAGTCGAGGGCTCTACTAAACTCTATAATCTAGATAATCAAGGTTTAATCGCAAAGATCAAAAATCCTTACAGCGGCAAGGGTACTATCATAATAGTTGCAGGTGTAAGATCAATCGGGACAAAATCGGCAGTAATTGCTTTGACGAACTATAGTGAAGAGATCTTGAAAAAATATAATGGGGACAAAGAATGGGCATTAGTCGTACAGGGATTTGACATGAATGCTGACGGAAAAATAGATCACGTCGATATTCTCACAGAGGTAGCTAGATAATACGACACACTAACCAGAATCGTCACTATTTTGCTGATCCAGGCAGTGAAATTTCTGTGTGTAATAGAATTTGGGGCTCTTCCTCTCTTTTCACGAGGTATCCCGGAAGGTTTACAATCCTATTACCTATAGAGACATGTCCGTGGACTACAATTTGTCGTGCTTGATGGGGCGACTTGGCTTTCGCCTTCCTCATAACAACTGTCTGCAATCTTCTCTCAATGATATCTTCAATTTTTAGATTCAAAACATCATCTAGTGACGCCGATTCTTGTACTAGACCAAGTCTATTAAGGAAGCCAAGTAAATTTTTTTCCTTTTCATATCTAAGTTCAGTTGGAAGTGAAAGCAATGTGCGCGCTTGATTTCTAATTCTTGCGATCTCTGTTTGCGCCTTCCAGAGCTCACGTTTATTTCTTAAGCCGTAAGACCCAACTATATAAAGTTCAGTATTAAGTTGTTCCGAGGTCCATATTCTTCTCGGCCTATGATAACTTTTTTTTGGTTTACGCGGATCGCCCATTGTATATCAGCCAGACTCCTATTTCTTCGCTGTCTCCCGTGAAGTGGATTCGCTTCCTGTCTTCTCAGTTGGCTGACTAGCTTGCGCAGGCGTTTGTGCAGTAGTCAATGCGGCAGCGGCTTTAGTACCAGGCACAGGCGCCGTCCCTTCAGGGGTGATTTTGCCGACCTTCTTAACGCCCACTGCTCCTCCTTTTCGTCCCGTGGTCCTTGTATGTTGGCCTCTCACTCTTAAACCAAACATATGCCTATAACCTCGCCAACTCATCACGCTTTTTTCTCTGTCAATATCTGCTGCAATTGTAAAAGCCAACTCTGACGTAATCAGATGCTTGTCAGAACCAGTATCAACGTCTTTCCTGCGGTTGAAGTACCAATGAGGAACCCCTACCCTTCCTGGTTCCGAAATTACCGCTTCAATATCACCTAGCTCCCTTTCAGTAAGAAATCCGACCCTCACGTTTGGATTGATATTCAGAGATTGAAGGAGAACCTGTGCAATATTATAGCCGACGCCTCTCACCTCGCTTAATGCAACAATTACCTTTTTACTGCCTTCAATATCCTTTCCCGCAATTCTAAGTATGTGTTTGTACTCGGAGGCTGACAAATTAGAGTCTTGAGATCCCGTCCTCAATAAAAACCATGCTAAGTAAATAGTTAAACAACCTTTTTGATAGGGAAACTATGTTGGTAAACGACCCCATGAAGGCCAGAACATTCTTGGCGCAGTGTCGTCGCAATGCCTTCGGGATACGTATTAATTTATCGAGTAAAAACCAGGGACAAACTTGTTATTTAAATCTTTAAATTAGTTCTTTGCCCTAGAAGTTCATTATATGAGTTATAGAAATTTAGAAGAAATTGTTCATCAGTCATATTCTTCTAAACCCAAATATAGCGAATTAATGCCTGGTGTTCCTGAGGATTTTAAACACATCAAAACGTTGGGTGATCTCCTCAAATTAAATTATAAACATGTCAAAATTGAGGAGCAACTTAGAGGCAATCTTATCCTAAAGTTGAAGAAAGGGGAATTCCCATATCCTGGAATTATTGGCTATGATGAAGACGTAATACCTGCAATTAATAGAGCTATTTTATCAGGGCATGATATACTTTTAATAGGACAGATAGGTCAGGCCAAAACGAAGATTGCAGAATCTATTGCAAGGAACCTGCTGTCTATGATTCCAGTAATCCGCGGAAGTGTTACAAATGATATCCCTACCTCTATACCTGAAGCGGAATTATTTGCTCTGGTTACTGATAGTGAATTAATGCATCTCTCTCCAGACTTTAGCGTTTCTAAAGAGTGTGAGGATGCGATAAGGGATAATAAACTTGATACAAGAATTGATTGGATAGAAGGAGCTGACAGGTACAGATACATACTTGCTACACCTGATATTTCTGTAAAGGATCTAGTCGGACAGATTGATGCAATCAAAATCGCCAAGAGAGGCGTTGAACTTTACAGTATTGAATCATATTCTCCAGGACAATTATTGCAAGCTCGACACGGTATCTTATGTATCGATGAACTACCGGTGTTAGACCCACGGAAGCAAGTTGCATTATTAAGCGTTCTACAAGAGGGTAAATTTACAACCGGATCTTATCCCATAGTTTTTAGACCTGATACAAAAATTATTACCACAGCCAATCCTATTGATTACACACACTCTGGTAAAATTATAGAGCCATTGTTTGATAGGCTGCGAAGCCACATTGATACCCACTATCCAGAGACGATTAACGATGAAATGCTGATTATAGCCCAGGAAGCACGTCTAGAGAGTCGATCCCAAGTTTTTTTGCCCATATTTATACTGAAGACACTCGCTAAGGTCACGCACTTGGCCAGGGAACATCATGACGTTAATCACGATAAAGGCGTTAGTGTTAGAATGGCTGTTCATTCGCTGGAGACATGGATAGCTGAAGCAGAGAGGACAAGATCAATCTTGAACCCAGTACACTCTATACCAAGGTTTTGTGACATTAACAGCATATACCAGTCTTCGAAATTTGAGCTATCAGAAATGGAAGATAGTCGCGAAAACAGGAAAACTATATTAAAATCAATTATAGAGAATGCGATCAAGGATGTTTCACTTGGATATGTGCAGGGTTTATCAGAGGAGCAGATAAAAAGGATAGGAAATGAATTTGCGAAAAATAAACAATTTCTTGTATCACAGCTGATCTTGGGCAACAAGAATGATAATTTGAAAGGATACCAGTCACAATTAGCTATGTTTCCTGCTCTGAAGCAACTTGTAAATGAGGCCCTTCACACAATGCGCGAAGAGCAGCAACGCTTCGTAGAGGTGGCTACGAGTCTAGGGATAAGACATGATTGTCTGTCTGTACAGCCGCATTTCAATGGAGAATTTACTGCATCAGCTATAGAGGTAATTCTAGAAGGCTTAAGATGGATTGATCCCCCTTTGTTATCAAAAAAGGAAAACGCATATGGTACGGCATAGGCAGCACATCTCAAAGAACTTTGTATATTTTCTAGCTAAACAAAGAGATGGCGAGCCAAAACAAGATGATTCACAGCCTGATCAACACAAGGTATCTAATGTACTTGATAAATTGTTGTTAACCGTGGGGAGAGAAGCATTGAGAGAGACGGCCCCAAGTTTGCAGGGCTTAGAACAAATATTACAAGACATCCTTGTACAAGAACTCCGAACAGATTACCAAAAAAATAATATCTATAACAGCAAAATGATGCAACCTAGTGAGAGTATTACGGCAGAAGACCTTTGCAGATCGGGGATGCCAATAGTAAGACAGTTGATAGGAAAAGGCTATCTAAAGGACTCCCCAAGGTGGATTAGCAATAAAGGTTTCAAAGACATAGGGAGAAAAATTCTAAATGATGTCTTGAAGGCTCTAAAACCAGGGGAATTTGGTATGCATGAATCGAAGAATATTGGTGCTGGGTCCATTCTACTGGATACGACAAGAGAATACGAACAAGGAAACGATTTCAATTTAATTAATGTTCCTAAATCTCTGCTAAATACCATTCAGCGACAAGCAGGCTCAAATAGGAAACTAGAAATTCCCTTTGACTTTCATATAGAGGACTTTGAAGAGTATGAAACCGTTAAGGACCTTAGGATGGCCGTTGTGTACTGTATTGATTTAAGCTCTACTATGAGATATTCAACCATGTTTGGGGATCTGAGTAGAATCGAAGCAGCCAAAAGAGCTCTTTGGAGTCTTTATATATTGAACCGAAAATCCTTTCCCTCAGATTCGGTATACATCGTTGGTTTTGGCGCACTCGCGTCGAAAGTTGCTCCACAAGATATCCCTTACTTGAAGACGTTCGAACCAGGGTCTGACTTTTTGCACTATACTAATTATCAGGCCGCATTTAGACTGGCAAGCAAAATATTACAACGAGACGGTGCCTTCAACAAGCGCATAGTTCTGATAACAGATGGCCATCCAAGCGCATGCTTCATCGATAATAAAAGCGAGCAAGATATGATTCTATCGCAGCGACCCTACTCGCATTTCTATACGCCGTCTAAAGAGCTATTGGATTCAATCAAGCTACACCAGGATATCAAGCTTGAAACTGGCTCAGGGGAACTCATCTACCTCTGCTACCGTTACAGGCAAGTAGATCCGTATATAGGACAGAGAACAATCGTTGAAGCAAAGAAATGCCGCAATAAGGGAATTGTTGTTGATACCATAATGATTAGTGAAGATGACTCGTTATTAGGTTACGTTAACGAAATGGAAAAATATGTAAAAGGAAGATCTTACTATATTAACCCGGGATCGATTGACAAAATTTTGCTTAATGACTACCTCGAGAACAAAAAGCAGACTATTCATGCCCAACAATGAGATAGGCTAATTCTTTTACAGGTGGAGTTTTAATATGGTTTTTAAGCATAAGCATAGAATACAGTCATAAAAGTGGCCCTATATGGTTGTCGAAACGACATATTTAGATTGGAATAATGCTCTTGACGTATTAGATAAAGCATATAGAACAGGTTTATTTCCGTTGATAATAGGTCCTAAAGGAACAGGTAAAACAAGTCTCGTGAGAAACTTTGCACATCAGCTAAACAGAAAACTTTACTCTGTTAACTTTAGCCTTCGGACTAGAGAATCTCACCTAGTAGGTACAAGAATATTAGATAATGGAGAGATTAGCTTTGTAGAGGGTATACTTGTCAAATCTATGAGAGACGGTGGCCTCTTATATCTGGATGAATTAAACGCTGCTGAAGCTGATGTTTTATTGAGGCTCGATGAAGCGCTTGATGACAGGCGGCAATTAGTCTTAAAGGAGGCTGAAGGACAGATCATAAATGCTAGTGAGGGATGGTCGGTCATTGCAACCATCAACCCATTGTCGCATGTAGGAACCAAGGAATTGCCACCGCAGCTTCTTAGTAGATTTCCTGTCAGAATAAGGCTTGATTACCCTCCAGAAGAAATAGAGCTTGAAATTATAAGGAAGCATGCCACTATAGAGAACTCTGACCTGATCCACGTAAGAAATTCAATCAGACTAGCGAGAAACCTAAGAGAAGCAGCTGCAGTCGAGGAGCTATATTATAGTCCTAGTTTGCGAGAAACAATCGCTTATACAAAACTTCTGAATTCAGGTATTTCGCCCAGAAAGGCAGCTGAAGTCGTCTATGCCAATGCTTATGATCAATGGGGCGAGGTCGAATATAGAAAGGTTATGGATATGGTAACGTCCATCTTCAAAGATTAGCATATGTCATCAGAAAAGTACATACGAATGCGAAGCGATGTTTTAATAAATATAGCAACTTTCCTGGCGAGAAGATGGTCAGGTAATATTAGAGTTACAGTTATCTTAGCGCAAGATAAAATTCCAAATGCGAGGCCTGATAAAAATCAGATCTCACTTCCACTTCTTAACTACTATCAGGGAACTGATTTCCAAAAATATAGACAATGGCGTGTAGCATTGTGGCAGCAGTCTATGCGTATGCGTTATTCAACCAAAGTATTAAGTTCTGAACATGCATATGGGTTTCTTTTAAATACGATCGAGAGCAAGCGCATCGAGATTCTTGGTCTAGAAGATTGGCAGGGAATGATAGACGAGCTAATCTTCAATGAAGGTATATCTTGGTTATCGCGTCCACTTTTAAATTCGCTCTACGGCATTTACAAAAAAATTGAAGCCTTCTCACAGTTGTTTTTAACAGGTTACTTCAAGGGCGAGTTATATGACAGAGAGCTTGATAGGATAAATGGTGCTTCTGACTTTGCAAACAACATTCTGCAAGAAGCCATCAAGAACAATTACACTACCGAGTGGCTAGAGAAGCATATTCCTAAGTTAGTTAAGATTCTTGAAATTGATTCTCTCACTTCAATTCCTATTATTGCACCAAGGACAAGGATAGGAATTTCTATAAACCAAAGTGATCTGGTAAAACAGTTACAGAAACTAGTCAACAAACGCACTAATAGCAATGATATTGAAAAGAGTACAGAAAAGATTATCAAAGCAAGTGATGTGCTAAATGAATTTGAGAGCCTTATAAGAGAGAGTCAAAGGACCGAAAATAAAGGTTATGATAATCTAGAAAATTTGGGTCTGAGTATTCCTGAGAACATGGATATAGATGAAAGCCATGTATACGATCTAGATTTAATCCGGCAGGTAAAGGCCAAGTTTAGGGACTGGAAAACAGGTTGGATAGAACGTCATGAGCAAAGTGGAGACGAATTTGATGTCGAAATCTATGCAGAGGGTCTCCCAAAAACCTTCATAACAGACTTTAAGCTTACCTTTGAAACAAAGGTCACGATTCTGCTCGATCATTCAAGCAGCATACAAGAGGTCGAATTAGAGTATAAACGTGCAACAATTGCTCTTTGTGAAGCATTGCACTTTCTAGGAATAAAATTCTCTGTCTATGCATTTAGTACAGAATATCTGCAGGTGAAATGCTGGATAATAAAGCCTCCCAACATAAGATGGTCACAGGTTTGTGCACGTAGATTGGCTCAAATAAAGGCAAGTGGTGGCACACCTTTGGCCGAAATCTATGCGTTGTTAACTACTTCTATGAAGGCTTTCAAGCCTCAAATCCTTGTTACCTTGACAGACGGTGAGCCCTCTGATTCTAATGCTGTGCGTCAGATGGTCTTATCGTATAGAACAATGGGCATACATATGGTCGCTCTTGGTTTAGGCAGAAGCCTCAATGATTCACTTGAAATCGGTAACAACCTTAAATATTTAGGGTACGAGAGGAGTTTGGCAGTTAGTAGGTTACAAGACATTCCAAAAAAAGTGATCGGTCTCCTGCGAAATTAGATCATTGCAGATGAGTTGTCCTTTTTGATTTTCTCCCAATCAGAAAGAAATGCACTTAGGCCCTTTTCGGTTAGGGGGTGTGCCAACATCTTTCCGAGGATCTCTGGAGGCAGAGTAACAATATCAGCCCCGAGCTTTGCGGCCTCTATAATATGTAGTGGATGCCTAACACTTGCAACCAAGACCTCAGTTTTGTACTGATAGTTGTCGAAAATTTGGACTATCTCTTTGATAAGCATCATACCGTTTTGACCTACGTCGTCTAATCGACCAATAAATGGACTTATGTATGATGCTCCTGCCTTTGCGGCTAAAACCGCTTGATTAGCAGAAAACACGAGTGTAACATTTGTCGAAATTCCATCCTGTTTCAGTTGTTTGACTGCTTTCATACCATCAGGAATCATCGGAATTTTAACGACTACATTTTGCCCAAACTTCATAAGTCTGTGAGCTTCTTCTATCATCACTTGCGCAGTGGTCCCTATTACCTCAAGACTGACTGGTCCCTTTATAATTTTTACAATTTGCTTCATAATTTCAGCTGGATGTTCCTTCTCCTTGGACAAAAGAGTTGGGTTAGTCGTAACGCCATCAACTAGTCCAAGCTCGTTATACATCTTGATAGCATCTATATTAGCGCTGTCGAGAAATATTTTCATCTTCGTTCGAGACTCCTAGATTTTAGGACGGCATCTGTAATCTCTTTTGCTGTCAACCCGTACTTTTCTAAAAGGAGATGGATTTCTTCGTCACGTGCGGATTCTCCAAATGTATCCTTTACACCCAGTCGAGTGATAGCAACAGGATACGTTTCAGTACAGGATTCTGCCACAGCACTTCCCAGTCCTCCTATTATACTATGTTCTTCAGCAGTAACTATAAAACCGGTCTCTCTAGCACAGTCTGCAACGAGTTGCATGTCAACTGGTTTAACTGAAAACATATCAACTACACGACAAGAAATATCCTTATCATGTTCTAACTTGTCAGCTGCTTCCAAAGATACTCCTACCATAAGTCCACATGAAATTATCGTCGCATCAGATCCATCGCGCAAGATATTTCCCTTGCCTACATTGAATAATGCTTCGTTGTCTTGGTATATAACCTTATTAGATGGTCTAGCGAGTCGTACGTAAAAAGGGCCGCAAAGCCTTGTGACGAGTTTAATTAGATGTTTAACTGCTACTGCATCGGCCGGCACTACGACGCGCATATTAGGAATAGCCCTCATAGTAGCGAAATCCTCGATTTGTTGATGCGATGCCCCATCTGGACCCACAGTAAGACCAGCATGAGAAACGACAAGTTTCACATTCAAATTTGGATAGCAGATCGTGTTTCTGATTTGATCGAGGCAACGACCTGGAAGGAAAGCGGAATAAGTGCTGGCAAAGGGAATTTTACCAGCTATGGCAAGTCCAGCAGCGATAGAGACGAGGTTCGCCTCAGCAATGCCGACATTGAACATTCTATCGGGAAATATATCTCCAAATTTCTTGGTCTTCAATGAATCAGTAGTATCAGCGCCAACACATACTATGTCATTGTTGGAGGTACCGAGTTCCACCAGAACGTCACCAAATGCTGCCCTCATGTCGGAGATTTTTTTCTCCTTACTTAATTGCATGGATGTCTTCCTCTATTCCTAATTCGTTGGAGAACGGAATCAAAATGTGCTTACGTGCCTTCATCCAGTCTGATTTTATACCTAAACTATCTGCATGATCTAGTAGACTTTTTTCTAGCGCTACATTTGCTTTGTGTCTCAAGTGAAGAATAGCGCCATGTATGTCTGAAGTAGCATATACTGCACTTCCTGCAACAAGAATCCGAGCCCCCGCACTGTAGACCTGCTGAAGCGTTGTCGAATCTATGCCTCCGTCAGCTTCGATGTATCCCTTAAACCCATGTTTTCGTAGTTCTTTATTTAATAACATCATTTTTGGAAGGATCGCCGGAAGAAATTTTTGTCCCGCAAAACCAGGATTAACCGACATTACGATTATGACATCTATCTTGTTGAGGTACCCGTAAAGCCATTCTGGAAAATCTGTAGCGGGGTTGATGGCAATGCCAGGGCTTATACCGTGGAGAAGCAGCCTATCCGTAATCTGCGATAAGCTATTTTCATCGCAAGCCTCAACGTGGACTGTAATTATATCACATCTGGCGTCTATATAGTCTTGAATATGATCGAGCGGCCTTTCTATCATTAGATGAGCGTCAAAGGGAAGGTTTGTTATGTGTCTCAGCTTACCAATTGTATCTGCAAACAAACTGATATTGGGAACAAATTTACCGTCCATTACGTCCATATGAATCATGTCTGCGCCGCCGCGTTCAGCCATTCTGACTTTCTCTTCATAATTTTGAGGCTGACCTGCTATAATGGAAGGAGCAATGAGGCATTCACTCTCTAGTTCTTCTACCAATAATGCCACATGCTTACGCGGCGGAGCTTTGCCATGCCACTGGGGATTGTTAGTCATGTGTTTAATCCCATTTCCCTTTATTGTATTAGCAATAATAATTGTAGGCTTATCCTTCACCTCATTAGCTTTATTTATCGCATCTATTATATCTTCGACCTTGTGGCCGTTAATCTCAATGACATTCCAATTAAAGGCTGCCCATTTATCACGAACAGGGTCGAGAGGCATTATATCTTCGGTGAAACCGTCTTGTTGTATACGATTACGGTCTAAGATTGCCGTTAGTTTCTCTAGCCTAAACTTGGCTGCTGCCATTGCTGCCTCCCATATTTGACCCTCGTTCGATTCACCATCTCCGATTAATGTGTAAACCCTGCTCTTTTTGCCGTCAAGCTTATTTGCTAAAGCGATTCCGATTGATACTGAAAGACCGATGCCTTCAGAGCCACCCGAATACTCCGTGCCTGGGACGCTATGTTCTTTCTGCAGTGGTGAATACCTCACGGGATGACCTTGGAGTCTTGATCCCAACTTGCGTAAGGTCTTGATTTCTTCGACTGGAAAATAACCAGCGAGTGCTAGCGCTGCATAGAACCCGGGTGCAGAGTGAGCTTTTGA
>Ga0193723_1000672_pt1 | contig 13481 bp, 12 predicted proteins | sample H2m2metaG_FD_143042 | JGI IMG/M metagenome (GOLD analysis project Ga0193723, IMG submission 143042) | Soil microbial communities from a riparian zone of the East river system, Colorado, United States - H2m2 | ecosystem: Environmental > Terrestrial > Soil > Riparian zone | place: USA: East River... | reverse complement strand
AGCGATGATCCGCCGCGGCCTGACAGAAGAAGAGAGAACGGCGCCCGAGGAACCGATGCCGGATCTCGCGACGGTGCTGCAGCGATTCGGTGAAGAAATAGAACAGCTGCTTGGCGGACGGCCCGCCGGCCGGACGGCCGAGCCGGCCCCCGAGGAGAAAGAGGACCGACCGTCCGACCGTCAGACCGTCCAGCCGTCCTTAGAGGACCAGCGCATTGACCTCGACCGCCGCCTGCGAGCGGAGCTCGAGCGCCAAGGTCTGGTGGTCACGGGCAAGGAAGTCGCGCGCGTCGTCGGCATGGCGGCAGGGAAAGGGATCGAGTGGGCCGGCTGATTCAGCTGGGCGGCCTCGTGGTGGTGCTGGGTCTGGGAGCGGGGTGGGGGTGCCGCGAGCGCGCCCAGGCGGTGCAAGGCGAGGCCGACCTGAAGGACCTGGTGGAGCGCATGATGCCCCGCGTCGCGCAGGCCACCGGACTCGCGTTCAAACGTGAGCCCGTGGTGTTGCGCCGCAGCCGGGCGCAGGTTCGCGATTACGTCATTCACAAATTCGACGAGGATCTGCCACCCGCGGAGCTCGCCGGCTCTCAGTCGGCGCTGCGGCTGTTCGGCCTGATTCCCGATTCGCTCGAGCTGCGGCCGACGATGATCGACCTCCTCACCGAGCAAATTGCGGGTTACTACGACCCGGACTCGAACGCCCTGTACATCCCCGCCGACATCGGGCCGATGCAGCTGCGGATCGTTGTCTCGCACGAGCTGGTGCACGCCCTGCAGGACCAGTACGTCCACCTCGATTCGATCATCACACAACGCCACGCCAACGATCGCCGTTCGGCGGCCCAGGCGATTCTAGAGGGGCAGGCCACCGTCGCGCAAATCCCGGTGCTGATGCCGGAGCAACAACCGGACACCTTCCCGCTCGGCTGGTTCTGGAAGCAGCGCGCGGCGATGGCCGCACAGCAGGCGCAGATGAAAGAGTTCGCGCGCGCGCCACTCTGGCTGCGGGAAGGCCTCGTCTTTCCCTACCTCGGCGGTGCGGACTTCATCGTCTGGTTCCGGCACCGCTCCCACCGGTCGGTCCTGGATTCCATCCCGAGATCGACCGAGCAGATCCTGCACCCCGACCGCTACGCGGCACACGACGAGCCGACCGACGTGAGTTTCGCACCGGGTGAAGCGGATACCGTGCGATGGGAAGACAACCTCGGGGAGTTCGAAACGCGGCTGCTGTTTCAACAACTGCTGGGCGATGAAGGCGAAGCAACCAATCTCGCGACGGGATGGGACGGCGACCGCTATCAGGTGCTCGGGCCGAAGAGCGACGCGCTGGTGTGGTACAGCGTGTGGGACGATGCGGGCGCCGCCACGCGCTTCGCCGCGGGGTTGCAGCGCGCGTGGGTGAAACGACGGGCCGCGGCGCCCGGCGGTCGGCGGTCCGAAGTAAAGCAACTGACCGTCGACGGCCGTCCCGTTGTTCGGTTGGTGGACGCGCCGGCGGACTGGAAAGGCTGGCGCGCGGTCCCGACGGTGCGCCTCAAAGGAGGCGCGTGATCGTATAGATCAACAGGCCGACCAGCCCGCCGACCAGCGTGCCGTTGATGCGCACAAACTGCAGATCTCTTCCTACCGCCAGCTCGAAGCGCCGCGACGTCGCCGCCGGATCCCAGCTCGCCACCGTCTTGGCAATCAGGTCGCCGATCTCGTGCCGATACTTCTCGACGACGCCCGCCGTCAGGTCGATCAGCAGGTCATCAATCTCGGCGAGGAGTGTGGGGTTCGAGAGCAACGCGACCCCGAATTCGGCGAGACCACTGTCGAGTGGATTCGGACCGGCTTCCGCGGCTGCACCGTCGGTGCTCGCGGCGTACTTCCGCACGGCCTGACGCACGCCGTCCCACAGTTTGCGCGCCAGCTCGTCGGTCTGCGCGCCCATGAGCCACTCTTCCTTCAATGCCTCGGCACGGGCGATGACCTCGGGCGAATGCTGCAAACGCTCGATGAAGTCCCCAATCGCGTCGGCGAATGCGGTGCGCAGCGGATGCGCCGAGTCCTTCACCATGTCTTGCAGCAGCCGCTCGACTGCTTCGATGATCTTCTGATAGATCTTGTCGTCGAGGACCGGAGGGACCCACCACGGCGTCTCGGCGCGGACGCGCTCGCGGATCAGTTCGCGGTTGTTCCTGACCGCTTCCGCCGCGAGTTTCACGGTCGCGTTCAGGAGCTCCTCCTGCCGATTGTCGCCGAGGGCCAATGCGAGCGTCTTGCCAAGCGCGGGCGCCACACGAAAACTGCGCACGCGGTTCCGCACCACCTGACTCACGAGGTCCTGGAGCTCGTTGGGGGGGAGTCCGTCCAGGGTTTTCACGAGACCGCTCGCGAACTGCCGGGAGATTTGCCGCGCGTGCTCGCGGTCGGCGAGCCACCCGGCCGCGCGCTCGGCGGGATGCACGCGGCGCAGGTTCGCTGCGATCACCTCGTGCGACAGGAAGTGGTTCTGCACGAAGTTGCCGAGAATCTGTCCGATCCGTTCTTTGCGTGTGGCGACGATGGCGGTGTGCGGGATCGGCAGGCCGAGCGGATGGCGGAACAGCGCCGTGACCGCGAACCAGTCGGCCAGGCCGCCCACGAGCGAGGCTTCAGCGGTCGCTCGCACGTAGCCGAGCCAGGGGTACAACGGCTCGTAAATGCTTGCCACCACGAATATCAGCAGCGCGACCCCGAGCAACGCGGTCGCCCGCCGCTTCATGGCATTCAGGCGGGCTTCCCGCTCCGCGTCGTCCGGCCGGCCCCATTGGGGCGTCGGCATGACTGGCCGCGCGCTGACCTGCGGCGTCTGCTGCGCCTGCGGCGTCTGTTGCGTCTGCTGTCCCGCCATGTGTGGCAAGATAAGGCTCCCCCTTGGTTTAAGGGTACTCGCCATTTAGGTTGCTACGCTTATGTTTACGGCCCTTTCCGAGCAGCTGACCGGGGTACTGAACCGACTCAGGGGTCGCGGGGTGCTCTCGGAAAGCGACGTCACCGACGCGCTGCGCGAAATCCGCCGCCATCTGCTCGAGGCGGATGTCAGCTTCGAGGTCACGCGGGGGTTCGTCGAGCGAGTCCGCGAGCGGGCCGTGGGTACGTTGCAGGTCAAAGCCGTCAGTCCCGGCCAGCAAGTCGTCAAGCTGGTGCATGACGAGATTGCGACGCTGCTCGGCGGCACAAAGGCCGGCCTCGAATTCGCCTCCGTAGGTCCGACGGTCATTCTCCTCGTCGGGTTACAGGGATCGGGGAAGACCACGACCGCGGCCAAGCTCGCCCGGCGGCTGAAGCTCGAGCAAAAGGCGCCGGCGCTGGTGGCGGCTGATATCTATCGGCCGGCGGCGGCGGAGCAGCTGGAGCAGCTTGGCCGGCAAATCGACGTCCCCGTGTTCGGGACACGGGACACGGGAAACGTGGTAAAGCTGGTGCAGGACGCGCTGCGCGAAGCGGAATCGGCCCGGGCGCGGTCGGTGATCGTCGACACGGCCGGCCGCCTGCAGATCGACGCCGAGATGATGGACGAGCTGAAGGCGCTGAAGGCGGCGGTCGCGCCGAAGGAAGTGTTGCTGGTCGCGGACGGCATGACGGGCCAGGACGCGGTGAAAATCGCGCGCGGGTTCCACGAGAGCGTCGGAATCACGGGCGTGATTCTGACGAAGCTCGATGGTGACGCCCGCGGCGGCGCGGCCCTCTCGATTCACGGTGTGACCGGCGTGCCGATCAAGTACGTCGGCGTGGGTGAGAAGACCGACGCGCTGGAGCCGTTCGATCCGGTCCGCATGGCCGGCCGGATCCTGGGACAGGGCGACGTGGTCGCGCTGGTCGAGAAGGCCGCGGCGAACGTCGATGCCGAAGCGGCGAAGCGCCTCGAGCAAAAAGTCCGGTCCAAGAAAGGTATGGACCTGCAGGATTTTCTGGTCGCGTTGAAGCAGATGCAGCAGATGGGTCCGCTCAAGCAAGTGCTGGGTTTGTTGCCGGGGATCAATGCCAAGGCGCTGCAGGGCGTGTCGCTGGACGACAAGCGCCTCAAGCATGTCGAGGCGATCGTACTGTCGATGACGCCCGACGAGCGCGCCGATCCGGGTTTGTTGAGCGGGTCGCGGAAGCAACGGATCGCAAAGGGGTCCGGCCGAACCGTACAGGAAGTGAATCGCTTGCTGGAACAGTTCCAGCAGATGCGAAAAATGAGCAAGTTCATGAAAAGGATGTAGGGCTATGGCAACTCGAATTCGGCTGCGCCGGGTGGGGCGGAAGGGTCAGGCCTATTTCCGCATCGTAATCGCGGACTCGAAGTCGCCGCGCGATGGGCGCTTTGTGGCGGCGATCGGCCATTACAACCCCAAAGCCAATCCGGCGGTGATCGACGTGAACGCCGAGCAGGCACGGGCCTGGCTCGAGAAGGGTGCGATGCCCACCGATACGGTGCGTTCGCTCCTCAAGAAAGCCGGCGTATTGGGCAAATCGGCAGCTCCAGCGGCTCCGCCCCCGTCCGCCGCGTAGTCGGGCGGCTGCGCAAGCCGCACGGCCAGCAGGGCGAGGTGGCGGTGATCCCCCTCGTCGAGAACCCGGGGACGGTGTTCGTGCCGAAAGCGCGACTGTACGTCCTGAACGAAGCGCGTGCGGTGCTGGCCGGTCCGCTGGTCGTGACTCGGCGCCGTGGCTACCACCGCGAGTGGTTGCTCGCGTTCGAAGGCGTGACGTCGCGTGCGGCCGTCGAGGGGTGGCGGGACCAGCTCGTCGCGGTGGATGAGTAGCGATGCTCAGCATCAACGTGGTGACGCTGTTTCCGGAGTGGTTCACCGCGCCGCTTGGCTCGAGCATTTTGGGGCGCGCCCAAGCCGCGGGGTTGGTGGAGTACCGCGTCGTGCAGCTGCGCGACTACACGCACGACAAGCACCATACGGTGGACGACGCGCCGTACGGCGGCGGCGCGGGGATGGTCCTGAGGGTGGAGCCATTTGTGGAGGCGGTGGAGGATCTGAAGGTTGAGGGTCCCATCGTTCTCCTGTCGGCTCGCGGGAAGCTCTTCACGCACGACACCGCGGTACGGTTTGCGGTGGGCAGTGAGCTGACGTTGCTGTGCGGGCATTACAAGGACGTCGATCAGCGCGTGGTAGAAGCCTTGCGCGCTGAAGAGATTTCGATCGGCGATTTCGTGTTGTCGGGTGGTGAGCCGGCGGCGCTCGCCGTGCTGGATGCGGTTGTCCGGCTGCTGCCGGGCGCGCTGGGCGATCATGAATCGGCGTCGAGTGATTCGCATTATGAAGGATTATTGGCGCCGCCCAGCTACACGCGGCCGCCCAGCTATCGCGGGCTCGACGTCCCGGACGTATTGTTGAGTGGCGACCACGACAAGATTGCGGCATGGCGCGCGGCACAGGCCAAGCGCCTCACAGAAGAACGAAGACCAGATCTTTGGTTGAAACACGGGGAATAGGTTATGGAAAAGCTGAGAGCGGTCGAGCGCGAAGGCCTGAAGACGGACATCCCGGCCTTTGCGCCTGGCGACACCGTCCGCGTCATGGTGCGCGTGCGCGAAGGTGAGAAGGAACGGCTGCAGGCGTTCGAGGGCATCTGCATCGCCCGGCGCGGTGGCGGGATTAACGAGACCTTTACGGTCCGAAAGATCTCGGCCGGCGTGGGCGTCGAGCGCATCTTCCCGCTCCATGCGCCCTTGATCGCTGAGATCGGAATCCTGCGCAAAGGCCGCGTGCGGCGCGCGAAGCTCTACTTCTTGAGGCGGCTGGCGGGTAAGGCCGCACGGATTCGCGAGAAGCGCGGGATCAACGTTCCGACCGCCGGCACCGCCGAACAGGGGCCGCCGCAGACGTGAGGCACCGCCGCCCGTCGTTGAAACGCGAGGCGGCGTTGTGGAGCGACGGCAGGCTTAGCGTCGCCGGAATCGATGAAGTCGGCCGCGGTCCCCTGGCTGGTCCAGTGGTCGCCGCGGCCGTCGTCTTTCCGATGGGTGCCAAGCTCATTCGCGGGCTCGACGACTCGAAGGTGCTCACCGCGCTGCAACGCGCCAAGTTCGCGGCCAAGATTCGGGAGCGCGCCTTCGCCATCGCCGTGGGCGCGGCCAGCGTACGGGAGATCGACCGCCTCAACATCCGGCGGGCGTCGATTCTCGCGATGGCGCGCGCGCTGCGGAGGCTGGGTTTCGTCCCCGCACACGTGCTGGTCGACGGGCTGCCGTGCCCTGAGCTCGGCTGCGCGCATGAAGCCATCGTGGACGGCGACGCGCTCTGCCATTCGATCGCGGCCGCCTCGATCATCGCGAAAGTGCTGCGCGATCGCCTGATGGATCGGCTCGCCGCCCGCCACCCCGGCTATTTCTGGGAAACCAATAAAGGCTACGCGACGCCCGAGCATCTCGACGCGATTCAGCGGCTCGGTCCCACCCGGCATCACCGCTACAGCTTCGAGCCGGTCGCGCAGATCGAGCTGTTAACGGTTTCGGCTACGGCGTAATCCTTTCAAAAACTCCGGTAGCGGCCTGGTGTTGAGGATGTCGGCCGCGGTCAATCCCGCGCGTCGCGCCACCGCGACGGCAAACCGCATGAAGCCCAGCTCCCGCTGGTTGTGGGCGTCGGTCGAGAGCACGAACCGCACGCCGTGCCCCTTGGCGGCGGCTGCCAGCGTATCCGGCAGGTCCATCCGTTCGCTGCCGTTGATCTCCAGCAGGCACTTGGCGTTGGCCGCGGCCTTCGCCACGACGTCGAAGTCGAGCGGATAGGAAGGGCGGACCGGCACGATCCGCCCGGTCGGGTGCCCGATCGCATCCACCCACCGGTTGTCAATCGCGGCGAGCAGGCGGTCCGTGAGCTGGCGCTCGCTCTGTTTCAGCCCGTAATGAATCGTCGCCACCACGTAGTCGGCGTCCGCGAGCACATCGTCGGGGAGATCGAGCTTCCCGTTTTCCAAAATGTCCATTTCGACGCTCTTCAAGGCGCGGAAGCCCTCCCCCGAGAGCCGTTCGTTGAGGCGATCGATCGTTTTCCATTGCGCGCGGAGCTCAGCCGGCGTCTGGCCGGCCATCGACACGCGTGGGGAATGATCCGTGATGGCGATGTAGGTGTAGCCGAGCGCGCGGGCCGCGTCGACCATCTCGGCCAGCGTCGCTTTCCCGTCGCTCGCGTCGGTGTGCATCTGCAGATCGCCGCGGATCTCCTCGAGCGTCACGAGCGCGGGAAGCTTGTGCTCCCGTGCCAGCGCGATCTCGTCGCGCCCCTCGCGCAGCTCGGGTGCGATCCAGTCGAGGTCGAGCGCGCGGTACACGTCGGCCTCAGTGCGGCCCGCAATGCTTTTGGATCCTCGATACAATCCGTACTCGTTCAGCTTGAGCTTCTTGGCCTGGGCGATCTTGCGCAGCTCGATGTTGTGTGCCTGCGAGCCGGTGAAGTACTGCATCGCGGCGCCAAAAGCGGCCGGTTCGACGACGCGGAGGTCCACCTGCAGCCCGCTGGAGAGCCGCACGGTCGACCGGGTGTCGCCCTGTGACGCGACTTCCTTCACCTCACCAAACTTCGTGAACCGATGGATCACCGCCGCCGCCGCGGCCGCGTTTCTGCAGCTCACCACGATGTCGAGATCGCCGATCGTCTCACGGCGGCGCCGGAAGCTGCCGGCGGCCTCGATGGCATCGATGCCGCCGCCGGCTTTCAGATACTCCACGATTGCCCGCGCGTACTGCTCGGCCTCGTGCAGCACCATCCGCTTTTGAGCGCCCGCGCCCGCCGCGGCGCCGGAAACGCCCTCCCGGATTTTTTCGAGCAGTTTGGGACCGAATCCCTGCAGCTTGGCGATCTTCCCTTTTTCGAGCGCGTCCTTGAGGTCGGCCACGCTGTTTACCTTCAGCTTCTCATGAAACAGCTTGACCCGCTTGGGACCGAGGCCCGGGATGCGCAGCAGGTCGAGCAGCCCGGGCGGAATCGTGGCGACGAGCTGCTGACGTTGGGGCAGCATGCCCGTCTCGACGAGCGCCGTGATCTCCTTCGCGATGCCGCCGCCGATCCCCGGCAAGTCCGTCAAGTCGAATTCCCCACCCGAGACGAGCTCGGCGATCGGATCGGCGTGATCGGCGACGGTGCGTGCCGCGTTGCGATAGGCTCGCACCTTGAAGGGATTGCCCGCCGAGATTTCCAACAGGTCGGCGACGTCGCTGAGGAGTCGGGCGATTTCGGCGTTCTGCATGAGGGGAAAATCGGCGGTCCGGAGCCTTCTTGCCATCCTGCATTTCGAGTGATACGCTAGCCACTCCGAAACATCTTCCCCAACCCGTCGGAGGCCGAAGCATGGTGCGCAAGCTCCTCGGGCCGGTGGTATTGGCTCTCGCGTTCCCCGTTATGCTGGCCGCACAGTCGCAGGCAACCACCGGCGTCATTCGCGGCACGGTCACCGACCCGTCGGGGACCACCGTCGCCGGCGCGACCGTTACCCTGCACGAGGCCCAGACGGGTTTCCAGCGCCAGGTCACGACCAATGAGCGGGGCATCTTCGTTGCCTCTCTCATGCCGCTCGGGACCTACGACGTCACGGCCCGGGCCGTCGGTTTCAGCGAGACCCGGCGCACGGGTGTGCGGCTGGGCCTTGGTGAGACGGTGAATCTCAACCTACCGCTCGCCGCGGTGCAGCTGCAGGCCGTCGTGGTCGAGGCGACCCAGTCGGTCGTCGAGGCGACCAGGATCGAGAGCTCGACTCGTCTCCCGGAAGCGGCGGTCTCGCGTCTTCCCAACAACGGCCGCAACTACCTGAACCTGACGCTGCTCACGCCCCACGTCGCGATTGTACAGGGTCCGGACGGCGACGAGCTGTCGATCGGTGGACAGAAGGGCATCCACAACAACGTGATGGTGGACGGCGCCGACTTCAACAATCCGTTCTTCGGGGAGCAGCGTGGCGGGCAGCGGCCTCCCTTTACGTTCAATCTTGACGCGGTGCAGGAAATCGTCGTGACCTCGGCGGGCGCGAACCCCGAGTTTGGGCGTTCTTCGGGCGGCTTCGTGAACGTCGTGACGAAGTCGGGGACGAATGAGCTGCACGGTTCCGTGCACTATTATGGAAAGGACGGCGCGCTTTCCGGCGTCGCGCGTCACGGTTCCCAGAGCCTCTCGCCCGATTTCACACAGCACCAGTTCGGGTTTACGCTGGGTGGGCCGATCAAGCGCGATCGCGCCTTTTTCTTCGTGGCTTACGACCAGCAGATTTACGACGAGACGAAGCAGACCGATCCGAACCGCATCGATCCGGCACTGCGGGCCTGGATGGATACGGCCTACGCCGGTGCCCTGCGGAACGACTACGGCCCGATCGCGCGCACCAACGATGCGCGCGCCCTGATGGCCAAGTTCGATTTCCATCTCTCCGCCAAGCACACGGCGTCGCTCAAGTACAACTACACCTGGTCGGAGCAGGCCAACGGGACCTTCGACGTCGACAGTTGGGCGCGGAGCGCCAACGGCCTGGAGCAGGATCACTCCAACGCCGTCAACGGCAGCCTGAGCTCGTTTCTGTCGCCGCGAATCGCGAATGAGTTCCGTTTCCAGTACTCGCGCGAGGACCGGCCACGCCCTTATGACGGGCCCCGGAGCGCGGCGCTCGGGGCCAATCGCGTCGACGCAGGCGCGCGGCCGTTCCCGGACATCGCCATCGGGCCAGATTTCCGATTGGGCTTACCGTTCTTCCTGCCCATCACCTACTACGACACTCGGGTGCAGCTGCTCGACAACATCTCGTATCAAACCGGTGCCCACCTCTTCAAGCTGGGGGCCGAGTACAACAAGGTGCACTCAATACAAACGTTCATCGGTTTCGCCAACTCGCGCTACATCTTCGCCAGTGTGCCGAGCTTCTTCGCGTTCACCGACTCGGGCGATGCCAGTGGCGTGCTGCTCTATCTGCAGCAGGCCGGAGTCGGCCGGTCCGTGCAGGCGTCGGGGACACAGAACATCCCGCAGACCGAATACGCCCTCTTTCTCCAGGATACGTGGCAACCCAACTCCCGCTGGACCTTCAACTACGGCCTGCGGTGGGAAGCGCAGATCGAGGCCGATCCCATCACTCCGCCGTCCCAGGTCTTTTTCGCGCCTTTCATCGGCCAGACCAGGACCGTTGGCGCCGTGACCAGCGTGTTCCCATCCGACGGGACGATCCCGTCGGACAGGAAGATGTTCCAGCCGCGGTTTGGATTTGCCTACGATCCGAGCGGCGACGGCCGTCGCGTGCTGCGCGGCAGCGCGGGTATCTACTACGCGCGTATTCCGGGACTAAATCTGGCCTCCACCCGCAGCACGAACGGGTCGGTCGGGATGAGCTATTTCCACGCCAGCTTCTTCCCGCCGGTACCGGCATTCGATGCCCAGCTTCCGGACAACGTCGCGCCAAGTGCCGTGGATCATCCGAGCGTGTTTGTGTTCGACAAGAACTTCCAGAACCCGCGGACGCTGAGCGCCAGTATCGGCTACGAGTGGCAGGTCGGCAATGATCTCGGTGCTTCGATCAGTTTTGAGCACTCGCACACCGTTCACTTGACCAGGTTCGTGGACCGGAATGACGCCGTGTTCGGATCTCCATGGCACTCGACGCTCACCGGTCCAGCCGACTCAAACGGGGTCGCGACGCTGACGACCGTGGAGTCGACCGCCAAGTCGAATTACAACGGCGTCACGATCGGTGTGAAACGCGTCCGTGACACGAATTTCCAGTTCCAGGTCAACTACACGCTGTCGTTCGACAAGGCGGATGACGACAACGAGCGCGACCCGTTCACCTTCCGCTACGTGAGAGCCGACAACCTCGCGCCGGAGTACAACTGGAGCGATCGCGATCAGCGGCACCGTTTCAATGGCTGGTTCATGAAGCACATTGGGGGCGGCCTGTTTTTGGACAGCCGCTTGAGCATCTACTCGGCCCAGCCGACATCGGAAAAGTGCGGCGCGAACAACCGGGGCTCGGGGCAGCGCGCGGTCGTGCCAGCCGACCGGATCTGTCCCAACTTGACGATTCTCCCCCGTAACACGCTTCGTAAGGACAACGCTTACTTCTCGTGGGATCTGGGCCTGACCTGGCCGTTCAACGTGGGCAACGGCCGCGTCGAGCTCGTCGCTCAGGTGTTCAACGTGCTCGGCAACGAGAATTTCCGCGATCCGACCTACGGCGGTCTGCTGTTCAACTTTGACGGTACGCTGCGCAGTGGCTTAGGCGACCCGCAGCAGACACAGCTCGGCGTGCACTGGGTGTTCTAAATAGGGCGTCTTTGCCGCCTATGAAATAGTGATCTGCTGCACCATCCCGTGCGTAAAGTGGGGCTTTCCATCCTTCGCGTCCGGCACGTAGCAGTTCAACAAGTAATTGCCGGGCGTCAGGGTAATCGTCAGCCAGCCGACCTTCCCCTTATCCGGTCCCGTGAAACCGCCGGCCGAGGTCGCGGGGGGCGTCCCGCGCATCCCGCCCGCCATCCATTTCTGCCAGTCGGCGAGTGTCTTTCCGGGGGCCAGCCGCTCGATCGTCAGCTCGTGAAGCTGCGCCCCGCTGTTCTCGATCCGAATCGTGTGCGTCCCCGCCGTCAACGGTACCGACGTCGCGAAGGCATAGTCGGAGAGTGTCACGGTCACATCCGCCGTCGGTTCTGCCGCCAGGGCGGCTCCAGCCGGCGCGGGTGTCACGACGAGCCGCCGAACCATGCCCTTGGCGACGTGCGGCGTGCCATCCAGACTCGGAATGAAACACAGAATCAGATAGTTGCCGGGCGTCAGCGCGGCCGTGACGACTGAACTGTCGCCGCTGGTGACGACGCCGGCGCCGCCGGGGACGGTCAGCCACTCCGGCAACGGCCCTTCCTTCATCATTGCGGCTTCCAGCTCGGCGAACGTCTTTCCCGCGCCCCCCGCGACCACCGCCTGGTGTGGCTCGCGGCCCGGATTGATCATCCGTAGCGTCGTGAGGCCCGCCGGAATCGTGTCGGGTGCGCTGAACGCATAGTCCGTTGCCGTGATGGTCACGACGTTTGGCCCCGGTGGGTTCGCTGGAGCGCGTTTCGCAGGACTGCAGGCGACGACGATTACGAGCAAGGACAGCGGACGCCATCGGGTCACGAACGGTCTCCGAGGTTGGGTCGTGAGGGGTTGGTAATCGACGGTTAACGTAACGACGGTGAAGAAAGGCGTCAAAAAACGACGTTGAAAATGCGCTTCGTTTTGACGCCTTACTTTGACGGTTTACCTTTGACGTGGTGATTCGGAGGCGGTAGCTCAGTTGGTAGAGCAACGGACTTTTAATCCGTAGGTCCTGGGTTCGATCCCCAGCCGCCTCATCCAAGTCTTCCACCCCCGGTTGTCAGGCGAGGGCATCGGAGGCAGATTCCTTCCGATGCCCTCAATCGTTTGGATCGATGGGACGTGGCACGACCGCGGCAGCGCGGTCGTTTCTGTATTCGACCACGGCCTGCTCTATGGTGACGGCGTATTCGAGGGCATCCGTGCCTACGGCGGCCGCGTGTTCCGCCTGGATGCCCACCTCGATCGCCTCTACGCCTCCGCGAAAGCGATTTGGCTGGAGATCCCCGTGACGCGCGACGCGATGGCGCGCATGGTCGAGGAAGGCGTCACGAAGAGCGGCATCAAGGACAATTACATCCGCCTCGTGGTCACGCGCGGCGTCGGGGACCTGGGTCTGGATCCTCGCAAATGCGCCAAACCCACCGTCTTCTGCATCTTCGATACGATCAAGCTGTGGCCGCAGGACCGGTACGAAAAAGGGTTGACCGCGCTGACCGCTGCCACGCCGATCCATCACCGCGAAGCGCTCTCTCCCCGCGTCAAATCGCTGAATTACCTCTCCCACATTCTCGCCAAGGTCGAAGGCATCGCGGGCGGTGTCGACGAGGTGATCATGCTCGACTCGGCCGGCTACGTGGCGGAGGCGAGCGGTATGAATCTCTTCGCCGTGTCCAACAGCACACTAAAGACACCTCCGCCGTACACAGGCATCCTGCGTGGCGTCACGCGCGACACCGTGATCGAGCTCGGCCGCGAAGCGGGATATGGCGTGGAAGAGCTGCCGATGAATCGCTACGACCTCTACACCGCCGACGAAGTGTTTCTCACCGGAACTGCCGCCGAAGTGGTCGGAATCTCGAAGCTCGACGGCCGCGCGATCGGCTCAGGCGTCTCCGGACCCGTCACGCGAGACCTGGCGACCCGCTTCCGCGCGTACGTCACCCGCGACGACTAAAGCCCCCTAAAGTATTGACTGGGAAGTATCTAAGCCTCATATTGGGGCCCCTTTTGCGCTCTTTTCCCCGCTCGAGGTGAGCCATGTCATGGCGAGTGATTGCGCACGGGGACCAGGTTTGGCACGTGGATGCGGTCGCCGAGCGCCGCGCGAATACGGCCGCTTGGCAGTTGGTGTTGTCGTTTCGCGCCGCGTCTGAGCCGCCGCCGGAAGGGGCAGGAGGGGCAGGG
>Ga0193723_1000671_pt1 | contig 13496 bp, 9 predicted proteins | sample H2m2metaG_FD_143042 | JGI IMG/M metagenome (GOLD analysis project Ga0193723, IMG submission 143042) | Soil microbial communities from a riparian zone of the East river system, Colorado, United States - H2m2 | ecosystem: Environmental > Terrestrial > Soil > Riparian zone | place: USA: East River... | reverse complement strand
GCAGCCGAGCGAGGGTTTCTCCGCCGCCTCGAGGGGGGATGTCAGGTCCCGGTCGCGGCATACGCCGAGCTGGATCAGGGCGGCGCGCGCCCATCGCTCCGGCTGCACGGCCGGGTCGTCTCGCTTCGGGGCGACAGAATGGTGGAAGGCCGGGAGGCAGCCGTTGTGGGCGATGAGAACGACGCCGCTGCGCTGGGATCTGCCCTGGCCGACCGGCTGCTCGCTCAGGGTGCATCCGAAATCCTGGTCGAGGTGCGGTCGGCGGTGGCGCCGGTGGTTACCGAACCCTGATGACCGACACTGTGGTGGTTACGGCCTCCGCTGGGGCTTTTCCGGGATTGGTCGCAGCGCTCAGAAAAATTCCCGTGACAGTCGAGGAACGCCCGCTGATGAAGTTTGCGCCGCCGGCCGACTGGGCCCCGCTCGATGCCGCGATCGACCGGGTCGCCGAATACGGTGCCGTGGTATTCACCTCTCCCAGGGCTGCGGAGTCCCTCGGGGCCCGACTCAAGGAGCGCCGCAGAGAGTGGCCAGCCGAACAGAGCACGCCCGCAGTGTGGGCGTCTGGACCCCAGACAGCTGCCGCGCTGCACGGAGCGCTGGGTCGGGTTCGCCTCCCGCTGGCGCGGGGCCGGGGACAGCCGGGCGCGGCAACGGCGCTTGCGCGAGCCATGCTCGAGGAGAAGGTGACCGGGCCGGTGCTCTTTCCCTGCGGGGAGGCGCACCGCGATGAGCTCCCCGCGGAGCTTCGGCAGAACGGTATTACTGTAGACGAGGTTATCTGCTACCGGTCGGTCCTCGCGACGGAATCGGAAGCGCGGGTGGCAGCGTCGCGAGGCCGCGTACTCATTGTCGCCAGCCCGCGCGTTGCCGATCTGCTTGCGCGCGCCTGTCCTCGTGGCATTCGGCCGGAGCTCCTCGCTGTCGGGCCGACGACGGCAGCATCGGCCCGCGCCGCCGGCTGGTCCCCTTCTGCTGTCGCGTCGGAACCGACTGCCCGTGCCCTTGCCGCTGCCATCCGATCGCTGCTGGCAAGTCGCTGACGTGGTGAACGATCTCTTCCTCAGAGCGTGCCGCCGCGAGCCGGTGGAACGGCCTCCGGTCTGGATGATGCGCCAGGCCGGGCGTTATCTGCCGGCGTACCGTGCCGTGCGTGAGCGAGCCGACTTCCTGACGATGGTGGGCACACCCGAGCTGGCCACCGAGATCACCCTCCAGCCGGTCGATCTCCTCGGTGTGGACGCAGCCATCATCTTCAGCGATATCCTGGTTATTCCCGCAGCCATGGGAATGCAGCTGACGGTCGAGGACGGCATCGGCCCCCGCTTCCCGAAGCCGCTGCGGTCACCGGCCGACTTCGGGCGGCTTCGCGATATCACGCCGGAAGAAGAGTTGGCCCCAGTACTCGAGGCGCTCCGGTTGACCCGGAAGGAGTTGGCCGGGCGCGTTCCGCTGATCGGCTTCGCGGGTGCTCCGTGGACGCTCATGAGCTATATGGTCGAAGGCGGTGCCTCCAAGTCGTTCACGATCGCCAAGCGGCTGCTGGTGGAGGATCCGGCCCGCGCCCACGCGCTTCTGGACCGATTGGCTCAGGCAGTCGGCCGTTTTCTGGTGGCTCAGGTAAAGGCGGGTGCTCAGGCAGTCCAGCTCTTCGATTCCTGGTCCGGCGCGCTGGGACCGGCAGACTTCCGCGAGTTCGCACTTCCGTATCTGAGCCAGGCTGCCCGGCTGGCAAGGACGGCCGGTGCCCCGGTGATCGCCTTCTGTCCCGGATCGGGGTGGGCGCTGGAAGAGATCGCGGCCGCGTCGGGTGCCGATGTGATTGGGGTCGACTGGCAGACGGACGCGAGCGAAGCCAGGCGCCGATTGCCGGTCTCTCAGGTAGCCTTGCAAGGGAACCTGGATCCTTGCTGGTTGTACGCTCCTCCACCCGTGATCCGCGAGCGAACCCAGCGGATGCTCGACCAGTTTGGAGGGCAGGGGCACATCGCCAATCTCGGGCACGGGATTCTGCCTGATGTGCCGGTCGGCCACGCTCAGGCATTCATCGACGCGGTCAGGGAATGGCGAAGACGGTAGGGGACCCGCTCCGGTTCCGCGAGCGAGTGGTGTTACGGATCGAACAGCTCCACGACCAGGTCACCGAGCTCTTCACGGTGCTGGATCGTGGCGGGCCCTTTCGGGAAGATCGGTGGGATCGGCCGGGGGGTGGTGGTGGAGTGAGCCGGATGCTGGCCGATGGCGCCACGTTCGAGAAGGCTGGCGTCAACCGCTCGGCAGTCGAAGGGGTGCTCTCGCCTCCGTTGGCGCAGCGGATCGGTGCCCATACCACCGCCTCCGAACCGTCACGGTTCTTCGTCACCGGCATCAGCCTGGTGGCCCACCCCCGAAGTCCCATGGTCCCGACCGTCCATCTGAATGTCCGGTACTTCGAGATCACCGGTCCGCTGGGAGAGCCGATCGACGCCTGGTTCGGCGGGGGAACTGACCTCACGCCAACTTACCCGTTCCCGGGTGACGCGTCCCACTTTCACCGAGCTCTTAAGGCAACATGCGACCGCCACGACCCTGCCTTTTATGGTCGCTTCAAGACCTGGTGCGATCACTACTTCGTGAACACCCACCGGAATGAGGAGCGACGCGGTGTTGGGGGCATCTTCTTCGACAATCTGCGTGCCGGCGAGAGCGGACTGTCCCTGGAGCGGCTTCTGCAATTCATCGGCGATGTCGGCAGCGTGCTCCCTGACGCCTACGCGCCGATCGTCGAACGGCGGCGGGATGCGCCCTATGGTGAGCGGGAGCGCCGATTTCAACTGGCGAGGCGAGGACGCTACGTGGAGTTCAATCTGGTTCATGACCGGGGGACGCTGTTCGGCCTTTCGACCGGCGCTCGCATCGAGAGTGTGCTGATGAGCTTGCCCCCCTTAGCTGCGTGGGATTCCGCGCCGGCCTATCCACCGGGATCGTTCGAGGCCGAGCTGCTCGCCATGCTGGAGCCGCGGGACTGGGCGGGGCCGTAGGACGATTGACCAGACCGGTCTTACTCCGCGACCGTGGCACCTTCAGGGAGCCGTTTGTGGACCCTCTCTGAGAAGACTTGACGCCCACTTGATGCTTACCCGGTAGGCTGGGCGGAGCGGCTAGGGGGTAACCAGGCGTGGGTTTAGACCTGAAGGGGACAACCATGAAGCGACTCGTCCTGCTCACTTTCGGCGCTCTCGGGCTTGGCGCCTGCCAGGACGCCACCTCACCGAGTTCCCCTCCCAGTGGGCCCGCCCCGGTTTTTTCCTCTAAGGCTGGGCCCGGACAGCCTATCCCCGGACAGTACGTCGTGGTTTTCCGGAAAGATGTGCGGGATGTCAAATCGGTGGCAAAGGCGCTCGCCGACAAGCACCACGGCAAGCTCAAGGGCACCTATGAGTCCGCGCTCAAGGGGATGGCGGTGGAGCTGTCCGACAGCGCGGCGGCGGCGCTGCGGCAGGATCCCGCGGTGGAGTACGTCGAGCAGAACCAGGTCGTCCACGCCGTGGCCGAGCCCATCACTCAGCCCGGTGCGACGGCCGGCCTGGACCGGATCGATCAACGATTTCTGCCGCTCAGCGGCAGCTACAGTTACGCCGCAGATGGAACCGGTGTTCGGGTCTACATCATCGACACCGGCATCAACTTCGGGCATGCCGAGTTCGGCGGCAGGGCGGTACTGGGCATCGATGCGGCCTGGTCTGGATCGACCGGCGGAGTCGATTGCAACGGGCACGGTACCCATGTCGCGGGGACGGTAGGCGGCACCACCTACGGCGTGGCGAAGAAGGTTCAGTTGTACGCCGTTCGGGTGCTCGACTGCCAGGGAAGCGGCAGCCTCTTTGCGGTACTCGATGGGATCGAATGGGTGACGGCCCACCGGGTGTTGCCCGCAGTGGCCAACATGAGCCTGAGTGGAAGCTACTCTGCGGCGATGAATCAGGCGGTGGCCAATTCGATCGCCTCGGGTGTCACCTACGTGGTCGCGGCCGGCAACAGCAGACTGGATGCCTGCAGCTACTCGCCTTCCAGTGTATTTCCCGCGCTGGTGGTGGGCGCCAGCGACCAGAACGACGCATTGGCTTGGTTCTCCAACACCGGATACTGCGTGGATCTGCAGGCGCCCGGGGTCGCCATCACCTCGGCGTGGATTGGGAGCGCCAGCGCAACCAACACAATCAGTGGGACCTCGATGGCTTCGCCCCACGTGGCCGGTGCCGCGGCGCTCTACCTTTCGACCACTCCAGGTGCCTTACCCCGCGACGTCGCTGTTGCCCTGACCAATGGCGCAACCCAGGACGTCCTCACCGCTGTGCCCGACGGCACGAGAAACCTGCTCCTCTATACCGGCCTGATTCGTCCCAATGGCTGGGAGCTGCGGGCGCCATTGCCGCAACCGCGACGGGACTTGGCCTTGGGAGTCGCCAATGGGCTCATCTACGCGATGGGTGGGGTCACTCCCAGAGGCACCGTAGCTGGCGTGTCTGCCTACTATCCCGGCGCCAACTCGTGGACTTCGAGAGCACCGCTGCCCTCTGCGCGCCATTCGAGCGACGGGGCAGCCCTTCTCGGCGACCTGCTCTACGTAACTGGTGGGTTCAACGGCTCCAATGTTCTCACCAAGAACCTCTATGTCTACAACACGCTGGCTAATACCTGGAGCAGCAAGGCAAGCATGCCGATTACGAGCGGGTGCGGTGCCAGCCAGGCCATTGGCGGCAAGCTCTATGTGTTTACCGGGTGCACCGGCACCACAGCTGCGCCGGCGGGCCTACTGCATCGCTATGACCCGAGCACCAACACTTGGACCGTTCGCAAGGCCGCCCCTCACGCCCATCGCTATCCCGCTGCCGGCGTCATTAACGGGAAGCTCTTTGTTGTGGGTGGGAAAAGCGGCAGCGCCACAGCCACGGCCACGCTGGATGTGTACGACCCGGTGACCAACACCTGGACTACAAGAGCCGACATGCTCATTGCGCGGCGCGGGGGCGCGGCGGGGGTCGTCATCAATGGCATGCTTTACGTGATTGGCGGGCGCAACGCCGCGGGGGAGTACATCGCCACGGTAGAGGCGTACAACTCTGTCAGCAACACGTGGCTAACGAAGCCCAGCCTGGGAGGCGCACGCTCCGGACTCAGAGCCGTCCAGTACTACACTGGGTCGCTTTTCGCTGTGGGAGGTCAGAACAGCTCGACCCTCCTCGCAACCAACGAGACGTATCGGCCCTAACACTCATCGCTTGTCGTTCGACGATTCAGATTGGGTAGAGAAGTCGCTATCTTGCAAGACCTTTGGGGCGGTAGCTCAGCTGGGAGAGCACCTGGTTTGCAACCAGGGGGTCGCCGGTTCGATCCCGGTCCGCTCCACTGATCCGAAGTAACCAACCCACAACATCCTCGGCGTAAACGGCCACCGGCCCAGGGCGTCGAAGCTCGAACCTCGCTCCTCGCCGCCCTCACCTCATCCTCCAACAAGCTTCTGGAGCTCCTCGCAAAGCCGGGGGTCGCTCGGGCTCAGCTTTCCCAGTCTGGCAATCACCTCGCGATCCCTGCCATAAGGGTCGCGCCGAAAGTTGAGGCTGCCGTCTTGGACGAATGCAGTGAGGTAGACGATGTAGACTGGGAGCGGCTGCTCCAGTGTGACGGTGGGGCCGTCCGCGCTTCCCCCCTCGCCCGCTGAATGCTCCGTCTCCATGGCCTCACGGATCTTCTTCTCGTTCCAGTCGTCCTGCCCCGCAAGTACGTAGTCGGCCAGCTCCACTGGCTTCTCCACCCACACGCAACCGTGACTCAGAGTCCGCTTCGGTCGATTGAACAGTTTCCGGGTGGGTGTATCATGCAGATAGACAGCGAACTGGTTCGGAAACATGAACTTTACCAAACCGAGCGGGTTCGTGGGGCTTCCCCCTCTCTGTCGCACTCGAACTTTGGTGGGGTCCACGCGGGACCAGTTGATGCTGCGCGGGTTCAGCACCAGTGACTCGCGTTTGGCATCGACCACCTCAAATTGGTGCCGGACGAGGTAGGAGCGCTTCTTCCTGATTCTCGGGAGAATCTCGCGGACCAGGATCCGCTGCGGCACATACCAGTACGGCCGGAAGACCACGAACGTCATCGAGTCCGCAAACACGGGAGTAGCCTTCCCGTACTCGTCGCCCACCACCACCCGCATCTTGAGCACCGGCTTGCCCCCGTCGTAGCCATAAAGCTCGTAATCGGGAATGTTCACATAGATGTACCGGGGCCCAAACTCCGCGGGAAGCCAGCGATAGCGCTCCAAGCTGAGCTGGATCTGCCGAATCCGTACCTGGACCGGCACGTTGAGGGCGGCCAACGTCGCGGCGCCGACGATCCCGTCACCGGGGATCCCATGGCGCGACTGGAAACGCGCTACCGCTTTGGCCACACCGCGATTGTAGACTGGTTTGCTCCCCTCCGAACCGGCGAGGTCCCCCGTTATCCTGAGTCGCCGACGCAGCACCGCTACCCGGGCGCCCTGGTCGCCACGCCGGAGTCTGCTACGGCCCGGCACCTCAGGCCAGCCGCCGTGCCCAAGGATTTCGCGGTAGCCGGCAAGAGCTTTCACCAGTTCGGCATACCCGGGCAGATTTGGGCGCAGCGGAGCCACCATGCCCTGGAACTCTCCCGCCTGCGCGGCGCCTCGGAGCGTGCCCTCGATGCTCCAGCGCCGCGCCCTGATGTACCACTCGCTCGCAACTGCCTTCGGATCGAGCCGGCCCGCCAGCAAATCAGCCCCATAGTCGAGGAACCGTCTCGTGAGCTCGAGATCGAGCACAGCGAAGGCCTCGGGCCTCTGCTTGTTGAGGCTCGGACGCAACCGCTCCACCGTGCGGCGGAGCTCGCCGAGACGGTAGTCCGCGGGACGAAGTCCTTCCCGTTCGGCATCACATAGGTTCGCGATCAATTCCCTGGTTCTCTCCGGCACTGGACGAATTCCGACCCAGAGCGGGCGGAACTGTCGATCCTCGTAGATCTGCCTGACCAACTTCCAGCGGACCCCCTCCAGGTACGCCGGGGGCCTCTCGGCCGAGGTGATGTTGCGGATCTCATGACTAATCCGATCGGCTGGCTCGTGGCACGCGACAGTGCCCAGCAGGGCGATGAGGCACGGCCGTACTGTCAGAGCGGGTCGAAACATCACAGTTACGGCTCGCGGGAAATCGCCATCGCGCAACACTCAAAGTGTGAGTCACCTACCGGACGCGGTAATGCTGGAACTATGTGTGAGGGAAGCCTACCGAATGACTCGATCTAGGGGCACCGCCCCTTCAAGCGGGTAGTTGAAATGCCACCACGCCCGCCCATAGGGGCTGAACCCTTCGGATGCCATGGTCTTGACCAAGATCTGTCGGTAGCGCAACGCCTGGCCGGTGGCATTGGAGGTGTCAGCGGTGGCGGTGAAGTTGTCGAAGGCGGTGGTCCCTATGACCTCGGTTCCCGTCCCTAGGTCCACCAGCGTCAGATCCACGGCGGCGCCCAGGTTGTGCCGGCTCCGCTCGGCGATATAGCCCTTCTCGAGCAGCGACCGGTTCCCGGTGCGCTTTGCCCAGTCGACCATCGCGACCGAAGCCCTCACCGGACGGTACGCGTCGAGTACCCTGAGCCCCAGGCCCTCGCTGCGGAGTCTCGCCTGCACTCGGCCCAGTGCGGCGGCCGCTTCCCGGCGGAGCAGCGCGCGCGGCGCCTCGTAGCCGGGGAGCGGCGCACCGGTGAAGTTGTTCGCCGTGGCGTAGCGAAGATCGGTCTGGATGGTGGGATCGATCGAGCGTACATCGACCAGCAGCGAGTCTGAGGCCGCATTGCTGGAGGAGGCCGGGGGAGGACTGGATGCGGCAGGGATCCGGGAACTCAGGGACTCGCGCGGCACTGGGGATGCAGGCGCTGATTTAGCACGAAGACGCGCCGGGGCCGATGATGCAGATAACGAGGAGATGGAATCGGGCTCGCGTTGTGCTGCGGATCCGGATTCCTCCAAGCGGGGCCGGCCCGGTGCGTCGAGCCCGGGCTTGTACGTGACCCAGAGCAGCCAGAGGCCGGCGAACACCGCGACCAGGACGGCGGCAACGACGCGTTGTTCGGGCCACAGATTCCGAAGGAGTTTGCGCCTACCAGTCCTGGTGGGCTCGGGAAGTTGGTTGACCATCGGCTCGCCGGGGCGAGCGAGTGCCGCCACGAACTCCGCTACCGTCTGAAAGCGGCGCGCGGGCGAAGGGTCGAGCGCCCGGAGGAGCACAGCGCGCATCCCCTCCGGAGCAGCGCCACCGAGAGTGGGTGGCACTCCGGTGAGGAGGTGATGGAGCACAGCCCCCAGGCTGTACACGTCGGCCCGCTCGTCGGACGGGTGTCCGGCGATCCGCTCAGGACTCGCATACTGGAGACTCACACCCTGCTCGATCGGTGGCTGGGCATCGGCCCGGCGGAGGAGGGACTCCGGGCTGAAAGCAATAAGCTTGACCAGTGGATGGTCCCCGACTGTGCCGGTCAGCAGAATGCTGTCGGGCGAGAGCCTCCCGTGGAGCCACCCGAGTTCATGGGCCGCCTGCAGCCCGCCCGCGGCTTGCAGGCAGAGGTCCAGGGCGTCCCCCAGCGGCAGAGCGCCGCGCTTGGCCAGAGTCTCCGACAGCAACTCGCCCGTGAGGAACTCGGCCACCACATAAACCAACCCATCGTCAGTCTCGCTCAGCTCATGGATCGCAGCGACATTCGGATGCTGGATCTGGATCGCGTCGCGGCAGCGTTGCCGGCGTAGAGCGAGTGCACCAGAGTCGGCGGATGTGGAGCCCAGGAGCACGACGGCGACCTCGAGCCCGGTGGGGTACTCGGCACGGTAGAGAGTTCCGAGGGGGGTGTCCCGCAGCCGCTCACGGACGCGGATCCCGGCACCGAGGGTCCGGCCCACCAGACTGGGCTCGGGGCACGGACTCGCGCCCGGGTCGTGCTGGGCTCCGCACCGGACACAAGGAGTCGTGCTCAACTGCTGTTCTCCCGGTGGAGTCCTGTGGCCAAGCTGATCACGATGAAACCGAGGGAACTGGCGAAGTACCGCGTCGGTGGGGCGGTCCGGCGCCGTAACTGTTTGCACCTCCAATTTCTGGCGTACAGGCGCTTCGCAGATCTACGCTGATCCGAGCTCCAGAGACTGATGCGGCCTCCCGCAGGGCTTCCTTTAAAGAGCAGGCCTTTCTCGCTGCGACACAAAACTCGCCATTGTCGGGACTCGAGCCTCCGCCACTGTCCGGGCTCGACCCTCCGGCCCGTCTTGGAGGACCCACCGTAGGCATTGCCGACGCGGGGATTCGAAAGATCATATGCGACAGTACTGGAGACGGCCAGGGGTGGTTTTCAGGTCGGGCCTGCCGCCCGGTGGCACTCGGGATGGTGGGCGAGCGTCTGCGCGAGGTGTTGGCGCTTATGTGCTTTCTCGTGTGATCGCGGCGGTGGCTCAGTACGCAGACACGGGCTGCGTCATCGAGAGGTACCTCCCCTTCCTCCGGATCACTTCCAGGCCTGAGACACACGCCGCCAGCCAGACGGTACCACCGGCGTAGCCGGCGATGACGTCGCTGAAAAAGTGAACCCCCAGGAAGAGCCGGGTAAAACCGATCGCGAGGACAAGCACGATCGCACCGGCAATGACCGCCGTGCGCGCAGCGGTGGAGCGCAGGTGGAGCACGAGCACATAGGCCAGCATCCCGTATGCGACGAGCGATCCCATGGCGTGTCCGCTGGGAAAGCTCCATCCATGAGCCACAAGGTAGGGCGCTTCCCAGGTGGGACGGGGACGACGAAAGGCGAGCTTCAGACCCTGATCGAGGAGACCACCGCCGACAAGGGCTGCAATCCAGCCGATCAGCAAAACGCGCTGGCGTTCCTTTAGGAGCACGACACAAACCACGAGGCTCCAGGCAGCGACGAAACCGGGAGAGCCGAGCTGGCTGATGGCTTTTGCCAGCTCGATCAGGACAGGCGTGCCAAGTCGGTGGAGTGCATTCGCCACCGTCAGGTCGAATTGGGTGAGCGGATCGTGGTGGATCACATCCTCGGAGATGCCCGCGAACAGCCACAGCGCCCCGAGACTGAGCACCAATCCCAGGGTGAGATGGAGTCCGAGGTACTCCGTGCGGGAAAAACGCTGAGCGAGGAAAACCCACGCTCGCGGATGGCGTTCCCGGGAGCGCTGCACCACACTAGATGTACTGATTCGCGTTAGCTGACGCCTTGCCCAGGCGAGAATCTCGTCCTGGTGGGTCTGGAACCAGCGGCCGAGCAACAGGAGCGCCAGGATGACCGCGAGCAAGAGGGCAACCATGGCACCGGCTTGTCCCGCTGCCTTCTGAAGCTGTGGCAGGCTACGTCCGAACAGATAGCCCAGGCTCCCAAAGAGCGTAGCCCAGCAGAGCCCCCCGGCGACGTTGTAGAGCGCGAATCTGCCGTAGGGCATGCGGCTGACGCCGGCCAGCACTGCGGCCCACATTCGGAGGAGGGAGACGAATCGGCCGAGGAATACGGTCTTGCCGCCGTGCCGTTGGAAGAACTCATGGGCACGCTCGAGCGTCGCGTCGTGAATGTGCAGGAACTTGCCATACCGCCGAACGGCCGCGAGTCCGCCCTTCCGGCCGATCCAATATCCTGCGGTATCACCCGCAATACCCCCCGCCGCGGCCGCAAGGATCACTCCGACAATAGAGAGGTGCCCTTGTGCGGCAAACGCCGCTGCGGTGAGCAGCGCGGCTTCGCCGGGTAGCGGTACGCCCAGACTCTCGAGCCCCACTAGCACGAAGACCCCAGCATAACCGTAGGTTTCCAACAGCTGCCGGATCATTAGATAACTCGCACGAGCTCACGCCTTGATGCGCTCCTCGAGACCCACGCGGTATCAGGTCCGCGTTGCGGTGATCGTGATCCTAAAGCCATCCGGGTCCTGCGCCGTAAAGCTGTAGGTGTCCCAGTGGTCGCCCGGCTCTTCGACGATGGTGCCGCCAAAGGCCCGAAGGCGTTCGGCGAGGGCGTCTATATCCTGCGTCGTCTCGCCCCAGATACGGAACCCTACGCCCTTGGGTCGATCGCGTCCTTTGCTGAAATCGTCCTGCGAGAGGCCGAGGTGACAGGTCCCTGCCTTGAGCATTACGCCCTGGAGGCGGCCGCCCTCCTCCCAACGTTCGGACACGAAGAACCCGAGCCCGTCGCGGTACCAGGCCACGCTGCGTTCGATGTCGTTGACGGTGAACGACGGCGAGATCGAGCGGAGCCGGAGCGACTCGGGATACTGGCGCTTGGATTGGCCCTCCGATTTGGGCTTCGCTGTCATTGTGCTTCTCCTTAGTTCAAGGCGAGAACGTCTTCATCCCACTCTGATTCGCCGGTATCGCGCGTTCACCAGCTCGTAGACTCCGTACGCTGCCAGTCCCAGCGCAACCACCACGAGCGGCCACCGCCCGATTCCGGCGAGAAGGCCCATGGACTTCCGAAGCCCTCCGGCCTGGGCCGGATCGTGCCCAGCGGCCGCTCGGGCCATTAAAATCCCGATGAGACAGAACACAACGCCCCGGGCCGCAATCCCAAAACGGCTGACGCCGACCACCCAGCGCATAGTGCCGGTGCCCACCTCGCCGAGGTTCAGCTGCCGGCTCAGCTTCGAGGCATATGCCCGGTAGAGCTGGTAGACACCATACCCCGCAATCCCCACAGCAGCGAGCCATACCAGCAGGTCGCCGGCGGGCAATCCAAAGGCGACCTCGGCCCAGTGCCGGGTCTGGTCCCGGTGCGGCCCGGGTCGCTCGCGGGCCGCGAGGCGCAGCGCGGTGATGCCGAGGGCGCCGTGCAGTACCCCCCGGCCCACGAAGCTGGTCCGGAGTGCCAGACCCTTGAGATCGGTGCCGCGGCGGTCGGGATCCAGCACCCCCTCGACGATGCGCCAGATCGCGTACCCGATCAACCCCGCGCCCGCGACCATGAGCGCCACTCGGCCGAAGGTTGCGTGGTGGACAACCCGGAGCGCTCCCTGGGTATCGACCGTCCGCCCGCCGCGCCCGAACCCAGCGTGTGCCGCGACCAGTCCGACCGTGATGTACAGCATGCCCTTAGCCGTGTAACCCAGCCGGGCCATGCGCTCGATCCAGGGGGCGACGTCCTCGGTTGGCTTCATGTCCAGCGCGCTTCAGGGAGGACAGGAGAATACACGACGCAGGGGAGGAATGGAGGTCGGGCCGGCTCAGGCTCCCACTTGACGACTGCTTGACCCGCCCGGGCAAGGCTAGAGTTCATCACTGCGATACCATATCAGGAGAATGTCATGCGCCAGACCCCAGGCTTCGAGATCAGACCTCATCCAGCCTCGCTTCTTCCCCTCGCCATGGTCATGGCTCTAGCGGGCTGCGGCGATTCCCCAGTCGCGCCCGAACAGCCGGATGCGACCCCGGCTCTGTCGGTTCAGGCAACCGCGGCGCTGTCCTTCCGCCAGATCAGCGCCGGCATGTACCACAGCTGCGGGGTGACCTACGATAATCTCGCCTACTGCTGGGGGGCGGACGGCGTGGGCCAACTCGGCGATGGCGCGGTCAACACGTCGTTTCGCTCCCGCCCGGTCCCCGTTGCCGGTGGTCTGCGCTTCCTGCTGGTCAGCGCCGGGTTCGATCACAGCTGTGGCGTCACCACCCAGAACCAGATCTACTGCTGGGGTAGCAACGCCCGCGGACAACTGGGAGACGGTTCCTTTCATGACCGCTCGACGCCCGTCCTGGTGAGTGGGCAGCCACCCTTAAGTCTGCGCTTTCGCTTCGTGAGCGCGGGCTACGTCCACACCTGCGCGATCCATTTGTCCGACTCCGCCTGGTGCTGGGGCAACAACGACAACGGCCGCCTGGGAGACGGCACCACGGCCGAGCACCTGTGGCCGGCGCCGGTCCAAGGTGGACTGCTGTTCCGGCGGATAGCCGCCGGCGGCTTTCATACCTGCGGCGTTACCACCGATTCCCGCGCGTACTGCTGGGGACGGAACGAGCAAGGACAATTGGGAGACGGCACCCTGACCTCGCGTCACAAGCCGGTTCCGGTGGCCGGCGGGCGCAGCTTCCGCTGGGTGACCACCAACTCGGCGAACATCTCGTTCAAGTGGCAGTCGGCCACCTGCGGCGTGAGCGGCGGCGGCCGGGCCTATTGCTGGGGCAGTAATCTGCATGGCCAGCTGGGCGATGGCTCCCACACGCAGCGTACGACGCCGGTAGCGGTGAAGGGTGGTCTCAGCTTCGCCCAGGTGAACACCGGCGGTGGCCACAGCTGCGGTGTCACAGGCAGCAATCTCGCCTACTGCTGGGGCTATAACGGCAGGGGACAGCTGGGCGACGGTACGTTGACGGAACGCATCACTCCGCGCGCGGTAACCGGCGGGCACCTGTTCCGTGCGGTCCCCACTGCTGGTGGGTATGCCGGCGGGCACACCTGCGGGCTACACACAG
>Ga0193723_1000670_pt1 | contig 13504 bp, 12 predicted proteins | sample H2m2metaG_FD_143042 | JGI IMG/M metagenome (GOLD analysis project Ga0193723, IMG submission 143042) | Soil microbial communities from a riparian zone of the East river system, Colorado, United States - H2m2 | ecosystem: Environmental > Terrestrial > Soil > Riparian zone | place: USA: East River... | reverse complement strand
GGCACTGTGCGACCGACGCGATTATCGCGCGACCGGCGGATCAGCAGAAGGAGATCAGGAAATCAGGCTGATTGGTTGGTATGGGGTAGGGGCGCAGCATGCGGCGCCCCTACAAATTCACATCGATCTGTACCGCTGATCTATGTCCATCAATTCCTTTGCCACGCGGTCCCAATTGTAGTACGTCTCGACCGCTTTTCGTCCCGCCGCACCCAACTGCTTTCGTCGTTCCGGATCCGCTAATAGCTCGTTGACGCCGGCCGCCAGCGCGGCAGGATCGTCGGGATTCACCAGAATCCCGGTCTCTCCCTCGCGCACCGCGTCGGGCACGCCGCCGGACCGGCCCCCAACAACCGCGAGGCCGCACGCCGAGGCCTCGACGAGCGAGATCCCAAATCCTTCCGCCAACAGCTCCACGCGCCGCGATGCACCGACATACAGATCCGCCGCGTTGTAGAGCGCGGGCAACTCGGCATCGGGGACCGCACCGAGCAACCGCACGGTCTCGCCCAGTCCCAGCTCATCGCGGAGCCGCTCGAACTCTGGCAACAGCTCACCCGTCCCGGCGACCGCGTAGCGCGCGGTGGGATGACGGGCACGAATCGCGGGCAGCGCCTTCATGACCGCGTCGATGCCTTTGTGCCATTGGAGGCGCGCGACGGTGAGCAGCCAGGGACCGCCGTTCAGCCCGTACTTCGCGCGCACGGCACTCGCATCGATGCCGGGACGGAATTGCGCGGGCGTCGTGCCGAGTGGAACGGTCTCGACCGGCACGGCGAGATCGAGCATCCCGAGCACTTCACGCGCCAGGTCCGCCGTCCAGCGACTGATCGCGACCAACACCCGGGCTTTGCCGAGCATGCTGCCCGCCGTCCCACGCTTGAAGCGGCTGCGCCGAATCTTTTCCTGGATCAGCAGCAGCTCGGTGCCGTAGACGATCACGCCGTACGGCACGCCATGGCGCGCGGCGACCCACCGTGCCGGGTAACCGGCCGGCTTCAGCTCGCCGCACCAGGTGAATCCGGGACGCCATCGTTTTGCCAGCGCGCCGGCGCGCCACGTCCACAGCGCGAGTCCCTGCACCGTGCGAAGTCGCGTCGCGCGAATGCCGATCCGATCGATGGGTTGGGGAAAGCGCGCGTCAATCGCGGCGCTGCCGTCGTACGCGCCGGTCGAAACGATGAGGGTGTTGCGGGGATATCGGAGCGCCAACTCGCCCAGCATGCGGGCGATGCCGCCGCCATGCGGCGGAAAATTGAACGCTAGGAGGAGACTTGTGATTCGATGTCCCGCAGGTCGCGGATGACACGGTCCCAGTTGTAGTAGGTCTCGATCGCCTTGCGGCCTGCCTGGCCGAGCCGGCGCGCCAACAGCTGATCGCCGAGCAGACGCTTGAGGGCCACGGTGACCGCCTCGGGGTCATCCGGATTCACCACCAGTCCCGTCTCCCCGTCATGCACCGCTTCGGCCAGCCCACCCGACTGGCCGGCGATCACCGGCAGGCCGCAGGCGCTCGCTTCGGCCAGCGCGACCCCGAATCCCTCGACGCGCGAGCCATCCGCGCGACGCGACACGCCGACGTAAGCATTCGCCACGTTGAAGACGGCGGGCAGCTCGGCCTCCGGCACGTTGCCGACGAAGCGCACGTGATCGCCGATCCTCAGCGCCTCGGCGAGCTTCTGATATTCTTTGCGCTTTTTGCCGCTGCCGACGACGAGATAATTCACATCGACGCCATCGTTGCGGCACTGTGCAACCGCATGGAGCGCGGTGTCCACACCCTTGTACGGCTCGAGCCGCGCGACCGTGAGAACCCACGAGCCTGTGCCATTCACGTGGTAGCGGTCCCGTACCGCGCGGGTGTCGATACCGGGTCGGAACTGCTCGGGATCGGTGCCCAGCGGAACGAGGCGCACGGTCTCGGCGAGCGGATCGAGTCCGAGCTCGCGCAACACCTTCTGCGCCTGCTCGCGGGTCCATTGGCTGTTGGCGACGACGGCGACCGCCGTGCCGAGCAGCGCTTTCGCGGTTTTGCGCGCAAAGCGCGAGTGATGGATCGCGTGGAGCTCTTTGAGCAGATCGCCGCCGTGGACGAACACGCCGTACTTGGTCCCGACGCGCTCGTGCATCCATTTCGCGGGATAGGTGCAGGGCCGGATCGAATCGCACCAGGCAAAGCGCGGCTTGTGGTGGCGGGCGAGGCTGGCGACGCGCCGCGACCAGAACAACAGACCGGCAAGATTGCGCAGCGCCTTACTTGGCACCGGCAGCCGGTCCACGACGGCGCCGCTGAAGCGCACGTCGGAATCCTGTGAGTCGCGATGCCCGCCCGTCGAAACGAGCAGCTCCCCGCGCGGATAGCGGCGCGTAATCTCGCCCATCATTCGGGCGATACCGGTCTGCATCGGCGGAAATTCTCCGGTCAGGAGAAAAGTCTTGGCTACGGCGCCCCCCCCCTCTGTCGTTCCCATAAGAAAGCATACTTAAAGAACACTGACGCCGCACTCATCCCGGCGTGAATCACACCCAGCCGGCCGTCGAAGATGCTGCCGTGGACCACGTAATCGCGCCAAAACCGAAAGGCAGGCCGGAGCGCAACGTCGCTGAAGGAGGCGCGCTGTCCCCCGGCGGCGAGGTCGGCCGCGCTCATCCGACTGTAGGCAATGAGCTTGTCCAGGTGATGCCCCAGGTCCTTGTAGGGCGAGTGGTCCAGCTCGTGGGTGAGCTCACCCTGCTCGCTCGCGGGGATCTCGAGGCCGGGATGTGCGGCCTTGCCGCCGAAGCGCCGGCCGCGGCGAAACAAGCGCACGACCCAATCGCGGCCCCAGTGCCCACGCCGCATCACATGGCCGTGAAAAAAGTTGCGCCGCTTCACACGATAGGCCTCGTGCTGCGGCGCCTGCACCACCTGCGCCAACTCCGCCGCGAGCTCCGGTCCGATCCGCTCGTCGGCGTCGAGCGCAAACACCCATTCGTTTTGGGCGGCGGCGATGCCGGCATTGCGCTGCGCAGCAATTCCCGGCGCGATGCCGTCCACAACGCGCGCCCCTGCCGCCGCTGCCGCCTGTGTCGTCCCGTCGTTTGATCCCGCATCCACCACGATCACCTCGCCGGCCCACGACAATCCACGGACGCAATCGCCAATCTGACTCGCTTCGTTGAGCGTGGGGATGACCACCGTGAGCGGTGTTCGTGACGACATGTTCCCAATGTTAACGAGAGGCGATGGCTTCGCGGTAGACGACCTCGGTCCGGTCGGCAGTGCGCGACATGGTGAACTCGCTCCGTGCGAGCGTTTGGCCCGCGCGCGCGACGCGGGCCCGAAACGCGTCGTCGCCGAGCATCCGGTCGAGCGCGCGAGTCCAGGCGGTGGGATCGAGCGGCGGGACGAGCAGTCCCGTCTCGCCCGGGTGCACGAGCTCCGCATTGCCGCCCGCGGCCGACGCGATCACCGGGACGCCGAGCGACATCGCCTCGAGCAGCGTCTGCGACAGGCCTTCGATCCGCGACGGCAGCGCCGCGATCGTGGCGAAGCGGTAGAAGGCGAGCGGCCGCTCCGTGAACGGCACGAAGACGATGTGGTGCCGCTCAGGCACCGCCGCCTGCGCCTGGGTGAGCTCGTCGTCGGGCCGGATCCCAACGAAGGCCACGGTCACGGGACGCTCGAGCGCCGGCAGCGCGCGGAGCAGGATCTGTTGATCCTTGCGCCGCGCGACGACCGCGATGACCGGGCGGCCTGAATCACCGACGGCAGCTTGTGCGAGCGCCAACTCCTCCGCGGACGGTGGAGCCTCGACGCGGGCCAGGTCGATGCCGTTTGGAACGACGCGCAGCCGGCCGCCGGGATGCAGCCGCCGCCGCAACGCGCGCGCGACCGCCGAGCTGACGGCGATCGTGCGGTCGGCGGTGAGCCCGACGGCGATCAGCTCGGGCGGCAGCGTCAGCGGCATCGTCCGGCGCGTGACGACGAACGGTTGCTTGAGACGGCCGTGCCAGCGCAGCAACGTGAGCGCCCGTCGATCGCCGGTGGCATGACTGTTCACGACATCCACCTTCTGCTCCGACATCACAGAGACAATCGCGTTCGCCGCGACGCGGAGCGAGGAAAAATCGAGAGGGACGTGCTCGAGCGATGGTGTGGCCGCGACATTGCGGGCGAGCAGCGTTCCCGCGGGGCAGCCCACGAGTATCCGATGACCGCGCCGCGCCAGCTCGTGACTCAGACTGAAGATGGACTGCGTGGAACCGGCGCCCTCACCTTGATGCGTGAGCTGCAGAATCGTGAGACGCGGGGGCCCCTCCGGCATGTGCCGAAGCTAGTTATACTGGGACCTCGATGCACGTCGTGGTGGCCTCCCATCACCGGCTTCCCGTCGAGGGCTACGGTGGACCGCAGCGCGTCGTCGTCGCGCTGGTTCGCGGGCTCGCGACACTCGGTCACCGCGTGACGCTGCTCGCGCAACCCGGAACCAAAGTCCCGGAGGCCGCGAAAATCGTCGAGGTCGCGCCCCGGCTCCTCAAAGACTCGGGCGCCGATCTCAGGAGGTTCATCCCCGAAGGCACCGATATCCTGCACGCGCATTTTCCGCTCAAGCACGGACCCAAAGGGGTACCGTTCGTGCAGACGCTGCACGGCAACTGGAAACCCGACACGCCGCTCCCACCCAACACGATCTTTTTGTCCCGCGATCACGCCAAGCGCCACGGTAGTTCGATCTTCGTCCACAACGGACTCGACCCCGCCGAGTACATCTTTCGCGGCCGCAAGGAGCGGTGGGATCTGTTTCTCGGCAAGCTGCACAGCGACCGCGGCTATCAGTGGGCCATGGAGGCGGCGAAGCGCACCGGCCGGCAGCTCATCATCGCCGGCGGCTGGCGGCCCACCTTCACGGGGACCGTGAAGTACGTCGGTGAAGTCGACGGCAAACGCAAGGCGGTGCTGCTGGCGCGCGCCCGCTGCCTGTGGATGCCGGCGCAGTGGGACGAGCCGTTCGGGTTGCCCACGATCGAAGCGCTGTTCTCCGGCACTCCCGTGATCGGCACGCGCCGCGGCGCGCTGCCCGAAATCGTCACCCCGGCGGTCGGCGTGCTGCGCGATACGCTCGATGAGCTGATCCTCGCGGCCGACAAGGTCTCGACGCTCGACCCGCGAGCGTGCCGCGAGCGAGCGGAGCGCCAGTTCACGCACCTCGTGATGGCGGAGAACTACGTCCGCATGTACGAACACGTGCGGCAAACGGGCGATCTGCCTGCGAGCGTCAAGTAAACCGGCCGCTGGTTCGGCTGCTCATCTTTGCGGGGCTGCTGCGGTTGTGCGCGGCGGTCTTCAGCGGTGGATTCCTCGCGAGCGACGATCATCATGTCGTGATCGGCGCGGCGGACCAGATCGCCAGCGGCATCGGACTCCCGCCCACGTACGCACGCTCGGCCCTCTTCCCCGGCGTCATCGCCGGAATCATGACCGTCACGCGCGGCGTCGGGATTCACGATCCCGGCGTCGAGATGCTGATCGTCCGATTACTCCAGGCCCTGTACTCCCTGCTCGTCGTCTACTTCGTCTATCGCCTGCTCGAGCGCGAGCTCGGCGAGAGCAGCGCGCTGTTCGGCGGATTCCTGGTGGCGGCGTTCTTCGTGATGCCGGTAACGGCGGTGCATCAGCTCGAGGAGTCGGTGTGTCAGGTGCCCCTGCTGGCCGCGTGCTGGTGGTGGCGGCGCAGTGAATCAGCGATCGGCTATCGGCTATCGGCTATCTGGAGCGCCATGGCGGGCGTCGCGCTCGGAACCGCCCTCATCCTCCGCTTTCCTTTAATCGGGTTTGTCGTGGCGTTCGTGATCATGGTCTTGCTGAAGCGGCCGCCGATCACGTGGCAGACCAAGCTCGCATTTCTGGGTGGTCTCGCACTCGTCATCGTCCTGCAGGGATACAGCAATGCCGTTGTGAATCACCAGTGGTGGTATTCGTTCATCCATCGGCTGGGCCCGATGCTGCATCCGCAGCGCATGGCCATGGACGCGGACGGATACCCGAGCAGCCCGCCGTGGCATTACATCCTGACACTCCTCGCCGCTCTCATCCCGCCGGCGTCGGTGCTGCTGCTCGCGGCCGCGGTGAAAGGCGGCATCCGGCTCCATTTCCTGGCGATTGCGACGTTGGCGTTCCTCGTGAGCCACAGTTTGATCGCCAACAAGCAGGAGCGCTTCCTGCTGCCGATCCTGCCGCTGCTGTTCATGCTCATCGTGGCCGGGCTGCCGTGGCTCGCCGCACGCATCGCACCGGCGTATCGCGGCATGTGGTGGTACTTCTGGATCGTGAACGGGGCGTTACTGGTCGTGCTGACGTTCAGCGTTGCGAAGAAGGATCGCGTCGAGCCGCTGCTCTATGTCTCCCGGCGCCATGACGCGACCGGAGTCCTGCTGGCGCAGTACAATCAGACTTTCGGCGTGCCGGTGTACTATCTGGGCAAGCCGCAGCCACCGGTCCTGGTCGTTGTGAACGGACAGGAAGTGACGTCGGGAACGACCCCGATCAACTACGTGATTCTCTACAGCGACACGCCCGAGGCCGACCGCGTGTTCCTCGCCGGCGCGCTGCATCGCAACCTCACGTTGCTCACCACCATCACGCCCAGTCTCGCGGATCGGCTCGCGCACGCGATCAATCCGCGCCGCAACAAGGCCAGAACGGCCGTCATCTACACCACTTTGTAGTTCCGGAATTCGAAGACGCGGGCGCCGGTGAGTCGTTCGATCAGATCAGAGATGTAGAACCGGATGTGCTGCGGCTTGAAGTGGGCGGGTCCCACGACGCGCTCGGGGTCGTGATTCCGCGCGGCAATCCAGTCACGCGCAACCGCGGGATGCGTGCCCGCGAAGTCGCGCAGCAGCGGAATCCACTCCAGGTAGTCTCGCGCCTGCTCTTTCGCCAAGCGCTCCTGACCCCACGGATAGATCGTCTTCGAGATCTCGAGTTTCTGTTTGATCGCCTTGGCAGGTCGCGCCCACCCGTAGTGGAACATCTCGGCGTCCGTGAGCCGGGCGCGGATCTTTCGGTAGTTCGGTCCGACGCGGAAACCTTGCGCCCCCTGGTACGGCCGGATGTCCTTGCCGAGCCGGATACAGCGCACTTCGCGCCGATACCAGCGCCGGCTGGTCGCAATGCGGTCGAAGCCGCCGTAGAAGTGGAGGTACTTCACGAGCAACCCTTCGACCCGCTGGTCCGCATCCCACTCGGCGATTTTTTCTTTGAGCATGTGCGCGCCGCGCTCGTGCAGAACCTCGTCGGCCTGGATGTAGATGCCCCACGAGCCACGGCACGCCTCCATCGCGCGCTGCGTCTCGATGGACAGCATGAGGTTCTTCTTGGTGAAGTCCCACTCGGTATCGACAATACGGACGCGCGGATCCGCGATCGAGGCGACGAGATCGCGGGTGTCGTCTTCCGACTTCCCGACGTTCACGACGACTTCATCGCACACCGCGAGCACCGAGCGGATCGCGGGAACGATCGGGAAGTCGAGCTTGACGGCGTTGCGGACGAGGGTGAAGCCGGACAGCACGTCAGGTGCGGAATTGCAGGTTGTACAGGCGGCGATACAGGCCGTCGGCAGTCAGCAAATCACCATGCGTGCCGCGCTCCACGATACGGCCTTCGGCCAGGACGACGATGAAATCGGCATGCTGCACCGTCGCGAGCCGGTGGGCGATCACGAACACCGTGCGGTGCGCCATCAGCCGCTCGATCGCCTCCTGCACGAGACGCTCGGACTCGGTGTCGAGCGCGCTGGTGGCCTCGTCGAGGATCAGGATCGGTGGATCGCGCAGCAACGCCCGCGCGATCGCGATGCGCTGGCGCTGCCCGCCGCTGAGCCGGGTGCCGCGCTCGCCCAGCAGCGTGCTGTAGCCCTCGGGCAGCCGCATGATGAACTCGTCGGCATTCGCGGCGCGCGCCGCGGCCCGCACCTGATCGAGCGGCACGTCTTTTAGACCGTAGGCGATGTTCGCCAGGACCGTGTCGTTGAGCAGCACCGTTTCCTGCGACACGATCCCCATGAGCCGGCGCAGCGACGTACGCGTGTAGTTGGTCAGGGGCACGCCGTCCATCTGGATCTCGCCGCGCGTCGGCTCGTAGAAGCGCGGCAGCAGATCGACCAGCGTCGTTTTCCCGGCGCCGGATGGGCCGACGATCGCGACGACCTGGCCGCGCTTCACCTCGAGCTCCACGTCGCGCAGCACCGCCTCGGAGGGCTCGTATTCGAACGAGACACCGCGGAATTCGATGCGCTCGCTGAACTCCGCCGTCGTCTCCCCAGGCCGGTCGCCTTCGGCGGACGGCAAGTCGAGCACCTCGAACACGCGGTCCGCGGACGCAACGGCCGCGGCCATGATCGCCGGATAATTCGACACCGACTTGATCGGCGACATCAACCGCAAACTGACGGCCAGGAACGTGATCAACACCGCGGGCTCGAGCGTCGCCGCCGCGCCCAGCGCCAGGCGTGTGCCGACGACGAGGATGAGCACGATCATCACGCCGCCGAACACTTCACTGACGGGACTGGTGAGACTCGAATACCGCTGCGCGCGTAACACCCGTTTGCGATAGCGCTCGGCGAGCTCCTGGAACCGCCCCAGCTCGAACGCCTCGGCCACGTACGCGCGCACCAGCTTCGCCGACGCGATCATCTCGCCCACGTGACTCGTCACCTCGCCACGCTCGGCGGCCAGCTCCCGGGAGCGGCGCCGCAGGCGGTTGATCATCGGCCGGATGATCAGCAGCAGCACGGGCGCGAGCAGCAACGACAGCAGCGTGAGCTTGACCGAGAGACCGAACAGGATCACGGCGTACACGACGATGACGACGAGATTTTGCAGGAGCGATGCCAGCGCCGCGCTCACGGCGGTCTTTACCTGATCGGTGTCGTTGATGACGCGGGCGATCGTCTGGCCGGCGCGCGTGCGCTGGAAGTAGCCGAGCGGCAGAGTTTGCAGGTGCTGGAAGAGCCGAATGCGCAGATCGCGGACGACGCCTTCCTGGATCGAGACGCTGCCGAGGGCCGACAGATAGGACGTCAGGTTCTTGAGCAGCAGCGCCACGAGCAGCACGATGACCACGTTGCGGAGCGCGACCTCCGGCGTCCCGGCCTGGAGGAACGGTCCCGCGATCCTGTTGAGTACCGACTCGACCTGCGATCCGCCTTCGGCGGGCAGCGCGGCTTTCCCAAAGAGCGTACGCAGGAACGGGATCAGCAGGACGAACGTGAACCCGTCCAGCACGGACGAAATCACGGTCGCCGAGATCGTGGCGCCGAACAGCAGTTTGTACGGGCGCAGCAGCGACAGCAGCCGGGCGCTGCCCCCGCGCGCTGCGGCCATCAGCGGGAGCGGCGGGGGGTGAGCAGCGCGACTGGGAGGATCATCTCTTCAGGAGTGGCGCCGCCGTGCAGGAATGCGCCGCGGTAGCGGGCCTGATACTCGCGCAGCTTCGTCGGATAGACGAAGAAGCGGTCACCGGTGGCGAGCAGCAGCCGCACACCGAGACCTTTGTCCGGAAGTCCGTAGGCCTTCAAGTCCTCGACCATGATGGCGGCCTCGGGGTCTTCGGCGCGCAGGTCCTCGCCGAACTTATAGCGCAGGTTGGCGGTCGCGTCGCGCTTGGCGAACACCGTCGCGGGCGTGTTGCAATGAATCGAGCCGTGATCGGTCGTCAGCAGGACCGGCACGTTACGGCGCTCGGCTTCCTGGAGCGCGGCGAGCACGGGTGAACGCTCGAACCACGTCTTCGTCAGACCGCGCAGCGCGTCGGCGTCGCGCGCGACCTCGTACAGGATCGCGTTCTCCGACCGTCCGTGCGTCAGCTGATCGATGAAGTTGAAGACGAGCGCCGTCACGCCCGGCTGCGCGAGATGCGCGGGCAAGCGCCGCAGCAGATCCGCGCCGTCAGCGGCCGTGAACAGCTTTTCGTACCGCACCGGCACCTCTTCGCCCACCAGCTCGCGGAGCTGCTCGGTGAGCAGCTCGGCCTCGTGGGCGTTGAGACTCTCTTCGTCGGTCGGCGCGCCCCACCACTCGGGATGACGGGCCGCGATCTCCATCGGAAACATGCCACTGAAGATTGCGTTGCGGGAAAACGGCGTCGCGGTCGGCAGAATGCTGTAGTAGTGCGATTCCTCCACGTCGAACAGCGGCGTGATCAGATCGCGCAGCACTTCCCACTGATCGAGCCGCAGGCAATCGATCAGGATGAAGACGACGCGGCCCGTGCGCTTGAGCGCGGGCACGAGGAACTCGGCGCCGACGTCCACCGAGAGCGGCGGCCGATCCCGCTCGGGATCGGAAAGCCAGCGCGGATAGTGCTTGGTGATGAATCCCTGGAAGTCTTTGCGCAGGCTCTCCTGCAGCGCGCGCAGCGCTTCGGAGAGACCGGGCTCGTCGCCGGCGGCGAGCCGCACTTCCCACCGCGCCAGCTCGGCCACCAGCTCGCTCCACTCGCGCCACGCGAGCGCGCCGCCGCGCCGGCCCTCGAGCTCGCGGAAGCGCGTGACGAAGTCGCGCGCCAACCGCTGCTGCCGAATGCGGTCGCCTTCGAGCAGGCGCGTCACGACCGACAGCACCTGGCGCGGATGCACCGGCTTCACGAGGTAATCATCGATCTCGGTGCCGATGGCGTCGCGCAGCAGCGCGTCGTCTTCGCTCTGCGTCACCATGACCACGGCCATCGCGGGATCGATGGCGCGGATCTCGGGGAGCAGGTCGAGGCCGCGGCGGCCCGGCATCTGCTCGTCGAGCAGCACGACGCTGTACGGCTGGCGCCGCAGCATCGCGAGGGCGTCATCGCCGTGCGCCGCCTGCGCCACCGCGAAGCCCTGCTCTTCGAGAAAGCGGCGGTGCGCGGCGAGGCCGTCGACTTCGTCATCGATCCAGAGAATGCTCTTCGGACGCGGCATCGTGAGACAAGCTAGTCCCGCTGGCGTAGCCGGGCAACGCGCGACTACATTGGCCGCGTGTTGCGCGTCCTGTGCGTCCGATTCAGCTCCATCGGCGACATCCTCCTCACCACTCCCCTCGTGCGCGCACTGCACCGGCGCCATCCCGACGCCGAGCTGTACTTCGTCACCAAGCGCGCCATGGCGCCGCTGGTGGTCGAGAATCCGAACCTCAACCGGGTTATCGAGCTCGACCCGAACGAGCGGATCACCGACCTCGCGGGCCGGTTGCGGGCGCTCCGGCCGACGCACGGGCTCGACCTGCACGGCAGCCTCCGGAGTGCCACGCTGCGCCTGCTCGTGCCGTGCCAGTGGTCGGCCTATTCGAAGCGCAAGCTGGCCCGGACCGCATTGATCGCGGCGAAGATCAACTTCTATGGCAAGCACGTGCCGGTCCCCGAACGCTATTTCGAGGCGGCGCGCGCACTCGACGTGCAGCCCGACGGCGGCCCACCCGAGTTTTTTCTGGCACCGGCGGCGCGCGAGCGAGTCGCGCGCTGGCTCGCCGAGCGCGGCCTGGATCGCCCGCCGTTCGCGGCGCTCGCCCCGGGTGCCGCGCATGCGACCAAGCGCTGGCCGATTCGCCACTGGGCCGCCCTCGCCGAGCAGCTGCGCACGATGGGGTACGGACTGGCCGCCCTCGGCGGCGCCGCCGATCGCGAGCTTGCCAGTCAGCTCGGTTCCGGTGTGCACAATGCGGCGGGCGAGTTCACGCTACAGGAAACGGGCGCGTGTCTCGCTCGCGCCGCCGTCGTCATCTCGGGCGACACCGGCGTGATGCACATGGCAACCGCTGTCGGCACGCGCGTGGTCGCGCTGTTCGGCCCGACGGTCGAGCTGTTCGGCTTCTATCCGTATGGCGGCGGGGGCGGGGCGGAGGTGCTCGAGCGCGATCTGGAGTGCCGGCCGTGTTCGGCGATGGGAACGGAACGTTGCCCGCTCGGCCACCATCGTTGTCTCGAGGAGATTTTCCCCGATCAAGTCGCTGCCGCCGTGCAGCGGCTCGTGGCGTGAACACGCCCGCCGAAGACAAGCTCGTCACGCTCATCGCGGAATCGGCGCGCGGTCCGCAACGCGAGGGTCTGTTCGCACTCTGGCTGGTGGTCCGCGCCGCGGAGGCGCTGCTGCCGCCCGCCCCGGTGAGCGCGAAGAATCACCGCCGCCGCCTCCAGGCGCTCGAAACGCGGATCGGCAGCCTGGCGCTACCCGGGCCGCTCAAGCGGGCACTCGCCGCGGCGCGGCAACACCTGAAGCCGGCGACGCCCAACGCCGCCGCCCTGGTGCTGAGCCAGCTCACCGCGCCGGCGCGCGACGTGCTGGGCATGCAGGCCGCGGACGCCGTGACCGTTGCAGCACGCGCGGCCAGATTGCATCTATAGACCATGCCATCTCCCGCGCGCCGGTTCGAAAAACGTCCCTCCCTCGACCACCTCGTCGAGCGAGTGGACGCGCAGCGTCCCGGTGAGATCACCGGCGACACCATCCCGACGGGGTTTGGCTCGCTCGACAAGCTGCTCGGCGGCGGCCTCCGGCGGCGCGATCTCATTCTCCTGGGCGGCGACATCGGCAGCGGCAAGTCGGCGCTCGCCCTCGGCATCGCGTTGCGCGTCGCGCAACAGTCGGTGGGAGTCGCGTATCTCTCCGGGGAGATGAATGAAGAGCGGTTGATGGAGCGCGCGCTCGCGATCGAGGGCAAAGTCGCCGTGGATGAGCTGCGGGCCGCAAAGCTCAACGACCAAACGCGCGCCGGCGTGGGCGCCGCCGCGGTGCGGCTGCGTGGGCTTCCCCTTTCACTATTACCGTTGGCCGGCGAGGACTTCGAGACGGTCTTCGAGCGGCTCGATCCGTTACGCCAGGTGGGGCTCGTCGTCGTGGACTACCTGCAGCTCGTGCCGCCTCCGAAGGCGCGCACGACCCAGGACGAGGACACCGCGCTGGTGCTGCGGCATCTCAAGGCGCTGGCACTGGCTCGAGAGGTGGCGCTGTTCGTGGTGGCCCAGCTGCCGGGTTTCCAGACGGGTCGCGACGCGAAACGCCCGACGCTCGACGACTACGGTGTGATGGGGGCGCCGAAGCAGCATGCCGACGTCATCCTGTCGATCTTCCGCGAGGAGATGTACAACCCGGGCGGCGGCGTGGACGGCGCGACCGAATTGATCGTCGCCAAGAATCGCAACGGTCCCACGGGATTCGCCGATCTCTATTTTTATCGCCGGTGGATGCGATTTGAAGACATGCTCGATCCTGACAGATGATATAACTTGGGCTTGGGGCCTGGGGGTTGGGGCTTAGCGAGCGGGAGCTGGGAGCAGGGAGTACGATCATGGCTGGTCACAGTAAATGGAAACAGATCAAGCGGAAAAAAGCGGTCACCGATCAGAAGCGCGGTGCCATGTTCACGCGTCTGATTCGTGAAATCACGATCGCCGCGAAGGCGGGCGGCGGCGATCCTGGCGGCAACGCGCGGCTGCGCACGGCGATCGACGCCGCAAAGGCCGAGAACATGCCGGCCGACAACATCG
>Ga0193723_1000669_pt1 | contig 13518 bp, 6 predicted proteins | sample H2m2metaG_FD_143042 | JGI IMG/M metagenome (GOLD analysis project Ga0193723, IMG submission 143042) | Soil microbial communities from a riparian zone of the East river system, Colorado, United States - H2m2 | ecosystem: Environmental > Terrestrial > Soil > Riparian zone | place: USA: East River... | reverse complement strand
TGTAACCGTCGTGCGCGGCAAACTCCTTGTTATCCTGACTAAACGCCTGTCCGATTGGTAACTGATGAAGGAATCCAAGGGTGGCCCACCACCGTTCGCCACCATAATGAATCGTCGGTCCCAAGAAGTAGGCGGAATGCTCATGGACAGTGGCATCGGCAAATTCGTGATGATTCCAAAATTCCAAACCTGCTGACCAATTGCGCACAAAGCGGTAAGAAAGTCCGGTGAACCACTCGAACATGCCATCGCGCTCGTAGCCGCCACCGTCCTCCTTCTCGAATTCGAGTTCGTAATTAACGTTCAACGCCCAAACGAGCCGGTCTTCGAGCCAGTTCTTTTGCAGCAGGATTTTCCATTCCAACTCCGTTTCCTGATCGCCGACCGACGGTTCGAAATAAAGCGCGAGACCAATTGGATCCTTGTAAGGACTCAGGAGCCGATAAATCCCTTCGAGGGAGACCGATTCAAAATGATAACTGTCGAACGGTGTCGCCGGGTTATGTCCGGCATGCACGTCTTCACCGCCGGTTTCGTAATGACCAGACAAACGTTTGCCAGGATGCGCTGGATCTTCGGCTGGAACATCGTCGTTCGCATGGACGTAATGATGGTTGAGATAGATGGCGAGCTGGAAATTATCCGTCACTCCGTATTCGAACTCCTCACGAAAATCGATGACGCTATAGCCGCCATGCTCCTTTTCCCAGCGCGTGGTAACCCATTGTTCAAATTCGCCATGACCTTTTGGGGTAAGGTCGGTAGTGTAAGTCCACGAAAAGATCGCTTCGTGCGCTTGCACAGTGGGAACACCTAACAAGACTGCGGCCGCAAAAGTTAATCTGAAATTCATGCGACGATGAATAACATCCACCGATGAATGTTGCTGCCGGACACTTGCCAATTTTTGACGCTGGATTGCAGCGCAATCCAAGGCGCGCATAGCAACGCGCCGCTAACTTGAATTTCGCGCGTCTTTCTCGACGTACCTGGCCAGCACCCAGCAGAGATCGGAAAGGCGATTTAGGTAGCGCAAAATCTCAACGTTGAATTTCACGTCGCTGGTGCTGAACGCAGCGATATGCCGCTCGGCGCGGCGGCACGTTGCGCGGGCAAAATCGAGAGCCGCGGAAACGCGCGTGCCCCCGGGAATCACCCAGTCCTTCGGATAAAGCGATTGGTCTTTCTCGAGATCGACAATGACGGCAGTGACCCGATCAACCATCGCTGGCGTCGTGATGTGAAAGCCATCTTTCGCGTAGCGCTCTCGATCGGCAGGCGCCGTTGCCAGTTCTCCCATGACAACGATCAGATCTTTTTGTGCAGCTAAGATTTCGTCGGAAATGAATTTGTCGGTTGCAACGGAGCGAGCCAAACCAAGCGCGGCAGTCAGCTCATCGACACAGCCGTAAGCATCGACGCGTGCATTGCTCTTCGGCACGCGATGGCCGTACATGAGAGACGTTTCGCCTTTATCGCCTGTTTTGGTGACGATCGACATCAGGGAAATTGTAGGGCGTTTGATTCGCTCGCGCCAGCTCGCTCACCCGCTCGGGGCTTCCCGTCCATGTCGCTCGGCTCCCGCCGGCTCCATTCTGTGAAACGCCAATCGGTTAGATGGCGTCTGACACAGACGCCCCATAACAATGTCGCGCTTACCCGATGGCCGGCTGCGGCTCGGCTTCTTCCATTACCGGTGCGCCAATCGGCTCACCTTTTTCGACCAGCTTGATCTCGCGGTGCTCAGGGAAACCGGTGCCGGCGGGGATCAGGTGACCCATGATCACGTTTTCCTTGAAGCCGCGCAGTTTATCCACCTTACCCAGTGTAGCCGCCTCCGTAAGAACGCGAGTCGTATCCTGGAACGAGGCAGCGGAAATAAAGCTGTCCGTTTCGAGTGAAGCCTTCGTGATGCCGAGTAAGACGGGAACGGCTTCTGCCGGCTTGCCACCTTTCTCGACGACCTTCTTGTTTTCCTCTTCGAAGTCGAGTTTGTCGACCTGATCGCCCCAGAGCAACGACGTATCGCCAGGATCGGTAATCTTTACCTTGCGCAACATCTGGCGCACGATGATTTCGATGTGCTTGTCGTTGATCTCCACACCCTGTAGCCGATAAACCTCCTGGACTTCGTTGACCAGGTGCTCCTGCAAATCCTGCGGTCCGCAGACCTCGAGGATCTCATGAGGTACGACAGGGCCTTCGGTAAGTTGCTGACCTTTCTTCACGAAGTCGCCCTTAAACACGATAATGTGTTTGGTAAGCGGGATCAGGTGTTCTTCCTCGGCTCCGGTGTCGGGATCCTTCAAAATCAGGCGTCGCTTTCCGCGAACAGTGCCGCCCATCTCAACCACGCCATCGATCTTGGCAATCTCAGCCGCGTCCTTCGGCCGGCGCGCTTCGAATAATTCGGCCACGCGCGGTAAACCTCCGGTGATGTCTTTGGTCTTTGCGACTTTCCGCGGCGTCTTTGCCAGCAATGCGCCACCTCGCACCTTTTGACCTTCTTCCACGATGACGTGAGCGCCGGCCGGGATGGAGTAACTCGCGAGCACTTCCTTCTTGTCATCCACGATAACAATTTGTGGGTGCAAATCTTCCTTGTGCTCAATGATAACGGTGCCCATCAGGCCCGTCGCCTCATCTACGTCGCGTTTGATCGTGACACCCGCGATCATGTCGCGGAACTCAATCTTGCCACCCTTGTCGGTGAGAATCGGCACGTTGTAGGGGTCCCATTGAACGAAGGTCTCGCCCTTTTTGACCTCGGCTCCGTCGCCTTTAGAGATCATTGAGCCGATAACAACGTTGTAGCGTTCGAGTTCGCGGCCTTCTGCGTTGTGCACGCTGATCGAACCGTTCTTGTTCAACGCGATCCAACTACCGTCGAGGGCTTGGACAGTCCGCAGATCATTGAAGCGCACCGTGCCGTCGTTCTTCGCCTTGATGATCGGTTGCTTGAAAGTCTGGCTGGCGGTGCCACCAATGTGGAAGGTGCGCATCGTCAATTGCGTTCCCGGCTCGCCAATTGATTGGGCCGCAATAATACCTACCGCTTCGCCAAGCTTGACGAACTGGCCTGTAGCCAAATTGCGCCCATAACACATCGCGCACACACCGCGGCCACACTCGCACGTAAGAACCGAACGAATCTTCAAGCTCTCCACGCCAACGCGCTGAAGGTCCGCAGCGATCTTTTCATCAATCAACTGGTTCGCTTTGACGATCTTTTTCTTCTTGTCGACTGGATCGGCGATGGTTTCGCAACTTACGCGTCCGATAATGCGCTGGCCGAGATCCACTACTTCCTCGTCGCCCTCGTAAATCGAGCGCACTACGATGCCGTTTACAGTACCGCAATCTGCTTCATTGATGATCACGTCCTGCGCAGCATCGACCAGTTTGCGCGTTAGATATCCGGAGTCGGCAGTCTTTAGCGCTGTATCCGCAAGACCTTTTCGAGCGCCGTGAGTAGAAATAAAGTATTCGAGCACGGTCAATCCCTCGCGGAAGTTCGATGTGATCGGCCGTTCGATGATTTCGCCCGAAGGTTTGGCCATCAGACCTCGCATGCCTGCAAGTTGACGAACCTGCTGGCGGTTACCACGTGAACCCGAATCGACCATCAAGAAAACAGGATTCAACTCCTTACGGCCATCGTTATGTTCCAGCGTGCGGAACATGGCACTGGAGATTTCATCACCGGCGTGTGTCCAGATATCGATGATCTTGTTGTAGCGCTCGCCATCGGTGATGATGCCCTTGCGATATTGCTGCTCAACCTGTCGAATCTGCTTATAAGCGTTTTCCAGCTCTGTCTCTTTCTCTTTCGGAATGATCATGTCCGAAATTCCAATGGAGATGCCAGCTTTTGTGGCCTCGGCAAAACCGAGCTCTTTTAATTTGTCCAACGTCGCGACGGTCTCTGCTGGACCTGCGATTTGATAACAACGCCAGATGATGTCGCTAAGTTGCTTTTTGCCACCTGGCCTGTTGAAAAATCCAAGCTGCTTGGGCCAAATCTCATTGAAAATGACACGACCTGCAGTGGTTTCGATCGTTCTGGCCTCTGCGTTTCCGTAGATTGTTTGCTTACCGAAATCCGGGTTCTTAATCCGGATGCGGTCGTGCGTGTGAATGCTTCTCTCCGCCATCGCAAATTCCACTTCGGCTGCATCGGCGAAGAGTGAGAGCCGCTGGCCATCCTTGCCTGCACCGCGCGGGTTTTGGGTGAGATAGTAACACCCGAGCGTGATGTCCTGAGAAGGCGTGGTAATCGGCTTTCCGCTGGAAGGAGAAAAAATGTTATTCGGCGCTAGCATCAGCATGCGCGCTTCCATTTGGGCTTCCACCGAGAGCGGCACATGTACCGCCATCTGGTCGCCGTCGAAGTCCGCATTATAAGCTGTGCAAACCAGCGGATGAATGCGAATGGCTTCGCCCTCGATCAATTGGGGTTCAAAAGCCTGAATGGACAATCGATGCAGAGTTGGCGCACGATTGAGCAGCACCGGATGACCCTTCGTCACTTCATCGAGAATGTCCCAGACCTCCGGTGTCTGACGCTCGATCATCTTTTTCGCGCTGCGCACGGTGTGCACGTAGCCGAGGTCTTTCAGCCGGCGAATGATGAACGGCTCGAAAAGCACAAGCGCCATCTTTTTCGGCAACCCGCATTGATGCAGCTTCAGCTCCGGACCGATTACAATTACAGAGCGGCCCGAGTAATCGACGCGTTTGCCAAGCAGATTTTGACGGAAACGTCCCCCCTTGCCTTTGAGCATGTCGCTCAGTGACTTGAGAGGCCGATTGCCGGCGCCAGTTACAGCGCGGCCATGTCTGCCATTGTCGAACAATGCGTCCACCGCTTCCTGCAACATTCGCTTTTCATTGCGAATGATGACGTCCGGCGTCTTGAGCATGAGCAGGTTTTTCAGCCGGTTGTTACGGTTAATAACCCGGCGATAAAGATCGTTCAGGTCCGACGTCGCGAAACGTCCGCCTTCGAGAGGAACCAGAGGCCGTAAATCCGGCGGAATAACCGGCAATACATCCAGAATCATCCATTCGGGACGCGCGTGCGAATTCTGGAAGCCTTGGATCAGTTTGAGACGCTTCGCCAGTTTCTTCCGAATCTGTTTGCTCTTGGTCGCGGCCATTGCCTTCTCAAGCTCCTTGTTGAGCTTGTTGAGATCGATCTCGGCCAGAAGTTTTCTGATTGCGTCCGCGCCCATGCCCGCAACGAAATCCTCCCCGTATTGCTCCTGCGCCTCGCGGTATTCGACTTCGTTCAGCAGTTGCGTCTTCTGCAACGGCGTCTTGCCCGGATCGATGACGATGTAGTCCTCGTAATAAATGATGCGCTCGAGCTGGCGTGCGCTCATATCAAGCATGAGCCCGATACGGGAGGGCATGCATTTGTAGAACCAGATGTGCGAGACAGGCACAGCCAATTCGATATGCCCCATCCGTTCGCGACGGACGCGAGCCAGCGTAACTTCCACGCCGCACCGATCGCAGATGACGCCCTTATGTTTGATGCGCTTATATTTTCCGCATGAGCATTCCCAGTCGCGCGTAGGACCAAAAATGCGCTCACAGAAAAGGCCCCCCTTCTCCGGTTTAAAGGTGCGGTAATTGATTGTCTCGGGATTTTTGACTTCGCCTTTGCTCCACGAGCGCATCGTGTCACTCGACGCGACGCCAATCGCGACTTGATCAAAACCCACGGGGCGTTCTTCGCCCACTAACTCACGCCAGGAATGTTCGTTCATGTTTTTTCCAAATGATTTACAACTTAAAAATTACGCGACGCTCTCCAGAAAGGTAGGTGCCTGGCCGCCGACCTTCACATCGAGGCCCAGGCTCTGCATTTCTTTGATCAGAACGTTGAAAGATTCAGGTGTACCCGCTTCAAGCGAGTTATCGCCCTTGACAATCGACTCATAAATCCGGGTCCGCCCCTGCACGTCATCGGATTTAACGGTGAGCAGTTCCTGCAAAGTATAGGCAGCTCCGTACGCTTCCAGCGCCCACACTTCCATTTCACCAAAACGCTGGCCGCCGTATTGCGCCTTACCGCCGAGCGGCTGTTGAGTGACAAGCGAATAGGGTCCAACCGCACGCGCGTGAATCTTGTCAGCCACCAGGTGCCCTAGCTTCATCATATAGATGTAGCCCACGACAACTTCCTGATCGAAAGGATCGCCGGTGCGTCCGTCGAAAAGCTTTGCCTTACCGCTTTCCTGCACCCAGGTGAATCCCTCCTTCTTCCGAGCGTCATGCAAATACTCGCGAATCTGTTTTTCCTTGATTCCGTCGAACACCGGAGTCGCGACTTTGAATCCCAGTGCCTTCGCGGCAACCCCCAGGTGTGTTTCGAGAACTTGTCCCACGTTCATGCGGCTCGGCACGCCCAAGGGGTTAAGCACAATTTCAACGGGGGTTCCATCTGCCAGGAAAGGCATGTCTTCTTCAGGCACGATGCGGGCGACAACGCCTTTATTTCCGTGGCGACCGGCCATCTTATCGCCAACGCTCAGTTTGCGCTTGCTTGCGATGTAAACCTTGACCTGCTTGATGATTCCCGGGTCGATATCGTCACCGCTTTCCACCCGGTCCATTGCGCGATCGCGTTCGAGTTCGAGCTCCGCGAACTTGTGCTCGTAAGCGCCAATGATTTCGCGGATCTTATTGCGAATCGGACTCGGATCGATCTCAATGTGATCGTGCGACATCGCCAGCTTTCGCAAGAGCGTTTTGGTGATCTTGCGATTGGCTGGAATGATGATCTCACCGTTCTTGGCGTTTACGACATCCAGAGGAACTTTTTCGCCGAGCAAAACGTTTGAAAGCGAATCCGTCAATTGCTCGATCAGCCCGTCTTTCTTGCGCTTATGTTCTTCGCTAATGGTTTTGAGTTGTCGTCTGGTTTCCGCCGGAGTCAGTTTTTCGCGCGAAACCTCGCGACGGGACGAGACCTTTACGTCCATCACAATTCCGTAAGTCCCTGAGGGAACGGTAAGCGACGTGTCCTTTACGTCCGCTGCTTTCTCGCCAAAAATTGCACGCAACAGGCGCTCTTCCGGCGCCAATTCGGTTTCACTCTTCGGCGTAATCTTGCCAACTAGAATGTCGCCCGGCTTCACTTCCGCGCCTACCCGAACAACCCCATCGGGCCCCAGGTTGCGCAGAGCTTCTTCGCTGACGTTGGGAATGTCGCGCGTGATTTCTTCCGGTCCGAGTTTAGTGTCGCGCGCACCGATCTCGAATTCATCGATGTGGATGGATGTATAGATATCCTCTTTGACCACTTTCTCCGAGATCATGATAGCATCTTCGAAGTTGTACCCATTCCAAGGCATGAACGCGACGAGCACATTGCGTCCCAGAGCCAGCTCGCCGTGATCGGTGTTCGGACCATCGGCGATGACTTGACCGCGTTTCACGTGCTGACCTTTGCGTACAATCGGTTTCTGGTTGACGCACGTGCCGGCGTTTGACCGCATAAATTTGCGGAGCTCATAAACGTGAATCCCAGCGTCCGGATCGGTCTTGAGCTTCTTCTTGCTCTCGGGAAGATGACCATCTTTGGTGACAACGATTTGGTCTGCCGTAACCGAAGCGACCTTGCCGCTCTCGGCTGCCAGAACAACCGCGTGAGAATCTCGCGCTACTTTCTCTTCCAGGCCCGTGCCCACCAGCGGCGTCTCGGAAACGACGAGAGGGACGCCCTGGCGTTGCATGTTGGAGCCCATCAGCGCCCGGTTTGCGTCGTCGTGTTCGAGGAACGGAATAAGGCCCGCCGCCACCGATACAAGCTGTTTCGGCGAGACGTCCATGTAATTCACCTTGGAGGGATCGACTTCCAGAAAGTCGCCGCGGTAGCGCACAGATACTTTTTCACCTGTGAAATGTCCGCGTCCGTCAATAGGCGCATTGGCTTGCGCAACGAGAAAATTCTCCTCGCGATCAGCAGTAAGATATTCGATCTGGTCCGTCACGCGGCCCTTTTCTACTTTGCGATAGGGCGTCTCGATGAAGCCGAACTCGTTAATGCGGGCGAAAGTGCTCATCGAGCTAATAAGGCCGATGTTAGGGCCTTCCGGCGTCTCAATGGGACAAATGCGTCCGTAATGAGACGGATGAACGTCGCGCACCTCGAACCCGGCACGCTCCCGGCTGAGACCACCTGGGCCAAGAGCTGACAAACGGCGTTTGTGCGTTAGTTCTGCGAGCGGATTCGTTTGATCCATGAACTGCGACAGTTGTGACCGGCCAAAGAAATCGCGGATAACCGCACTGAGCGCCTTTGGATTGATCAGTTTCTGGGGCGTCATGCCGTCCACATTGATGTCGAACAGAGTCATGCGCTCCTTGACCAGACGCTCCGTGCGAGCAAGACCGACACGACATTGGTTTGCCAGTAATTCACCAACGGTGCGCACACGTCGGCTGCCCAGATGATCAATATCGTCGAGAGTGCCTTCGCCCCGTCGCAGATTGATCAGGTATTTGATCGCAGCGATAAAATCTTTGTCCGTTAGAATCCGCTCGGTCGGTTCAACGTTAATCCCGAGCTTTTGATTAATCTTGTAACGGCCGACACGCCCGAGGTCGTATTTCTTCGGATCGAAAAAGAGTCTTTTTAGCAAAGCACGCGCATTGGCCACAGTTGGCGGATCCCCGGGGCGAAGACGCCGATAAATGTCCTTGAGCGCTTCTTCCTGGTCGTGCGCCGGGTCTTTTCGAAGCGCTTTCACGATGGTGTCATCGTTCGAGATGTCGATCACTTTCACCTCGTGAACTTTGAGCGCCATGATCTGGCGAACGGTCGCCAGAGTAAGCGGTTCGAAAGCACGGGCCACCGTCACCTCGCCGTCGCGGATCTCCGCAGTCAGCACCTTGGTGGCCAGCTTCTCTTCATCCAGTTTCTCGCTCAACTTCAGGGTCTCGATGTTATAAAAGAGTTTGATGACCTCTTCGTCTGAGCCGTAGCCGAGGGCGCGCAGGAATGTGGTGGCAAGAAACTTCCGGCGGCGCTTGCGTCGATCGAGATAAATGTAAAGAAGATCAGCCGTATCAAATTGGACCTCAATCCATGATCCCCTGTCCGGAATGATCCGGAAACTGTAGAGGACTTTGCCGTTTACGTGGATGGTAGATTCAAAGGCGATCCCAGGGGAGCGATGCAACTGGCTTACCACCACGCGCTCCGCGCCGTTAATGACGAAGGTTCCCTGCGGCGTCATTAGCGGGATTTCACCCATGTAAACTTTCTCTTCCTTCGTGCCTTTTTCTTCGCGCAATTGGAACGTCACATGCAAGGGCGCACTGTAGGTCTGTCCTTCGCGCTGCGCCTCCAACGCACTTAATTTGGGCTCGCCAATTTCATAATGACTGAAATCGAGCACTGCTTTCTCGTCATAGCTCTCGATTGGAAAGACCTCTTTAAAAACAGCCTGGAGTCCCTGATTTTTCCGCTTTGAAAAAGGGGCGTCTTTCTGAAGGAAATCAACGTACGAGTTTGCCTGAACCTCAATTAGATTCGGCGGTTCGATCCCTTCTTTGATGCTTCCAAAGTAAATACGTTCCGACATAATCACTAGCCAAGAGTTAGCCTCGCAACGTCCACACCCCAACCGTGGACGAAACGGGCAAGATTTTTTTAGGGGCTCAGCAACGAGCGAAGAGCACAAAAATGCATCCAAAACAGCGGCTTGTCAAATTCACCACCGTCTTGCTGCTTTTCTTTGGGGCTTTGCCGTTGAGCGCCGGGTTAAAAATAAGTTCTGCCTGCCTCTAACCAGAATACCACAGTAGCCTGAAATTTCCGCTCCGCAAGGAAAATCTGCGGCGGACGGTCTACAGACTCATCCGCCTCAATTATTGATAGGAACCAAACAATCCCGACTTAGCGAGTTGTTGGCACTATTTAATTTCAACCTTCGCACCGGCGGCCTCGATTTTTTTCTTGATCTCGTCCGCCTCTTCCTTTGTCACACCTTCCTTGATTGTCTTGGGGGCGCCTTCCACAAGCGCCTTAGCTTCCGCGAGGCCAAGTCCCGGCACCGCGCTGCGAACTTCCTTGATTACAGCAATCTTGTTCGAGCCCATCTCTTTCAAGATCACGTCAAAGGTAGTTTTCTCTTCTGCTGCCGGAGCTGCCGCTCCGCCAGCTGCGGCCGGACCAGCTGCCATTGCTACCGGGGCCGCTGCGCTTACACCCCATTTTTCTTCCAGTTGCTTGACCAACCCGGCAATCTCCAGCACCGACAGGCTGCTGAGTTGCTCCACCAATTTATCTGTGTCTGCCATTTCTTATTTCCTCCAATTGCCGCTTCCGAAAGCCTTCGGAAAATTAAGGCCAATAGCCACTGGCCCGGACAGTTTTTGTTTCACTTCCCGTCCCGCCATTGCGAGCGGAAAAACTATCTTACGCCGTCGCTTGCGCGGCCGCGCCCTCCTTTTCTGCCTTCGCTTTCAATAGCCGCGCCAGCGCGGAACCTGGTTCATTCAGCAAGCGCACCAGGCGTGTTGCGGGAGACAAGAATAGCCCGAGCAATTGCGCCTGCAAAACTTCGCGCGTCGGCAGATCCGCCAGTTTCTCCAATTCCGCAGCGGAAAGAACAGCCCGGTCAACAAAACCGATCTTCAGCGTCGCGATTTTGAATTCAGCCGCAAACGTCTTGAAAATTTTGGCCACGGGCGCCACGTCGTTCTCACCTGTAACAACGGCTGTCTGACCGGTCAGGTTCTCGCCCGCATCAGGAAAACCAGAATCGGTCATGGCACGTTTGAGGAAATTATTCTTTACGACATGCACTTCCGCGCCGGCTGGAGCGAGCCGGTTCCGCAGTTCACTAAAATCGCCTACCTTCATGCGCTGGTAGTCGGTTACGAGTACGAAAGGAGAGTGTTTCAACTTCTCGGAAAGATCGGAAACGACGCTAGTTTTTTCTGGTCTCATTTTATTTCTATATCGAGTCTTGGGACTACACGTTCAAATACGGTGCTGGATCCACGTGAACTCCGGGAGACATGGTCGCACTGATTGTCATGCCTTCAAGGTACCGCCCTTTCGCTGAGGCGGGACGAGCTCGAACGACCGCGTCAATTACCGCGTTTCCGTTTTCCACCAAAGCACTTTCCTCAAACGAAAATTTCCCAACAGGCACCGCTACGTTGCCGTTTTTATCCAGTTTGAACTCCACGCGACCCGCTTTCACCTCCTGCACAGCTTTGGCTGTATCGTCAGTTACTGTCCCCGTGCGGGGATTCGGCATCAGTCCACGCGGTCCCAGTACCTTCCCCAATTTCCGGACTTCCGCCATTGCTGCCGGCGTCGCAATTGCGACATCAAAATCCTGAAAACCTTCCTGACACTTCTGGATTAGATCTTTCATCCCAACAAACTCCGCGCCCGCTTCCCTGGCTGCCTGTGCCGCCTCGCCCTCGGCAAAAACCAGAACCCGCACGTTTTTTCCACTGCCATGCGGAAGCGGACAGGTCCCGCGAACCATCTGATCGGATTGCTTCGGATCAACACCAAGCCGGAATGAGACGGTCACGGTTTGATCAAACTTTGTGGGCGGAAATTTTTTTAGTGTCGAGACGGCCTCATGGAGACTGTAAGCCTTTGCCCGATCTAACTGTTGCGCCGCTGCGCGATAACGTTTGCTTCGATTTCTTTGCATGTTGATCTGCAGTTCCATCGCCCCGGCCTCTTGAGAGAAACACGGGGCTCCTGCCCAAAATAATCAAACCGCCCATCCTGGCGGCGGATGGCAAACTTAGCGGCGATCCTCACCTTGTCAAAATCAACTTCCTCTCGTAGCCGCTGCGGCGCTGTTATCCACTGAGGCCGCAACGCCTGCAGGGTCTGACAAAAGGAGGGCTCCGCTAGGGGCTCCGCACTTTCGCGGCACTTTCGGCGAGCCCCTGCCGCGCCAAGGCGAGATTCGGATTGAGCGCGAGCGCCTGTTTGAAAAGAGCAATGGCACGCTCATGCTGACCGAATAAAGCAAGATAGCGTCCCCGATTGATCAACATGTTCGCATAGACCGGCAGTACTTTAACGTTTACGGGATCGCCTTGTGCGAATTGCAGCGTCCCGTCGGCAAGGCCGCGGACTTGCAGATACACATCAGGCGAATTATGAAAGCCCTGACCGTCCGCGAGATTAAAGACAAGCCCTTGTGGAACCAGTTGATACTTTTGCGTAAGCCATCTGGTCAGTTCGCCGTTGACTGAGTCGGAGGAAATCAAATCGTTCGTCATGTAAACCGGCGCAACCCTGCTTTCGTTCGTCACCATTGATTGAATCATCTCTAAGAATGCTGTGCTGATTCTTTGAGTCAGCGCCGGACTCCTGGCAAAAGCCCCGGGATCCCGCTCCCATTCTTTGAGATTTTGGACAAATACGTCGATTTTTTCGCGCGATCGCTCGATCAAGCCGGGATAAGCGTGTTTCAAATAGTCGAAATACCACGAGCGCCGTAGAAGATTGATGTCCACCACTTTTGCGTCCGGCCTGATCTGTTCGATTTCCTGCGCATAAAACATGGGGGACACGACTTGCCAATCGAGCGTGAGCAGGAGCCCGTTGGGCGCGATCGCCTTGAGCAGATTGTCGACATAATCGTGCGCGATGACGTATTGCCTGCGATTATTAAACGGCCAGTTCGCTGTGAGACCGGCGGTGCAAACACCTAGAACAGCAATTGCCGCTGCCAAAGATGGCTTCACGCCCGGTAAGGATTTAGAAACCGTCCTTTGGACCAACCATCGAATGCCAAAGCCAGCGGCAATCGCGATCGAAATAAATGCGGGCAGATAGTACGCATCTTTGTCCTCCGCAATTTCGTAGCTGAGGGCGTAGGCCAAATCGGCGATCACGATAGTCAGGAGAAACCAGAAAGTCGTACGGTCTCGCTTGAAAGCATCAGAGAAACCCGCGAAAGCAAGAACGAGCGACAATGGAACCCACGGAAAGCCGAATTCGCGTAGTGCCATCCTGCAGAACTCAGCAAACTGTTCTCCCATTATCTCCGGTTTAAAGGAGAAATAGACCTGATACTGGCGGCCCGTCAGATGCCACCATATTTCCTGCAGCGAACGCGGATGGCCCCAGTTAATGACAGGCGAGCGCGAAGCTGAAAGCGGCAGGTAAGCATAAACGACAACGAGTGCGGCAATTGAAATCAATGCGGCATAAACCAACCGTCTGCTGGTAAAGAACCTCACGCCCTGGGTTCGAAAAACAATGACCGCGATAGCAGGAAGGGTCAGCGCCACGGTGACATGATGAACGCCCAAGGCTAGGCCGAATATCAGCGCAGCCGAATAAAGGAAAGCGTCGTGCCTGGTGACTGGGTCAGCGTTCGACGCCGTCGAAATATGCATCCTGTCTTCGACGATGCGCCGGCGCCACCGAAGCATCAGGAAGAAGATAACGACGATCAGCAGTGCATTCAGAGCATAGACCTCGGTGATCGTCGCATACGACCAAAGCGTGCG
>Ga0193723_1000668_pt1 | contig 13526 bp, 10 predicted proteins | sample H2m2metaG_FD_143042 | JGI IMG/M metagenome (GOLD analysis project Ga0193723, IMG submission 143042) | Soil microbial communities from a riparian zone of the East river system, Colorado, United States - H2m2 | ecosystem: Environmental > Terrestrial > Soil > Riparian zone | place: USA: East River... | reverse complement strand
CTTACTTCGCCGCTACCTTTCATGGTATATCGCCAATAATGTGACTCGAGTCACATTGGCCGTTCACGGGCAGACCGTGCCCGAGCTTCAGCCGGTCGTGCTCAAGCCGCGCAAGGTGCAGCAGAATTTCGAACTGATTCTGAACCGAGAAAGGGAATTTGCGGAACTGTTTGCGCAGCATCCCGGTTTTCAGATTTCATACGAGGAGATGATTACTCCTGGTTCCGAAAAGCTCCAATGCCTCCTGGACTTCATGGGCGTGCCGCGGCGAGAACTAACCACCACGACCCAGAAGCTTGGTTGCACTGATTTGCGCAAGGTGATTGCTAACTTCGACGAACTCCGCTCGCATTTTGCGGGCAGCCCCTTCTCCAAATTTTTTGAAGATGTCTGATCCTGCACCGACTGATTACGAAGCCCGGATTCGAGCCCAGATAGCGCAATACGCCAATCCAGAGGGTCTGCTCAAGTTGGGGCCAATTTACCACTACTGGATCGGTAAACACATTCGTCCCAGGATGTGCACGGTCTTTGGCGTTGCGGATGTTCTGCTCTTTTTTGCAGGCTGTGCCGTGGAGGCGTTTCATCAACCGGGCGCCACCCGCCGAATCGTCAGTCTGGGTGCGGGCGAGTGCGAGCATGAGATCGCTTTAATCAAAAAGCTGTTGGAAATGGGGGAGACTGATTTCATGCTCGAGGCCCTGGAGTTATCGCCCGTACGTTCCGAGCGAGCGCGGGCAAGGGCGAGCAACGATGGCGTGGGCAGCTACCTCACGATCAGCGAGGCGGATCTGAACAGTTGGGTGCCAGAACAAAAGTATTCAATCGTCATTGCCAAGGACACGCTGCATCACGTCCTTGAGTTGGAGCACCTTTTTGATTCCGTTCACGAAGCACTGGAAGAAGAAGGTACTTTCTTGACTAGCGATATGATCGGTCGCAATGGCCATATGCGATGGCCTGAAGCGCTGGAAATAATTCACGGGCTTTGGAAATTCATCCCGGATCACTACAAGACCAATCACCAACTCAAAAGAGTAGAGCAGGAGTACGAAAACTGGGACTGCTCCAAGGTAGGGTTCGAAGGAATTCGTGCGCAAGATATTCTGCCATTGCTCGTCAAAAAATTCTCGTTTCGGAGCTTTCTCGGGTTTGGAAATTTGCCGGACATTTTCATTGAGCGCGGTTTCGGGCACAACCTCAGTGTGGACGATCCGCACGATACAGGATTCATAGATTTTCTGGAGGACTTGAATACGTTGCTCATTGATCTGGGTTATCTAAAACCGACGATGATACGGGCGGCTATGATGCGATCTAGGTCAAACGCCCCGCCTGTCCGATGCCATCGGCACTGGACACCTGAATTTTGTGCGCGTGTCGAAAATCCGCAACGGAGCCCAAGTTGAGGCGCCACTACAAGAGGCGCGCTGATACCCTTTTATATTGATGAATTGGCGTCTCTTTGCCACGATCTGTTGCAAAGTCGAGTTGTGTGCCCGCGTTTCTGGCGAGCTTATTTAGCCGCATGGCAGCAAGAAATTGCAACGTTCTAGGATGACTGCGTTTTCTTCATGCGGTCCCCTTCTCGAAGGTTTGCGACGTCTACTGCGAAACCAGTGGTTTGTAACCTTGGCAATCCTTGTTACAGCCATGGCAATCCGCTGGGGATTTCACCTCTGGAACCCCGATGCAAGTGGTTTTTTTATTTATCACGGCTCGCCGATCTCGGATGGGTGTTCCTACACGTATAAGGCTATCACTATTGCACAGGGCAATGGGATACCAGGTGACCAACAGCCTGCCATCCGTCCGTTTTACGCGATCGTTCTTGCATGTCTCTATACCTGGACGGGATTTTCCTTGAGAGCAGTAACCGCTCTCAACATCTTCATTGGCGGCGCTACCGCCGTGTTGATATATCTCTGTGGAAAATTGGCCTTTAATCGCTTTTGCGGACTTGCCGCTGGCCTGTTTTTTGCTCTCGATCCCACCCAACTTCTCCAAACACCGCAGGCTTGTACTGAACCATTGGGTCTTTTGTTCTTTGTCGCGTCGGTTTATGCGGTCCTGCGTGCTCTCGAGAACCATCGGCCTCTAATCTTTTTCTTGGCAGGCCTTTTTGTCGGACTGAGCAACTTGACCCGCCCTCTGACGCTGTTCACGTTGCCATTTTATATTGGAGTCACATTCGTCGCGACATGGCGCGAAGGAATGTTGCGGGCTGCATGGATTCGAGCCCTTCTAATTCTGTTTGGTTTTCTTGTTGTTGTGTTCCCATGGTTGATCCGGCAGGAACGATCCTACGGGATATTAACGATCTCGGACAACATCGGGGAAGCCATCTACTCGGCCACGTCGCCCGCCTATCGGCAATGGACCCCCATCGTTCGCAAGGATGCGGATGCAGCGGGAATTCCAAACACCATCGGTGATCGTTACCGTTACTTCATGCGCCGCGCTGCCGAGAACGTAAAGGAGCATCCGGGTTTCTACTTTCGGACCGTAGGCGATTCACTTTGGGAATATGCGAATACATTCGGCCATCGGAGTCGGACTGCGCCCCGGTATGCGGAGTGGTACTCTCGCGCCAGTGAAGGCCAAAGCATCCTAGGGATCTTACTAGTGGGCCTTATCGTTGCAGCCTGGCTATTGCAGAACGAGAGGCGCTTGTCGGTGCCCAGTTTGACGTTCCTATTTGCTTCGCTCGGGCTGTTTCTCTTTTACTATATTTTACCAGTGTGGCTGACCTTTGTTCCGCTGCTCGTGGGAATTGTTTTCTCTTGGCGTTCTAAACATGAGATCTCAGCTCTCATCATGCTTGGAAGTCTGGTACTATCAGTTCTTGGCAGCGCGATTTTCGCAAATCCAGTTTTGTTTCGAGCGATTCTCATGACCGATTGGTTATTTCTGCTCTACCTCGTCGCCGCAATCTGGTTTCCGGCAGATATGCTGGCCCGCCGGGTCGCCGGGGGCTCTGAACCAGTGTGGGTTGTTCGGACTGGCGATGTTGTGGAAAATTCGCCTTTCCAAAACACCCTGTCTTTTCTTTGCCGACGAGCTCTGGTTTTCTCCCTTGTCGCCTTGCTGGGATTTTTCGCAGTTAGCGGCGTGCGATTAATTGTGCATGTCCGACCGTGTCGCAAAGAGAAAGACGCAATGGGGTCCGGCCTGGATGTCCTGGCGGACAGGCATCAAGAACTTAACTATGCCGGAGAGGATTGCGATCCTCCGCCAGTTAGACGACTCCAGGTTTGGAGTGCTGCCTCAAGGGGATAAGCAATACTCAATCTACTTCGGTGGGAAGGGCCCTCCTAAACCTCGTGACTACATCGTCGATATTCACGGCTACTACTATGACTACTACATTCCGGCTGGTGAAATCCCGCGGCCGCCGGCAATCGGGCCAAAGCCTTACGCGCGCACGTTGATAATTCTCTCGCCGTTCGACTTTATTATACCAGGAGCCGTTCCATCTGATTTTGCCCGCCGTCCGCTCATATTTGTCGGAGTGGTGGTTCCGCAAGAGATTAAAAACCGGGAAACAGCAGGACGGCCTCAGACGCGGGGACTGGCAATTATCCCGTTAAACGCCAACGGTCGACCCGACTTCGCGCACGCGGTCACCGCGCCACCGAGGGAGTTGCTTATCTCACGGTGTACTTCAGCGACCTACCAACTTGCTTTTCGTGCCCTGGCTGGGGGATCGAGTCAATCCACCTCGAGGCTTTCGGCGCATCCAGAAGCTTCCTCCACCCCACCTTACTGAATTTGGAACAGTAGTCCTGAGCTTTTCCAAACTCGGAAAGGCAGCTTTGAGGTGTTCTAGATATCCGTGCGCCAAATAGCTGTTGGCCATCAGCACCTCGAACTCAGAATTAAAAGTCAAGAAAGCTTGCAACAGATATTGCTCAGTCCAAAACCGAAATTCGTTTAAGACCCAATCGCGCCGGTAATCGAAAGGCAAAAAGATATCGTGGATGTGCACGATGACGCCTGGCTCGAGGCGAGGCAGGACTTCCAGGAAGAGATAATTGACGTCTCCGCCAATTTTCACCGTATGAGAACTGTCGATAAAAAGAACGTCACCGGAGTGGAGTTGCGAGAAGAATTCGAGGTCGATGTCTTCCACCTTTTTCTCGATTAGCCGGTCCAACCCAGGAAAGCCCTGTTTGAGAAATTCCTGAGGGAAGGGTTCGATGCAGACAAGAGTCGAGCTATTGTTTTTCGCAGCAGCCTGGCCCAAAAGCAGAGAAGAAAACCCGCTGCCGACCTCGATGATCAACTGCGGCTGAAAATGGCGAACCATGCAGTAAGCGACCAACGCGTCCGTGCCGTCAAAAAGATGGTTATTGAGATAAAAATGACCCGGTTCTTCAGTTGGCATTGTTTGAAGCTGCTCATACTCGTCGCGGAATTTCGGAAAATGCTTTGTCAGGAGGTCGAGTTGTACAGAATCGTTCAAGTCGATCCCCGCGAGTCGGCTGGCACGGTTCCATAGCGTTTCGGGCAAGTTCTGAGTATCGGGAATGGGCTGATAGAAGTGCACTGGGGTGACATGGAAGCCATGCCGCTCCCAAAGCGGGAAAATCTCGTTGAACATCCCGCTGTGCAGACAATGAGGCATGAGCATCGCGATCTGTCGGGAAAGTTCTGCAACGCCGATATGGGGCATCACCGTCGCCAGGAATTTGGAGAGGTGTGCCATGTCGATGTTTCCGCGCAAAACTTCGTCTGCAAGCTCGCAGAGAATTAGAGGCACCGAGTCGAAATCACGTCTGACCTCGACCGAGTCAATGGGTGCAGTCGGCTGGGCGGCGGCGTAAAGACGAAAGTCATAGATGGTGGAATCCACAATCCAGGGGATTTCGATCTGGCCGGACTTTCCTCCGATGGTTACAAGCTTTTCGTGGCCCGGAGAGGTTGAAACGCGTACCTCCCCTCCACGACGATCATTTGTTTTCCATGAGATTACCACGGAGCCTTGCCCGAAATGAATGGGATTCGGGCTCGCGCTGATTTTCCCAGTGATCCCGTCGGCTCGCTTCGTATTGCTCACCGGTAGAAGCAGGATCAGTCCTTAACGGCTAGCGCAACCTCGGGTTGCTGCACATCTGCGGATCGTTCTAAATGCCCCAGATGTTCGTCGCTGAATAATATCTCCAGCTTCTTGCGTGCCATCTCGGTAGAATAGAGCGCGCGTGTTTTCTTAATTCCGTTCTCTGAGAGGCGATTCCAAACTTGTTCAGATTCGTACAGCTCGATTAACGCCCGAGCAAAGTCTTCCGGTTCGTCCGCCAGGAGAATGTCTTCGTGGTCAGTAAATCCCATTCCGTCCGCAGCCAGCGAGGTTGCGACCACTGGCACACCAAGGGCCATGCTTTGGTTGATTTTACCTTTCACGCCTGCCCCGAATCGCAGTGGCGCAACAGATAGCTTTACACCATCGAAAAACGGTCGAGCATCTCTCTGCAATCCTGCAACAATAATCCGCTCGGTCGCCAATGCAGCGATCTCCGGTGGTGGCTTATCTCCGATTATGTAGAATTTCGCATCCCGAAGATGCCCACTCACCAGCGGATAAATTTTCTGCACGAAAAAGAGAACTGCATCGATGTTTGGTCTGTGCTGGAAGCCGCCGATGAAAAGATAGTCCCGCCGAAGCGCGAACGGCGCCTTTGAGCCGGGTATGTCGACTATATTTGAAACTAGTTGAATAGATTTGGCGGGCCATTTCTGCTGGAGCAGTTGTTGCTCAACGGGGCTCACTACCCATGTTTCATCTGCCCGATCGATCAACTCATGCTCCAACCGCTGTTTCTCTTGCGCCTTGCGGCGCATCTCGGGGTCCCGAGTTAGCCGCGCTTCGCTGTCCTCGCGGAGGTAGTGAAGATCAACCGTATCAAAAATGATGCAGCTCTGTGGTGCGTGCAGGCGAATGTCTGCAATATGTTTGCGCGCAAAATCGCACCGGCTTAGCACTACAGCGTCGAGCGTCGAGCCGTGCGCTATAAGGTAGTCGCGTATGCTCTTGATGTGTGGGTGATGGAAAACTTTGATGCCGCGTTTTCGCAGTTCACGAGTGTAGGGAGGAATGTCCTCCGCAAGACTATCAGGAATAAACGTGACACGATGGCCAAGCTGACGCAGTAGATTGAGAATTTGATACATGCGCAGCGATCCGGAATCCCTATCTGGCATCGGAACATGATGGTCAATCACAAGAATATTCTTTAGCCCCTGTGTCGGGCGACTCAGAAAAGTCAGGTCGCCGGGAGCGGGTTTGGCCATCAGCTCGGCAGCCCATCTTTCGGCAAACGTCGAGCGGTTAATTTCCTGATGTTTCTTTGTGCCGGTTGTGAGATCGGTCCCACCAGTCGCCCCCTCATAGTGGATGACCTCGCTTAGTGGTTGATATAGCACCGTGTAACCGGCCTGGTGGACCTTGAACGCCAGATCGGTGTCTTCGTAATAGGCGGGCGCATAGCGCGAATCGAACCCGCCCACGGCCTGAAATAGTGACTTGGGAATCAGTAACGCTGCAGCTGAGCAATAATCTACCTCGCGAAGATAATTGTATTCGGGTTTCGCGGGGTCATCGAACTTGCCATAGTTCCATCCTGACGCGTCTCGCCAGATGATCCCGCCTGCCTCCTGCAAGCGACCGTCGGGATAAATGAGTTTTGAGCCGACGATGCCGGCGTGGGGTTGTTCTGCAAAGGTATCCAGCAGCGCGTCTAGCCAGTGGTCCGTGACAAGCGTGTCGTTGTTTAGGAAGACAAGGTACTTACCGCGCGCCTTTTCGGCACCGCGATTGCACGACGTGATGAAACCGGAATTGGTTTCGTTACGCAGATAGACAACCCCTGGCATCCGCGGGACAGCCTCAGCGGTGACATCCGTAGAGCAATCATCTACTAAAATGACTTCAAAGAGCTCCGTTCCAGGGTACTCCTGCAGTGAAGCCAGACAGGCCTCTGTAAAACGGAATTGATTGAACACTGGAATGACGATGGAAACTTCGACCTCGTCGTGGACTGGAAATTCGATAGGGCCCCTCGGCGCGGGAGGTTCAGGAGGGGCCAGCCTCCGCGCCGAGGCAGACGCTAAACCTGAAATCAACGCTTGAATCTGGTCATCAATCGTCGCAACGTTCGGATGGGTCGTTCGCCACTCATGATATCCTGAAACGATTTTTTCCAAATGCCCAAAGCCTAACGATGCTTTGGACTGCGCGGGGAAAAATTTCGCCTTTATAGCAGTGACTGGATTTGCGAGTTGCCACCGCGCCGAAGCTCGAAGCCGGGCTGCCGCGTCACTAACATCATCCAGGAGGCGGCAAAGCCTTTTTGTGGCTTTCAATTGTTGGCGCAGACGATTTCGCAGCGCGTCTGCCTGCGCTTCGCTCGCCGCAAGGCTAATGCTTTTGGCCTGCAAGGATTCCCGGATATTCTCGATCTGGCCTTGGTATTGGGTGCGCTCCTTTTCATGGTGGAGCGAAAATTGACGGAGTTCCCTCTCGAGATGCTCGATACGAGCGATCTTTTCCGGAACGGAGGCATCTAGCCGACTGAGCGAACCAGGAAGCAAATCGGGCTCTTCCTTTTTCAAGCCTTGCGAAGTCTTGGCTGTGCTTTCTCTGGCTTCGCTCATCAAAGCTTGATAAAGTTCAATCACTTCTCCGGAGACGCGAGCATCGACAAGATCGTCAATGCTGAAGCGAGTGTGCCGTTTTTGTTTTTTTACGAGTGCCGCACCGCAGCCAACGCCTGAATCGGGCAAACCAATGAATTCTGCAATGCGCCGCAATTCCGATTCTGCGTTTTCGAAAAACAAATCGTATTGCGTAACCAGCCGGTCTGGCTCCTTTGCCGCCTCGATCAAGCGCCGGTTATAGATTTCCCAAAGCCGCAACCCAAACGAATAGGAAGTTCTGTTACGCTCTTTCATGGAGTGGGCGACTTCCAATGGATTGCGCACCATGATGAGCGTTTTCATGCCGGGCAGCAGCTTCTGCCAAAATGGCAGCGTCAAACTGTTGCGCGGATCTTTCCACCCCCAGAGACCCGCCGAATCGAACTTTTCGACGAGCAGCCGCGCTTTCATGCGCAAAGGGTCTAGTCCGGCATGTGGAAAGTTTTCCTCGCGTTTCGGCGGAAGGTCCCAGGCGCCGCCGAGCGCATTTAACAATTCGTCATTTAGCGCAACGAACCCAAGATGTTCCCAAAAACCATCAGGGTTATCGGTCTGCGCGGGCATCAATTCTTCTTGCGGACCGAGGTATAGGCCACACGCGTGCAATAGCCTGGTGAGCATCGATGTTCCTGAACGGTGCGCTCCGGCAATGCAAATCGCTGTCTGGGTGTCAGCGCTATTTTTCACTCAAAACGCTTAAACAACGATGGTCAGTGCAGTGCGTCAAGCCGATTACTCAGGACTAAAGAGCGGTCGCTGACTGCGGAGCGTCGCAGGAGAACCATCCAACATTGCAAATCTTTCGTCGCGCAAATCCCAGCTACACCTAAGTTCACAACCATGCAGCGAAATGATGGGCGCGGATGCGATGAAATTCGTTCGATTAATTTCGAGTTAAACATCGCGCCGCACGCCAACGGTTCGGTGCTGGTCTCCATGGGGCAAACACGCGTGATTTGCGGCGTCACAATCGAAGAAGCCGTGCCGCGCTGGATGAAAGAGCAGGTAGTGACCGGGGGCTGGCTTACGGCTGAGTATTCGATGCTCCCATATTCGACGCAGACGCGAAAGCCGCGCGACGTTGCAAAGGGTCGGCTTGATGGTCGCAGTGTAGAGATTCAGCGGTTGATTGGTCGTTCGCTGCGAGCAGTTGTCGACCTTGAGAAGCTCGGGCCGCGTACGATCTGGGTCGATTGCGATGTCTTGCAAGCCGATGGAGGAACACGTACGACCGCAATCACCGGAGCCAGTCTTGCGCTGGCTATTGCCTGCCGGAAACTTGTGAGGGATAAAAAGCTCGATGCCCCTCCGATGCGAAAATTGGTCGCCGCAGTCAGTGCCGGCATTTTGGATGGACAAGCCGTACTGGATCTTAATTACGAAGAAGACAAACTCGTCACTGTTGATTTCAATCTCGTGGCTACCGAAGACGGGGAATTCGTAGAAGTGCAAGGCTCGGGTGAAGAGGCGACCTTTTCGGGATCGCAGTTGGATGAGATGATTGGTCTCGCACGCAAAGGCATCGCCGCGTTGATTGGTGCGCAACGCGCCGTTTTGGCGCGAATCATGGTTTCACCGCCAGAAGCGTGAATGTTTCAAAAGATTTGCTATTGCTGGTTCTCATTCTCTTCGTGTCCTTGGCTCTCTTCTTCCTTTCTTCTCCTTATCTTTCAACTCGTTTCTCACTGATTAATATTTTGCGAGGACTCTAAACAGGTTGCTCGTGCACGACCTTTGCTTTAAACGGAAACGCTGTTCATGAAGAGGGCGCTCATCACCGGCATCACCGGTCAAGACGGTAGTTATCTTGCGGAACTGCTGCTGGAGAAGGGCTACGAAGTCCATGGCATTATTCGCCGCGCGAGCACGTTCAACACTTCCCGCATTGATCATCTTTATGCAGATCCCCACGTCAATGGTGTGCGGCTATTTCTGCATTACGGCGACCTTAGCGATTCTGTTAATCTGGTGAAGCTTCTGTACCAATTAAAGCCGGACGAAATTTACCATCTTGCAGCGCAGAGCCACGTGCGTGTGAGCTTCGACATCCCTGAGTACACAGCTGACGTCACGGGCGTGGGTACCATCCGCATTCTGGAAGCAATTCGAGAAGCCGGATTGCGTTGCCGTTTCCTTCAAGCGTCGAGCAGCGAAATGTTTGGCAAGGCCCAAGAGGTACCGCAAACCGAGAAAACGCCGTTTTGGCCGCGCAGTCCCTACGCCGTGGCAAAGGTTTTTTCATACTGGGCGACCGTCAATTACCGGGAGAGTTACGCTCTTTGCGCGAGCAACGCCATCATGTTCAACCATGAAAGCCCGCGGCGCGGCGAAACTTTTGTCACTCGGAAAATCACGCGTGCTGTCGCAGCGATTAAACACGGGCTGCAAAAGGAATTGTTCCTCGGCAATCTGGACGCGAAGCGAGATTGGGGCTTCGCGCCTGACTACGTTGAAGGCATCTGGCGAATCTTGCAGATTGGCGAAGGCGACGATTTCGTGCTGGCTACCGGCGAATCCCATACTGTGCGCGAGTTTGCCGAAGCAGCTTTTGCCCACGCCAACCTGGACTGGAAGCAATACGTCAAACACGACCCTCGTTATGAGCGGCCAGCAGAGGTGGATCTTCTGGTTGGTGATGCTTCGAAGACGCGAAAGGCTCTGGGTTGGGAACCGAAAGTGCGTTTCCAGGAACTCGTGCGTATCATGGTGGACGCTGACTTGGCATTGTTGTCGCGCGAGACGCCGAGACAGCATCTCGGCAAGCTGCCGTAATTCTAGCCCCTGGTCGCTGACCGCGGCTGCGTGAATATTCGGCCCGAGCGGCCCGGGGTCAGCGACCAGGGCTACAACCCTATCGCATTACAAATGGCGCCGTATTTGTGTCAGCCATCGAATGAGCTGACACCAGACTCGGAACGGCAGCGGCAAGTGGTGCGTTTACAATAGTGACCGCAGCGCCAGTTCCGACGATGTCGTATAGTTGTATGATGTCGCTCGAACGCATCCGGACGCACCCATAACTCGCTGCCGTTCCGATTCGCCGTTCTTCGGGCGTGCCATGGATGTAAATATCTCGAGAGAACGCGTTGGCGTTTTGTGCCTCCAGTCCCCGCAGCCAGAGAATGCGCGTCACGATTGGATCGCGACCGGGCGAATCCGGCACAACGATTTCACCTGTGCGCAACCGATCCTTGAACACCGCGCCAGGCGGCGCACTGTCGCCGATTTTTTTGGCGATCTGCATTTTACCCAGTGGCGTATAACGGCTGCCGCGCCGATCGCCCAATCCGAATTTTGACGTAGAGACTGGATAAACTGCAAGGACGTTGCCGCGATCAATAATGGCGAGTTTTTGTTCGCGCGTGCTGACGACAATTTGATGCTGCGTGTCCGGCGCTGCGCAGGATGCGAGAATAAGCGCAAGAAGCAAGACGAGGCAACGGATCGCCGAGACATCCATTTTGTGGCGCATTTTCGGCGCACCCGGTGGTCGCGCTCTACCATTATTTATGTTCATGTCCGATTAAACTGAAAAAATCCTTCCGCGGTTTCGGTTGTTGCATCGGCAACTTCTTTCAGCGGAATCTCTCGCGCTGCTGCGATCGTTTCCGCCACAATGCGTGTATAGGCCGGTTCCGCGCGTTTTCCGCGAAAAGGAACAGGCGCCAGATAGGGGCAGTCGGTTTCCACCATGAATTTCCAAAGCGGGATTTGTGCCGCAACTTCTCGCACGGCCACGCCGTTTTTGAAAGTAACAATTCCAGTGAACGAAACGAGGTGGTCGAGATCGAGAACTTCATTTGCCTCTTCAAGCGAGCCGCCGAAGCAATGAAAAACGCCACGCAATTTCCCGCTGTAAGGGCGCATGATTTTCAGAGTATCTTCCCATGCGTCGCGCTGATGGATCACTACGTTTAACCCCAGCTCCACCGCGAGATCGAGTTGCTGTTGAAATAGGCTTGCCTGTTTCGACTTGTAAGCGCCGTCGCGGATTTGCGCTTCGATTTCTTCGTCGGTCTCAGTCCGTAGCGCGGACATGACCTGGACCTGCTCTTCCTTCGCTACTTTTTCGCTCGGCAAACGGTGGTAATCGAGCCCAGCCTCACCGATCGCCACCACGCGTGGGTTCTTCGCCAGCTCGCGCAGCGGCGTGATCACGTCGTCGTCCGCGTCTTCAACAGACGTCGGATGAACGCCGATTGTCGCGAAGACGCCTGGATGTTTCTCTGCCAGATCGATAGCGCGCCGGCTGCTTTCCAGTGATGTGCCGATAGTGACGATACGCGTGACGCCCGCATCGTTCGCGCGCCGCAGCACATCGTCGAGATCGTTGGCGAAATCCGGATAATCGAGATGTGCGTGGGTTTCGATTAGCATAGAGTTGATTCTATGGCGTTTCTGTGAAACGCCAACTTTGGTTCGACGTCTGACACAGACGCCCTACAATTTCACCATTCTATGATCGTGCTCGCCCAGGTTAGTCCGCCGCCAAATACGATCAGCAAAACGTAATCACCCGCCTTGATTCGCCCAGTGCGGTTAGCTTCATCCAATGCGATAGCCACAGCAGCAGCCGAGGTATTGCCGTAACGATCCAGGTTCACGAACATCTTGTCGCGCGAGATACCAAGCCGATCCGCAATCGCTTCCATGATGCGGAGGTTCGCCTGGTGCGGAATAACGCAGGCAATGTCGTCGACGGAAAGTCCAGCCTGATCGAGGACTTTTTTGGCTGCATTTAGCATTGCTATGACGGCCTGTTTGTAAACTTCCTTGCCCGTCATATGGATCGTTGCCAAATGCTTATCGGCGTTTTCACTTGTGATCGGGCATCGCGAACCACCGCCGGGCATGAACAAAATGTCTGTGTATTGTCCATCGCTGCCGATGTGGGTGCTAATAACGCCGTGCGCGCTACCGCGGTGACGTAAAACAGCAGCACCAGCGCCGTCTCCAAAAAGGACGCAAGTGTTGCGATCGGTCCAGTTAGTGATCGACGTTAATTTATCGGCGCCAATCACCAGCACAGTGTCGTACGTATGTGAGGTGATAAATTGCTGCGCAATCTCAAGGCCAAAGAGAAAGCCTGCGCATGCTGCGGAAATGTCGAGGCAAGCGGCGTTGGTTGCCCCGATTTTCTTCTGAACGAAGCAGGCCGTGGCCGGGAAAAGCATGTCAGGAGTGGCCGTTGCCACGAGAATGAGATCGATCTCCTTCTCGGAGACCTTCGCCTGTTCGAGCGCCTTGAGCGCTGCCTTGGCTGCCATATCGCTGGTGTTTTCATCCTTTCCGGCGACACGGCGTTCCTTGATGCCGGTCCGAGTGATGATCCAATCGTCGCTGGTATCGACCATTCGTGAGAGGTCCGCATTGGTCAGGATCTTTTCAGGCACATAACTGCCTGTGCCGATGATCGAGACCGTCCGCAGCGCTTTATTGGAGCGCGGGTTCGAGCGAGGCTGTCGTTTCATAGTAACGGCGAAGCTCTTCGACGATATGCGGGTTTACCTGCTGTTCAATCGACTCTGCCGCCACTCGCAGTGCGTTCTTGACAGCCAGTGGCGTGCTCGCGCCATGCGCGATGATGCAGATGCCGTTTACGCCGAGAAGCGGACTGCCGCCGTACTCTTCATAGTTCGTCTTGGCCTTAATTGTTCCAATGGCATTCTTCGCGAGGAATGCGCCAATCTTTCGCGTCGTTGTTCGCATCAGCTCGTGCTTGAGCCATTGAAACATCGCCACCGCGATCGATTCGCATGTTTTCAGGATCACGTTGCCAACGAATCCGTCGCACACCACGACCTCCACCGGGTCCTCAAACAAATGCCGGC
>Ga0193723_1000667_pt1 | contig 13530 bp, 11 predicted proteins | sample H2m2metaG_FD_143042 | JGI IMG/M metagenome (GOLD analysis project Ga0193723, IMG submission 143042) | Soil microbial communities from a riparian zone of the East river system, Colorado, United States - H2m2 | ecosystem: Environmental > Terrestrial > Soil > Riparian zone | place: USA: East River... | reverse complement strand
GGGGGGGGCGGGGGGGGCGGCGGCCGAAGCAGCGGCGGCAAGAAGGGCGGCGGCGCCGGCGCGCTCATCGCCGTCCTGCTCGTCGTGTGGATCATTTCGTGGCTGATCGCGCCGCTCGTCACGCAGCTCCTGGCGCTGGCGGTGAGCCGCAAGCGCGAGTATTTGGCTGACGCGATGAGCGCACAGTTCACGCGCAATCCATTGGCGCTGGCGAGCGCGCTCGAGAAGATCGAGAGCGCCGCGGCGCCCACGACCGCCATCAAACGCGGTGCCGCGCACCTCTGCATCGCGGATCCCTTGGGCCGGCGACTCACGAGCAGCGAGGGCTGGCTCGCCGACCGGCTCGCCACTCATCCGCCGATGGGCATGCGCATCTCACGGCTCAAGGGGATGGGCTACGCGCAACTGAAGAAGGAGGGGGGCGCCCCGTCGTGAGAGGCTGGTTTCGCCGTAAAGCCCTCCGCACCCTCCACGAGTTCCGCACCCGCCTCGCCCGCTACAAGCTGCAGGAGCGTCGCATCGTCAAGGCCGCGCTGGCGGACGACCCCGTCATCGCGGCCGCGGTGCGCGAGCACATGGCGGCACATAGTCTCTCCGAAGAGGCGGTCCGCCGTCGCGTGGACGTGTACGTCGGCGAGATCGTGCCCCACTTCAATGTCCTCTCGTATTACAAGGTCGGCTACAACCTCGCCAAGATCTTCGTCAACCTCCTGTACAAAGTGAGTGTCGATTACCAGGACGAGGCGGCCCTGGCGGCGATCCCCCGGCGCGACGTCGTCGTGTACCTCATGAATCACCGCTCCAACGCCGACTACGTGGTGGTGGCGTATGTGCTGGCGCGCGGCGTACACGTCAGCTACGCGGTGGGCGAGTGGGCGCGCGCCTGGCCCCTGGAATACGTGTTCAAGTCGTTCGGCGCCTACTTCATCCGGCGGCGCTTCCGCGAACCGCTCTATCACGCGGTCCTGGAGCGCTACATCCAGCTGATGACCCGCAACGGTGTCACGCAGGGGATCTTTCCCGAAGGCGGACTGACGCGTGACGGCCGGCTGCGCGCCCCCAAGCTCGGCCTGCTCGACTACATCTGCCGCACGCTGCTCGACCCGGCGTTCACCCGCGACGTGTGGTTCGTTCCAGTAGCCATCAACTACGACCGCGTGCTCGAGGACCGCTCGCTGATCCGCGAGCTGACCGACGAGCGCGACCGCCCGGGACGCATCGCCCAGTTCTTCACCGTGGCGTCGTACCTGGCGAGCAACACGCTGCGGCTGCTCACCGGGCGGCTGCAGCGGTATGGGCGTGCGGCGGTCAACTTCGGAACGCCCTTGTCGCTGCGCGCCTGGCTCCGCACCGCTCCCGACGGCGTGCTCGCCTGGCCCAAGGAGAGGCGCCTCCCCGAGCTCGACAAGCTGGCCCGCGAGATGCTCGACCGAATCGGCGCGATCCTGCCCGTCACCCCCGTGCCGCTCGCCGCCGCGGCCCTCCTTTCCTTTGATCAAACGGTCATCCCCCGCACGGCCGTGCTCGAGCGCATGGACGAGCTGCGCGACCGGCTGCACGAGGTGAACGGCAAGGTGGTGCGAGGCGGGGCGGGGATCGCCGACATCTGGGACCGGGCCTGGCGCATGTTGCGGATGCGGCGTCTCGTTGTAGCGGAGGGAGACTCGCTCGTGGTGCTGCCCCGTGGCCGGCCGCTCCTCGAGTACTATGCCAACGCGATCGCCCACCTCGTCCCGATTCGCGGGCCGCGGCGCCCGTTCCACAAGGCGCACGAGGTGGAGACCGATCTGCCGAAACTCAAGAAACTCTGAAGGAGGATCGATGAGCGGAATGGGAATGCTGCTGGCCGTCCTCGCGCTCCAGCAGCAGCCGGCGGACCTGGTCGTCCTCAATGCCAGGGTCTACACCGCTGACGTGAACCGCCCCGTGGCCGAAGCCTTCGCCGTTCGTGGCGGGCGCATCGCATTCGTGGGCAGCAGCCGAGGCGCCCTCGCCCTCGTCGGGCCGCGCACTGAACGGCTCGACCTCGCAGGCCGGACGGTGATCCCCGGCATGGTCGACGCCCACGCGCACCTGCTCGGCCTCGGTCAGGCGCTGCGGACCGTGAATCTGGTGGGCACGCGCTCCTACGACGAAGTGATCGCGCGGGTGGTCGAGCGGGTGAAGACGGCCCGCCCCGGAGAGTGGATCCGCGGTCGCGGCTGGGACCAGAACGACTGGGCCGACACGCGCTTCCCCACCCACCAGGCGCTGTCGCGCGCCGTCCCCAACAACCCCGTGTATCTGACGCGCGTGGACGGGCACGCTGCCCTGGTGAACGCCAAGGCTCTGGAGCTGGCCCACGTGACCGCGGCGACACCCGACCCGACGGGTGGGCGGTTCATCCGGGATTCCACGGGCAATCCTACGGGGGTCCTGGTGGACGGGGCCCAGGGAGTCGTGGGGCGTGTGATTCCAGCCGCGTCGCGCGTCGAGTTGCGGGAGCAAACGTTGGCGGCGATCGCGGAAGCGAATCGTTGGGGACTGACGGGGATCCACGACGCGGGCGTCGATGCTGAAGGGATCGCCGTGTACGAAGATCTCGCCCGCGAGGGAAAGTACGACCTGCGCAACTATGTCATGATTCGCAGCGACGACTCGACGCTCGACGCGTTCATGAAACGCGGGCGGCAGATCGGTGTGTACGACGGGCGGCTCTGGATCCGGTCGATCAAGCTCGTCGCCGACGGGGCGCTCGGCAGCCGCGGCGCGGCGCTGCTCGAGCCCTACAGCGACGATCCCGGGAACACCGGGTTGATCACGACGACACCCGAGCGCATCAAGAGCGTCGCGGTGCGGGCGCTCAGGGCCGGCTTCCAGGTGAACGTGCACGCGATCGGGGATCGGGCCAACCGAATGGTGCTTGACCAGTTCGAGGCGGCGTTCAAGGAAGTGCCGGTAGCGGACCACCGGTTCCGGATCGAGCACGCCCAGATACTGCGTTATCAGGATATCCCGCGTTTCGCCGAACTGGATGTGATTCCGTCGATGCAAGGAAGTCACCAGACGAGCGACATGTACTGGGTGCCGAATCGTCTGGGTTGGGCACGCTCACAGGGGGCGTACGCGTGGCGTTCGCTGCTCAATACGGGTGTCGTGATCCCGAATGGGTCGGATTTCCCCGTCGAGGCCGTCAACCCGCTCATCTCGTTCCATTCGTTCTTCACGCGCCAGGACGCCGACAACTTCCCGCCGGGGGGCTGGTTCCCCGAGCAGCGGACGACGCGCCAGGAAGCGCTCTGGTCGATTACGCTGTGGCCCGCCTACGCGGCGTTCATGGAGAATGAGAGCGGGACGCTGACGGCCGGGAAGTACGCGGACTTCGTGGTGCTGGATCAAGACATCATGACCGTCGCGCCGGAGGAGGTTCTGAAGACGAACGTGGTGCTGACGGTACTGGGTGGACGCGTCGTCTATCGGTCTAACCCCAAGTAACTGAACACGTTCAAAAAACAGGCTTGACGAGCCGGCCTGAGCCTCTCATATTGCCCACAGTTGAACGTGTTCAAAAACAGCCCTGCTCCCGGAGGTCGATATGGTCAACACCTATCTCTTCTATCTTGCCCTGAGTATCGCGCTGACCGTCTGGGTGGGACACACGCTGCACAAGAACGGGCGCCCGTTCCTGTTGCACGCCTTCGACGACAACGCGGTCACTGCCGACTCCATCAACAACCTCCTGCTCGTCGGGTTTTACCTGGTGAACTTCGGGTTCGCGAGCCTGGCACTGAGGGCCGCGCCGGTCATCGGCTTGCAGGGAGCCATCGAGCTGTTGTCCGTGAAGATCGGACAGGTCCTCCTGGTCCTCGGCGGCATGCACTTCTTCAACATGCACATGCTCCAAAAGCTCGGCCGGCGGAGACCGTGGAAGGCCCCGCTGTCCCCGGGGCTTGGTCAGACGGTGCTGCGCGGCGCCGCATGAAGCAGCGCCCCAAGGCAATCGCCACGCAGGCCAGGATCCTCGAGGCCGCGCTCGAGCTGTTCCGCGAGCGCGGCTACGAGGCCGCCACGATGCGGGCCATCGCCGAGCAGGCGGGAGTCGCGCTCGGCAACGCGTACTACTACTTCCGGTCCAAGGAACACCTGATCCAGGGGTTCTACGGCCGCACGCACGATGAGCACGGCGCCGCGCTCGGGACGCGTCTCGAGTCCGTGAAGGGCCTCAAGCAGCGGCTGCTCCTGGTGATGCGGACCAAGCTCGAGACGATCGAGCCGTATCACCGCTTTGCCGGTTTGTTGTTTCGCTCCGCGGCAGATCCCGCGAGCCCGCTCAATCCGTTCAGCGCCGAGTCCCTGCCCGTGCGCCGGGAGGCGACCGCGCTGTTGGCGCGCGGGCTCGAAGGCGTGCGGATCCCCAAGGACCTTCGGGCGGAGCTGCCCAATCTGCTGTGGCTCTATGAGATGGGGATCGTGTTGTTCTGGATCCACGACACCTCGCCTGAGCGGCGGCGCACCTGGCGGCTGATGGAGCGGTCGGTCGACTTGATCGTGAAGTTGATCGGGCTCGCGTCATTGCCGTTCATGGGCCCGGTGCGACGCGCGGCGTTGCGGGTGGTGGCGGAGCTGCGGACGTAGACGTGATTCGGTCCTACGCGAGAATTGGCGCCGCCGCCGTTGCGTCCCTCACGGCGCTCGCAACCGCCCTCGGGAGCGCCACCGCCTACCTCCACCTCAACCATTGGTTCGGGGCCGGAGACCTGCGAGCCATGGTCTTCTGGTCAGTTCCAGTCGCGGCAGGTGTGTGTCTTGCCTCCCTCTTGGTCCTGAAGCCAGCGAAGCCGGCCTTCCGATACCTGGCCGCAGTCCTGCTCGGCGTAGGCATCGGCGTCGCGTGGACCGTTGGTGCTGCCTTCCTCCTGGGAGGCTGGATCTTCGCCTTCAGTTTTCCAGTTCCGGTCTGTTGGACCGCCGCTGGCGTCGCGGGGCTCGTCGCCGCCGTCTGGGTGGATTCGCCCAGGACGTGGTGGATCGCCGTGTTGCTCCTGTCACTTACCGCCATCGGTGTGGTCCGCACGTTCAGATACGCTCAGGAACCTCCTCCCCGTGTGGTGCTTCACCTCAAGCCCGGCATCACCGAGGCTGAGATCCACGACGTATGGGACGAGGTGCTTGGTGAGACCCATCCGGGTCGCACCGGAGTCGACCTGAAGGAGCCAATCTCGGACATCTCCCGAGACGTGGTTGCTCACGAGGTGGTCTTCGTCGTGGGCTTTCGAAAGGGGCAGACGGCGGCGCGGGATCACCTCCTCGCTGAGATCGCTCGATCGCCGCTCATCGCGCGGATCGAGTCGGTCGATCCGTCGGAACCAGCCAAGGTACGCCGCTCAGTCGAGTACTGAAAACACCAAGACTAGAACTCGAACATCAACGTCAGTGTCGGCACGGGCGGCAGGAAGATCCGCGGCTTGTATATGACGCGCGGGACAAAGGTCTTCTCGTCGAAGTCGATTTCTGGAGAGGCCGGGGCGATCGGCGTGAACGCGATGTTGAGGATGGAAATCCCGAGCCGGCCTTTCGAGCGTCCCGGGCCACCGATCTCCTTCTGCAGGCCGAGATCGAGGTGACCGGTCCACCCCCCCCGCCCCGAGTTCTCGGGCCCGAAGACGATCGTCTGGAGCGACGGCGTCCCGCGACCCAGGGTGCCGTCGGGGAGAAGATTCCCCTGTCCCATCGTGCCAAGCGCCGGCGTAATCGGATCGGAGCTGGAGAGGTCGCCGAGGAAGTTGAGTCGCCATCCGTGGCCCGCGAACCAGGTCGCAAAGACCCGGGCCTGATGGCGGCGGTCGTAGCGCCACGGGATCTCCGGCGCAGTGGGACTATCCCACGCCCGACGCGACCAGCTCAGGACGTACGCGAGCGTGAGGCTGTGGCGCGACCCCGACCAGCCGATCTCGGCGTCCACGCCCAAAACGTGGCCGCGGCCGAATCGAAAGAACGCGCTGTCGGTCGATTCCAGAATCGAGTGCCGGACCTCGCCGACGCCGCGCAAGCGGTTCGCGAACGCGCTCGCGCGTACCGAGAACCGCGTGGTCGTCCGCTTGACCTCGACCAGGGCGTTGTCGGCCACCGTGAGCGGGATGCCATTTTGCCCGCCGGGGCGCCAAAGGTCGTACACGCTCAGGATGTCCTCGACCTCCGGCAGCACCTCGGCGAGGACGTGGTACAAGCGCGTCGTCCGACCGGCAGCCACGCCCAGCGACCAGCCGCTCCCTAAGTCCGCCCCGATCCTGAGCCGGGGTTGCCACGCTTGCACGGCTCGGTCGGCATCGAGGCGCAACCCGAGCCGCAGCGCGAGGCGACCGGCACGGTGCTCAACGCCTGCGGTGGCCGCGCCGACGAATCCTGTCACCTCGGCGCTGGGAGCCGACTGATCGCCTCCCCGGATCTGGTTCTGCATATGGCGATGTCGCACCTCGACCCCAAAAGACACCGCGCTCTGTGTGCGCGTCCACTGCCACCGCGCGCCGAGGGCGCTCGTGAAGAATCGATTCTCGACATCGGTATTCGCACCGCGAATGGGCAGCTGCACGACATCCTCGCGAAAGCCGCTCAACTCACCCCACAGCTCCAGGCGGCCGGCTCGGCCCACAGGCAGCGGCGCCCGCACGCCCAGCAACGCATTGGACCAACCCACGCCGTCACCCGACTCACGATTGTGGAGCGCGTCATTGCTCCAGAAGCCCGTGACCTGCACGGGACCCCACGGCGCCGCGAGCGTGAACCGTCCATAGGCATCGTTGAAGCGATAGGGCACATCGTGGAACGGCCCCCCCAGGTGCTCCAGGAAGCCGTGACGCCACGCGCCGAACCAACGGTGCGACCCGATCGGGCCACCGGCCCAGGCCGCGGCGCTCACGAAGCTCGCCTGGACTCCACCCCGAAAGGTGTCTCCGCCTTCGCGCAGCTGTGCATCGATCACGGCGGACGTGGCGTCGCCGTACTCCTCATCGAAGGGCGCAGCCATGAGGTTGGCGGCCTGTACCGCCTGAGGCATGAGCGCGCTGAAGATTCGGCCGACGTGGAACGGGTTGATGACCGTGAAGCCGTCGAGCCGGTAACCGACCGCCCCGGCGTCGGTGCCCCGCACGAAGGGTTGCGACGAGATCGGTGTCGAGTAGGCGACCGCCGGAGACAGTGCGAGACCGCGGAATACGTCTCCTTCGATTGCAGAAGGCACGGCAGCCACGGCCTCTCGCGGCAGCGACCATGTCGACGCGCCCGCGGCGGCGGCGGCGCGCCGCCCTGCTTCCCCATAGACCACCACGCCCGCCAGTGGTACCGCCGCCGTGTCGAGCCGCAGCTCGACGTCTTGCGGGGCCGTGTCCGCCACCACGAGCGTGTCGGCCCCGCGGCCCACGAACCGCGCGACGAGCGTGTCGGGAATGGTGGAGAGCCACACGACGAACCGGCCGTGCCGGTCGGTCTCGGCGCCACGCCGGGAGACGAGGGCGAACACGGATGCCCCGACCAACGGTTGCCCGTTCTCCGCGGCAAGGACGCGGCCGCGCACAGGCGTTTGCGTGAGCGCAATGGCGAGGACCAGTGACGGCGCGATCATTGCACGCGCACCACGAACCGGTCACTCGTCGTGGCACCGAAGAGCCCAGGACCACCCGTCAGGTTGCCCTCGAACGCAGGGTTGGAGCTAAAACCTCGATCGGGGTCGAACACACGCGCAGTGACCGAGTCTACGCCGAGCACCGAAACGATGAGAGTGGAGTCATAGGACGAGATGAAGAAATAGGGCAAGAGGGCAGACGTATCCCGTCGCACCAACATCAACGGGAAGGAGAGAACTGTATCGCGCGGCCGCGTAACGAAGATCAAGACCCAAGGACTCGATCCCGACGCCCAACTCAGCCGCAATCCCGAATCTGCGGGCGCGGGGCGGGGCACGGTGTCCGCGGCCGGATCCAGGATCGTGAGGGGCGCCGGGACGGTGGTGCTGCCCCGGATCACGTGGGAGCCGGCTTCGACGAGCAGGTCGTAGCGCTGCCCGTGCACGGGAGTGAACGTGGCCACGAAACGCGCTGGGTTCGTCGTGTCGGGTTGGTAGGAGAACACGGCGCCGGAGGTGTCACGCACCTCGACGCGGGTGGGCGGCGTCGCGAGGGGCCGGAGTGCGACCACGATCGGGTCGCCGGCAGGGATCGTCCGCTCGATCCACAGAACCTGCTCGGATGCCTGCGGGCTCAGGACGCCCTGCACCACGATTTGCTCTTCGCCCGGCGGTCCCTGGACCTGCCGAAACCCGCAGGCAGCCGCACAAAGGAGCGGGGCGACGAACGCTGGGCGCATGATCCCGGTGTTACACGCCGGCCCGGCGGACGGCAAGCTGAGGCGCCCTAAACGTCATAAGGGGGGGGAAACACGAAGCCCCCGGGTCGGCACGATAGGCCGCCCGGGGGCTCCGACACATCGGCTACCCAGAGCCGGGGGCTTTCACCCACCGTTCTTCTTCCCGCTGCCGCCGGTTGACTGTTGCGTCGCTCGGTAGGGCAAACAGGAGCCCTGGCTTCCATCCCCAAGCAGCCTGGCCGGGCCGCAAGGTTCGCCAATGTGAGTGCTACGGGTCAGATCGGGTCGCGGACCGACCTTCCGCACTGCACGTCGAGGCACTACGTCGACGTGGATGAGGCAACGCGACTGGCCCCACCTGTCCGACCCAGAGAGCTGCTCCCGGATCAATGAACGCCTGAGCCCTTGATTGCGTCGGCGTTCTCCCCAGAATTTCCGTTCGGACCCGTCTTGAAGGCGTCGTTGAGACTAGAGGTCCCAACCCTTCCCTCCAAGCCGCGTGCGATGAATATAGACATCTCCAAAAAGCGCGCAAGTGCCGATGTTTCTTCGGGTTAGCTCACTTCGATGTGCACGGATTGTGGATGCTAACCCACTACCTGGCCGTCCCTTCCACCGACCTTCCACACGATGTGGAGTTGTGAATCCACACCGCGCACGTTCCCACATCAGTGTCGGGGGACCACCGCGGCCTGCGCAAACCGCCGCATGGCCTCGTCGAGACGGCGCAATCGGAAGGGCGCCCAGGCCCGGACGCTGTCGGCGCGCTCCTGCCAACGCACGGTCGTGTCGTACTCGCGCCGGCACGTTGTGAGCGCCGCTCGCAAGGCGCGAGTTTCGCGCCGCAAGTCCGGCGGGGCCCCGGCGGGGTAGGAAGCGGTCACCGTCGAATCGAGCCGCACCAGGGCCGCATCGGCGGCGACGCAGGTGCCGTGCATGCGCTGCGCGCGATTGTACAGCACAACGGGCGATGCGCCGCCCAAGTCGGTGCGGAAGTTGTACGCGGCGCCGCGCACGCGGTCGAGCGAGTCCTGGACTTCCTTCAGCGCCGCGATGACCCGCGTGCGCGCCGCGCTATCGGGCGCGGGGCGCTGAACGAGAACGGAAGACGTCCAGACAGCGAGGAATGCCGCGACCAGCATCAGCCGTCGATCGCGACTTCGCAGTAGGTGAAGGGGTCGTCCGGTTGGGAGGGGATGAACAGGAACCCCGCACCGCCGGTGGCCCACCAGCCGGCGAGGAGCTGCGTCGAGTGCGTCGTCGCGCCGCCGTCGGCGAACAGCTCCTGGGTCCAGCGGCGGATATGTCGCAGCTCGGGCGCCCGGCGTGACAGCATCGAGAGCACGGCGCTCATTCCCTGCGTGGCGCGCAGGAAGTGGGCGATGGCATGGACGCGCTGCGCGAAAATGTAGGCTCGCACACCGGGCTCGTCGTACAGCAGGGTACCTTCGTACGGGTCGGCGGGCGGCGCGTCCATGCGGGGGCCGAAATAGATGAAGACACGCGCGTCGCCATCTTTGCGCTCGATCACGGCGGCGGCGGAGTCGGGGCCGAGGCGGCCCGCGTGTACGAGGTCGTCGGGAAGCACGACGCCGACCTGGCTGGTCCACTCGAGCGCGGCCAGTGCCTGGTCCAGCGGGCAGCCGACGCCGTCGTCATAGGCGACAAGACGCGGCGCCTCCCCGGCCCGTTGGAAGAAGTGGGACAGGGCATCGGCGCGGTCCTCAAAGGTCCGCACGACGCGCGAGGTTGCGGGAACAGCCATGGTGTGATTATAACCCCAGGGCCTAATACACTGTTAGAGGAGTTCGGATGCTTGCCACCGTGATCGTCGTTCTGGCTGCTGCTGTTGCGCCACTCCATCTCCAGGACACCGTCGTCCCGCCCAGGGATACGGCGCCGCTGCCGCCCACGCCAGAACAGACTCGCTACCTCGAGGGGCTGCGGACGGTGGCGCGCGGCGTCGCGCAGCTGCGGGACGGCATCGATCGCGTGGCTCGCACACAGCAAATTCGGGACACGGTGCGCCAGCGCCAGGCGGGACGGCGCCTCGGCAGTTTGTGCATGACGGCGCGGAGCTTCATGGCCAGCGGCCGGCCGCGCATGGCGCCCGCCGCCTACGCGGACTCGATGCGCATCATCGCCCGGCAACTGGTCGTCCGGATCGATTCGATCGTCAAGTTCCTGCCCACCTGCGAGACGACTGCCGGCAAGAAGCCCGCGTCGGTCGCCGCCGATCTCCTCAACCGGATGCGCGCCTACGAGACGGCCCTGGCCGCATTCCGGGTGGCGTTGGCCCCGCCGCGAGCGGACAGTATGAAGACTCCAAGTTAAGAAACTACAACTACTTACCGCCGCTGTCCTTCTGCCACTCCTGCAATAGCGCGTCGACCGCCTTCTTCGTGTCGTCGAAGGTGAGGCCCGCGCGCGCCGCCTGAAGCGCGGGCTGCGCAATCTCCCGCCGCAACGAGAACCGGAACGCCTCGAGCGCCCACCCGCGCACGCCGATCCGGTCGTCGTTCAGCAGGTTCACGAGGAGGCCGAGCGCCCGCGTGCTGCCACGGGCCGCCAGCGCCGCCAGGACGTGCGGCGCAAAATGGTGGTCGCCCGCGTGCGCGTTCACCGAGTCGACCATCGTGGTGTCACCCGAGCGGGCGATCGCCCGGTACGCCGAATTCTGAATCTCGTCCCGGTAGGAGGGGATGAGTAACGCCTGTAGCAAGAACGGGCGACGGCCCGCAGAATCGGTCTGCGCGATGGCGACCACCGCGGCGGCGCGCACGGCGGAGCTCGAGTCGTTCGTCCACGCCTGGCGAGCAAGGGTGGCCGCCTGTGCGCCACCCACGCTGCCGAGCGCCTCGACCACGGCGGCACGGACCTGCGCCGAGGTGTCCTTCAGCGCAGCCTGCAGTGGGGGGAGCGCCGCGACCGCCGGGAACTCGGCCAGCGCCTGCGCCGCGGCGGCGCGCGTGAGAAAGTAGTCGGAACTCGTGGCGGCCTTGGCGAGCGCCCCGGCGGCCAACGGATCGTTCGGACGCTGGCCCAGCTGCGCGATGACCCAGTGCCGATTCCACAGGTCGGGATCCCGGTCGAGTTGCACGGCAAGCCACGCGGTCGGCTGATCGAAGGTTAGGCGCTTGAGAATCGCGTTGCCGTCGTCGAAGATCACCATCGTGGGGGCGCGTTGCACGTCGCGCACCACGATCGTATCCTGGCGTCGCGATAGCTCGGCGCGCGCCACCACGTCTCCCGCCCTCCCCTCGGTGCCGACGCGGACCGTCACGGGCATCCGGAACGCCGGCGGCGTCGTGTACTTGAGGCCGGTGCTGTCGGCCTTGGACGAATCCTGCTGCGTCTGCTGGACCACCAGGGTGAGGGTCGCGGCGGTGGAGTCGTACTTCGTGGTGACCGTGAAGTTGGGGTATCCCGCCTGGTACATCCACTGGTCCCAGAACCAGTCGAGGTTCTCGCCGGTCGCGTCCAGCACGGCCTGACGCAAGTCGTCGGTCGTGGCGTTGTCGAACGCATGATCGACGAGGTAGCGGTGCACCGACGCCCAGAAGGGTCGGTCACCCAAATACTGCTTGAGCATCTGGAGGACGAGCGCACCCTTCGGGTAGATGTTGTTCGACCCGAGCGCGGCGAGCGGCATGCGGTGATCGTCGTCGATCTGCATGAACTGGTTGTACTCGTCGAGCAAGTAATCCTGCGCGACATGCGCCCCGAGCTTCTCGCGCCAGTACTCTCCCGGCATGAACTCGGCGAAACCCTCGTTGAGCCACATGTTGGCCCAGTTCTCGGTGGTGACGTAGTCACCGAACCACTGATGCGACAGCTCGTGCGGAATCAGGATCCACTGATACCACGGACGGTCCTGGTAGTCGCGCGGCCCGGGGAGCCAATCGACGAGCGTGGTGGCGCTGACGTTTTCCATCCCGCCGAAGAAGTCGGCCACGGTCGTTTGGGCGTACTTGGACCACGGGTAAGTGACGCCCGTCAGGCGCGAGTACACGTCGATCATGTCGGGTGTGACTCTGAAGAGCGGCCGCGCGAGCGCCGAGTCCTCACGGTAGACGTAGTAGTCGACCGGGATCGTGCGCCACGTATCGTGGACTTTGACGAGCGGCGCGACGATGAGCGACACCAGGTACGTCGCCGAGGGCCTGTCCTGGCGCCACGCGAACGTGTGCGACCCGTCGCGCAGGGCCACGTCGGAAACGAGGCGGCCGTTGGACACGGCGGTCATGCCACGGGGCACCGTGGCCACCAGGTCCCAGGTCATCTTGTCATTGGGGAAGTCGTAGGTGGGGAACCAATGGTGGTTGTTGTCGTCCTCACCCTGGCTCCAGATCTGGCGGGGACGGTGGGGCCGGCCATCCGAGTTGACGTACGTGAGCCCGCGGCCACTCTCCACGACGCCGTGATAGGAGACGGTGAAGCGGACCGTGTCGCCGACGGCGGCCGGACGGGTCAAGAAGACGACCAGCGTGTCGCCGTGCCGCGCGGTTCGCAGCGTCGCACTCTTCACAGCGAGCTTGGCGCCGGCATCGAGGACCACGGAATCGAGCCCGGCGCGGCGGGCGACGAGCGTGGTCGCGACCTTGCCGTCGAACGACGTCGAGTCCCAGTTGAAGTTGGAGAGCTCGATGCGCTGGTGAATGAGGTCGTAGTCGTGCGAGCGCGTGTAGCGATCGTTGGCCATGCGCTCGGCGTTCGTTTGAGCGCCAAGGGCGGTGGCGGCGCAGGACGCCGCGACCAGCGAGACGAGCAGCCGCATCGATATTCCTACCGCAGAGGAGGCCGGAATCTACTGGAAATGACTGGTTATTAACGAGTGTTGAGACGATGTCGCCATGGTGTCGTTCAACGATCCGAGGGGATTGTGGGGGTTGTGATTGACAGGCTCTGGGGGCTTCCGTACTTTTGCCCCCGGTTCAAGCAATACGAGGCACCGTCACCGGCTGTCTGCGCATCCGCGAGGACCATTTGTCTCGCGGTTTTTGTTTGAGCCCGTCCCAGGCTGCGGTGGCTTGGGTCGATCCAGATCCGGGGCCGTGCCCCTCAGTGCTGAGGTTTGAACAGTATGGCTAAGGGTAAGGTGAAGTGGTTTAACGACGCGAAGGGCTTTGGCTTTATCGCGCAGGAGTCGGGTCCAGACGTGTTCGTCCACTTCACGGCGATCCAGGCCGAGGG
>Ga0193723_1000666_pt1 | contig 13540 bp, 8 predicted proteins | sample H2m2metaG_FD_143042 | JGI IMG/M metagenome (GOLD analysis project Ga0193723, IMG submission 143042) | Soil microbial communities from a riparian zone of the East river system, Colorado, United States - H2m2 | ecosystem: Environmental > Terrestrial > Soil > Riparian zone | place: USA: East River... | reverse complement strand
CCATCATGCCAACGTCACCGCCACCCTGAACATTCTGCTGGCGGCCCACGATGCGAAAGTGCGTCGCGTAGTCTACGCGGCGTCGACGGCAGCGTACGGGGACGCCGCCGAGCTGCCCAATCACGAGGGATTGTTGCCGCGTCCGCTGTCGGCATATGCCGCGGCGAAGCTCGCGGGCGAAGCGTACTGCCAGGCGTTTGGGCGGACGCACGGGCTCGAGACGGTGATCTTGCGCTACTTCAACATCTTCGGACCACGCCAGAATCTCGAGTCCCAGTACGGGGCGGTCGTGCCGCTGTTCATTGCGGCCGCCCTGCGTCGTGTGCCGCCGATGATCTTCGGAGATGGCCTGCAAACGCGCGACTTCACGTTCGTCGCGAACGTCGTCGAGGCGAATCTGCTCGCGTGCCAGGCGCCCGCCGAGCAGGTCGCCGGCGAGATCTTCAACATCGGGTGTGGTACCGCCACCAGTATCAACGAGCTTTGGCAACGCATCGCCGAGCTCGTCGGCGTCGAAGTCGCACCGCAGCATAGTGCGGCGCGCGCCGGCGACGTGCGCCACTCCCTCGCGTCGATTGCCCGCGCCCGCGAGCAGCTCGGCTACGCGCCCGCCATGAATCTCAGCGACGGACTCGAGCGCACGATCGACTACTATCGCGATGGCGTGCGCGCGTCCGAGCGGACACGAATCGCCGTGTAGTCGGGAGTCCCCTGCAAGCGAAAAGCGTCGAACAGAACCCACGGTTCTATTCGACGCCTTCTTTCGACGTCGTCGTACCGTCCAGTGGGCCTGGGTAGAGTTGAACTACCGACCTCACGCTTATCAGGCGTGCGCTCTAACCACCTGAGCTACAGGCCCCTGCTTGAGCGCCAAAAATCTAGCGCATGGCGTAGGGGATTGGTACTCGTGCCGCGGGAAAAGGTCGCCTACCGCTACGAGCCGATCAGTTGTGCACCCTGCGCCGCCGGCGCGACCGCGGGTGGACCGGACGCAAAGCGTCGCTTGAGCGACAGGAACGGCCGCTCGATGAGGTAATAGGATCCGGTCGCGAGCGCGACGCTGGCGAGCAGGCCCGCGCCGAATTCACCGACCAACCCGGCCGCCTGAAAGCGATGCCCCACGCCAATTCCCCATAGGTGCCAGAGGTAGAGCGGGTAGGAGATCGCGCCCAGATAGCGCGCGGGCGGCGACTCGAGCCACGACCACAGTCCCGATCGGGAGAGCTGGAGGAGCTGAACGATGAGCACCGCCACCAACACGGCGTCCACGGTAAAGCCCACCGCGTAGTGGTAGGTGTTGCCGAGCGCGGTCCGTGACACCAGCAGGGCCGCGAGCGTCGCCACGGGCGCGAGCGGCGAGCCGGCGAGCCAACCGGCGACGCGCTGGAGCCATGGCGCACTGGCCGTCAGCGCGACCACGCAACCCACCGCGAGATTGTCGAACCGCGTGTCGAACGCGTTGTACACGTACGCCGTGCCGGCGCCCGCTCCCAGGTACAGCGCGCACCGCCACAGCATCACGCCCGCAATCACGACGGCCAGAATGCGCGCGGCGCGCATCGTTCCGCCGCGGAGCAACAGCAGGAGCACGATCGGCCACATCAGGTAGAACTGTTCCTCGACGCCGAGCGACCAGGCGTGCGCGATCGACGTCACGGGGTGGCCGTGCAGGGCATTGTAGTAATTGACGAGATAGAAAACGGCCGAGAGGCCGAGCCCGCTTGGCCAGTGATCGCCGCGAACCGAGTCGATCGCGAACGAGACCGCGATGAACGCGTAGTAAGCCGGGAAGATCCGGAGGACGCGCCGCACGTAAAACTGCCGCAGGGACAGCGTGCCGCTCGCCTCGTACTCCCGCAGCAGCAGCCATGTGATGAGAAATCCGCTGAGCACGAAGAACGCGCTGACACCGAGATCGCCTGGCACCGCGTCGATCCCGAAGTGATAGGCGATCACGGTGAACACGGCGACCGCCCGAATGCCGTCCAACGCGGGGAGGTGGCGGCCCGCAAGCACCTGGTCAAGCGACGCACGACTCTCAGCCACCAGAAGAAACCCCCGAACAGACCTGCATCGCGACTCGGCAAGGTTCGGGCCGCTCCTTCGTTCTCACGCGCAAGCTTCGAACGACGCAATGGCGCCAGCCCGTATCGCGACAGGCTGGTATTCGCAGCACCAAATAATGAAAGAGTCCTACACGCCGCCCGTGGTAATCCTAGGAATTTACCCTGTTGCGTGCACGCAAAAGCCCACGCGCAACACCTGGGTCATCGTGCGACAACGGCGCATGTCCAATGGCAACGTGATTGAGGTATCTCGGTCCGTCCCGGGGTTCGCAGCATGTCGCGCAACGCGGGTATATGTCTTGCTCCTCGCCCCTGTATCAACCCTGTCACAACCACGTCACACACAGATCACGAGGCGATGAATCTGTTTTCACGGTTTCTCGACCGATCGCTTCGCCGGCAGGTAACCGAGCTTCCGGAAGTTGCGGCTGCGGACCTGCTCGCCGCGACATCGAGGCCTGCCCCGACTCTGCGTCCCCGCGTGCGCGGAAAGTTCCTGTTCGTCGGCGACGAGAAGCTCTACGTCCGCGGCATCACCTACGGCACGTTTCGTCCGCAACCGGACGGCAGCGAGGTCCCCGCCGCCGACGTCGTCGAACGCGACTTCGCACTGATGGCAGCGAGCGGCTTCAACGCGGTGCGCACCTACACCGTGCCTCCGCTCTGGCTCCTCGACGCGGCGCGACGTCATGGGCTGTACGTGATGATCGGCATCCCTGTCGAGCGCTACATCGGGTTCATCGCCGAGCGCCGCAAGCGTGGCGAGCCCGAGATCGAGGCAATCGTGCGGGCGGCCGTGCGCGCCACCGCCGATCATCCGGCGGTCCTGTGTTACGCCATCGGCAACGAAATCCCAGCTCCAGTGGCGCGCTGGTTCGGCGCCCGGCGCGTCGAGCGCTACCTCCGGCGCCTCTACCAAGCGGCGAAAGCGGAAGCGCCCGACTGTCTCGTCACCTACGTCAATTATCCGTCGACCGAATACCTGCGTCTGGGATTCCTCGATTTCCTGTGCTTCAACGTGTACCTCGAATCACAGGAGCGCCTCCAGGCGTATCTCGCCCGGCTGCACAACCTCGCGGGAGACCGCCCCATCGTCATGGGCGAGCTCGGCCTCGACAGCCGGCGCAACGGCGAGCACCTGCAGGCGCGCACGCTCGATTGGCAGGTGCGCAGCGTGTTCGCCTCGGCGTGTGCCGGCGCCTTCGTGTACGCGTGGACGGACGAGTGGCACCGCTCCGGCGAAGACGTCGAGGACTGGGACTTCGGGCTTACGCGACGGGACCGTTCGGCAAAGCCGGCCCTCCGCGCTGTCCAGGAGGCGTTCGCCGAGGTGCCTCACGACCCGACTCTCCCCTGGCCGCGCGTGTCCGTCGTCGTGTGCACCTACAACGGGTCGCGGACGCTGCAGCAGTGTCTCGAGGGGCTCGAGCGCCTCGACTATCGCAACTACGAAGTGATCGTGGTGGACGACGGCTCCACCGATCGGGCGGCGGACATCGCGCGCCGCTTCCCGGTTGTCGTCATCCAGACGCGTAACCAGGGCTTGGCGCTCGCCCGGAACGTCGGCCTCAAGGCGGCGACTGGAGAGATCGTTGCCTACATCGACGACGACGCGTTCCCCGATCGGCACTGGCTCAAGTATCTCGCGGCAACCTTCCTGAGCACCACGCACTGCGCGGTCGGCGGCCCGAACATCGTCCCCGTGGGCGACGGGCCGATCGCCCAATGCGTGGCGCGCGCGCCGGGCGGGCCCGTGCACGTCCTCCTCAGCGACCGCGAGGCCGAGCACATCCCGGGCTGCAACATGGCGTTCCGCAAAGTGTGTCTCGAGTCTATCGGCGGATTCGACGGCCAGTTCCGCGTCGCGGGTGACGACGTAGACGTCTGTTGGCGGCTGCAGGCTCGCGGCTGGACACTGGGCTTCAGCCCGGCCGCGGTCGTCTGGCACCACCGCCGCAATTCGGTCCGCGCGTACTGGAAGCAGCAGCGTGGCTACGGACGGGCCGAAGCGATGCTCGAGCGCAAGTGGCCCGAGAAATACAACGGTCCCGGTCACGTCCGCTGGGCAGGCCGAATCTACGGCGAGGGGCTCACTGCACGCCTTAGCTGGCGACGCTCGCGCGTGTACCACGGGATCTGGGGTGCCGCGCCTTATCAGTCGCTGTATGAGCCGGCGTCCGGACTGCTCGGCTCGGTCCCCCAAATGCCCGAGTGGCACCTCATCACTGCGATACTGGCGGGCATCACCACGCTGAGCGCTGTGTGGAGCCCGCTGCGGTTCGCGCTGCCGTTGCTCGCCGTGGGCGTGCTGGTGCCCGTGGCGCAGGCCGTCGTCAGCGCCACGCGCGCCTCGTTCCCGGGCACGACCCGGGGGACGCGACTGTGGAGGCGGCTGCTGACCGGTATGCTGCATCTCTTGCAGCCGATCGCGCGTTTGCGGGGACGGCTCAAGGAAGGCCTCACTCCCTGGCGCTGCCGCGGTAGCCTGCGCCCCGCCCCGCTGTGGCCCGTCACGACCACGTTATGGAGCGAGCAGTGGAGCGCCCCGGGCGCGCGCCTCCAGCAGGTGGAAGGCGCCCTGCGCGGCGCGGGCGCCTGCGTACTGGAGGGCGGCCCGCACGACCGTTGGGACCTGGAGGTGCGCGGCGGATTCCTGGGCGCAGCGCGGCTGCTCATGGCCGTCGAAGAGTTCGGCGGCGGGCGACAGCTCGTGCGACTGCGCTCCTGGCCCACCATTCCGGCTCGCGGGCCCGTCCTCACCCTCGCCCTCGCGGCCCTGGCAGCCGCGGCGCTCCACGATCACGCGTGGGCCGCCGGCGCGCTCATCGGCTTCGCAGCGACGCTCCCCCTGGCCAAAGCGCTGGAGGAGGGGCTGGTCGCCATGGCCACCGTGCGCTGCGCCCTCGGCCGTTTGCGCGAAGGGGAAACGCGGGAGCGACCCTAATGAGCGACGGCCCTCTCTATCGGCGGATGTTGGAGCAAGTCCGACCCTATTCGCTCCATTTCGCCGCACTCTTTGCGCTCGGGTTCCTGGCCAGCCCGATCGCGCTTCTCACGCCGCTGCCGATCAAGATCGTCGTGGATTCGGCCCTCGGCGGCCGGCCTCTGCCGCGTGCCCTCGCAGCGCTCCTGCCCCACGGCGCCGCGCCCACCACGATCCTCACGGCGGCGATCGTGCTGCTCCTTGTCGTCGCCGTCGTCAGCCAGGTGCAGAACCTCTCGAGCACGCTGTTGCGCGCGTATGTCGGTGAGTGTGTGACGCTGGACATCCGGGCCCGCCTCGTGGCCCAGGTCCAGCGCCTGTCGCTCTCCTATCACGACACGCGGGGCACGGCCGATTCGCTCTATCGCATCCAGTACGACTCCCCCGCGATCCAGAATGTCATGGTCGAAGGCGTGGTTCCGTTCATTACCGCGAGCGCCTCGGTCGTGACCATGATCGTCGTCACGGCGCGCCTCGATTGGCCGCTCGCGATTGTCGCGCTCAGCATCTGCCCGCCACTCCTGCTCCTGTCGCGCTTCTACCGCCCGCGTCTGCGCCGCCAGTCTCGTCAGGTCAAGAAGCTCGAGTCCGCCGCCCTCGCGCTCGCGCACGAAACATTGGGGGCGCTGCGCGTGGTCAAGGCATTCGGTCAAGAGCAACGGGAGACGACCCGATTCGTCGGCCGGTCCCGCGAGGGCATGACGGCACGCCTACGCCTGGCGCTCGCCGAAGGGCGTTTCGGCCTGTTCATCGCGCTCACCGCCGCTCTTGGCACCGCTGCTGTCCTGTCGATCGGCGTGCGCCACGTACAAGCGGGCACGCTGACCCTCGGCCAGCTCCTCCTCGTGCTCGGCTACCTCGGCCAGCTCTACGATCCACTCAAGACCATCAGCCGCAAAGCAGCGGGGATCCAGGCGTACTTGGCGAGTGCCGAGCGGGTGTTCGGGGTGCTGGACGAGCGGCCCGACGTGCCGGAGCGGGTGCACGCCCGGACCCTCACGCGCGCGGCCGGGGCGGTCGCATTCCAGAATGTGTCGTTCGGGTACGAGTCCGCGCGATCCGTGTTGCACGACGTCTCGTTCGAGCTGTTCCCAGGCGCGCGGGTCGCGGTCGTGGGAACCACCGGAGCCGGCAAGACCAGCCTCGTGAGCCTCCTGACCCGTTTTTATGACCCGACGGCCGGCGCGATTACCCTCGACGGCGTTGACCTACGGGATTATCGCCTCACCGATCTCAGAAACCAGTTCGCCATTGTCCTCCAAGAGCCGGTGCTGTTCTCGACCAGCATCGCCGAAAACATCGCGTATGGGCGTCCCGACGCGAACGAAACCGAGATCGCCGACGCAGCGGAGGCCGCGGGGGCGCACGACTTCATCACGCGCCTGCCGCAGGGCTACGCGACGCTCGTGGGCGAGCGCGGCATGCAGCTCTCGGGCGGCGAGCGGCAGCGCGTTGCGCTGGCACGCGCCTTCCTCAAGGACGCACCGATCCTGATCCTCGACGAGCCGACCAGCTCCGTCGACACACGGACCGAAGCGATCATCCTCGCAGCGATGGACCGCCTGATGGAGGGGCGAACGGCGTTCCTCATCACGCATCGCGAAAGTGCCCTCGTCACCTGCGACGTGCGCCTACAGTTGGAGCGCGGCCGTCTCGTCGCAGCCACCCCGGAGCTCGTATGTCAGAAATCGTGAGCCGCGCGCGACCGCGCGCGGTGCTGTCGGGAAAGCTGGGATGGCATCCCGCCGTGGAGGCGTGGAGCGCGTTCGCCGTCGATGCAGCGACAGCGACACCGGAGACCATCGAGGTGCTGCGCAAAGGCAAGAAGTCCGCGACCTACCGTCTCGTTGGCGCGGGGCCATCCGGCGAGTCGGTCATCGCGCAACGGTCGCTGCCAGCGCGCGCCGCGATCGAACGCACCGTCCACGAAGACATCCTGCCCTACGTACCGGTCCGCGCGCCGCGCTACTACGGCTCATGGACAGAGACGGGGGCCGAAGAGTTCATCTGGATGTTCCTGGAAGACCTGGGCGACGACCGATTTGCGGCCACGAACCCCACGCATCTCACCTTGGCAGGGCATTGGGTGGGAGCTTTGCATGTTGCCGCGGCGAAGATCCCGGCCGCCCGCAGTCTGCCGGACGGAGGGCCGGGCCGCTACCTGCTTCACCTACGGTCCGGGCGCGATGCCCTCCGGCGCAACCTCACGAACCCCGCGCTCAATGCGGACGGCGTCGCACTTCTGGATCAGGTCGTCGCGACCCTCGACTCCATCGAGCGAGCCTGGAGCCGGTTCGAGAACGCGTGCAACGCCTTTCCCCGAACGCTGGTACACGGGGACATCCAGCGGAAGAACATCCACGTGCGGAACGGCGACGCAGGTCCCGAGCTGTACCTGATCGACTGGGAAACCGCTGGTTGGGGTCTCCCGGCGGTCGATCTGCCGAAGCTCGATCTGCCAGCCTACCACAGCGTCGTGGGCGCCGCGTGGCCCCGCGTGACGCTCGACGACGTGCGCCGAGTCGCGGCCGTCGGGACCGCGCTGCAGCAGGTGGCAGGGATCGACTGGGTGAGCCCGGAGCTGTCCGACCAGCGGCCGCTGTACGTCGTCCGCCCTTTGTCATGGTTGCGCATCTACCACGAGCGTTTGGGCCACGCCCTCCACGAGCTTGGGGAGCCGACATGATCTCCCTGCGCAGGCGCACAGATTCCCGTCGCACGATCCCCGGCACCGCGGAGCCCGGATGGTCGGAGCTCTGCGACGTCCTCGGACACGTCCTGCCTCCCGGCGCGTACGACCCGCCGATCGAGCTGGAGCGCCTGAAGTCTCGCGTGTACCGCTTGCGCGTTCCCGCGAACGGGAACGGCTCGTTGTCGTTCGTGGCGAAGCGATACGACCCCTGGCTCGCTCGCCGCAACGAGCTCGTGTTGCAGAAGTGGCTGCCGGCGCTGGGTCTTGCCGACCGCGCGCCGCGCCTCGTCGCTGCCGCCGCCGAGCGTCATGGTACGACTGTCTGGCACGTCTACGAGGACGTCGGCGAGACCGCGCTCGATCCGACGCGGCCCGATCCAGAGCAGGTGGGGCCGGTCGTGGATTTGATCGCCGAGCTGCACATGCGCGGGGCGGGTGACGCCGTGGTGCCGGAGTGCCGGCATTTCTGCGGCAGCTTGGGCGCCTCGTTCGTCGTCGCCAACATCCGCGACGCGATCGGTGTGCTCGAGGCGCTCGCCCCGCCGCAGGTCCAAGCCACAGCCGAGCAGGGCGAGTTGCGTGGACGCTTGCTCGCCCACTTGTACCGTCTCAGAGACGACTTGCCCCACCGCGTCGCCCTGCTCGAGTCCCTCGGCGGCCCCGACACGATGCTCCACGGTGATCTCTGGACGACCAACACGCTCTTGTGTCACTCCGAGAACGGCGGCGTCACGTCCCGACTGATCGACTGGGACCACGCGGCTGTCGGGCCGATGAGCTACGACCTCTCGACGTTTCTCTTCCGCTTTGCGAAGTCGGATCGCCCCTGGATTCTGGACCTCTATCGACGGGCGGTCGCGCGCGCCGGCTGGCAGCTGCCGACGACGCACGATCTGAACACCCTGTTCGAAACGGCGGAATACGCCCGCTACGCCAATCGCATCATTTGGCCGGCCGTGGCCCTGCTCAAGGACGGCACCACGTGGGGCTTCGATCAGCTCGCGGAGGTCGAGCGCTGGTTCAACGCGCTGGAGCCGGCGCTCCCCGAGCCATGACGACGGTCGTTGTGTCGTCCTTCGACGTCGCGAACTATCCGGAAGGGGGCGGGCACTTCTGGGTCTACATGCAGTACGTCCAGGCCCTCCGGGGACTGGGGTGCGATGTATGGTGGCTGGAGCAGTTTCGGCCCGGAAAGGATCCGGCCCGGAGCGCGAAGAACCTTGCCGCGTTTCGCCAACGGCTGGAGCGGTTCGGTCTTGGGAACCGGGTGCTGCTCTATTCGATCGATGCTGACAGGCAAACCGATGCAGGGATCACGTTCCTGACTGCGCCGGCCCGTGACGCAGAGGCGGTTCTGCGCGGGGCAGACCTCGTACTGAACTTCCACTATGGCATTGACCCGCGCCTCCTCGCCGCAGCGCGGCGGACGGCGCTCGTCGATATCGACCCGGGTCTCACCCAGCTGTGGATGAGCAATGGGCAGATTCAAGTGCCGCCCCACGACATCTACTTCACGATCGGCGAGACCGTCGGGACTCCCGACGCGGCGTTCCCCGACTGCGGCCTCACCTGGATCCGCATCCATCCCCCCGTGTGCCTCGACCTGTGGCCCTACGTGCACGATCCGCGCTGCCAGAGGTTCACCACCGTCGCCGGTTGGTGGTCCGGTAAATGGGTCAAGGTCAAGGAAAACGGGCGCGAGGTGTGTCACGACAACAACAAGCGCATCGCGTTTCTCGAGCACGCCGATCTCCCTCGGTTGACCTCCCAGCCATTGGAGCTGGCGCTCCTGATGGCAGACGACGACGGAACCGATCGGGCGCGGCTCGAGCAGGGCGGCTGGCGCGTGCGCCAGGCACGAGAGGTGGCAAGCTCGCCTGAGGCGTACCAGGCCTACATCCAGCAGTCTCGCGGCGAATGGAGCTGTGCCAAGCCGTTCTTCGTGAAGCTGCAAAACGCCTGGGTGAGCGATCGTACGACGTGCTACCTGGCGAGCGGCAAGCCCGTCGTCGTGCAGCACACCGGACCAAGCAATTACCTCCCGCATGGCGAAGGGATGTTCCGTTTCCGGACCACCGCCGACGCGGCGGCCGCGCTCGACGCCATCAACTCGGACTATCCGCGCCATTGCCGCGCGGCGCGCGAAATCGCGGAGGCGCACTTCGACGCGCGACGCATCCTGAGCGGCATCCTCGACACCGTACTGGCGCCCGCGACGGAGGCGCTGCGCGCATGAGTGGCCCGCACATCGGGGTGCTGCTCCCCACGTATTCGAAGCACAGCACCAGTCAGATGCCGGGTGTGCTTCGTATGCTCGCCGACCTGGGAGCCACAGTGGACGTGATCGTTCCCCCGGCCCACGATCGTCCGGTAGAACTGTCGCGCCTTCGTGTGGAGCACGACCTGTACGTGCTCCACAAGATCAGCGGCCTGGCCCTCAGCCTGGCCGGGGCGTTGCACGAGCTGGGCGCCACGATCGTGAATCCCTACCCCGCCACGGCTGCGCTGCGCGACAAGATCGTCGCTACTCGAATTCTCCAGTCTGCCGGCGTGCCGGTGCCGGACACCTACGTCGCGGCCGACACGAACGCCTTGCTCCCCCTGTTGGAGGACGGGCCGATCGTGGTCAAGCCGTATCAGGGCGCGGGCGGGCATCACGTGCAGATCGTGCGAACCAGCGCCGACCTGTCGGATCTCGACCTCGGTCGCCGCGCGGGGCGTGATCCCGTCTTTGCGCAACGCTATCACGAGCCGCAAGGAGGCCGCGACCGCAAGCTCTACGTGATCGGCGATCGGTGCTTTGGAGTCATGAAGGTGTTCCCTCGCCGCAGCGCCGAGGAAAAACAGGGCGAGCCGTTCGCGGTCTCTCACGAGCTACGCGACATCGCGTTGCGGTGTGGCCGCGCGTTCGGCGTGGAGCTGTACGGCGTGGACATCATCGAGAGCGCCGGGACGCCCTATGTCGTCGACGTCGGGACAACCCCGGGTTACAAGGGCGTGCCCGACGCACCGCGTCTTGTGGCCGAGTACCTCTATGCAGCGGCCGAACGCGCGCGGCCCGTGCCGGCGCCTGCCGCTGCGCTCGCGTGAGGTCCCTATGCCGATTCCATTCTTGTTGCTCCAGATCGCCGCCGCCTCCCCTCCGGGGCCGTCGGCGCCGGGTGCGTTCGTCCCGCCGACCGTGACCGCGGTGCGGGTAGACGCGGGCGTGTCGCTCGATGGCCGGCTCGACGAGCCGGCGTGGGCGCTTGCGACACCCATGACCGCGTTCCTCCAGATCGACCCCGACGAGGGCACTGCCGCGTCGGAGTCGACCGAAGTGCGCGTGCTATACGATGCGGACGCCATCTACATCAGCGCGCGCCTGTTCGACTCGGAGCCGCGGCGCATCATCAGCCGCCTCGCGCGGCGCGATGCGTCCACGCACAGCGATGAGTTCCGGCTCTTCCTGGACAGCTATCACGATCACCGCACCGCCTTCGAATTCATCGTCAATCCGGCCGGCGTGAAGAAGGATGTCCTGCTGGGCGGGGACGGCGACTTCTCGGACAACTCGTGGGACCCGGTGTGGCAAGTGGCGACCGCCACCGACTCACTCGGCTGGACCGTCGAGATCCGAATTCCCTTCTCCCAACTGCGGTTCTCTGGGGCCCCGGAACAGGTGTGGGGAGTCCGTTTCGCGCGCTGGATCGAGCGCAAGAACGAGCTCGCCATGTTCCCCTTCGTCGGAAAGAACGAAAACGGCGTCGCGTCGCGCTTCGCGCACCTTGTCGGCTTACGCAATGTCGTGCCACCGAAGCGGCTCGAACTACTCCCATACGCGGTCGCTCGCGGCACCTATCACCAACCCGAGGCACTCGGCAACCCGTTCGACGGCAAATCCAGCTACTTCCACAACGCCGGCGGCGACCTGAAGTACGGCGTCAGCTCGAGTCTCACATTGGACGCCACCGTAAATCCGGACTTCGGCCAGGTCGAGCTCGACCCGGCGAAAGTGAATCTCACGGCGTTCGAAGACTTCTTCGATGAACATCGCCCCTTCTTCATCGAGGGCGCCGAGATTCTCGAGTTCGGCGGCGGCGGGGGCGGTGTCAATCACTTCAGCGGCACGCCACTGTTTTTTTACTCGCGTCGCATCGGCCGCGAGCCGCAGCTCGAGCCTACATCATCCGGCGACTTCACGGACATGCCGGCCACTACGACGATTCTCGGCGCCGCAAAGCTCAGCGGGCGCACCGCTACCGGGTGGTCGCTCGGCCTGCTCGAGGCGGTGACAGAGCGTGAGCGCGCGACCGTCTTCGACGCCGCCAGCGGGGCCCGCTTCAGCGATCCGGTCGAGCCACTCACGAACTACGTCGTAGGCCGCATGAAGCACACCTCCGCCGACGGGAACACCACGATCGGCGCGCTCGGCACGGCGGCGAACCGGCGCCTCGATGCGCCGATCTTCGACGAGCTCCCCACCAGCGCCTACGCCGGCGGTATGGATTTCTTCCACCGCTGGGGGCGGAACACGTACACGCTCGCTGCGAGTGTGGGGGGGTCGTATCTCGCCGGCGACACGCTGGCGATCCAACGCGCGCAGCGCTCGTCGAACCGCTACTACGCGCGCCCCGACGCCCAGTCATTCCGGTACGATCCTTCGTTGACCTCACTGACCGGGGTCACGGCCGATCTCTATCTCAACAAGGTGGCCGGGACCTGGCGCTGGGGGCTGGCCGCAAGCACGACGACGCCGGGGTTCGAGGTGAACGACCTCGGCTTCCAGAAGCGCGTGGATGTGATCTCCGCCGCCGCCGCGCTCGGTCGGCGCTGGACCAAGCGGGGGCGGTTGTTCCGACAGGCATATGCGTATCTCACGTTTGCCCCGGGCTGGAACTACGACGGCGATGCGATTCAGCGCGACATCGGTGCCTTCGGCTACATGCAGCTGCGCAACTTCTGGACGTTCAACTGGACGGCCAAGTACGAAGCGCCGGTACTCGACGACCGGTTGACCAGGGGGGGAACGCTCGCGGCAACGCCACGGGCCTGGTACGGCAGCGGCGAACTCACCAGCGACACGCGGAAGCACTCGAGCTGGTACGGGTTCGCGTCGTACTCCCGGGACGAGGCGGGCGGGTGGTTGGTGAATGTGCTGCCACAGTTGACCGTGCGACCCAACGCCGCGCTGTTCTTGAGCGTGGGACCGGGCTATGTCACCGGACGGTTCTCGGCACAGTACGTGAGTCGCCAGCGTGACAGCACTGCGGCGGCAACCCTGGGCAACCGCTATGTGTTCGCTGAGCTCCGGGAGCGGAGCGCATACGTGACGCTGCGCGCAAACGCCACCTTTTCGCCCGTGCTCAGTTTCGAGTTGTACGCGCAGCCGTTCACGTTCTCCGGCGCCTATGACAGCTACAAGGAGTTGCGCGCGCGGCGGACCTACTCGTTCGACCAGTACGGCCGCGATAACGGCTCGACCATCACGCCGGGCGACACCACGGTCTGCGGCAGCGCCGGCCCGGATCGCTGCTTGGGCGTCGACCCCGATGGCGCCGGACCGGCAGCGGAGTTCGCCCTGTACCGCCCCGACTTCAGGACCCGCTCGTTCAAGGTCAAAGCGGTGCTGCGGTGGGAGTATCGACCCGGGTCGACCATGTTTCTCGTATGGACCCAGAGCCGTTCCGGCTACGTCTCCTACGACGGCAGCTTCGACATGCAGCGCGATCTGGCCACCGACCTGTTTCGCAACCGGCCAACCAACGTGTTCCTGGTGAAGGTGAATTACTGGCTGAGTCGGTAGGAATGACAAAGGGG
>Ga0193723_1000665_pt1 | contig 13551 bp, 12 predicted proteins | sample H2m2metaG_FD_143042 | JGI IMG/M metagenome (GOLD analysis project Ga0193723, IMG submission 143042) | Soil microbial communities from a riparian zone of the East river system, Colorado, United States - H2m2 | ecosystem: Environmental > Terrestrial > Soil > Riparian zone | place: USA: East River... | reverse complement strand
AACTGCAACTGAACAAGATGTCAGGGGCCAGAGATGCGCAGTTGTCAGGAGGCAGATAAAGACGGCGGGACATGCTAGCCGCGTGTGGCACGGTCGTCACCCGTTTTCCGTTACCCGTTACCCGTTACCCGTTGCCCGTTGCCCGTTGCCCGTTGCCCGTTGTCCGTGTCCAGATCTGCACCAGAAACGTCCCGACGTCGTAAACCTGCCTCCTGACGCCTGCACTTCTGGCCCCTGACATCTTGTTCAGTTGCAGTTGCAGTTGCAGTTCCGAGCCCCGCATCTTGATACTTGCGTCAGGACCTCCCGCGCCGGAACACGCAAACCCGAGGAACGGACATGCCGAGAGCGACCGGAGTGGCTGGTGAGTTGACGGGGGCTCTCCCCTTGGTGAGCCTTGCCGCGCTGCTCTGCGGGTGCGCGCTGGCTCGACGATCGCCCGCCCCCGAGCCGGGTCGCGAATCGCCACTGAACTCGGCGCAGGCCTCGCGATTCGCCGATTCGGTGCTCCAGCTGATGACTCTCGATGAGAAGCTTGGACAGCTGACCCAATCACCCGGCAGGGGAACGCAAACCGGCCCGCGAGTGCCGGAAGGCGGAGAGCAACAGATTCGCGCCGGACGCGTTGGATCGTTTCTGGGAATCTTCGGAGCCGAGTACACCCGGGAGCTCCAGCGAATCGCCACCCAGGAATCACGGCTCAAGATCCCGCTTTTGTTCGCGAACGACGTCATTCACGGCTTCCGAACGATCTATCCGGTGCCGATAGCCGAAGCGGCGAGCTTCGACCCCGAGCGCGTTACGCTCTCCGCGCGCGGGGCGGCCGTGGAAGCGGCAGCGCACGGACTCCACTGGACCTTCGCCCCCATGGTCGATATTGCGCGCGACCCGCGCTGGGGCCGCATCGTCGAAGGCGCCGGTGAAGATCCGTATCTCGGCGCCATCATGGCCGCGGCGCAGGTGCGCGGTTTCCAGGGCGGAGACGGCGCCATAGGTCTTGGGGAACCCGACGTGTTGATGGCGACCGCGAAGCACTTCGCGGCCTACGGCGGAGCAGAGGGCGGCCGCGACTACAACTCGGTGGAGCTGACCGAGCGGACGTTGTGGGAGACGTATCTACCACCATATGAGGCGGCGGTGGAAGCGGGCGCCGCGACGGTGATGGCGTCGTTCAACGACATAGGCGGGATTCCCGCCCACTCGAGCGACTGGCTGCTGGACGACGTTCTGCGCCAACGCTGGGGATTCAAGGGTCTCGTGGTCAGCGACTGGGGCGGCATCGGAGAAATGGTGCCGCATGGCGTCGCGGCGACGACGGGGGCGGCTGGAATTCTCGCTCTTCGCGCAGGGGTCGACGTCGATATGTCCGACGGCATCTATGCCGACAGTCTGGCCGCCGCGGTTCGCGCAGGACGGTTGGAGAAAGCCTTCGTTGATTCCTCAGTGCACCGGTTGCTGCGCTTGAAGTATGCGCTCGGCCTGTTTCAGGACCCGTATCGCTTCAACGATGTCGCACGGGAGCGCCGTTTTACGCTGGCCCCCGAGCATCTGCGCGCCGCGCGGATTGCCGCACGAGAGGGGATCGTTCTGCTGAAGAACGCGAACAAGACACTCCCGCTTCGAAAAGACGTTCGCACAATCGCCGTCATCGGACCGCTCGCCGACGATGCGCGTTCAGCGCTCGGGAGCTGGGCCGCTGACGGACGTTCGGATGAAGCAGTGAGCGTTTTGGCGGGGATCCGGGCGTCAGTTGGTCAATCAGGGCGCGTCATTTACGCCCGGGGTGCGCCGGTCGATACCGCCGATACGACTGGCTTCGCCCTGGCGCGAAGCGCGGCATCGAGGGCCGACGCGATCATCCTGGTGCTTGGCGAGCGCGAAAACATGTCGGCAGAGGCGGCGAGCCGCGCTTCGATCGAGCTTCCCGGTGCCCAGCTCGCCCTCGCGCGCAGTGTAATCCGCGCCGCACGCGCCTCGGCCGGCGGATCGAGGAAGCCCATCATCGCTGTGCTGATGAACGGACGGGCGCTGGCGATTCCGGAGCTGGTAGCCGAAACACCGGCCGTGCTAGAGACCTGGTTTCTGGGCACCCAGCATGGCGGTGCCGTGGTCGATGTGCTGTTCGGCGACTACAACCCCAGTGGAAAACTGCCTGTCACTTTTCCAAGGGCTACCGGCCAGATCCCCATCTACTACAACCACCGCAACACGGGACGACCGCCCGATTCGGCAAACAGCTACACCTCCAAGTATCTGGATTTGCCGTGGACGCCGCTCTTCCCGTTCGGGTACGGATTGAGCTACACCACCTTCGCCTACAGCAATCTTCGCCTCTCGCCGCGGAGCATCGGCGGTCGTGACTCACTCGAGGTGACGGTGGATGTTCGCAACGCCGGCGACAGAGCCGGCGATGAGGTCGTGCAAGTCTACGTCCGCGACGATGTCGCGAGCGTCGCGCAGCCAGTGAGGGCGCTCAAGGCTTTCCGGCGTGTGACGCTTGGTCCCGGCGAAATGCAAAGCGTTGCGTTCAAGCTCGGCCCCGATTCGTTCGCACTGTACGACCGACAGATGCGGCGCGTGGTCGAGCCGGGCACATTCACGATCTACGTCGGGACCGATTCGAACGCCCAGCTGAATTCGCGGTTCGAGTTCACTGGTGACACGCTCGTCCTGGCACCGCCGACCCCCCGCTTTCATTGATCGGCTAGGCGGGCCAGCTAGCTCCGCCCTAATCTTCCCGACACTTTCTTTCCCTCGACAATGCGACTTCGTACCGGTTTCGTTTCTGCATCCCTCCTCGTGTTCGCGAGCGGATTCCCGGTCGCGGCACAGCAACAGGCTGCTCGCCGCGGAATAACCGCCGAGGACTTCTACTCATACCATTTCGCGGCCGACCCGCGCATCTCGCCCGACGGAAAGCAGGTCGCGTACGTCGTCTCGCGGATTGACCGCGCACGCAACCGGCGGGTGCCTTCGATCTGGATCGCGTCCACCGACGGCGGCGGCGCACCGCGCGAGCTCGTCGGAGAAGCATGGACGCCGGGTGCGCCGCGGTGGTCGCCTGACGGACGCACAATCGCGTTTTCCTCCGGTCGGGTGTCGGCCGACAGTGCAGGCAGCACTGGCAAACAGGAGCCTGCGCCCGGCAAGTCCCAATTGTGGTCCGCCCCGTTTTCCGGTGGAGCGCCGCGTCGCATCACCAACATTGGCAACGGAGTATCGAGCTGCTCCTGGTCTCCGACGGGCGACCGTTTCGTGTGTCTCGTGCGAACCGGCCCGAGCGATTCGGTCAACACCGGCCCGAATCGGAGCGACATCAGGCACTACTCGCACATCAGCTACAAGTTCAATGACAGCGGCTGGTTCGACGACAAGAGATCGCATCTCTGGGTCATCGACGCGGCGACCGGTTCGGCCAGACAGATCACGAGTGGCGACGACTGGAACGACACAGAACCGCAGTGGTCGCCTGACGGCACCCGCATCGCTTTCGTCTCCGATCGTTCCGGAAAGGAATACGACGAGAGCAGAAACAGGGACGTCTGGACGGTTCCGGCAGTCGGTGGCGGTCTGACCAAGGTGTCCTCAGCTCCCGGGCGAAACACGTCTCCGGAATGGTCGCCCGACGGTCGAACGATCGCATACCTGAACAGCGAGGATGAGGACGCGGCGCCCATAGTCCTTCTCGCTCCTGCCGGCGGAGGCTCATTCCGCAGAGCGGCGGCCGGACTCGACATGAATCCGACGAATCTCCAGTGGGGTGACGATGGACGCGCTCTCTATTTCGAGACCGTCATGCGCGGAGAGAATCACCTCTACAGAATCGACATGCAGCTCGGTGGAATCTCCGCGGTCACTTCGGGTCCACGCGCTGTTCGCTCGGTCGACCTCGGCCGCGCGCGTGGCCGGATGGTGTATCTAGCGAATGACTTTCAGCACCTGGATGACGTTTATGCAGCGGGGCTCGATGGAAAGGCCGAGAAAAAGCTCACCGATGTGAATGGAGATCTGTGGAAGCAACTCGATCTCGCGTCTGTCGAGCGCCTGACGTACAAAGGCGCAGACGGTTGGGACATCGATGGGTTCCTGGTGAAGCCGTTGGGATGGAAGTCGGGAACGAAGTACCCGATGATCCTCAGCATCCACGGCGGCCCTGCTGGTCAATACGGTGTCGACTGGTACAACGAGTTCCAGGTCGACGCGGCGAAGGGATATGCGGTCTTCTTCTCCAATCCGCGCGGATCAACCGGCTATGGGCAGAAGTTCGAACGTGGGATCGCCAACCAGTGGGGCGGCAACGACTACATTGATGTAATGAGCGGCGTTCGCGCCGTCCTTGGGGCGAATCCGTGGCTCGATACCGCTCGGTTGGGCGTGACCGGCGGCAGCTACGGCGGATACCTCACCAACTGGATCGTTGGCCACACTTCACTGTTCAAGGCCGCGGTGACTCTGCGCTCAGTCGTGAACTTCATCAGCGACGAGGGAACCCGCGACGGGGCGTACGGACACACCAGAGACTTCGGCGGTGATCTGTTCGAGAGATTCGACTTGTACTGGGATCGTTCGCCCCTCAAGTACGCGAGGAACGTGACGACGCCGATTCTCATACTTCATTCGGACAATGATTTCCGGGTTCCGCTGGAGCAGGGAGAGCAGTGGTTCCGGGCGCTGAAGCACTTTGGGAAGAATGCGGAGATCGTGATGTTCCCGCGGGAAAATCACAATCTCACCAGAACGGGGGAGCCAAAGCACCTCGTCGAGAGCCTGAATTGGCAACTGTACTGGTTCGACAAGTACCTGAACGGCAACACGGCAGCGCTACCACCCGACCGGCAACCGTCCGGGGAGCAAGGTGCAAAGGCAGCTCAAAGCGGTAACTGATTCACTCAGATCCGCGCAGTCGCGTCTGCGCCGGCTCAGTGACGAAGTCTCGGATAAAGAGTGGAGCAGTCGTCCCGCTCCGGCCAGCTGGTCAGCGGCGGAATGCGTCGAGCACCTGAATCTCACCTCGAAGGCTTACCTCGCGCTGTTGCCCGATGCTGTTGCACGCGCGCGCAAGCGCGGTGGTCCGCGGAAAAAGCACTACCGGCACGACCCCCTTGGCTGGTTCTTTTCGATGATGTTCGGGCCGCTCCGCCACGTCGGAAAGTTCCGGGTGTTGCCGGTCAAGACGACACCTGCCTTCGTGCCCAAGCGCGGGCGATCGCGGAAGGAAATCATGTCGGATTTCGTCAGACTACAGGCCGAGCTCGCCGCGGTAATCCGATCGGGCGATGGGTTGCCGCTCGATAAAGTGAAAATCGTGTCGCCATTCGGTGGCCGTGTGAAATACAGCGCGTATTCAGCGCTGGTTATCGTAGCGCGGCACCAGCACCGGCACATCGAACAGGCGGAGGCGGCGGCAACCTAATGCCGCCCAGCCCTCTCGCCCGGTTGCGCAAGCTCTGTCTGAAGCTTCCCGAGGCGCACGAAGTCGAAGCGTGGGGAGAACCGACTTTTCGTGTCAAGAACAAGATCTTCGCCATGTACGCCCACGCCAACAATCATCACGGTGGTGGCCGGCACGCCGTCTGGTGCAAGGCGGCGCCAGTCAATCAGAGGCTGATGGTGGAAGCCGCGCCCGATCGTTTCTTCGTGCCGCCGTACGTCGGGCCGAGCGGCTGGGTCGGCGTTTGGCTGGATGGGAAAGTGGACTGGAACGAGCTGGCAGACTTGCTGCGCGACGGATACCGGATGACAGCGCCGAAAAAACTGCTGGCGCAGCTGAAAGACTCCTAGGCCAGCCTTTCCACTCCGCGCACCGTAACGTGGTGTGAAACGAGCGGGAGCGGAGCAGCCGCTGAATCGCCAATCACAATCGCGCGCTCGAGGGTGGACCTCCCGACGTCGAGGTCTCCCCTGCTGCGAGCATGGATCGTTGCCAGAGTCTGGCCCTTCGTTACATGATGGCCTGGCTTCGCCGTGATCACGAAGCCGACCGACGGATCCACCTTTTCCTCCATGTTCCGCCGTCCACCGCCGAGTGCGATTACTCCGTAGCCGATCGCCCGCGGATCGACCGATTGAATCACCCCATCACGCTTGGCATTGAATGTGGACTGGTGGGGCGCTTGAGGCAGTCGCGTCGGATCCCGCACGACAGCCGCGTCCCCACCCTGGGCGCTTACGATCTCCTCCAGCTTGAGGAGCGCTCTTCCCGATGCAATCGCATCCTTCATCAGAACGTAGGCCGCATCTTTGGTGGTCGCGGCCGCGGCTAACACGAGCATTGCCGCTCCGAGCGCGAGCGTCACCTCGATCAGATCGGGCGGGCCCCCGCCCTTGAGCACGTCGATGGCTTCCGCGACTTCGAGCGCATTCCCGCAGGCGTGGCCCAGTGGGCGATCCATCGCAGTGACAAGGGCGACCACCGGGCAACCATGGCGCGCGCCCAGATCGATCATCGCTTTTGCGAGCTCCAGCTCGTCGTCGAGCTTCGGAAGGAAAGAGCCCGTGCCACGCTTGATGTCGAGCACGAGACCGGTGAGGCTCTCAGCGATCTTCTTGCTCATGATGCTGGCGGCGATGAGCGGGATCACTTCCACGGTGGCCGTCGCATCGCGCAGCGCATAGATCTTTCTGTCCGCCGGTACGATCTCGTCCGTCTGACTCAACATCGCGCAACCGATTCTCGCGATTTGCTTCTCGGCGTCGGCCAGCGACAAGCCAGTCCTGAATCCGGGAATCGATTCGAGCTTGTCCAGCGTCCCGCCGGTATGGCCAAGCCCGCGTCCCGACATCATGGGCACCGCGACTCCGAGCGATGCGATGAGCGGTGCGAGAATGAGCGACGTCTTGTCACCGACACCGCCCGTGGAGTGCTTGTCGATCCGCGCCATCGGAAGCCGGCTCAGATCGAGCCTCCTTCCGCTCTCGAGCATCGCATCCATGAGCGCGTTCATCTCATCGCGGTCCAGCCCACGGAAGTAGATCGCCATGAGGAGCGCAGCCATCTGATAATCGGGCACGCCCCCCTCGGCGTAGGCGAGCACCAGATCCCTGATCTCGCGGGGCTCGAGCCGCTCGCCGTCGCGTTTGCGTTCGATCAGACGGGGTACGATCATTTAGGCTCGGCCAGGGTATCTATTGGGATCAACTTCCATCGCCGTAGGGGTCCATATGCGCGCTCTCGTGTACCTGTCTGCAGGAATGCTGCTCGCTGCGCCGGCCGCTGGCGGCCAGACCGCAGCCAATCACATCTCTCTAGGCGACAAAGAATACGTCGCCATGAACGCTGGCGCTGCTCTCAAGCACTATGAGGCGGCGATCGCCGATGATCCGAAGAACTACGAGGCCCTCTGGAAGGCGGCCAGATCAGACGTCGACCTCGGATCATACGAGAAGAACGACGAGATGCGCGGCGTCTACTACAAGAACGGGGAGCTGTACGCCCGGCGCGCGGTCGAGGCCAACCCGGCTGACGCCGAAGGCCATTTCCATCTGGCCCGTGCACTCGGAAAGAACGCGCTCAGCCAGGGACCAAAGGCCAGGATCAAGTACGCCAAGGATGTTCGAGCGCAGGCGCTGGAATGTCTCAAGATCAATCCCAAGCAGCCCGGTTGTCTTCACGTCATGGGAATGTGGAACGCCGAAGTGATGCGGCTCAACGGGTTCACGCGGATGATGGCGAGGAATTTCCTCGGCGGTCAGGTATTCGGTTCTGCCAGCTGGGCGGAAGCGAAGCGGTACATGGAGGAATCAGTTGCCAACGAGCCCGACCGGATCGTGCACCATCTCGATCTCGCGGGAGTCTACCGGGACACTGGTGACAAGGCGAAGGCTCGCGCCGAGTACGAGGCGGTAATGAGGCTGCCGAACGCGGATTTCAACGACCGCCACTTCAAGGGCGAGGCCGACGCGGCCCTCAGAAAGGGCTAGGTCTCAACCGCGACTTTGGCCGCGGCTTCCTCTTCCCTCTCGGCGGCGGCCAGCTCCAGCTCCTGAGCCAGCTCGTCCCACACGTCGTCATCTCCGCCAAGATTTCTGACGCGGCGCGCTATGCCGTGGCGCGTCTCGTCTCCGCTCGCCGGCGCAAACAGAAGAGCAACCGTGGCCCCGAGAATCGCCCCGACCGCAATGCCCGCGGTGAACAGGCCGATGTTGTTCCAGTCGGGAACGGTCTCGTGGGGAAGTCCATCCAGGCTGGGCTGGGGGATCGACCCCGGAGGCGGGGCTTTCGGTATGGTAGACGCCTGGCTGTCAGGGCTGGCAGAGTTAAACATGAAGGCTTAGCTCAAGGGTTGGTAAGAAATTTGCCCTGATACCTTGCCCAGCAATAGCCGTGCGAGGATACTGAATGAGCAGGTCAGGTAAGATGGTGTTGTTGGTGGAAGACAACGAGGACAATCGTATCGTCTATTCCACCATCCTGAAGCACTTTGGTTACGAGGTAACCGAAGCATTGAATGGAGAGGAAGGCATCGCGAAGGCACGGTCAGAGAAGCCGGACTTGATCCTGATGGACATCTCCATCCCCATCATCGATGGCTGGGAGGCAACCCAGGTGCTGAAGCACGACCCATCGACCAGGATGATCCCCATCATTGCGCTGACGGCGCACGCCCTCGCATCCGACCGTGAGAAGGCGATGGAAGTGGGCTGCGATGGGTACCTCGCAAAACCCTGTGAGCCGAGAGCGGTCGTCGCTGAAGTGCAGAGATTCCTCGGCAAAAACAATGGAGCATAAGAAGAAAAAGCGGATCCTTGTCGTTGACGACCACGAGGACAACATTGAGCTCCTCCGCGCTCGGCTCGAGGCGCGTGGCTACGAAGTAGAGGGCGCAAACGACGGACAGGCGGCGCTGGACGCGGTCAGGCGCGTCTGCCCCGATCTGATTCTGCTGGACGTGATGATGCCGAAGATGGACGGCATCGAGGTGGTGCGGCGACTGAAGGCCAATGCGGAGCTTCCCTTCATCCCCGTCATCATGCAGACCGCGCTCGACTCCACCGAGAACAAGGTCGAAGGACTCGACGCCGGCGCCGACGATTACATCACCAAGCCGATCAATTTTGCCGAGCTCGAGGCACGGGTGAATTCGCTGCTGCGGATAAAAGCCCTGCAGACAGATCTCGCCGCCAGGGAGCGGGAGTTGTCGGAGCTGAACGACAGGTTGCGGCTCATATCCCTCACCGATGGCCTTACCGAGGTCGAAAACAGGCGCTCCCTGGAATTGCATCTGCACGAGATGTGGCAGCATTCGATGCGGCTTCACGAGCCGATCGCCCTCATCATCTGCGATATCGACAAGTTCAAGGCTGTAAACGACAACTACGGGCACCAGGCCGGTGACTCGGTGCTCAAGGAGTTCGCGCAGCTCCTGAAGTCGGAGGCGCGGGAGATCGACAGAGTCGGGCGCTACGGCGGAGAGGAGTTCCTTCTCATCTTATCGGGGACCGTGCTCGATGCCGCCGTCACGTTCGCGGAGCGGCTGCGGGAGAAGGTGGAGGGGCATACATTTTCATACGCCGGCGGAACCCTCCGCCGCACCATGAGCTGCGGGGTGGCGGCCGCGCCGCATCCGAAAGTGAAGGACCAGGAAGCGCTCCTGAGGGCGGCGGACGACGCCCTCTATGTAGCGAAGGAGACGGGGCGCAACCGCGTCGTGCGCTTCGACAGCGCTGATTTCAACGCCCATCAGCAGGGCAAAGGAAACGATTCGACGGATGGCAACAAGCCGGCAACGGAAGGGAAAACAGGAACAACCAGCGCCGGCTCAGCGTCACGATCCGCCGCCCCCAGCCAGGGGCAGCCAGCAGGCGCATAGCCGAGCCTCTGAACTGCGCGTGCTGCTCACGCGCGCGTCCCACGAGTACTACAATCTCGACCGCCCGACGATTTCGGACGCCCAGTACGACAGCCTGTTCCGCGAGCTCCAGGAGCTCGAGAGAAACTTCCCGGAGCTTCTGACTCCAGATTCGCCGACTCTTCGAGTGGGTGCTGAGCCGCAGAGCCAGCTGGCCAAGCACGAGCACCTGCGGCCGATGCTATCTCTCTCGAATGCCTTCGACGACGAGGAGCTCCGGGCCTGGGAAGACCGGCTGGTGCGAATGGCCGGCGCCGACGTCGGGAAGTCGGGCTACACCGTGGAGCTCAAGATCGATGGGACCGCCGTTGCGCTCACCTACGAGAATCAGGTCTTCGTCATGGGAGCGACCCGCGGCAACGGTACGATCGGAGAGGACGTTACGGTCAATCTTCGCACCGTGCGCGACGTTCCCCTTCGTCTCCACGAGAGCGCACCGAATGGCCGGATCGAAGTGCGCGGCGAAGTCTACTTCCCCTTCGATCGATTCGAGGAGATGAACGAGGCGAGGGCGCGCGCCGGCGATCCCGTTTTCGCGAATCCACGCAATTCCGCGGCGGGAAGCCTCCGGATGCTCGACCCGGCGATAACAGCGTCTCGCCCGTTGCGGTTCTTCGGATACTCGGTGGCGGCGCCCGATGGAGAAGAGCTCCCATTCGAGACCCAGTCGGAGCTGCTCGATGCGCTCGTCGAATGGGGCGTACCGGTTGCGCCGCATCGTGCGCGCGCGAAGACACTCGGCGAGGTGGAGAAGTGGGCGCATGACGTGGAGCACAAGATCCGGGGCCAGCTCAATTTCGGGATCGACGGCGGCGTCGTAAAAATCGATTCGCTGCGGCTGCAGGAGGAGCTGGGCGTCGTCGGCGGGCGGGAGCCGCGTTGGGCGATCGCCCGCAAGTTCGCACCCGACATCGCTGAAACGCGATTGCTGAAAATCAAGGTCAATGTCGGTCGAACCGGCGCCCTCAATCCGTACGCGGAGCTCGAGCCGGTCGAGATCGGGGGCGTCATCGTGAAGCTGGCGACGCTCCACAACGAGGACCTGATCATCGCCAAGGATCTGCGCGAGGGCGATTGGGTGCAGGTGAAGAGAGCGGGTGAAGTCATCCCGCAGGTCATAGCGCCGATCCCGCAAAAGCGGACCGGCGCTGAGCAGCCGTGGCGGATGCCCAGGAACTGCCCGGTGTGCGGGACGCCCGTGACTCGCGAAGAAGACGAGGCCGCGATCTACTGCCCGAACGTCGCCTGTCCGGGCAGGCAGCTCGAGGGACTGGTGCACTTCACATCGCGCGGGGCGATGGACATTCGCGGCCTGTCGTACGCGCGAATCGAGCAACTGGTCGGCGCCGGACTCGTGAGAGATCCGGCGGATCTCTACGCGCTCGCGCGCGAGCAGCTTCTCGAGCTCGAAGGCTACGCCGACAAGGGGGCGGATGGGTTGATCGCAGCGATCCAGGCGTCCAAATCACAGCCACTCTCCCGATTGTTGGGCGCGCTCGGCATCAGACACGTCGGCTCGATCGCGGCGCAGCTATTGGCGCAACACTTCGGCACGCTCGACGCGCTCATGGGCGCATCAGCGGACGACATCCTGAACGTGCGTGGAATCGGCGCGACGATCGCGAACGGCGTGGTCGCGTATTTTTCCGATCCGGCAGGACGCGCGCTGGTCAAAAAACTCAGAGATCGGGGCGTCAGCTTCATCGAGCCCCGCGCCGTCGTAGCAGGCGGACCGTTCAGCGGCAAGACTGCCGTAATCACGGGCACTCTGCCTACCTTGAGCAGGGCGAAAGCAACGAGCATGATCGAGGCGGCCGGCGGACGCGTTACCGGTTCTGTCTCGAAATCGACCGACTTTCTCGTCGCCGGCGAAGAAGCCGGGAGCAAGCTTGAGAAAGCGAAATCCCTCGGCGTCGAGATAATCGATGAGGCCGAGCTCTTGCGTCGCATCGCTTCTTCCGCAACATCTTCATAGTGAGATCGTCCTAATCGACATGGCAACTTCCGAAGCTCCCGAGCTGATCGGCCTGGCGCAGCGCACGCTGCGAGATCTCCGGCTGCGCGTTGCCGGCGCGAGCGGAGGAGGTCCGGACGCGCTCCGCGAAGCCGGTTACGCCGGCGCGACTTCGCTGTTCGATGCGTTCGAGACCTGGCTCAACGACCGCGGCTCGAACAGGGCCGAAGACCTGCCCATCGATCAGTTCTCCTCGAGGGCGGCAGAATTCTTCCAGCACGCGGGTTGGGGAAGAGTTTCGTTCCGGTCGCTCCACGATGCGCTGGCGGTGATCGACATCGAGGATTGCTGGGAATCCCAGCTCCACGGCCAGGGCGAGACGGGATGTCACCTCACCACCGGCACGCTCGCCGGTTTCCTCGGCTGCCTCGCCGACTATCCAGTCGCGGTGATGGAGATAGAGTGCGGCACGAGCACGAACTCTCGCTGTCGATTTCTGGCCGGAAATGCCGACATGCTCGAGCATGCGTACGAGCGTTTGTCGCGCGGCGAGGAGTGGGAAACCATCGGGGCCGGAGAGTTTTAGTCCGGCTCTTGAAACTGCCGCTCGGCTGGCAACACTGACGAACGGGGGAACGCGGACCACGCGGAATCGGCGGAAAGGGCGCGGATTTGTCCTTTTGTTATTTCGTAGGACAGTTCCGTTTCGCGATTGAAGCATCCCGAGCGGCAGTCCCACAAAAAAAAAACTCCACCAAATGAGCCGAAACGCCTAGAGGAGCATTCCGCGCCTCTTCCGCCCCATCCGCGTGGTCCGCGTTCCCCCGTTCGTCAGTCTGGCCAGCCCGAGCGGCTTGCTACAGCCTACTCAGATGCGCCCAATGCGTCGGCGTAGAGCGGATTTGGCCTTAGTTCCCCGTCAATTAAAATCTCGCGGTCCCAAGGGAGAATGATCGTGCTCTCGGTAGCGATCGCGTGAAAGTCGGGAGCGTAGCCGCCGGTGCGAATTGCAACTGCGGTTCGAACCTCGGATGCCCCGGCCTCCTGGACGGCTGAAACAGCCAACCGCATCGTGTCACCAGAGTCGCAAGTCTCGTCCACGATCAGCACGCGTCTGCCACGCACATCCTTCGGCGCGGTTCCGAAAATCTGAGGCGTCTCGCGCGCGTGTGATGCCTGGAATTTGCGGCTCACCACCAACGAATGGAACTCGCGCCCGAGGATGGCTGCGATCACCGCGCCCGGAATCACTCCGGCCGTCGCGATCCCGATTACGAGCTCCGGGTCGTACGCTCTCGCCACTTTGAGCGCCAGTCCGCGCGACAGCTCGCCGAAAAACGGCCATTCGATTTCGAGCACGCCTTTGGTGGCGTCGACGGTGTGTTTCCGAGGTGACATTTCGCTCTCAAAGCGTTCGTGGAAAAGCAGTTAGAGTTAAGCTAGCCCTCCCACATCTTAGTCGGTAGATTCGACCAAATGTCATTCTGGGACCGTCTGACAGGCGGAAAGCCGAAACCGATGAGCGCAAACCTCGACTATTTGAACGAGGCGCTCGCGCTGGAACGTCAGGGCGACTTCGACGCCGCCCTGACGTCCTACCGGCTCGCGCTCCGGCAGACGCCGAACAATCATAAAGTCCTGCAGAACATGGCGATCGCCTACTCGAAGCTCGGTCAGATGGACGAAGCCGTTCGTTGCTACCGACGCGCGCTGGCGATAGAGCCCAAGCTGTCCGGCGCCCATTACGGC
>Ga0193723_1000664_pt1 | contig 13557 bp, 11 predicted proteins | sample H2m2metaG_FD_143042 | JGI IMG/M metagenome (GOLD analysis project Ga0193723, IMG submission 143042) | Soil microbial communities from a riparian zone of the East river system, Colorado, United States - H2m2 | ecosystem: Environmental > Terrestrial > Soil > Riparian zone | place: USA: East River... | reverse complement strand
CTGGAAGGAGACGAAGGGCAGTCCGGCGCCGGCGACCGGCTTAGGGAACGCGACCGGCGGCAGCAGCGGCGCGCGCGCGATGCGTGGACGCCCTGCGAACTCGAAGCAGAAGAGTGCGATGGCGGCGATCACCAGCATCGTGGCCGACACGCCAACCTGCGCCGGCTCTCGCGGCACGCGCCGGCGCTCGACCGCAAGGCGCGCGTCGAGCCGCTCGCGAAAATCGGCTGAAAGAGTAATGGGCGTGGTGGAGTGCAAGGCCTGCACGGCTTGACGGATGGTCGCGTCATAGCGGCGACACATCGCGCAATGGGCCAGATGTCGCGAGAAACGGCGCAGCTCCCGCGAGGACGTGATAAGCCCGTCCCGGAACTCGCTGTGCCGTTCGAGGAATTCATTGCAAAGCATGGGAGAAATGTACCACCCCGGCCACGGGGTGTTCCGCAGCCGGGGCTTGGACCAGGAAAGTTGTAGCTAAACCAGGATGGGGCCGATGAGCTGGGCGAAGCTGTTTCGTGCCCGATTCAGGCGGCTTTTCACGGTCCCGAGATTGCACCCCGTGATTTCGGCGATCTCCTGGTAGCTCTTCCCTTCGAGCTCCCGGAGCACGAACACCTCGCGGTGGTGCTCGGGCAGCCGGTGGACGCATTGATCCACGGCGTCTTTCAGGAACCGCTTGCGATAGAGATCGTCGGGCCGTGCCGTGGTGTCCTCGAACTGCAGCGGCCGATGGTCGGCTTCCCAGTTTTTCTTGATCGTCTGAAACAGGACCAACGGATTGCGGCTACGATTGCGCAGCTCGTTCTTGGCGAGGTTCGACGCGATCGTGTAGATCCAGGTCGAGAACTTCTTGGTCTGATCGAAGCGATGCAGGTGGCGGAAGACCCGGATGAAGACTTCCTGCACCAGATCCTCGGCCCGCTCACGATCTCCAATGGTCCGGTTCACGAAATTGAGCAGCCGTGTCTGGTAGCGATCTACCAGAGTCCCGAACGCCTGCGACTCGCCCGCCAGGTGACGCATGACGACCTGCCCGTCATCGAGCTCATGCAGCGCCTCACGCTGGAGCGCGCGCTGCGAGTCGATGGCCGGCGTGGGACGCTTTAGCGTGGTCCGCATAAGCACCTTTGTGTTTCGGACAGGAACACGAAAAACGCTGTCGTGATTCACTTTATGTGGTGTTGGCACAAACCGTGCCCTCCCAGGCTACTGGCGTAACTACATACCAAACAATCACTTACGACTGGCAATGCGCTGCGAACGGAGAATATTGTCCTAGCCTGGGGACGTCGCAATTCCACATTTGATCTAGATCCGAAGAGCGGGAGGACTAATGCTCCAGGATGAAGCCCGCTACGAACAGCAGCGCCAAAGCGGTCTTGGCGTCTGAAATCACGCCACTTCGGATGAGCTTGAGGACCTCCGATAGGGGCTTTGGCGTCACCTCGATGAACTCGTCCGGCTCCCGCGCGTGTTTGTCCGCCGTCAGGTCCGTTGCCAAAAAAAGGTGAATGCGTTCGTCCGTGAAACCGGGGGTTGTCCATATAGTGGTAAGACGCTCGATTCGGCCCGCTTTCACACCTACCTCCTCGAGCAACTCCCGTTCGGCGCACACTTTCGGGTCCTCCCCCGGATTCAACCGCCCCGCCGGAATCTCAATCAGTGTCCCGTTCGTGGCGTAGCGGTATTGCTCAATCAGCAGGAGGGTGGGGTCTGGCCCGTAGGGATCGGAGGCGAACGGAATCACGGCTGCCGCGCCCGGATGGCGAATCATTTCGAGCTGTCCTGTGGTGCCGTCCGGAAACCGCACCGTGTCCACGTCCAGGTCGATGACTCGCCCGGAGTGGATTCTCTTACTGTCGAGCCGCATCAACCGCTCCTGTTTAGCGCTGGAACAACCAGGTGAAGGGCACCTTGAACCCTTCGGCGAAGAGATATCCCGTGTTGCGCCGCACGTTGGCGTGAATCGGCGAGCCGGCGGCGGGCGAGGTGTACGGGGTGAGTCCCAGGCGTCTCGCGATGATCTGCAATCGCAACATGTGAAAGCCGTCGCTGACCAGTAGCACGCGGCGACTGTCGCGCCCATCGAACCAGCGCCGGACTTGATCGATGGACGAGAACGTGTCGTGGCCGCCGGCGAGCGGAATCACCGCGTCGTCGGGAATCCCGAGGCGCACCAGGTAGTCGCGACCAACGTTGGCTTCATTGAGCGTGTCGCGGACGCCGACGCCACCGGTCACGAGCACCGTGGGAGCGAGCCCGCGTTGGTACAGCGTGGCGGCGTGGTCGAGGCGAGCACGGAAGACGGGGGACGGCCGGCCGTTGTACTGGGCGGCGCCGAGCACCGCGATGGCGTCGGCGCCGGTGGCCTGGTCATGGGCAGCCTGGACTGCGACCGCAACCACCACGGCCGCCCATCCCAGCGCCATCAGGACGACCGCAACGACTATCCCGCCAAAGGCACGTCGTCCGGTCCAGAATGGCATGCCACAAGATACTCAGGGCCGGGTGAGCAACTCCTCGAACAGGCTCAATGCGCGGGGGTCGTCGGATTGCCCCAGCCAGAAGATCGCCTTGCGCCGCAGGTCGGGGTCTTTGTTCTCCCTGGCGATACGGATTAGTGCGGGTACACCCTCTTCGCGCGGCCGCTGCGACAAGGCAAATACCGCCGTCTCGCGCACCTCGCGATCGGCATTCCCGTCATCGACCAGATCGCTCAGCCCTCGGGTGGCGGCATCGCCGGCCGCCTGCCCCAACCAGAAGACGGCGGAGCGGCGCACTTTCCGCGACACGTTGTCCGCTTTCGCGACTTTCAAGAGGTCGGGCCAGATGGTGACGCTGTCGGCGAGCACGGCGGGGAAGATCGCCTTCTCGGAGGCGCGCGATTCGTCGCGGATCGCCAATGCGAGCAGGTAGCTGGCCGCGTCCTTCGCACCGACGGTGCCGAGGTCCGTAGCCGATGTGCTGGTACGCCACTCGCCTCCGACGTATACCCGCAGGTCGGTGATCCGCCCACCGCTCTTGGTGAGCGCTACGCGGACCGGGCCCGAGTCGCACGGGGCGTCCCAGTCCTCGCGGTCGTTCCAATTCCCGTCGACCTGATTGTGGCAGCTCCCCTTGTCGCAATCCCAGCTGATCATGTTGCGGCCGTTGCCGTAGACGCCGGGCTTGGCCGCGAAGCTGAACCGCACCGAGCCGTCCGGGGCGCCCGTGACCCGCCGTTCCAGCGCCTGCTGCTGCACCAGCACGAGTGCTGCAAGCGCGAATGCGATCATTGGTTGATGAGCTCCTGGAGATACGGCGCCGCCCGCGGGCTGCGCGACTGGCCGATCCAGAAGATCGCCTTCTTGCGGAGCTCGCGGTCGGGGTCGTTCTTCCCGATTTGGAACAGTTTGTCGAGCGCGGCGTCTTCGCGCCGCTGGGAGTAGACGAAAATGAGCTGCTCCCGCATTTCGCGGTCTTTCATGCTGTCGTAGAGCCGCACCAGGTCGGCAACGTCGACGTTGTGACCCTGGCCCGCCCAGAACAGCGCTTTCTTGCGGATCTCGATGTCCTCGGCCTGGTTCAGGGCGATATCCATCAGCCAGCGGTAATTGTCCGCGCCGCCCATCTGCGAGAGGGAGAAGATGATCTTGTCCTTCAGATCGTCGTTCTCCACCTTGGCGTACAAGTCCTTGAGGAACTGCGCGTTGTCGGGCGACCGATTCTGCCCGATCCAGAAAATCGCCTTCTCGCGCAGGTCCGGATTTGCATCACGCCGCGCGGCAAAATCCCGGAGGATCGCGCCCGCGCGGGCGCTGCGATGCTGCGACAGCGCGAAGATCGCTTTTTCCTGGATCTCGGGAGGGGTCTTGGGATCGCGCAGGATGGAATCGAGCGCAGCAACGGTTTCATCCCCGGGCACCTGAGACAGCCAGAACACCGCCTGCTCCCGCACTTCCTGATCGGGATCGTTGCGGACGATGTCGAGAAGAATTCGCGCCGTCTCGTCGGTGCGCTTCTGCGACACGAGGAACACCGCTTTGCGCCGCAAGCAGGTCGAGCCGGCGTCCCGGCGCGCGAGCACCGTCTTGAGCAACGGAACGGCGCGGTCGGGGTCCATCTGGAGCACCGCGTTGAGCGCCGCGATGCGCATATCATCGTCGTCGTCATCGCAGGACGCGCCGCGCCCTCCGCGGCGGCCCGGCGCTCCTATGACTGTTGGACCCTCGGGAGCCATGGCGGTCGGCGGAGTCCCGGGTGTCGCGGCGATGACGGGCGCCGGCGCGACCGCATCGGCGTCCCGCGAAATGTTTTCGGCAGCATCGGAATCGCCGCGCCGCGCCAGCTCGCCTTGGACACGGGTGAGCAACGCGCGTGCATCGCGACTCGTCGTAGCCTTGGGGTAGCGGTCCGCCTGTGCCTTCAGGGCCGTACGCGCGGCGCGCAGGTTGTCATCGGACCCGGACCGATACAAGGCGAACGCTTGCCAGTAGTAGGTATTGGGAACGTACGTCGAGCGCGGGTAGCGGTCGCGGATGCTGCGGAAAAGCTCTGCGGCTCGATCGTACTGGTTCTGGTTCAGCGCTTGCCGCGCGGCACGGTAGAGCGAGTCGGCGACATCGGCCTGCGACTGATCGGGCCACCTGGGCTCGCTGAGCTCTTCGTCATCGCCGTCCCAGAAGAATGCCGGTGCGGTCAACGCAACCGGCGTCGCAGCGAGCGAATAGGCGGCCATCTGGAGGTCGCTCGCGGCCATGGCGAGCACGGGCGCTTGCACTGTGAGTGCGTCGAGATCGGGCTGTGCCGCCACCAGCGCCTGTGCGCCCGCCTCGAGCGCGGCAACGGGCGCAACGAACGTGGTAATCGTGGTCGCGACCCGGGCGCGTTTGTGCGCTCGCGGGTGCGGAGCCGGCGCCGGGGCAGCCTGGTGCACGGCGCTCGTGACGGCGAGCAAGAGGGATAGGTAAGTCAACATCAGAGTGCTCCTTCTGTGCGCACCGGTACGGGCCCGGCGGGAATCGCCGAGCGCAACTTGGGCAACACGTTCGATTGGTTCATGCCTTGGTTGATGAGATCGCGGTCGTGACCATCCTGCACCGGATTGAGCTGGGATATCTGCATCAGCACGAGCTCCAGATCCTCGAGCAGCGAGCGCAGGCGCGGATTATCAGCCGCGGGTGAATCGAGCATCAATTGTGTAGTCGTCAGCAGGTCACGCGCCTGGCGCGCGAGCCGTGCGGTGCTCGCCGAACGATTGGCGTCCGCGCGGAAGGACGTCAGGAACGCCTCGGTACGCGAGAGGTATTGGGTCGCGGCGATCTGGTAAGCGACGCTGGCCAGGGAGTCGATCTCATTCGGGATCCGCCGGCCCGCGGCGGCTGTCGACGCGGTAGCCCGCGACGACGCCAGATTCGCCGACCACCGCCCGATGCCAATACCAAGCACGAGCACCGCGGCGGCCGCAACGGCCCAGCGCAGCCATGGCCGCAGCTCGATGACGCGCTTATTCCGGCGCGCGCCTTCGATCCGCTTCCAAATCTCCTCGCGGGGAGTGGGGAGTGGGGAGTGGTATGACTTCGCCGCCCCCTTCAGCCACTGTTCGAACTTCGGGTCTTCGTGCTGGTCCATCATGCTATCCATTCTCCTGCGAAGTCCGACAGCGCCACGCGTAACTTGGCCCGCGCGCGTGACAGCTGCGCCTTCGACGTGCCGGTCTCGACGCCCAGTGCGGCGCCGATTTCTTCGTGTGTGTAGCCCTCGACATCGTGCAGCAAAAACACAGTGCGGTAACCCTCCGGTAGAGCATCGATCGCCTGCTTGAGGCGCACCTTCAAATCCGGTTCGGCGTGCCGTTGCGCGACACCGATGTCGTGCGCGTCGTCGATGTCCGCTTCCCGTTGCCGAAACCGCTTCACCTTGCGTAAGCCGTTCAAGACGACCGTCGTCGTAATCGTGTGCAGCCAGGTCGAAAAGGCGGCATCGCCACGGAACGAGCCGAGCCGGTCGAACGCGCGAATGAACGTCTCCTGGGTGAAATCCTGCGCGAGGGCGTCGTCGCCCGCGAGCCGGAAGGCCAGGCGGTACACGCGGTCTACATGCGCGTCATACAGCGCGCGCTCTGCGGCGCTATCCCCGGCGCGGACGCGGGCAATCAGCGTTGATTCGTCCACGACGCTCCGAGGTGACAGGCTGGTCTCGTAACTACTGATGGGACACGGGGGACGACAAAAGGGTTACGTGGGCGGGCTCTACCGGGTGCCAAAGAGGCGGTCGCCGGCATCTCCAAGACCCGGCAGGATATAGCCCCTGGAATTCAGCTCCCGGTCGAGCGAGGCGGTGTAGACGGGCACCTTGGGGTGCGCCTCGAGCATCGCCTTCACGCCTTCGGGTGCAGCCACCAGGCACAGGAAGCGAATCCGCTGCGCGCCGGCACGGATGAGCGCGCTCACCGCGGCCACCGCCGAGCCTCCGGTCGCGAGCATGGGGTCGAGTACGAAGAACGCGCGATCCGCTTCGCCAGAGGGGATTTTGAAGTAGTAATCGACGGGCTGCAGGGTCGAGTGATCACGGTACAGCCCGATGTGCCCCACGCGTGCCGACGGGATCAGCTGCGAGATCCCTTCCACCATGCCGAGGCCGGCGCGCAGAATGGGCACCAGCGTCAACTTCTTGCCCGCCACCTGGCTGCCCGTCGTTCGCTCGAGCGGCGTCTCGATCTCCACCGCTTCGAGCGGCAGGTCCTTCGTCACTTCATACGCCATCAGCGTGGCGATCTCGTTCACGAGCTGCTTGAAGTCGCGCGTGCTGGTGCGCTTGTCGCGCAAGATCGTGAGCTTGTGCTGGATCAGCGGGTGCGACAGCACCGTGAGGTTGGGGAAGTCACGAGTGGAGGCAGACGCCATGAACGGAGAAGCTACGCGTCCGGTTGCGAGGGCGCGACCGGCGGGTATGTTCACCGTCCCTACGCCGTAGCCTCGGAGGATGGTCATGCGAAAGACCCTGCTGAATCTCGCGGCGCTGGCGGTGTGCGCTACGCCGCTGTCCGCTCAATCGGTCGACAGCCTCGTCGCCAAATACATCCAGGCGTCCGGTGGCCTGGCCAAGATCCAGGCGCTGCAGTCGCTGCGCCGCACCGGAAGATTCACGGGCGGCGGCGGATTCGCGGCGGTCGTCGTTCAGGAGAACAAGCGGCCGAACAGCGTGCGCGAGGAGTTTTCGATCCAGGGGATGACCGGCATCAACGCCTACGACGGGCGCGACGGCTGGAAGATCGAGCCCTGGAACGGCAAGCGCGATCCTGAGGCGCTCGGCGAAGAAGAAATGCACGGCATCCTCGACGACGCCGACTTCGACGGCCCGCTCGTCAACTATCAGGCGAAAGGCAATCGCGTCGAGTTTCAGGGGCTCGAGCAGATCGAGGGAAGCGATGCCTACAAGCTCAAGGTCACGCGCCCCAACGGCGACATCAGCTTCTACTATCTGGATACCGAGTACTACGTCCCGATCCGAATCGACACGCAACGCATGATCCGCGGCGCGCCGCAGGAATTCGAAACGTCGCTCGGCGACTACAAGCAGGTCAACGGCGTGTACCTGCCGTTCTCCTCCGAGTCGGGGCCGAAGGGCAGCAGCAGCGCGGACCGTGGGAAAATCACGTACGACAAAATCGAGGCCAACGTCCCGCTCGACAATCAGCGGTTCGCACGACCCGGGGGGACCCGCCCATGAACGCGCTTCTGTTGCTCCTCATGGTTCAGCAACCCACGGTCAAGGTGGATTCTGAGACGGTTTCCGGCCTCGGCGCGCGCAACATCGGATCGGCCGCGATGAGCGGGCGCATTGCGGCGATCGACGCCGTGCACGAAGGAGCGCGGCTTACGATCTACGTCGGCGCGGCGAGCGGCGGCGTGTGGAAGTCCACGAATGGCGGCACGACGTTCAAGCCGGTGTTCGACAAGCAACCGGTGCAGTCCATCGGCGCCGTGACGATCGATCCGAAGAACCCGAAAGTGGTCTGGGTGGGAAGCGGTGAGTCGTGGATGCGCAACAGCGTGTCCATCGGCGACGGGATCTATCGGTCGGAGGATGGCGGCGAAAACTGGACGAACATGGGGCTCCGGAACTCCGAGCACATCGTCAAGATCCTCGTCGACCCAGCCGAGACCAACACGGTGTACGTCTGCGTGCCCGGAAAGCTGTGGAGCGACAGCGACGAGCGCGGCGTCTACAAGACAGCCGACGGTGGAAAGACGTGGACCAAAGTGCTCAGAGGTGCCAACCTGTCGACCGGCTGCTCGCTGCTGACGATGGATCCGGCGCACCCCAAGACACTCTATGCCGGCATGTGGGATTTCCGGCGGCGCGGCTGGACGTTCCGCTCGGGCGGCGACAGCGCGACGGCGCCGAGTGCCTCTGGTGTCTTCAAGACCACCGACGGAGGAGCCACCTGGTCGGAGCTGACTGGGAGTGGACTCCCGCCGAAACCGTGGGGCCGGGTGGCAGTCACCGTCGCGCCATCGAAACCGGACATCGTCTACGCGTTCATCGAGGCGGTCCCGCCGCTCAACGCGCTGTACCGGTCCGAAAACGGCGGCAAGACCTGGCAGATGCTCGATCGCAGCCAGAACATGATCTGGCGGCCGTTCTACTTCGCGAACCTGATCGTCGATCCGCGCGACCCGGACCGCGTGTACAAGCCCGACGGCGGCCTCATCGTCAGTACCGACGGCGGGAAGAGCTTCAGCGGCATCGCGGGCGGCGCGCACGGCGATTTCCACGACGTATGGGTCGATCCCAACAACACCGACAACGTGATTACCGGCGACGACGGGGGGCTCTGGTTCTCCTACGACGCCGGCAACAAGTGGGTGAAAAACGAGAACCTGCCGGTGTCGCAGTTCTATCACGTCAGCGTCGATATGGCGCGGCCGTACAACGTGTACGGCGGCCTGCAGGACAACAGCTCGTGGGTAGGGCCGTCGGAGTTTCCCGGCGGGATCACGAACCATCAGTGGGAAAACATGTACGGCGGCGACGGTTTCTGGATGTTCGCCGATCCCACCGATCCCGACTACCTGTACGCGGAAGCCCAGGGCGGCACGATCGGCCGGGTGAACCGGCGCACCCATGAGTCACGCAACATCCAGCCGCTGCCGCACTATCAGGAAAAGAAGCTGCGCTTCAACTGGAACACGCCGATTCATATCAGCGCGACGCAGAAGGGCACGGTGTACATCGGCGCCCAGGTCCTGTTCCGGTCAAAGGACTACGGCCAGACGTGGGAGCGCATCTCGCCCGATCTGACGACCAACGATCCCCAGAAGCAGAAGCAGGAGCAGTCGGGCGGCATCACGGTCGATAATTCGGCCGCCGAGATGCACACCACGATTTACGCGATCGCGGAGTCGCCCCGGGACGGGCAGGTGATCTGGGTCGGCACCGATGACGGGAACGTGCAGGTCACGCGCGACGGCGGCAAAACCTGGACCAACGTCGTCACCAACATCACCGGTCTCCCCAAGAATGCATGGGTCTCGTCGGTCGAGCCGGGGCACTTCGCGAACGGAACGATCTACGCCACGTTCGACGTGCACACCTTCGGCGACATGCGGCCGTATGCCTACAAGTCGACCGACTTCGGTGCGACGTGGTCGCCGCTCGTCGCGCCGGACAGTCCGGTCCGCGGGTACGCACACGTTATTAAGGAAGACCTCGTCAACCCCAACCTGCTGTTCCTCGGCACCGAGCTCGGATTGTGGGTTTCGGTGGACGGCGGGAAGCAGTGGGCGCATTACAAGGGTGGTGACTTACCGGCCGTCGCGGTGCGCGATCTGGCGATCCACCCGCGCGACCACGACCTCGTCATCGCGACGCACGGGCGCGGCATCTGGATCGTGGACGACATCTCGCCGCTCCGCGCGCTCACGCCGGACGTGTTGGCGAGCCCGGTCGCCTTCCTCCCGGACCGTCCGACGGTGCAGCGCCTCCAGTCGGGCGGCGGCTGGGCGAACGGTGACGCGGTCTTCGTCGGGGCGAACCCGCCCGGCGATGCGGTGATCACGTACTACCAGCGGCGCCGCCACATCTTCGGCGACATGAAGCTCGAGGTGTTCGACGCGGGCGGCAAACTCCTCGGCACGATGCCGACGAGTAAACGGCGGGGCCTGAATCGCGTGACGTGGTCGATGCGCCTGGCAGCGCCGCGGGTGCCGCCGGCGGCGAGTGCGGCATTCGGCGCGGCGTACGGCCCGCGTGTGTTGCCCGGGACGTACATGATCAAAATGACCAAGGACACCGCGGTCTACACGTCGCAGCTCGTCCTCGTGCCCGACCCGCGCGGGACGCACACCGATCAGGAGCGCCGAGCGGCCTTCGATTTGGCGATCAAGATGGCGGCGACCCTGACCGACATGACGTTTGCGGTCGAACGTATGAACGGCGTCCGCCAGGCTCTGGAAGAACGCGCCGGCCGGCTGCCGGCGAGCGATGCGGTCGCAAAGCGCTTGCGTGCCGCCTCAGCCACTGTGGACGTGATGCGCAAGAAGATCGTGGCCACCAAGGAAGGCGGCATGATCACCGGCGAGGAGCGGCTGCGCGAGAACATCACCGATCTGTACGGCAACATCATCTTCTACGATGGCGGGCCGGCGCAGACGCAGGTGGAGCGGGCGGACGCGATCGCGCGGGAGCTGGGCGATGTGATGCGGGATTTCGACGCCTGGACGACGCGCGACCTGGCCGGGATCAACACGGCGCTGCGGGGCAAAAAGCTCGAGCCGATCGCGGTGATCACCCGGCAGCAGTGGGAGACGGCGGGGCAGTAGGACTAGGGTTCGAAGAACTCGCTCATCGCGGGCGACGTCGCTGCCGCCCCCGGGAACAGCGTGATACCGAGCGCCTCGAGCGTCAGTCGCAGCGTGCTCTGGTGCTGATAGAGCGTCGTGGACTGGTAGCCACGTTTGGCTTTGGGACTCACGACCACCCACGCGATGCGCCCGCCGCCGTGCGCGTTGTCACTGTCCGACTCGTCGAATGTGATAATGAGCAGGCCGTTCTGCTGGAACGTGCCACTGGCCAGGAGCGGCGCGATGTGGGTCCGGAGCCACGCATCCGCGGTGGCGAGCGGGCAATCGTGCGCGTCGTTACACAGATTGGGCACGATGTTCGCGTAGTCGGGCAGCGTGCCGTTGGCCAGATCGGTCGCGAACTGGGTGAACGGGACGAGATTCCGCCGCTCGGTCGAGTCGTTCGCCACGTCGGAGAGCAGCGCGAATGTGTTGTGCTTGCGGGCGTAGCCGCCGACGTCGGCGCCGGTGTAGCCGACGGACGGAATGTCTTCTGCGTACGACTTCCACGTCTTTCCCGCCGCGCGCAGCCGCCGCACGACGTTGTCCACCGTCTCGATCGTTGAATAGCTGTCGTCGTTGGTGATGATCTGCCCCGTCCCCAGCATGAAGTAGTTGCCGATGGACGGATGGGTGTTGGCGTAGTACTGCGTCGCGAGGCCGTACTGCCGCGCGAGACTATCGAGATACGGCATCGACGCGCTGTCGATCGCGTCGGCGTAGTCGTGGTTCTCTTCGGTCACGATGAAGACGTGCCCGGCCTGCGGTATGCCACCGCCGGCGGGCCGGCGTTGCGGCTCGCAGGCACAGACGAGAGCGAGCGCAACGAACGTCAGGCGCCGGTGTGCGTACGTCACTGGCGTGCGTCGCTCCGCGGATCTGGGCGCACCGTGAAGGTCTGAGTCAGTGCCCGGCCGTTGACGGTCAACCGCGCCGTGAACGTACCCGTGAGCCGTGCGCCGCTCCTGCGTCGCGGCCCGCCGCCAGGACCGGGCTCGGCCGGCGCGACCGGCCGCCAGGCGACTCGGTGCATCCCCGCCGTCGTCACAAACCACTCCGGCACGGGTTGCCACAGCGGTGACACTCGCGGCAACCCGCCTTGCCCAGCTGTTGCGGCCGCCGGCTCGGCGGGCCATTTCCGCAGCACTTTCCCCGTGGCGTCGAGGATCTCCAGCGTCACCGGCGCGGCGGCCTTGAGATAGAAATCGATGTACGAACCATCCGGCGGGTTCTGCGCCTGCGGCTCGTCGCGCTGGTACGGCGTGCCGTTGTCGTCTCCCGGGATCACGTTGATCGCGTCTGCGGGCTTGAAGAGCCAGGCGTCGGCCTGCAGCACCTCGCCCGTGACCTGCCGCAGCGCGCTGATGTCGTCCAGCACCCAGAACCCGCGGCCATGCGTGGCGACGATGAGGTCGTTGCCGTAGACGACGAAGTCACGCACCGACGTCGCCGGCAGGTTGCGCTGGAGCGGCTGCCAGTGGTCGCCGTCGTCGAATGACACGAAGGCGCCGCGCTCGGTTCCGGCGAACAACAGCCCGCGGCGCAGCAGGCCTTCCTTGATCACGTGGACGTACACCCCAGCGGGCAGGCCCGTTGTAATGGGCTGCCATGACCGGCCCTGGTCGCGGGTGCGGTAGATATAGGGCGCGAAGTCCTGCAGCTGGTGCCGGTCCACGCTCGCATACGCGGTGCCCGGGTCGAAGTGCGACGCTTCGATGGCGGTGACGCGACTCCATGCGGTCATTGCGGCGGGTGTGACGTCGCGCCACGTCGCGCCGTCATCGGGCGTGACCTGGATGAGTCCGTCGTCGGTGCCGATCCAGATCAGCGGCGCGCGCAGCGGCGACGGGGCGACTGCGTAGATGACGCCGCGCTTGCCGTTGCGATCGGTGGCCGCCGCGGCGGTCGCGTCGAGGTTCGGCGGGATCCCGGGATCGGGGCGAGTCAGGTCGCCGCTGATCTGCTTCCACGAGCGCGCGCCATCGGTCGTCTTGAACAAGAACTGGCTGGCGTAATAGAGCGCGTGCGGGTCCGCCGGCGACAGCACGAGCGGCTGGGTCCAGTCGCCGCGGTCGGTCTCCGTGCCTTTCGGCGCCGAGGTGTTGGGAACCGAGAGATTGGTCTCGAGATCCCACCGGCTGCCCTCGCCGCCGTAGATCACGCCGGGATGCAGCGGGTCGCCGGTCGCGTAGCCGCTCTCGCCGGCGGCGCCGATCGGCTCCCAGTCGCGCTGCGAGATTTGCGCGAACTTGCCGCGCGAGCGCACCGCCACCGCGCCAGAGTCCTGCTGCGCGCCGACGACCCAGTACGGGAAGCGATAGTCGACCGAGGCGTGGTAGATCTGCGCCGTGGGCTGATTGAGCCACGAGCTCCACGTCATGGCGCGCGGATCGGCGGTGCGCGCGTTGCGCGTGATGATCGTGCCCTGGTCGCTCGCGACGATCAGAGTGTCGGGGTTGTCGGGTGAGATCCACACCTGGTGGTAATCGTCGCCGCCGGGTGAGCCGCGGATCACGTCCCAGGTGGCGCCGCCGTCGCGGCTGCGGTTCACGGCGACGTTCGGCACGTACACGATGTCGGCGTCCTTCGGATCGACGGCGATTTTCTCGAAATACCAGCCGCGGCCCCACAGCGCCTGATCGCCGTTGACGCGCCGCCACGTATCACCCGCGTCGTCGGAGCGGAACACCCCGCCCTGTCCGGGCGGCGGCGGCGCAGGGCGGCCCGGCGC
>Ga0193723_1000662_pt1 | contig 13559 bp, 7 predicted proteins | sample H2m2metaG_FD_143042 | JGI IMG/M metagenome (GOLD analysis project Ga0193723, IMG submission 143042) | Soil microbial communities from a riparian zone of the East river system, Colorado, United States - H2m2 | ecosystem: Environmental > Terrestrial > Soil > Riparian zone | place: USA: East River... | reverse complement strand
CTGCCTCCCCTCCCCCCCGGCCGGGCGATCGCCTACGTCAGCCAGGGGATCGCGTTTCGGAATGACATCTTCCTGCTCAGTGCCGACGCGACCATCGACGAGAACCTCACGCTGTCCTCGATGTACGACTTCTGGCCCTCCTGGTCGCCCGACGGCAGCCAGATGGCCTTCGAGTCGAACCGCGATGACTCGCTCAAGACCGAGGTCTACATCCTCGACCTGGGCACCGGCTCCACGACCCGCCTCACGAACGACACGGGGTTCGTGGACGGGCAGCCGGCCTGGTCTCCCCTGAGCACCCGCATCGCCTTCTCTTCGGACCGCGATAGCGCAGGCACCGACATCTATCTCATGGATGTCGACGGAGGCAACGTGAAACGGCTCACGACCGACACAAGCAATGACGCCCAACCCGCCTGGTCCCCTGACGGGTCGAAGATCGCGTTCGTCTCGGACCGCGTCGGGGGCGGGGGCACCGACATCTTCGTGATGGACACGGCGGGCAACAATGTGGTGAACCTCACCAACAACGCGGCGGTCGACCTCGCTCCCGCCTGGTCTCCCGACGGCCAGAAGATCGCGTTTCACTCGAACCGCGACCCCTCAGGATTCGCCGTGTGGGTGATGAACGCCAACGGGACGAGTCCCGTGAGAATCAGTCCCACGGATCCGCCCTGTGAGCTACCCAGCTGGACGCCCGATGGCCTGCGCATCGCGTACGACTGCGACGGCGATATCTACGTCTCGAACCCCGACAGCAGCAACCGCCAGCGCATCACCCGTACCACCAATCAGCAGCGACTGGAATCGATGCCCCGCTGGAAGCCGGACCCCTAAAAACAACAACGCCGCCGGTCCAACGAGGACCGGCGGCGCGTAGTACGCGAACGCCTAGGGCGCGGGATTCAGCGTCGCGGGACGCCGATCGATGAACACCACGCCGGCCGGGACCAGGAACGCCGCCGTCTGCGGCGCCGCGCTCCCCGCAACAGAGCGCGGCACGGCCACCGCCGTGATCACCGAACCGGCAATCGCCCCGCCGGCGATCGGCTCCACGACCTGGTTGATCGTATTGGGCGAGCCGAGCGGCAAGATCGTCGTGAAGAGCACCGGCGCCTTCGTGCCCGCGGCGGTCACCACCACCCGCAGCGTGTCGTAGAACACGATGCTGTCCACCCCGACCCGGGGATGGAACACTCGCATCGAATCGGCCTTCACCCCTGCGTACGTTGCCGCGGTGCCGAACGCGACGTTGCCCCGCAACGGCAGGTCGGGCAGCGTGTCCGCCGCCTTCCGCTTCACGTTGAAATCCAGGTTCCCGAGGCCCGCGGCGGCGTTGATGAAGCGCATGCCGACGTCGCCCGCGGCGGGAGCGGCGGGATTGTCCGGGATGACGAGCACCTGGCGGGCAGGCGTGCCGCCCGTGCGCGCGAAGCCGGCGTGGATGAACGTGTAGCCGAGGCCCGCGGTCGTGTTGAGCGTGGTTTCCGACAGCACCTGGCTGGCGATGTTGATATCGGAGCTGCTGTTGTAGATACGCACCGTGCGCGCGCCCGACTCGATCGGCCGGTAGAACATGTTCGAGCCACGGAAGTCGGCATCGAACCACCCCGAGAGCGAGACGATGTCGACCACGCGCATGTCCTGCTGGCCGGTGTCGGGCACCGCGTTCAGCCAGTGGATCGCGGCGTAGTCAGGGATGGGCTCGGTGAAGGTGGCGTCCTTTTTACAACCCAGGACAGCGACCGCCGCAGCGCAGATGATCATGGACCGAAGTGGCGTCATGTGCAGTCTCACTCTAGAAGAGTTATTGATCACCGGTATCCCCATTCGCACCTGGAATGAGGGGGATCTCGAGCCCACCGAACCCAAGAATGTTGAAATTGACCATCACGGTCAGCAGCGTGAACGTCGCCCCGCCGATGAGCAGCAGCGTGCGGCTGCGCGACGGGCGCCGCTCGTAGGTGAACGCCACGTAGTCGCGCCGCATCGACACCGGCTCCCCACTCCACCGCACCCAGGCGCCGGTGATCGGCTTGACGCCGGACACCGAGAGGAGATACGCGCTGTCGTTCGTCGACAGCACGGCCCCTTCGACGCGCATCGTCTGCGGGCCGATTTGCTTCGAGGCCTCGAGCCGCCCGTAGTCACTCAGCACGACCGCCACACGCGTGGCCGGCTGGATCTGGGTGGACGGCACCAGGCGATACGAATAGCACGCGCCGAGGAGGCCGGGCAGGAGCCCGGCCACCGCGAGACGCGCCATGCGACAACGGTCCATGACTAGTAGACTCCGCCCGGCTGAAAGAGGCCGTAGTTGCCGGCCGCGGCCGCCGCTGCCCCGCCCGGGCCGCCGAAGCCGTAGAACGTTTCGCGCCGCGCGTCCATCTCGTTGTAGGGCACCGGCCACTGGGTCGCCGTGTACTGCGGCAGATCGCCCCAGCCACGCGCGGCGAAGTACCACATCCCGTAGCCAGTGTAGGCGGTCTCGAGCCGGTACTCGTACTTGAGCGCGTCCCAGATGTTGCCACAGCGGCTGCCGTGATAACTCTGCGTCGCGTCGGGGACTTTCGGCACGCAGCCGGCCGCCGAGCCCGGCACCGCCACCGAGGTCGTATCGACAACGGTTAACGGAATCCGGGGTAAGAACCCGGGCCCGGGGACATTGCCGCCGGCCGTATCGCCCCGCGACACGTTGATGCGGTTAATCGCTTCCACGAAGTTGGGCGTCGCGATCCGCAGGTACCCCTCTGCCGCCAGCAGGCGAATCTCGGCCGCGGTCATGACGGGATACCGCCCCACTCGGGCCGCTTGCTGGAACTGTCGCCCCCGCCAGAAGTCGTACTCCGACACCTGGAGCGGGTCGCCGGCGATGTCGCTCCCAGACCGCCGGTTCCGGAAGTACGGCGTGTTGGCGAACGCCTGACCGGCGTTGCCCGTGCCCACGTTGCTTATCGTATCGTTCTGCGCTGTCCGGTTCGCGCCCCGCGGGAAGCGACGGTCCGGTGTGACGATCAGGATCTGCACCCGCGTCGACGGGACGGTGTTGGCGAGGTACGTGTTATAATTGCCGGCCGTGTCGGCCTGTCCGAGCCAGAACTGCGACATCTGGTGCCACTGCGCGCCGGCGTGGTGCTGGGCATACCACACGATATCCCAGCCGTTGAGCCGGTCCATCTGGGGATCGAAGTTCGCCGTGATGCCGGCATTGGCGTCGGCGATGACCTGCGCCCAATCCACGATGCCGCTGGCGCCCACGTCGGCCCGCTCGGCCGGTGTGCGCGCGACGCTGGCGCGGAAACGCGCCTTGTACGACCGGGCGATCTGGATGAACTGGGCCTGCGTGACCCCGATGCCGTTGATCCAAAAGTTCGCCGTCGTCGGCAGCGGAAAAGCACCCGAATTCGCCGTGGCGATCGCGATCGAGGAGTCGAGGTACCCGAGGGCCGCCGTCATGACCGCTCGGTACCCCGACAGGGGCACGATCACGCCGGCGTCGGCCTGCGGGTTATCAGCCTCGGTGAGAATCGAGGCGGAGTCGTACGCCAGCGCCAGGTTGCCGAGCGCGACCCCCTGCACGAAGCGGCAGAAGAGGCGGGCGCGGGCTTGGGCGGCGGCGCTCCCGAGGAACACGTTGTCGAGCGCGGCGTAGCCGAGCACGGCTTGCCGGGCCGCGCGGTGGCCGCGCAGCCAGTCGTTGTAGTTCCCTGCGTTCCCCTGGCTGCCGCGCTGGTTGGTGATCGGATTGCGTGGCAGCGAGCTGCGCGGACCCATCGCGAAGTTCGCGAGGCCCGACACGTTCTCCATCGACATCACGGCCATTTGTGTCTGGAGGCCGTCGTTCGAGCCACCGAGGGTGGCCTGGTGGGCCAGGGCGTAGAGCCCGGCGATGAACACCTGGAGGTCCTGGGGGTTGCTGAAGGTGCGGGACCGGTCGGGGTCGTTGAGGTTCGACACGTCGAGCGGGTTCGCGCACGCGGCGAGGGTGAGCACCAGGATGCCGCTGAGCAGATAGCGATTCGTCATGGGCTGTTCGCTCCTAACAAAGGGACGCCGACGAGCCGCCCGGCTTGCAGGGGCGCAGCATGCTGCGCCCCTACATCCGGACTGGCCTGCGGTCTCAGAAGCTCGTGGACAGGCGGACCGTAAACGTCCGCAGGTTCGGGAACGAGAAGGCGTCGACCGCGTTGAGCGCCCGTGATGCGCCGTCGCCACCCGTGATTCCCGTCTCCGGGTCGAAGCCCCGGTAGCCGGTGATCGTCAGCAGGTTGCGCGCGGAAACGCTCACATCCCAGTCGCCGCTGCCGCCCACCCGACCCAGGTGATAGGACAGCGACAGCTCACGCAGCTTTGCGTAGCTCGCGTCCTCGACGCTGAAATTGTTCGGCCCCAGAATGTCGTAGAACCCGCCGAGACCGTTGCCGTTGTCGGGCGGCGCCGCGCGGTAGTAGTACCCCATCGGCTTCGCCGTCTGGACGGTCTTGCCGGCCTGATCGACGTCGTGCGACAGGAAGTCGAGGTGCGCCCAGTGGAAGCCCTCGTTCCACACCTTCTGCCCGATGGCCGCGTCGAGCAGGGCGTACACCGAGATCGCGCGCCAGCGGAAGTTCTGCGTGATGGCGAAGCGGAAGTCGGGGAGCGCGTTGCCCAGCGGCACGATCAGCGCGTCGGTAATGCTGTTGGGATTGCCGCGCATGATGATCGGCATGCCCCAGTTGACGGCGACGCCCCACGGCGCCTGCGCGCTGGGGAGCTGCGTTTCCCACAGGTTGCTCGTGATGCCCTCGCCCGGGTTGTGGTTGGGTCCCACCCACACGAGCCAGCCCTCGTCGTTCAGCTGGTAGGAGCTGTTCGGACCGCCGCAATCGCTCCGGAACGAGGCGGGCAGATCGCGGCAGCCGCGCAGGAAGTAGCGGCCGTAGAACGTCCCGACCTGCTCGCCCTGCTTGGCCTGGAACATGGCCTCGGCGCCCTGTTGGTTCGGCCCATAGAAATACGGCGGCACGTCGAGGCGCGCGATCCAACTACGGTTGTGGTCGTACACCAGGTTCATCGACCACTGCGTCTCACGGCCCTGGAGCAGCGGGATATTGAGCGACAACTCGTGGGTGATGTTGAGCAGCGCGCCGGCGTTCTGCCACTGGTTCTGGTAGCCCGTCGACGACGACACCGGCGGCAGGATGATCTGCCGGTCGATGTTGGCGCGCGCGTAGGTGGCCGTGATCCCATAGCGCCCGAACAACTCGATGTCGGCGCCGATCTCGAGCTCCTTGTGCAGCTCGGGCTTGAGCGAGCGGTTACCGAGCGTCACGAGCTGCAGGATGCCGCCGTTGCCAATGTTGAAGGCCTCATACTGCGCGTTGAACCGCGGCGACCCGCCGGCGGTGCCGTACGATCCGCGCAGCTTCAGGTCCGTGACCTGGGGAATGAACCACCACGGCTCCTGACTGGTGCGCCAGGCGATAGACGCGCGGCCGAACGTGGCCCAGCGATTGTCCACGCCGAACAGCGAGCTGCCGTCGCGCCGTATCAGCGCGTCGAGCACGTAACGATCCTTGTAATCCAGGTTCACGCCCACGAACTGGCTCAGCTCCCGGATGCGGGAGAAGTTCGAGGCGACGATCTTGGAAGTCGGATCGGAGATGTTGTCCAGCGTCGTCACACCCTTCACCGCCAACGAGCTGCCCTGGCCGCTGGCCTGTTCCGCATCGCGCTGCTCGAACAGGTAGCGGGCCGACAGCGTCGCCTTGAGCTCGGGGGTGAGGTCGCGGCGCACGCGGGCGTTGAAGCTACCGTTAATCTCCTCGTCGCCGGCGTTGCTCCGGAAGATGAAGCCGTTATTGGTCCCCGGGGCGGATGCGGTGGTGCGATAGCCCTTGTCCTGGATCTGGGCGGCCGTCGCGCGCCGCAGGTCGTAGCCGACGTTGGCATCGAAATTCAGCCACGACGCCGGATTGTACTGCACACGCACGCCGCCGATGAAGCGATTCGAGATATCGGCACGGAGCGCGTTGGCAAACGAATACAGCGGATTCGAATTCTGACTGCCGCCGGTTTGGAGGTTGGGACGAATCCAGAGCCGGCCCAGCGTGTCGCGCGCCAGCATGTTGGCGGGCGCGGGTTGGCGAGTGAGCAGGAAGAACGCGTTGTTGCCGCCGTCGTTGTTGGCGCCGTCGTTGTTCGAACGCGCGTACGACGCGGTCAACCCGATCGTCCATTGCGTGCCGATCACCTGATCGACGTTGGCGCGGAACGAGCTGCGATCGAACCCCTTGAGGAACTGCATCGCGCCCTGCTCCGAGAGATTCGTGGCGCTGGCGTAGAACCGCGTCGCCGAGCCGACCCGCCCCGTGACGTCGATGCTGTTGCTCATGTACGGATGCGGCGCGACCGTCTGGTTCACCGCGTTATACGACGTGCCGGGCCACGGTGAGATCTGGAACCGCTCGCGTAGCCAGTTCCCGGTGATGCCCGAGGCAACACCATTCGCGTTGGACCCCGGGTCGACCGGGAAGCCCGGAGGATCGCCCGTGAAGAGCGCCGGGTCGTTGTTCAGCTTCTCTTGCTCGGTCAGGTAGTCGAACGTGCGGGCGCACGCCGGCTGCCCCGTGACGGCTTGGCAGAAGCGCGTGCCCGTCTCGTCCGTCACCATGCCCTGGAAGTGCGCGATCCCAAAGTCGCGCTCGATGTTGCTGACACCCATTTCGGTCCGCGCGCTGAACTTCACACCCTCGAGCGAGCGGCTCCCGGTCTTGGTCGTGATCGTGATGACACCGTTGCCGGCGCGGGCGCCGTACAGCGACGCGGCCGCGGCACCCTTCACGACTTCGACGGACTCGATGTCGTTCGGACTAATCTCGGGAAGGTTGCCGTTGATGATGACGCCATCGACGATGTAGAGGGGATCCTGGCTGCGGCCGGCCGCATTGAGCATCGTGGGCCCACGCAGCAGCACCGACGGCTGCGTGCCCGGTCGCCCAGACCCGGAGACGATGTTCGCCCCGATCTTGCCCTGCAAAGTGCGCAGCGGATCCGACGCCGCCATCGGCAGGTTCGCCACATCGACGCGGCGCACGTCGAATCCGACTTTGCCGCGCTCGGTGGCTTCCTGTACGCCCGTGACGACGATCGCCTCGAGCATGTTGACGTCGGTCGCGAGCACGAAGTCGATCGTCTGCTCACCGGCATTCAGCGTCACGACCTTGTTGCCCGGTTTGAAACCGATCGACCGCACGCGCAGAGCCACTGTCTGGCCCCGGACGCGCGCCGCAGGAATGACGAACGTGTACTGGCCGTTCGCGCCCGTCAGCACCTGGAGATTGAGGTCCGGGAGCTGCACCGCCGCGACCTGCACGACGTCGCCACGATCCGACGTCACCGTGCCGCGCAGAATCGCATCCTGCGCTGCGAGCGGAACGACGGCGGCGAGTATAATGACGGCCAACGCCTTCAGACACTTGTGGAGCATACGCGCACTCCTTCCGTGAGAAGACACACCTCGGCCTCGACCCGCGAGGCCTGGCAAAAAAAGACACGTATTTTGGAGACCGGCCCAAGGGTGACGGCCATTGGGGGCGCCCGATTCTGGACGGGGTTACAGTTTCATATACCGTTGTTGCGTGGGAGCGTCAAGACCCCTTTATTTGCCCTTGAACCTCATGATCGGGGCGGCGGTGCCGCGTTCGTTCGGGCTGTGCGTGGGTCTCTTGGGGTGCCTCATTCTGGTGCCTCACCACACCCGTGCGCAGGGCATTCCAGCCACTGCTGGCACCGCCGGCATCGCCGGCCGGCTCCTGGATCGGGCCAGCCGCCAGCCCCTCGAAGGCGCCGCCATCAACGTCCTCGGTACCCCTGTCAGCCTGCGCTCCAGCCCCACCGGAGAGTTCACCCGCGCCGGCCTCAAGCCCGGCACCTATGTGATACAAGTGCGTGCTTTAGGGTACTCCCCCGGGTCGTGGGTCATCGAGCTGGCCGAGCGCGAGACCCTCTCGGTGGTCATCGAGATGGACGCGAGGCCCATCGAACTCCCGGGCATCACGGTGGAGACGCCGACGGTGCAGCGGGGCATGGCGGGGTTCGCGCTGCGGCGCGCCGCCGGGCGGGGGGTCTACATCACCGAGGATGACATCAAGCGCGCAAACGCCGCTCGCCTATCGGACCTGTTGCGCAACGTGTCGGGCATCCGGCTCATCTGCCGGTTCAACGGCTGCCGCGTGCGCATGTCGCGCAACGATTGCCAGCCCGACTTCTTCCTCGACGGTTTGTCCGCCAACAACTCCACGTTCCTCGAGATGTCCGTCGTCGGGGTCACCGGGATCGAGGTCTACCGCACGATCACCGAAACGCCGGTCGACTTCCTGCGCGGCAACAATACCTGCGGCACGATCGCCATCTGGACCAAGTCGGGCCCCTGACCTTACTGTTACACCTATGAATCGGTCCATGCTGACGCTGCTCGGCGTCGCGGCCCTCGCGGCGTGCGGCGACCTTGGCGTGGGGAACGGTCGTGGCGCTGTGCAGATCTCGCCCGTGTTGGACTCGATCTTCGTGGGCGATCGGCTGCCGGCCCTGCGCGTCATCTACGTCGATCCGGATGGGCACGCCGCGTTGCCCGGCCCGATCATCTGGGCGAGCAGCGACACCTCCATCGCTCAGATCGACACCGTATCAGGAGGGATTACCGGGCGGAAGCGCGGGGCCGTCGTGATCACCGCGCGAGCCCAAGGGATCACGGGAGGCGCGCTGCTCGTCGTCTCAGACACGCTCGACATCACCTTGCTGCTCGACACCGTCTACGTGATGCCTGGGGACACGATGAGGGTCCCCGTCGTCGTCCTGAAGAGCAACCCGCCGTCCCCCACGATCTGGTTCGGAGCGCCGAGCAATTCCGCATATACGATCGATTCGGCGAGCGGCCGAATCACCGCGCTGGCTCCCGGCGGACCTCATCCCTACATCGTGCATGCCGACTCGCTCGCGGACACGGGGGCCGTGTACGTCATGCAGCTCACGGACACGACCGGCGGCAAGATCTTCTATTCGGTGCGCGGCACGGCCATCTCTCACGTGGGTGGCCCGGCGCACGCCGCGAATTTCCGCGCGACCAGCGGCAAGCTGTCCTTCCAGCTCACCGGGACGTACGTCGTTAACGGGCTGACCACGCAGCGCATTCAGGTCACCCGCCCGGACTCGGTTATCGCAGGCGGTGCATACGCGATCGACTCCCTGAGCCCCGCCGAAGATCTGTCCTCGCCCACGGCACCGCCCGCCATTTGTGCCGCACCCCGCCCCTGGGCGACGTGGACCGCGCTGAGCGCGGGCATCGGCAGCTACTCGCGGCGCGGAGGCACGCTCGTCGTGACGCAGATCGACAGCGTTCCGGGAGGTCAGGTGATCAGCGGGCATTTCACGTTCACGGCGCAGCGCGTCGACCTCTACACCGATCCCCTCGGCGTGCTGTCGATCACCGGGAGTTTCGTGGCGCCGTTGGTGCGCAGTAACACGGTCTGTCGGTAGCATCGGCCGTTATGGCCGGCGCACCGTAATCTCCCGGGCTCCAGCAGGCAGGGGCGCTACCGTCTCACTGCCGCCCGGCCACCGGACCCACACGGCGGTCGGCTGCTTGCCCTGCTCCAGCCCGAGCACCTGGATCGGCGCGTCCTGGGACCAGTAGCCGGACCCGCCGTGTATTTCCCGCGCCGGCCCGCGCGATCCCTCGTACACGACCCGTAGCACGGCACCGACCGCATATGGGTTGAGCGGCCCGCCGACCAAACGCACCCGCAGCCCCGGCTGCGCGCGCTCGTTGTGGTACAGCTTGGTCTCCGCTCCGTTCTGCGACACGACCAGGTCGGTGCGCCCGTCCGCGTCGTAGTCGCCCAGCGCCGCGCCCCGTTGATCCCCGTACACCATGATCCCGGAAATCTGACCGGGGACGGGCTCGAAGGTCCCGTTCGCCCCGCCACGTAACAGCAGCCCCCGTCCGGCGTCGTCGCGAGGCGTCCCGATCTCGGTGGCGAAGAAGTTCTGGCTGAGAAACAGATCTTCCCGTCCGTCTCCGTCGAAATCGGCGACGCCGGCGTAGAACGCCGGCGCGAACTGTGCTGCCGCCGGCAGTGGGGCAGCCTTGAATTCGGTGCCGCGATTCCAGAAGACCTCGTGGTCCAGCGTCGCCGCTTCGAGCCGCCGCGCCCTCGTCAGGTCGGGACCGAGCACGTCCGCCAGCGTCGCGTTCGCATACGCGGCGAAGGTTCGGGTGCGGAACCGGGCCCCCGGCAGCGTGATCAGGAGACGGCTGAAGGGTGTGATGGGAGCGATGGCGCGCAAGCGGTCGTCGTATTGGGCTTCGAGCATGTCCCAGCGTCTCGACGCGCCCCATTGTCCATAGTAGAGGAAAAGCGGGTGCGCCGCGTCGACGTGATCCTCCGTGTTGCGACCCCAGCTGGTCGCGACGATGTCGAGACGCCCGTCGCCGTCCAGGTCCCCCGTCGTGACGCCGTTCCAACGGCCCACGGTCCGGCTCAGCCCCCACTCAACCGTCGCATCGCGCAGCCGTCCGTGGTCGTTGAGGAACAGTTTGAGTGATCCCCACTCCGGCGCCAGGATGAGGTCGGGCCATCCATCGCCATTCACATCAGAAAAAACCGCGGCTGACACAAGACCGACCTGGCGGAACAGGGGTCCGTTCACCTCGTCGAACGCGATGCCCGTTCCTTGCCGCAGAAACAGCCGCGAGGACGCGGCGAGGGGATACACGCCGGGGGCCACCCGCCCGCCCACGAACAGGTCGAGGTCGCCGTCCCCGTCCACGTCAGCGGCGGCGAGGGGACCGACGCTCGAGGCATCACCGGGGACAACTGGCGTCGTGCGGCCACCTTGCGGGGCCACTGCCAACACGCCCGGCACGCCGGCAGCCTCGGCCGGCGTGACCGACTCGTAGTTCGCCTGGCCTACGAGCAGCGTCGTCCCGCCCGTGCCGTCGGGCAGCGGCAGCACGGCCGTCTCGTCATAGCCGGCGAGGGGAACGCGCAGGTCGACCCGCCGAAGATGCCCGCGGTCGTTCCGGTAATACGCGAGGGAGCCGCCGCGTCCCGCGGTGATCAACAGATCCTCGCGTCCGTCGCCGTCCACGTCGTACCACGCCACGCCGGGCCCGAGGCGGCTCAGGGCCTCGGGCAGGAGCGGTTGCCGCATCCAATCGTCGTAGGGCGTCTCCACGTGACGGTGACCGAGCTCGCTCGAGCGGTCCGAGAACCACGGAGCCGAAGGACGCACCGCGTCGGCGGCGACGCGGGGGACGGGCGTGGCTCGGGGTGGCTCGATGATCTCGTACTCGCGGTTCGTCGTCACGCCGTGCACCACGGAGCGCGCGCCGCCGCGCCAATCGACTTCAATCGTGAGGTCGGTGGCGGTGCCCGCGGCAAACGTGTACTCCGGGTCTGACCCGGAGAGGTACGTCCCGCCGAGTACCACCTCTTTCTGCTGCACCGCCACCGGGCCGCCCACGACGCGGATCTTCGAGCCGGCGCCGGCCGTGTTGGGCGCCCGGCCGCGTAGCCGTACGGCGACCCGCGCAGCGTGCGCATCGTTCCGGAACACGGCCGCAGGTGCGTCGAGCCGGTTCACGACCACGTCGAGATCCCCGTCTCCGTCCAGGTCCGCCGTCGCCATCCCGTGCGAAATCGCCGCTTCGCGCGCGAACCCCCACCGGGTCCCGGCGTCGCTGAACGTCAGGTCTCCGTCGTTGCGAAAGGCAACATTCTGTGTGGGCAGCCTCGGGAAGAACGCCAACTCCCGTCGCCAGTCGGCCACATGGAACGCCGTCCGAATCCGGTCCCAGGTATCCCCGTCCATGATGTCCCAGAGGTGCCCGGTGGTGGCGAGGACATCTTCGTACCCGTCCAGATCCACATCCAGGAACAGCACATCCCACGTCCAGTCCGAGGCCTCAAGCCCCGCATAAGCCGCGATCTCCTCGAAGCCGCCGTCGCCGCGGTTCCGCAGCAGCGTGTTGCGCTGCCACTGGGGCCGGTCGTCGGCCGGCCGTATGAGCTTGGGCAGCGGCGTGTGCGTGGGGACCTGTGTCTTGCGGCGCGCCCCCCGCCCCAGCATGTCCACGACCAGGATATCGACGTTGCCGTCGCGGTCCACGTCGGAGAAGTCGACCGCCATGGAAGAGTTGCTGGTGGTCCGGACGGCGAGACGGGGCACGGCGCGGAACGTGCCCTTCCCGTCGTTCAACCAGAATAGATCGGGATCCTCGAAGTCGTTGCAGACGTAGAGGTCCGGCGCGCCGTCGCCGTTCACGTCCGTGAACTTGGCCGACATCCCGAAGTATTCAGGAGCTGCCGCGAGCGGCCTGCCCATCTCGTCGCGGAACCGGCCCTTGGTCCACGAGACGAGGGTGAAGTGTCCTTTGCCGTCGTTCGTGTAGAAGGCGTCCGAGTCGGCCCGCTGCTGCATCGATACCAGGTTGTACTCGGGCCGGTCTACGACGCGATAGTCTTTCCGGAACTTGGGAACGACCTCGAAGTGGTGGTGGCCGACGTCGCGGATCACCTGATCGAACGCCCGCTCCTGCGGCGAATAGACGTCCATGGCGGAGCGAGTCTTGTAGTTGGCGACGTACAGATCGAGGTGCCCGTCTCCATCCACGTCGGTCAAGGTCATGGTCATGCTGCCGGTGCGGCCGCCCAGGCCGCTCTCCGCCGTCCGCTCGGTGAACGCGCCGTGGCCGTCGTTCCGAAACGCCGCGACGCCCCCGCCGAGCGTGCTCACCAGCAAGTCCAGGGCGCCGTCCCCGTCGACGTCGGCAAACACGGCGCCGGTGGAGTGCCGGCCCGTCAGCGCGACGCCGCTCCGAGCCGTGATGTCCTCGAAGTGAAAATCGCCCAGGTTGCGGAACAAGGCGCTGGCGCCCTGGTTGCTCGTCAGGTAGACGTCAGGAAGGCCGTCGCCATCCACGTCGCCCAGCGCGACGCCGCCGCCTTGCGCCAGGTGGCGGTTCCAGAGCGCGCTGTCGAGGGTGACGGTATTGGTGAATCGGATGCCGGTCCGCGAGGGCGACAGGTCGGTGAACCCTGGTCCGCCACGCGACCGAACGCTCAGGGTCCGCCAGCGATAACCGCTTTCCTCCTGCCAGAGGGCAGGACGCGGCCGACACGCCACGCCGCCGAGAGCGGCCAGGTAGATTCCCGCGACCACAACGGAACAGGCGCGTCGAGCAGCGACGCGCCTGTCAACACGGAAGGCCCGCAACCGACCGCTAGTTCACGAGCCTGTTCACGGCAGCACTATCACGGACGCCGTCCCACTGACGCCCTGGATCGTGGCCGTGATCGTCACCGTACCGGCCTTGACGCCCTTTATCGCGGCGGTGTTTCCCGGTGACACGCCCAAGACGTCATTGCTGGTCACCTTCGCCACGCTCGTGTCGCTGCTCGACCAGAACATTTGTTGGGCTGTCAGTGTGTCCCCGTTCGCGGCGGTAAGCGTTGCCGTAAGCGTCACACTGCTCCCCACGACCGCGGTGTCCGGCCTATCCGTCACGTCCACCGAAT
>Ga0193723_1000661_pt1 | contig 13565 bp, 14 predicted proteins | sample H2m2metaG_FD_143042 | JGI IMG/M metagenome (GOLD analysis project Ga0193723, IMG submission 143042) | Soil microbial communities from a riparian zone of the East river system, Colorado, United States - H2m2 | ecosystem: Environmental > Terrestrial > Soil > Riparian zone | place: USA: East River... | reverse complement strand
AAAAAATTCATTCGGCGAAACGATGCGCACTGATGTTTGGTGGGCGCAGCCGTTGCTCGTTTTTTTGGGATTGTCGACCTTTATCGTTTATTCAACGTGGGCTGCGTTTCAGGGAACGCATTATTATTTCGGCAATTACATCTCGCCATTTTATTCGCCGGAGATTTTCGGCGGTTCGCCGCATAGTTGGTTTGGCCCGAAACCAAACTGGTGGCCGAGCTGGCTTTTGTTTTCACCGGCGCTCTTCATCCTGTGGGCGCCCGGCGGATTTCGGCTGACCTGTTATTATTACCGCGGTGCATACTACAAAGCATTTTGGGCGGACCCACCGGCATGCACCGTCGGCGAGCCGCGCAAAACATATCTCGGCGAACGTTCATTCCCGCTCATCATGCAAAACGTGCATCGCTATTTTCTTTATCTTGCCCTCATCTTCATTGTCATCCTCACCATTGACGTTTGGAAAGCGCTTTGGTTTGTCGATCCAGTGAGCGGCAAGAATTCATTTGGGATCGGCATTGGTACGATCGTTCTCGCAATCAATGTTATTCTGCTGAGCGGCTATACGTTTGGTTGCCATTCACTGCGACATTTGGCAGGCGGCTTTCTCGATCAATTTTCAAAATCGCCAAGTTGTTACCGCGCCTACGCATGTGTGAGCTGCTTCAATCGCCGACACATGCTTTGGGCATGGCTGAGCTTGTTCTGGGTCGGGTTTGCCGATCTGTACGTTCGCCTTTGTTCGATGGGTGTGTGGCACGATGCGCGGCTCTTTTAGCCGCGGAGAGACGTAATTTGTTAAAAATGTTACAAGGTTAAAACCGTCTTTGTAACATTGTAACTCTTTTAACTTTTCACCTTTCATACATGGCCGACTACGAAACCTTCGAGCACGACGTTCTCGTTATTGGCAGCGGCGGTGGTGGTTTGCGCGCGGCGATTGAAGCTTCGGCGGCGGGAGTTTCCGTTGGCATGGTTTGTAAGTGTCTTCTTGGCAAAGCGCACACGGTAATGGCCGAAGGTGGCATCGCGGCTGCGCTCGCCAATGTCGATGAACGCGACAATTGGAAAGTGCATTTCGCCGATACGATGCGGGGTGGTCAGTACGTAAACAACTGGCGCATGGCTGAGCTGCACGCGAGGGAAGCACCCGATCGCGTGCGTGAGCTCGAAGCCTGGGGCGCAGTATTTGATCGAACAAAGGACGGTCGCATCCTGCAAAGAAATTTTGGCGGTCACAAATATCCGCGGCTTGCGCATGTGGGCGATCGCACTGGACTGGAGATGATTCGCACATTGCAGGATCACGGCATTCATCAAGAGATCGATGTGCACATGGAAATTTGCATTGTCACGCTGCTAAAAGACGATGAACGGGTCGTTGGCGCTTTCGGTTACGATCGCGATCGGGGCCGGTTCAAAATTTTTCGTGCCAAAGCAGTCGTCCTCGCTACCGGCGGCATCGGTAAAGCATATAAAATCACGAGCAACAGCTGGGATTGCACCGGCGACGGCCATTCACTTGCGTATCACGCAGGCGCGGCGTTGATCGATATGGAGTATGTGCAGTTTCATCCCACGGGTATGGTTTGGCCGCCGAGCGTTGCTGGAATGCTCGTGACCGAAGGTGTGCGGGGCGAAGGCGGAATTCTCACGAACGCTGATGGCAAACGCTTCATGTTTGGTTTCATTCCCGACAACTACAAAACGCAAACTGCCGATAACGAAGAAGAAGGCTGGCGTTACACGCAGGGCGATAAAGACGCACGGCGTCCACCGGAACTACTCACGCGCGACCACGTCGCGCGTTGCATCGTGCGCGAGATTAAGGAAGGGCGGGGGACTCCGCACGGCGGTGTTTATCTCGATATCTCATGGATCAAGAAACGACTGCCGAACGCGGAAGAGCACATCAAGCGCAAGCTGCCGAGCATGTATCATCAATTCAAAGCGCTCGGTGACGTGGACATCACCAGGGAGCCGATGGAAGTCGGACCGACGACGCATTACATCATGGGCGGCGTGCATGTGAATGCCGATACGCAAATGTCGGACGTGCCGGGATTATTTGCCGCCGGCGAATGCGCGGCAGGAATCAATGGTGCGAACCGCCTCGGCGGCAATTCGCTTTCCGATCTAATTGTCTTTGGAAAACGTGCCGGCGAATTCGCGGCAAAATTCGCGAAGGAAAATTCACATGGCAAGATCGACAATGACAAGATCGACATGTTCGCACGAGAAGCATTGAAGCCGTTCGAGAACAGCGCCGGGGAAAATCCGTATTCGGTCCAACGCGATTTGCAGGAGGTCATGCAGCACAATGTTGGGATTGTGCGCGATGAAGGCGAAATGCGATCCGCTCTCGATCATTTGAAAACATTTTGGGAACGCGCGGTGCGTGTGGGAATCACAGGCAATCGAGATTTCAATCCCGGCTGGCATACCGCGCTCGATTTAAAGAATCTCCTGACCGTTTCGGAAGCGATCGCGCGCGCAGCGCTGGAGCGCAAAGAAAGTCGCGGCGCCCAATTTCGCGAAGATTATCCGGAAAAAGACGAACGCTTTGCCAAAGTAAACACGGTTATTCGAAAAGGGGAGGACGGCTCGATGGAGGTTCGGCTCGAACCGCTCCCGGAAATGCCGGATTATTTGAAGCAGGTAATTGAAGAGAATCGTTGAAGCGATGAAGAGTTGAAGCGATGAAGCGGACGGAAAACGAAACGACGCGTTATCAGACGTTTGAAGACTTGGAGGTTTATCAAGTGGCGCGCGAATTTCGGAGGGCAATGTACCGCGTGGCAAAGCGGTTGCCTGACGAGGAGAGGTTTGGGTTGTGCAGCCAAATTCGTCGAGCTGCAGTGTCGCTCACAAACAACATCGCTGGAGGTCATGGCCGTTTTCATTTTCTCGAGCAGATCAAATTTATGTTGCAAGCGCGCGGTTCCCTAGAGGAACTGCTCGACGACCTGAATATTTGCACCGACGAAAACTACCGTCCTGCGGAGGAGATCGAGAAATTGAAGTCCGAAGGATGGCGCGTTCACAAACTCATCAACGGTTACATTCGATTCTTGCGCAGCCGGACTACTGAAAGTGATTCCCGAGTGCAAGAATCTCCATCTGATAACGAACTGAACGACGACGAAGTAAACGACTTGTGCTCCGGTCGCTTTAACCCTTCATCGCTTTAACTCTTCAACGATGAAAACAGCCGTTTTCAAAATCTGGCGCGGCGATGCGCGGGGAGGCGAATTTCGTAATTACACGACCGGCGTTTCCGAGGGGATGGTCGTTCTCGACGCGGTCAATCACATTCAGGCGACGCAGGCGAACGACCTCGCCTGTCGATGGAACTGCAAGGCGGGAAAGTGCGGCTCGTGTTCGGCGGAGATTAACGGAATGCCCAGATTGATGTGCATGACGCGGCTGAGCGATCTGCCGATCGATAAACCGGTTACCGTTCAACCAATGAAGGCGTTTCCGGTGATCAAGGATCTAATCACTGATGTTTCCTGGAATTTTCGGGTGAAGAAAAAGATCAAGAAATTCAAGCCGCGTCCGCCCGATGCGCCGGATGGAACGTGGCGAATGCAGCAGCAGGACATCGATCGCGTTCAGGAATTTCGAAAGTGCGTTGAATGTTTTCTTTGCCAGGATGTTTGCCATGTTCTGCGCGATCATCAGATGCACGATAAATTCATCGGCCCGCGCTTTCTGATTCACGTGGCCGCGCTAGAGATGCATCCGCTCGATACCGAAGACCGCATTGAGGAATTGCGAAATGCGCAAGGTATCGGTTACTGCAACATCACAAAGTGCTGCACGAAGGTTTGTCCGGAAAGTATCGAGATCACTGATAACGGAATCATCCCGTTGAAGGAACGTGTAGTGGATGAATTTTATGATCCATTTGGCGGGTTGTGGAGATGGATCAAGAAGAAGTTAAATCGTTAAAAGGGTTACATAGTTGCAATATGGGTAATTTTCCCGTCTAACTTCTCATTTTAACGATGTAACATTTTTAATCTTTTTTACGTCGAGCAAAGCCATGTCCGAACTGAAATCGCTCCACAAAGAAGCTATTCCCGCCGCCATCGAGAAGGCGATGCGGTATCGGCTGCTCAACGAACCGGCCGAAGCGGAGAGCATTTGTCTCGATGTGTTGAAAACCGATCCCGAGAATCAGGAGGCGATCGTCACACTGCTGCTCGCGTTAACTGATCGTCTCGCGAAGGGCTATGGCGTGAGCGATATTCAGGTCAAAGAGTTGCTCGGGCGCATTCACGGCGAATATGAGCGTGCTTATTACGCGGGAATTCTTGCCGAACGCCGTGCCAAGACAAAGCTGATGCAACACACACCCGGTTCCCGATTTCAGGCGTATGATCTTTTCCACGAAGCGATGAACTGGTTTGAAAAAGCGGAAGCAATTCGCCCGCCAGGCAACGATGACGCCTTGCTCCGTTGGAATACATGCGCTCGGATCGTTGACCGAAACAGGCTCGTTCCCCGCGAGGAAGAAGAGCCCGTCGAATTCCCCCTCGAATAACGGTAGCCATTTCGCTTCTGCTATGAGAGAAGGCGACGCAGAGTTCACTCGCTTCGAACACGAAGGCTGGGAGCGCGTCGCGGATAAATACGACTCTGTTTGGTCGTCGCTGACGCGGCAGTTCACTCCTCATTTGATTGACGCTGTTGGAGTATCAACGGGAATGTCGGTGTTGGACGTCGCGTGCGGGCCCGGATACGTATGTGCGGCGGTCAAGAAGCTCGGAGCAAATCCTATCGGCATCGATTTTTCCAGAAAAATGGTTGCGATCGCGAGAAGCATGTTTCCGGAAGTCACTTTTCGCGAAGGCGATGCACAACAATTGCCATTTACAGACGCGAGCTTCGATCGTGTCCTGATGAATTTTGGGTTGCTTCATCTGTCGCAGCCGGAAAAAGCATGCGCGGAAGCATTTCGCGTCTTGCGACCGGAGGGCAAATTTGGCTTCACCATCTGGGCGGAGCCGCACGAAAATCCCGGCGGCAAGGTTGTAAACGACGCCATCGAAGCGCACGGAGATCTAAATGTCGAAATGCCGGAGGGCCCCTCTAAGTTTTTGTACGCTGACAGGCAAGAATGCCGAAAGGCTTTGGAACACGAGGGCTTCGATGGCCAGTCCATGATTTTCGAGACGCGTTCGGTGGAATGGAATGTTCCAACACCGCGGTATCTTTTCGAAGCCGAGCGCGATACAGGAGTCCGCACAGCAGGCTTTCTTGCGCGCCAATCATCTGACAGCCTCGACGCGATCAAACGAGCCATTGAAGATGGCGTGCGGCGCTACGCGAAAGGCGATGGATTCGCCATCCCGATGGCTGCGCACATTGTTGTCGCGTCGAAACGTTAACGGCGATTTCGTTCCAATGACGTGTAGAGGCGCGTTTCATCACGCGCAGAACAGAAATGCGGCTGAGGACAGCCGCCACTACACAATTGCCCCGCCACAGCTCGACCCGGCACCAGCCGTGCAGCCGAAACAATGGTTACCGGTCGTGATCTCGCGATTGTCGATCTTGTGCGGATCGACATCCCACAGGAAGATCGGCGCGCCGTTTTTCCATTGCAGCCCCAGCTGCTGATTGAAATCGCAATCGTAAACTTCGCCTCGCCAACCCACACTGATGGTGTTGCGGCACATCAGCCCGTCGATCGTGGCCGGATTGAATGCGTTGATCAGCATCTCCATGTATTCGTCGAGCTTATCGTTGTGCCGCAGATAAGCGGCAAAGCGCCCGATAGGGAGATTGGTAATGCTGTAAAGCTTATTGAACACTATGCCGAAGTGCGAGAAGAGCTCGCGCTTGAAATCGGTCTCCATCTCGGCTTGCGGTCCGGGCAGGAACGCTCCGACGGGGTTATAAACCAGATGCAGCGGAAGATCGACAGCCTTGCCATACCCTATCGAATTCAAAAGTTGCAGCGCCTCGATGCTCCCTTCGAACACGCCTTCGCCGCGTTGCGCATTTACATTTTTTGGCGAGTAACACGGCATCGAGGCGATAATTTCAACCTTATGGCTTGCGAGAAATTCGGGGAGATCTTCGTAGCCGGCCTCGATCAGAATCGTGAGATTGCAACGATCAATGACATGGCGCGACACTGGTAGCGCTGTCACTCTTTCGACGAAATAACGGAAATCGGGAATCATCTCCGGCGCGCCGCCGGTGAGATCGACAATCCGAATGTCAGTCTTGGCAAGCCAATCGATGACCCGATCGATTGTCTCGTGCGTCATAATTTCCTTGCGCCTCGGTCCGGCGTTCACATGGCAATGCGTGCAAGTGAGATTGCAAAGCTTGCCGACGTTGACCTGGAGGATTTCCGAGCGCCTCCGACGAAGCGAGATCGAATTCTCCGTGAGTTTCTGCGCAAACCTATTCATCCCCTGTGAAATCAACAGCAACTGCCGCCATCGCAGCACTTGTTTGCTCTACGCGCGCTCTCATAGGATCCAGCTAAAATCTTTTTGGCGCGCGGCGTCAGCCAAGTTTTGTTGTATTTGTCGCCGGCTTTGCGCGCCAGTTCCGAGAATATCGGGTAAGCGTGAATTGTCGATGCGATTGTGCCCGGCAATGATTGCCACGCGTTCATGCGTTTTGTCAGTCGTGTCTCTTTCTTTTCGCATTCACAGCGCTGCTCAGCCGTGCGACACGCGACGCGAAGATTAAAGCGCGAGTGTTATCCGGAGCCATCACCCGCCTGAGACTACTCCGTAAGTTTATCCGCAGGCTGGGGTGCGCGTTCAGGCAACTCACCGCTTGGCAATCGCCACGGGCGTTGCTCACGAAACGGCAGCGCGAAGAGCTTTCCAAGCGTGAGCTCGTGTTCCTCGCGATAGGCAGCGACGCCGATGGTCACGGCGTCCTGCGGCACGTCACGACGTAAAGTGCGGTGCAGTTTGTCCCACCAGGAGAAAATGGTTCCCCAATTCGAGTTCGTCTCGCGCTGAACAATCGAGTGATGAATTCCGTGCATCCGCGGCGTGACGATGGTCAGGTTCAAAATCCGTTCGAGCTTAATCGGCAGCCGCCAGTTGGAATGATGAAAGAGTGTTGCGGCCTCGAACGTGATGAAGAACACGACCAGCATTATCGGGGCGATGCCGAAGAGCATAACTGCAAGGGAAAGAAACCCGACGGAAAAAATCATCTCGCCGAAATGGAACCGCGCGGCGGTGCTCACATCGAGGTCAAGATCCGTATGATGTACGTTATGGAATCGCCAGAAGAGCGGGACCATGTGATTGGCCCAGTGCCACCACCAGTACGCATAATCCATCAGCAGAAACGTGGCGATGCAAGCGACCCATCCGGGCAGAGCGACCCAGTTCAACAAGCCGATATGTCGATCTTGCGCCCACATCGCTACCGCGAGCGGGATTGGCAGCATTGCGAGACGGACGACGGCGAAACCGGGAATTGAGAGCACAAAATTCCGCACCAGACGGTGCAGTGCGCTGAAATGCTGGCGTCGCAGCGGAAATCGCCATTGCAGCCAGAGCAGGGTGAGAAATACACAGGCCAGCAGTGCCCTGCCAACATAATCGATTAGAGGGATTCTTTGCACGGATGCAGTCCGGACGAGGCGTCGTGACTTTATCACCACCCCACTCGCAGCAGCAACGCAGAGCTGATGAAGCGAATCGAGATTTTCCTAAGCGCCGATTCGGCGAAATGTGAACGTCGTCTCGGGTTTTACCACCTCACCATTCATCTCAAGCAAAGGGTATACGAGAAAATTGATTGGGCCGCTCGCCGGTTCGGGATCAACTACCAAGTCGCGGCCTTTCGTCAGCTCGAAACGATTGGCCGGGTTGTGGCCAAAATAGTAATCGGCCAGCTTTGGATTTTTCCACGCTTCGCTGATATCCACCGGCACCCAACGTCCGTCTGCGAGAAATTCAGCCCAGCAATGGTAGCCGTCGATCGTGCCCTCGTTCTTATCGGCTGGAATCGTAGCGCCAATAGCGAAACGCGCTGGTATGCCAATGCTGCGCGTCAACGCAATGAAGTAGGCATGAAAATCCGTGCAGTTGCCAGTGCGCGCGTCGCACGCGTGGAGCGCGTCGCCGCGGCCCCAGCCTGTGCCTGATTTGTCATAGCGCATTCGACCGATGACGTGATCATAGAGCGCTTTGGCTCGTTCGAGATCCTCGGTTTTTCCTGCCGCCGCCTTCTGAGCAAGCGTCCTGAAAGTTTCGTTAATTGGCACCAGCTTTTCCGGGCGCAAGTAACGCGCAGCTTCCGCACTGCTTGCAGGATAGGCGGCCTTTTCCCTGCGCACGACGCGGTATCGGAGCTCGATCGTTTTGCCGCTGTCTGCAGGCCGGGCGTGGAGCACGCAAATGTCGTTGCCGTAATCACGATCTTGCACTTTTTCCCACTTCATTGGGATGTTCACCTCTTCCTCAGTCACGGTCTGAAAGGCATCGGTTTTCGCCAGTGGTATCCAGACGTGGGCTTCTCCTTTGATCGCCGGAAGTTTGACTCGATAGACAAATTCGAATTGGTCCGTGCCTTCGACAATACCTGGGTTGTCAGCACCGCTCATCGCAAGCGCGACGGCCAGGGAAAACACAGAGAGAATCAAAGCCCGCATGAAAACTCAACCTGCCGGCACTTTGTGCCACTTGCCATTCTCTTCTTTCCAATTGTAAAGCGGTTTGCCGTCGATCTTGTGAACCGCCGTCTCAGTGACTGCCATTGTACCTGGCTGCCCGGTCAGGAAAAAGTCAATGTCGTAAGTCTTTCCGTCGGTCCCCTTCATGTCCACACAAGCGAAGTATTTCCCGCCGCCAAGATCGGAGAGTCGATCGTCATGCACTCGTATCAGATCGAGAGCCAGGTCCTGCCGTTGGTACTTCACATGAAACTTGCCGTCGCTGCTCTTTTTGGTTTCCGCATCGATATTTTTCTTGATGCCGGCGGAAATATCAGACTTGCTAACTTGTTTTTCCGCCCCGCCTTTTTTCGGGTGTTCTGCGCTTTGCTTTGGATGCTCCGGATGCTCCGCGGAAGAGACTAGCGCTGCCGGTGTAAAGAATAGTGCAATAGCCACTGTAATAATTAGCCTTGAGATCATATTAATTCCTTGTTTTAGCTTCGTCTGCTCGCAATTGCTTGGATGTCTCGATAGTTTTCTGGCATTACAGCCAAGAAAGCAAGCAGGGTTGTTACTTCTACTGAGCGGCCGATGCGATATCTGTGGAGTCCAGTGCAGTTTTAGCAAAGATGCGATCGCGTGATCGCCATTTGGGAGGCGATTCGGGGAAAAGCGTGCGAACGCAGTTCTCGATCATTGTTCCGGTCTTTGATGAGGCGCTGTTAATACGGCCATTTCTTCAGCATCTGCGCGAGCGGGCGCCCGAAGCTGAGATTATTGTCGCGGACGGCGGAAGTTCCGATGGCACGGTCGACCTTGCCACGGGCTTTTGCGATCAGCTTGTTAGAAGCGAGCCAAATCGGGCCATACAAATGAATACCGGTGCGCGCGCTGCGCGCGGTGACATCCTTTGGTTCGTCCATGTCGATGCTGAAGTGCCATTGCGCTGTTTGGATGAGATCGGGCGCATAATGGATGACCCGAATGTCGTTGGCGGTTACTTCCGGATTCGCCTGCCGCAAGGGTTGGTTTATCGGCTCACGGATAGCTTTGCGCATTACGCAGGCGTTCTGCTGCGAATGCGATGCGGCGATCACGGCATATTCTGCCGGCGAACTGTCTTCCTGGACATTGGCGGATTTCCCAAGGTGCCGTTGATGGAAGACGTTGGATTTGTGCGCCAGCTCCATCGCCGTGGTCGCGTGACATCCAGCGACAAGCGAATCCTGGTAAGCCCTCGCCGCTACGAGGCAATCGGACGCACGCGTTTGACGCTGGCTTACGGATTTATCGCAATGCTTTACATTTTCGGCGTCCCAGCCTCGATGCTCGCCTCGATTTACAAGCGCATGTGCTGCGACGCCCGGTAGCCAATCCAAGTTTATGCGATTTCCAACGGCCCGGCCAGATGCACGCGACTGGGCTCAGCCAAAGAGGAGCTGGCCCGAGTGAAGGAGGCTACCGGAACGAAAGATTACACCGAGGCACGCAAGCAGTTTGACAAGACGATTAACGAGATGGAAGACGGGCTGGCCCAGGCACGAAAACAATTGAGCGGCTGAGAATCCGCGAGTTAAGGACTTGCTCACGCTCATTGAGTGAGGCCTATTTGGCGCGACCAAATGAGCATCTTGCGCCTTGGCGTCAACATCGATCACGTTGCGACATTACGGCAGGCGCGCTACGCCACTATGCCGGAATCGAAAAATGCCGAACCTGATCCACTTGTGGCGGCGCGTGTTTGCGAGCGGACCGGTGCGCAAGGGATCGTCGCGCACTTGCGCGCGGATCGTCGCCACATTCGGGATCGCGATATTGAACGGCTGCGCGCAAACATCATGACCAAATTGAATCTCGAAATGGGCAACACCGCCGAGATTGTCGATGTTGCCCTTCGCATCGTGCCGGACGAAGTCTGTCTCGTTCCAGAGAAGCGCGAGGAGGTTACAACCGAAGGCGGCCTTGATGTCGTGGCGCAGCGAAAGGAGCTCGAACCCACGATAAAACGGCTTCACGCCGCGGGCATTCGGGTCAGCTTGTTTATTGATCCTACTTTGGAACAGGTCGATACCGCGGCTGAGCTCACCGTCGAAATGGTCGAGCTGCATACCGGGAAATTGGCGAATGCGTTCACGGAAAAAATTGAAAAAGAGGAATTGGAGAAATTACGCGCAGCGGCGCGTGCCGCATCGGAATCGCATCTCCAAGTCAACGCTGGCCACGGAATCAATTACAAAAACATTCAGTTGATTCACCAAATCCCTTGCCTCACTGAGTTGAACATAGGCCATTCGATTGTTTCCCGTGCGATCTCCGTCGGACTGGAAGAGGCGGTCAAGGAAATGCTCGCCGCAATGGAGAATTATCACGGATGAACGTGCTTGGAATCGGCGTCGATCTTGTGGAATGCGCGCGCATTCAACGTTCAATGGATCGATTTGGCGATCGATTTCTTAATCGTGTTTTTACTGAGGGCGAAATCGAATATTCGATGTCGATGAAATTCCCTGCGCGGCATCTCGCCGCGCGTTTTGCCGCGAAAGAAGCCGTCTCCAAAGCATTCGGCACCGGCATCGGCAAAGCGATGGGCTGGCGCAACATCGACATTCGAAAAAAACCAAGTGGCGAGCCTTTTCTCGTGTTCTCAGGCCCGGCGCAGGAACTTGCGACGCAGCGCGGTGTCACTTCTGCGTTTGTTACACTGAGCCACACTGAACATCACGCCGTCGCCTGCATCGTGCTTGACGGCTAGGATGGCAACCCTACGCCAACTAACATGACTATGGATTATTTTAGACACATCATGGAAATCGTCGGCACTGGCATTGATGGCATAGGTGTATTTGTCATTATTGGTGGCGCGCTCTTGGCGACCGTCGGGCTCGTCCTTCGCGGTCTGCGCAATACTGGCAATTACTATGCGCTTTACCGGCAGGATGTTGGTCGCGCAATTTTGCTCGGCCTCGAGTTCCTCATTGCCGGCGACATCATCCGCACGGTCGTTGTCGCGCCCACGATCCAAAATGTGCTGGCGTTAGGATTGATCGTTCTCATCCGCACGTTCCTCAGCTTGTCACTGCAACTGGAGATTGAAGGAAAATTGCCATGGCGCCGTGAAGGTCTGCCGCCGAACGCGCCATCTGGCGGCGCGGTTCCCCGCTAAAGAAGCTGTTTCAAAAGCATTCGGCACCGGCATTGGAAAGGCCATGGGCTGGCGCAACATCGACATTCGCAAAAAACTAGTTTGAAATTTCTGCCAAATTCACCAGAGATTGCGCGTGACGCCAGCGATGGAAGCAGGCGTTACCGGCGATGTCTGGAGCATCGACGAAGTGATTGCGCTTCTATAATTTCGCGGAATGAATTGGTTCGTCTCCGCGTTAATAACCGGAGCCGTTGCTTTTTCCGCGACGAACATTGACGACATTGTCTTCCTCACAATTTTCTTCTCTCAAACTTCACACCGTTGGCACGTAGTTCTTGGCCAGTATTTAGGCTTCACTGCATTGGTGCTCGTAAGTTCGATCGGGTTTTTCGGTGGTCAGATTTTGCCCCATGAATGGCTTCGCTTGTTCGGTGTCGCACCAATAGCTATCGGGATTAAAAAGCTGGTCACCAAACGTGACAATCATCTGCAACGTGCCAGCACGGGGATGGTCGATGTCGCCATTGTCACGTTTGTAAACGGCGCTGATAACATCGCGATTTATGCGCCGTTGTTTGCGGTGAGCGAAGCTCCACGCCTGATCGTGCTGGTTGCTGTTCTTTATGTGCTTTTGGCCGCATGGTGCATTGTCGGCTACCTAATTCATCAGCACAGAGCCATCGCCTACACGTTAGAACGCTGGGGACACTGGATTGTGCCCGTGGTCCTGATTGGCCTCGGCATATATATTCTTTCAAACTGACCCACTACCTCAATATTGAACGGTTCGACGCGCGGCCTGTCTTGTGCTATGAGCTAGAACCAATGGCCGGCAGAATCACACTTTCATTGTTGCTTGCGATGACAATCATCGTCGCGCCAGCGTCCCTCTCAGCGCGGGCGTGTATTCTCTCGAATGTCGCGACTGAGAAAGCCTGCCAGCCGGCATGTTGTGTAAATAAGACTTGCTGCGAGACATCGCAAAAAAACACGGCGCCACCGGTGCAGCCGTTGGCGAAGTCCGGTTCCGATCAACAAAACGTCGCGACCTTGCCTGCAACAGTTGCAGTGGCAGTGCAGCATCAAGGCGCGCTAGAATCGCTCGTTTTCTCCAGGGCAGAGTGGACCGCGCATTCGCCGGCGCCGCTCGCGCTCATCTGTATTCGCCTCATCTGATCCAAAGAGCCTGACGGACGAGGTGTGCCCATCCATCGGCATGCCTGGACTTCAACTCAGCTCTTGGATCAATGAAAACAACTTACCTTTTATTACTTAATTTAATTTTAGCTTTAACTTTTCGGACTGCGCAGGCCGGAGATAACGACAGTGCAGTTCGAAAGGGCCGCCTTTCGCTCGATGAGGCGACGAACGTCGTCCTCGCAAATAATCCAGCAATCAAAGCGGCGCAGGAGAAATGGCAGGCGATGAAGGCGCGCGTGCCGCAAGCCGCCGCGTGGGAGGATTTGAGAGCGCAAGCGAGGTCGCGTGCCGCGCGCTACGTCTCGATCCCGCCGAACGCGTTCACGGATCAAAGCTTCGTTCTCCAGCAGGAAGTTCCTATTTCAGGAAAAAATCTGAGTCGGGCACGAGCAGCGACGGCCGAAGCCGGCGCAGCCTTCGAGGATTTTCGGCGGACCGAGCTCGACGTACTCACTCGTGCGCGCGCGGCCTTTCATCGGCTGGCGAACGAATATGCGCAGCTCGAAGTAAACCAACGCAACGTCGATCTGCTCAATCAATTCGCCGAAGTAAACCGCCAGCGCTACGAAG
>Ga0193723_1000659_pt1 | contig 13584 bp, 7 predicted proteins | sample H2m2metaG_FD_143042 | JGI IMG/M metagenome (GOLD analysis project Ga0193723, IMG submission 143042) | Soil microbial communities from a riparian zone of the East river system, Colorado, United States - H2m2 | ecosystem: Environmental > Terrestrial > Soil > Riparian zone | place: USA: East River... | reverse complement strand
TGCCCACGCGTCGTATACGAAGGAGGCGGCGATGGCGAAGCTGTTCGCCTCGCAGGTCGCCGAGCGGGTGACATCGCTGTGCGTGGAGCTTTTCGGCGGTTATGGGTACACCAAGGAGTACCCGGTTGAGAAGTTCTACCGTGATGCGAAGATCGGGACGATTTACGAAGGCACGAGCAACATGCAGCTGAATACGATCGCGAAGATGCTCCTGAAGTAATGCGTGAAACGGCGGGGAAAGGCGTGGTGAGTGTCATGAAACGATGTGTGCTGACGGTTCTGGCTTTCCTTCTCCTGGCGGCGGTGCCAGCAGCGGCCCAGGGGCAGGGCCACAAGAAGGAGTTCGTCATCGCGCCGGACCGCGCGATCAGCGTGACACGCGAGGTTCTGGTGCGGCAGGGCTACGAGGTCGTGCGGATCGAGACAGTGGGGAACGACCAGGTCGTGTACTACCGCCGCGGCAACATGGGTCGGGGCAAGGGCAAGGGGAAGTTGGTGAAGATGGTCGTGCGGCGCGTCGAGAACCGCGTCGTGTTCGTGAACACGCCGGACGCGATTCTGGTGGACATCAATTTGAGGCTGAAACTGTAGGGATCGGGTTGAAACTGTAGGGGCGCCGCATGCTGCGCCCCTACGGCTGAATCACCCGCACCATGTCGTCGCCAAACGTCGGCACGTAGAACTGGCCGCTGCCCGGATTCACCGCCGCGGCCCTGGGCGCGGGGCCCACGATCAGTGTCGCGAACACCGTCAGTTTCCCGGCATCGATGAACGAGACCGTGTTGCCGCCGCTGTTCCCCACATAGACGACGCCGCGATCGGAGTCGATACCCAACCCCTCGGGTTGCAGACCCACGGGTAGGCGCCGGAATTCTTTCAGCGTCGACAGCTCGATCACAGACACCGTATTCTCCGCCTTATTCGTCGCGTAGAGCAGGTTCGTCCGCACGTCCACCCCCACGCCGTGCGTGCCCGCCGCGCCCTTCTCACCGACGATGGAAATCAACGTGACGAACTTGGCAGTCTCGGGATCGAACACCGCGACGCCGAGCGTTGGGATCGCCACGTAGACCAGCCGGTCGTTCGGGTTGAACGCGACTCCGATACCCGCGGGAGCCCCCTCCGGGAACGGAATACTGGTGATCACCCGATTGTCCTTGCCGTCGATGACGGCGAGGGTAGGCGGGGTGAGCTTCTGGGGATCTCCGCCGACGGCGACGAAGATGTGATTGGTGGCCTCGTCTACGGCAATGCCCTTCGCCTCACCGGCGAGCGGGATGGCTGCCACGATCGCTGAGGGATCGCGATCGTCAAGCACGATCACAGCCCCGACCAGGGTCGCGAACGTCGTGACGTACACGCGTCTGACCGGTACGTTGACCGCCACGCCGAACGGCTGGTTCTGAAGGATCGGGAACGACGTGATCAGTCCTTTGCTCGGGTCGAACACGCCGATGGCGTTATTGACGCCGGGGATGTAGACGAGCCCGGTCGCGGTACTGAACGCGGCCGCCACGGGATCGAGGCGGTCGTCCTTCGCCGCCGCGATCACGCCACCGACGTCGAACGGTTTGCTCTCGGCTCCCGTCGCCTTTGGGCTCGAGGCGCGCACCGTGTATCCGATTCCCGCCGAGTCGATCGCCAAGTCCGGGAACACCGCGACGCCGTTCACGGCCGCGACCTCGAGGGTTCCCACCAGCTTGGCGGCCGGCTCAGGCGTCACGCCGACCTGCAGCGTCACGATGTCGCTCGCAGGGAGGACGGTGTTGCCGAACTGGTCCTGGACCGCCACCTGAACCGGGGGCTCGATCGTGTCGCCCGCTAGCGCGCGCGCGGGATCCGTGGTGAAGCCGAGCTTGACCGGCGCGCCCGCGAGGCCCGTCGCCGTGAAGGTTGTTGGCTGCACCCCCGCCGAGCTCGCGCGCAGCGCATTCGCGCCCGCGAGATTACCGAGGGTCCAACTCCCCACGACCGCGAGGCCCTGGGCGTCAGTCGTAGCCGTGCCGCTCGTGACGCTGCCCCCGCCCGATAGCACCGCGAAGACCACCTGCGTACCCGCCACCAGGTTGTTGAACTGATCCTTGAGGATCACCGACGGCTCGATGGCGACCACCGTGCCGACCGTCGCGTTCTGGCCATTGCCGTCCTTGATTGCCATCTGCGTCGCCGCGCCGGCGAGGCCGAGGGCACTGAAGGTCACGGGGCTGCCCAGCAGACCGGCGGCGCTCGCCGTGATCGCGTTGGGGCCCGCCGCTGTGCCAACCGTCCACGCCGGGGCAGTCGCGATTCCGGTCGCGTCGCTCGACACCGTCGCCGGCGTGCCAAGGCTTCCGCCGCCCGATGCAAGCGCCCAAGTGACCGATCGGCCTGCGACTGGATTCCCGTACTGATCGGTCACGCGCGCCCTGGGCCGCGTCAGCACGGCAGTATTCACGGTCGCGGCCTGCGAATCGCCAGCCTGCTTGAGTAGCTGCGCCGCGACGTCGGCGAGACCGGTCGCCGTGAACGCCAGCGACGGCACTCCGGCCGCAGTCGCGACCAGGGTGTTGCCCCCGGCCACCTCGTCCACCGTCCAGCTCCCAACGGTCGCGACGCCCAAGGAGTCGGTCGTCGGGCCCCCGCCGGTGACGGAGCCGTTCCCGGCGGTGAACGTCACCGCCACGCCGGGCACGGCGTTGCCGCTCGCGTCCCGCACAACGACTGCCGGGCGCACGGGCAGGGGCGTGTTGACCGTCGCACTCTGGAGATTTCCCTGAGCAATTACCATCGACGTCGCGACACCCGGCGTGGCGGTCGCGTTGAAGACGACCGGCGTCAGCGTCCCCGCATCCACGGATAGCGTGTGCGTGCCGACCACACCGCCCAGCGTCCAGCCGCCGACGGTCGCGACGCCCGCAGCATCCGTCGTCTGTGCACCGCCCGTGACGATTCCACCCAGCGCGTCGGGAGTGAAGGAGACTGCCACGCCGGGAATGGGATTGCCGAACGCATCGGTCACCCGTACCGAGGGAGCGACCGCTACGACGGCATTGATCAGGGCCGTCTGGCCGTCGCCAGCGAGTTTCAGGATCTGGAACGGCGCGTCGGCAAGCGCTGTAGCCGTGAACGTCACCGGCGAACCGGTGAGGCCCCCGACGCTGGCCGTGGCGGTCTGCGTCCCTGCCCCGACGCCGAGCGTCCGCGTCGCGCTCGCGATCCCGTTCACGTCAGTCGAAGATGTGGAAGGACTGACGAGCCCCCCACCCACCCCCACCGCCCAGTGCACCTGCACGTTCTGCACCGGGAGACCGACCGCATCGGTCACCAGGACCGAATACGGAGGCGCGAGCGCGGTGTTGACGATGCCCTGCTGACCATTCCCGGCGTCGAGGACGATCATCGTCGCCGTCGTGGTGACGCCGCTGGCGCTGAACGACACCGGGCTCCCCGTGAGGCCGGGCACCGACGCGTCCAGCGTGTTCAGCCCCGCGATCGTCGCGAGCGTCCAGGTCGTGACTCTGGCGACGCCCACCGAGTCCGTCGGGGCCGAGCCCGGCGAGACACTCCCCTGTAACGGGCCCGTCAGTGTGAACGTGACCGACACTCCGGGGACGTGGTTACCGAATTGGTCGGCCACACCGACTTCGGGCGGCAGATTCACCTGCTGACCGGCGATCGCCGTCTGGGTATCGAGGCTCACGCGGAACAGCTGCGCCGCGACGTCGGGCGTGCCCGCAGCGGTGAACTGCGCCGGGGGCACGCCTGGCGCGCCTCGGACATTCGCCTGCAGAGTGTTCTGGGCAACGAAGTTGGCGATGGTCCACAGGCCGGCGCTCGCCGCGCCACTCGCGTCGGTCTCGGCGGTTGGGGTCGCGAGTGATCCGCCGTCAGTATGGAGGAAGAAGTCGATCGTGTCGCCGGCGATGGGATTGCCGTAGCGGTCGCTCAGGCGCACCGAGGGCGCGACGGGCAGAGTCGTGTGCACGACACCGGTCTGGCCGTCACCCAGCAGCTTCACGATCCGACTCGGCGCGCCGGTGAGGCCGGTGGCCGTAAAGACGGCTGAAAGCGTGCCTGCGCTCGCTGTGACAGCGTTCGCGCCGGCGAGGGTATCGAGCGTCCACGCGCCCACGGCCGCCAAACCGGTCCCGTTGGTGGTCGCTGTCGGCCCGATCACCTTTCCCGCGCCGCCCGTCACCGCGAACGTGATGCCCACACCCGCAACGCCGTTGCCGAACTGATCGAGCGCACGGACGGCGGGCGCCGTGCCCAGCGTCGTGCCCACGATGGCGCTGAGACCATCCCCCGCAACTTTAACGAGCTGGGTGGCAGGACCGGCGAGTCCGGTGGCCGAAAACGTCGTCGTGAGGCTTCCACCTGTGGCCGACAGCACGTTCGCACCGACCAGTGTGCCGAGCCTCCAGCTGCCGACGCTCGCTTTCCCGGTCGTGTCCGTGACCTGCGTTGCGCCGGTGACGCTCCCGCCGCCCGAATCGATCGTGAAGGTAACGCCGATACCCGGCACCGCGTTGTTGAATTGGTCGCGCACGATTACCGCGGGGGCGATCGGCAGAACCGCGTTCACGACCGCCGACTGAAGATCGCCAGCGAAATGGGCGATCTGCGTCGGGGCGCCCGGGACCGCCGTCGCTGTGAACGTGGCCGACAATGCGCCTGCCGTGGCCGTCACCGCATTGGGACCGGCCGCGGTGCCGAGCGTCCAGCCTCCCACCGTGGCGACGCCCGCCGTGTCGGTTGTTTGCGTGGCCGCGGTGACGCCGCCCCCGCCCGAGGCCACGGCGAACGTGACGCTCGATCCGGCGACGGGGTTGCCGAACTGGTCGGTGAGGCGCACACGCGGTGCCGTGCCCACCGCGGTGTTGACGACGCCGGTTTGCAGGTCGCCGGCCAGTTTCACGATCTGCGTGGCGCCTGCGGCGGTCGCCGTTGCATTGAAGATGACAGGAGTAAGACCAGACAGCGTCGCCGTCAGCGTGTTCCCGCCCACAGTGGTTCCGAGGGTCCAGCTCCCGACCGTAGCGACGCCCGCGGCGTTGGTGAGGGGCGCGGCGCCCGTGACGCTGCCGCCGCCGCCGCTCACGCCGAAGCTGATCGACGCGCCCGCGACCGGATTCCCGAACTGGTCTTGCGCGCGCACCGCGGGGTCGGTGGCGACGGCGCTGCCGACCACGGCACTCTGAAGGTTTCCGGCGGTCGCGACGAGCAGCGTCGCGGGCCCGGCGACGCCGGTCGCGGTGAAGCTGCGAGTTAGGCCCGCCCCGGTCGCTGTCAGCGAATTCGTGCCGGCGAGCGTCCCCAGCGTCCAGCCGCCCACCGTCGCGAAGCCGCCGGAGTCGCTGACCTGCGAGCCGCCGGTCCTGTTGCCGCCGCCGCTCGCGACGGTGAACGTGATCGCCACGCCCGCCACCGCATTCCCGCCAGCGTCCCTGACCTGCACGCGGGGCGCGGTGGGAAGGAGCGTATTGACGACCGCAAGCTGCGCGTCGCCGGCGACGGGAAGGAGCTGGACCGGAGGTCCGGCGAGTGCTGTGGCGTTGAAAGTGACTGGGCTGCCGCTGAGCCCGGACACGCTCGCCTGGAAACTCTGGATACCGAGCGTGCCGCCCAGCGTGGCTGTGGTGCGCGCTCGACCCGCGACGTCGGTCACAACGACGGAGTCGGCCACCGCGCCGCCGCCCGTGAGGCCGCGGAAGCGCACCGACACACCACCCACCCCCACTCCGTCGGCGGCCCGGGCCTCGACCTCGAGCGGTGTCGCCAGGGGCGTCCCGACCGTGTCCGTCTGTCCCCCGCCGGCGATGGCCACGAGCTGCAGGGCGGGCGGTGCGAACGTCGCCGTCACCGAATCGGTCGCGCCCGTCGGGGTGCGCGCGCGCACGCGCACGGAGGCGCGCGTGCCGGGCGCGCGCAGCACGCCGAACCGATTGATCGGCGCGACCGCGGAGTCGCTCGAGCTCCAGGCGACGTAGAACTGCGTCACCGGGACGCCCCCGTTGAACCCTTGCACCTGGAAGCGAAGCGAGTCATTCAGGGCGATGAACGCGGCGCGGGGCTGAATCACGATGCTGTCGGCCACCGGACCGACGAAACTGTCGACGGGGATGGAGGTCACCAGCGTACTCGGCACCGGCACCGATCGCGTACCCGCGAACAGGGGCAGCGTCCCGGAAAGCGCTACGACCGACACGCGCAGGGTCTCCGGCACTGACACGATGGCCACCCGCAAGTCGAGGGCCAGCTCGGTGGAATCGGGCGGCAGCACGAGGGTCGTATCGGCCAGGGTATCGGCGGCGGGACGCACCACGATGAACCGCACTGCGTCGATGCTGAGGCCGAAATCGGCCAGCGCCGCTTCCGATGGCAAGACGGGGGAAACGGCGATCAGGGCACGGGTCGGCGTTCCCGGGCCCAGCGCGTCCCGACAAGTCGCCACCGACAGCGCGAGCGCCAGAGCGGCGAACGCGCGAAGCCGCCCGGCGGGCCGGACCCGGTGGGGCGACACTAGGGCTGAATTGGAGTGCAAGTCATTGTCGAGAGTCCAAGGCCGCCGAATCTACGTATCTTTTTGTGCATGCGCACCGCCCGCCGCACGCACGGCTTCACCGAATCGGTGATCCGCGGGATGACGCGCCTCGCGAACGAGCACGGCGCCATCAACCTCGCTCAGGGATTCCCCAATTTCCCGGCGCCCGCCGTCTTAAAAGAGGCGGCGGCCCGCGCGATCCGGGATGACGTCAACCAGTACGCCATCACCTGGGGCGCGGCCCGCCTCCGGACTGCCCTGGCCGCGAAGTACCAAGATTGGTACAACCTGCCCGTCGATCCTATGACGCAGGTCACAGTCACCTGCGGCGCGACCGAAGCGATGGCCGCGTCCCTGCTTGCCGTGGTGAACCCGGGTGACGAAGTCGTGGTTTTTGAGCCTTTTTACGAGAACTATGGGCCCGACGCGATCTTGTGCGACGCGCGTCCCGTCTACGTCCCCCTTGCCCCCGGGCAGCCGCTCGACCTCGACCGCTTGGCGGCGGCGTTCGGGCCCCGCACCCGCGCGATCATCGTCTGTACGCCCAACAACCCGACCGGGCGCGTCCTCAGCCGCGCGGAGCTGGAGGCCATTGCCGAGCTGTGCCGACGCCACGACGCCTACGCTGTGACCGACGAGATCTACGAGCACATCTACTACGAGGGCGAGCACATCCCGATCGCGACCCTCCCGGAGATGGCGGAGCGGACGATCACGATCAGCGGCGCGTCGAAGACATTCAGTGTGACGGGGTGGCGGATCGGGACCATCATCGCACCCCCCGACGTGACGGACGCGATCCGCAAGGTGCACGACTTCCTGACGGTGGGCGCCCCGGCGCCGCTGCAGGAGGGCGTCGCCGTCGCGCTCGAGACGCTCGGCGACGACTACTACGAAGGTCTGGCGCGTGACTACCACAGGCGGCGAGACATACTCTGCAACGGACTCGTGCAGGCAGGCTTCAAGTGTCAACCACCCGAGGGCGCGTACTACGTCATCGCCGGCTTCGAGGGCCTGTCCGACCTACCCGACGACAAGTTCGCCGAGTGGCTGACGATCGAGCATGGAGTGGCGACGGTACCGGGCTCGAGCTTCTGCTCGCGCCCGGAGCTGGGGCGCAATTGGATTCGGTTCGCGTTCTGTAAAACCGAGGCCATGCTGAAGGATGCGGTCGAGAGGCTCGCGAGGGTGAGGGACTAGCTCAGCGCGTCGTCGACCTCCCGCTGCGCCTCGAGCAGCGCATCCACCTGCTCGCCGATCTGGCGAGCAGCGCCCAGATCCGCGGTCAACCCTGCCACCGTGCCGATGCCCCCGTGCAACCGCAGCAGGTCGAAGCGGAGCACCTCGAGCGCGCCGAGCGCTTCGCCTAGCTGCCGCTCTTGCCCATCCCCCCGCAACCGCCGCACCCGCTCCTCGAGTCCGCGCACGACCGCCGGCAGATCGCCGAGCTGCTGCCGGGTCTCTTTTGGCAGCGCCTCGAACAACTCGACCGCCGCGAGGCCGAGGGCGACTTCCGTCGGGCGTTCCGGGGCAGGCGCGGCGGACGATGTCGCCCCTCGCTTGAAGCCGATGCGTGCCAGCTTGAAGAGCCAGCGACCGATCGGGCCCTGCCAGAGCTTGAGCCGCTGTTCCTCTACCACGTCGAGCCGCTGCTTGCTGGCCGAGTGCGCCGCAAGCCCGGTAGCCACCGCCACGGCACTCGACAACCCGAAGAGACCGAAAACGACGACGATCGCCGGGTAGGGCACCACGAACGCCGCCGCCCCGCAGATCGCCGCGATCGCCACCGCGCCGTACGACTTCCACCGCATCAGGCGCTCGAACCGGGTTGGACCCTTCAGAGCCATGTACTCCTGTTCTTCGCGCCGGCGCTCGAGCTCGAGGGTGAGTCCGTGCACGAGATCGGTGCGGGTGTAGCCCGCACGCATAAGGCGCCGGAGACGTCGCATCTCGAACACGCCCGGCGCCACGAGTGCGGCACCGAACAGGATTCCGGCGATCGTAAAGACACCCTGTGAGAAAACGGACGGCACAGCGCCCGGGAACACCTGCTGCAGCAGGAACCCGAGACCCGCGGGAACGAGCCAGGCAGCCGCCATCCAACGGACCATCTGCCGAGGGCCGCCACTTCGGGCCTCGGCGAGAAAGGCGCGGAGGGGCACCGGCAGGTCACGCCGGGTGTCGAGCGCCGTCCCCAGCACGGTCGCGAGCTGCTCGCCGGTCTGCGGGCGCCTCGCCGGATCCTTCGCGAGACAGCGTTCGACCGCCGCCAGCAGGGAGCGTGGCGCACCGGGAGCGGTCAGGGGCGGACACGGTTTGGTGACATGCTGGGCGAGCAGCGCCGCCACGGAGCTGGCCGTGAACGGCAGGCGCCCCGACAGGGCGTAGTACCCGACCACGCCCAGCGAGTAGAGATCGCTGCGGCCGTCGAGCGATCCGCCGCTCGCCTGCTCGGGGCTCATGTACTCGGGCGTGCCGACAAGCTCTCCCTCACCCGACTTGCTCGCGGTTTGCACCAGTCGCGCAATGCCGAAATCGGCGACGAGGGCGCGCCCGGCCCGCTCGAGCAGGATGTTGTCGGGCTTCACGTCGCGGTGGATCACACCCTGACCGTGCGCGTACGCCAGCGCCCAGGCCACCTCGCGCAGGATGCGGGCCCCGTCCTGCGGTTTGAGCGGTCCGTCCCGCCGCACCCGCGCGCCGAGCGTTTCGCCGTCCACAAACGACATCACGAAGAACACGAAGTCGCCGATTCCTTCAACTGCGTGAATGGGGATGATGTTGGGATGAGACAGCTGTGCCGCCGTGCGGGCTTCGCGGACGAACCGCTCGCGGTCCGCCGTAGCGCGCGCGCGGTCCGGTGGCAGCAGCTTGATCGCCACGACGCGCTCGAGCCGCAGATCGCGCGCCAGGTACACGATCCCCATGCCGCCGCGTCCCAGCTCGCGCTCGAGCGAGTAGCGGCCGGCGAGCGCCGTCTGGAAATCGAGGAAGAGGCGGTCGGGCGTGGCGGTCACCGCCCCAGCTCCTTCTCCACCTCGCGCTGCCCTTCGAGCAACAGGTCGATGCCCTTGGCGACCTCGCGCGCGAGCCCTAGGTCCGTCGTCAGACTGTGCACACTGCCCGTACCGGCGTGCAGGCGCAGAAGATTCATGCGGATCGTCTCGAGCGCCGCGACGGCGTCCGCGAGCCGCTGCTGCACCAGCTCGCGCTCGGCGGTGAGGTCGGCGAGGATGCGGTCGTGCCGGGCGCCAATGCTCGGATCGGCACTGCTGGCCTTGGCACCGCCCAGCACGTCCTGCAGCTCCTCGAGCCGGCGGCGCGTGCGCTGCGCGTCCTCCTCCAGCCGGTGCACGACGTCGGGCAGGTCGCGCAGCTCACGGCGCGTTTCCTTCGGCAGACTCTCGAACAGCTGCTCCGCGGCCATGCCGATCGACAGCTCTGTCGGCCGATGCGTCATGGGCGCGGGAATCGCCTTCTGTCCCGCGAATCGCCGAGCCAATCCGAAGAGCCAGCGCCCCAGGCGGCCCGTCCACAGTTTACCCCAAAACTCCGCGTCGACGTCGCGGCGACGCTGGAGCATGACGAGGGCACCCACGCCCGAGCTCACACCCAGGGTCATGGACACCGCGAAACCCGTCATGAGCCACGCTGGCACGAATCCGTTCGTTGCGAGGATGGTGACAAAACCCACGAATGCGGCGGGCAATGTCGGCGCGGCGATCCAGCGGAGCACGCGCTCGATTACGGACGGCCCGTGGCCGACGCCGAAGGCGCGCTCCTCGCGCACGCGCTCGACCTCCGCCTTGAACGCGACGGCAAGGTCGGTGTGCCCGAACCCGGTCTTGAGCAAGCCGCGCGCGCGGTTCACAAGCACGCCGAGGGGGACGATGGTGTAGCCCGCGGCGAGCGTCGCGAATCCGATGGGCACGGAGCCGGCCAGCCAGCCCACGAGCGGGGCCGCCAGCATGAGGCCGAACGGGTAGAGGAGGACCCCGCTGCCGTCAAGCCGGCCATTGTGCTTGACGAACGCCCGCAGCGCCACGGGCAGCTCGCGGCGCTGATCCAACGCGTGACTCAGTTGTTCGGCGAGGGTCGCGGTGCTCTCCGGCCGCTCGCCCGGATCCTTCGCCAGGCAGCGGTCGATGGCCTGGGCGACGCGCCGCGGCACGCCCGGTGCCACGTCCGCCAACGGCGGCGCGGGCTGCGTCACTTGCTTGGCCAGAACCTCGGTCGCCATCCCGCCCTCGAACGGCAGGGTCCCGGAGAGGGCGAAGAACCCCACGATGCCGAGCGAGTAGAGATCGCTGCGGGGCCCGACGGCCTCCCCCAGCGCCTGCTCGGGACTCATGAACTCCGGCGTACCGATGACCTCGCCCCCCGCCAGCGACCCCGCCCCGGCCACGACTCCCGCGATGCCGAAGTCGGCCACCAGCACGCGCCCTGTTGATTCGAGCAAGATGTTGTCGGGCTTCACGTCGCGGTGAATGACACCTTGGCCGTGCGCGTACGCGAGCGCCCAGGCCACGTCGCGCAACACGCGCGCCGCTTCCGACGGCGGCAGCGGCCCGCGGCTCCGCACCCGCTCGGTGAGCGTCTCGCCATCGACGTAGGCCATGGCGAAGAACACGAATTCGCCGATCTCCTCAACCGCGTGAATGGGAATGATGTTCGGGTGGGAGAGCTTGGCTGCCGTGCGCGCCTCGCGCAGGAATCGCTCGCGCAGCTTGGGGTCGACGGTTTTGGAGGGAGGCAGGAGCTTGATGGCGACCGGGCGGTCGAGGCGCACCTCGCGCGCAAGGTACACGACCCCCATGCCGCCGCGCCCCAGCTCGCGCTCCAGGGAGTAGCGGCCCGCGAGGGCCGACTGGAAATCGAGAAAAAGACGGTCGGGATGCTCCATGGCATCCCTATTCTAACGCTCGGCCCTCAGGCCGGCGTCTCGAGGCGCCCCGCCCCCAGAATCGTCACGATGGGCGGCGTGGGCCGCAGGCGCAGCCCCGCGAGCCGGAACAGCGCGCGGCCGAGGGGTCCTCGCCAGAACCGCAGCCGCCGCTCGCCGCGCGGATCGGTACGCGCTTCGGTCCGCGCGCGGGCCACGATCGCTGCCAGCAGCGCGACGACACCCGAACCGGCGATCAGACCGAACGGTGCGGCCGTTATCCACACACTGGTTCCCGCAACCAGGACCGCGACGCGCGCCAGCCGCTCCATGCTCCGCTCGAACCCGCTGGGTGCCGCGCCGTACACGAACGACAGCTCTTCCCGCCGCCGCGCCCGCTCGGCCGCGAGAGCCGCCACCAGGCTATCGTGCCGATATCCGGATACAAGCAGCCGGCGCACCCGGACGATCGCGGCGAAGGCCGGGAGGAGCAGCGCGGTACCGCATGCGGCGGTCGCGGCTGCGCGCAGCGCGAGGTCGCCGCTGTAGAGCCAGGCGAGCGCCGCGACAGGGAGCAGTGCGAATCCGATGAGCCCACGATTCGCGCCGCGTATCAGGAACGCCCGCACCGCGAGCGGCGCCCGCGGCGGCGCAACGGCGTCCACGATCGCGCGGACTACCCTGGCAACGTCGGGAAAACGCGCCCACGGGTCCTTGGCGAGGCAGCGATCCACGACCTGTGCGAGGCGTACCGGAACGACGGGTGCAGCCGCCCGCAGCGGGGGCGCCGGCGCGGTGATGTGGAGCCGGAGCAGCGCGCCGTCCGTGGCCGCATCGAAGGGCAGCCGCCCCGACAGGGCGTAGTACGCGACGACGCCGAGCGAGTACACGTCGCTCCGTGCGTCCACCGCCTCGCCGCGGGCCTGCTCCGGACTCATGAACGCCGCGGTGCCAAGCACCGGCCCGCGCGGCGCCGCCGGCCGGCCGGTCGGACTGACGTGGGCGATCCCGAAGTCGGTGAGCAGCGCGCGGCCCGTCTCCCTCTCGATCAAGATGTTGTCCGGTTTCACGTCCCGGTGCACCACGCCGCGCGCGTGCGCGTAGGCGAGCGCCTCCCCCACCTCGGCGAGCAGCCGGGCGGCGTCCTCCGGCGCGAGGGGCCCGCCCGCCGCGACGCGTTGCGCCAACGTCTCTCCCGCCACATACGCCATGGTGAAGAAGACGAATTCACCCACTTCATGCGTGGAGTGAATCGGCACGATGTTGGGATGGGCCAACCCGGCCGCGGTGCGCGCCTCGCGCAGGAAGCGTTGGCGGCACGCCGCGTCCGCCGCGAGGTCGGGCGGCAGCAGTTTGATGGCGACGGGTCGATCGAGCCGCAGTTCGCGGGCCAGGTAGACGAGTCCCATCCCGCCCCGCGCGATGGGGGCTTGCACTTCGTAGCGGCCGGCGAGGGCTTGTCGCAGCGCGAGCAGGTGCGAGTCGGTAGTCTCAGGCATCGGGCCCGCTATACACCAACGGCGGCGCCGAGGTTCGCACGCGGCCGCCTGGACACAGGCGCGGTCGGAGGGGCAGATTCTGCCGCCTATGACGAGTCACCAGCCGTACGTACCGGCCTCGCAAACTCTTCCTGAGCTGACGCCGCGGGCGCTGATTCTCGGCGTCTTCCTCGGGCTCATCTTCAGCGCGTCGAGCGTGTACCTCGCCCTCAAGATCGGGTTGACGGTGAGCACGTCGATCCCCATTGCGGTGCTCTCGATTACGATCTTCCGGGCACTCGGCAGGACGTCGATCCTCGAGAACAACATCGTGCAGACCACCGGCTCGGCGAGCGACGCCGTGGCCTCCGGCGTGGTGTTTACCATCCCGGCGATTCTGCTCATGGGGTACGATCTCGACATCAGCCGTGTGGCGATCCTCGCCACCGTGGGCGGGCTGATGGGCGTGTTGATGATGATCCCGCTGCGGCGCGCGCTCATCGTCAAAGAGCACGACACCCTGATCTATCCCGAGGGCACCGCGTGCGCCGAGGTGCTGATCGCGGGGGAGGAGCGCGGCCTGCAGGCGAAGCGGGTGTTCCAGGCATTCGGCCTCGGATTCGTCTACAAGTTTCTGATGGGCGGGCTGAAGTTGTGGCCCGACGTGCCGGGCAAGGCGCTGAAGTTCTATCCCGGCGCCG
>Ga0193723_1000657_pt1 | contig 13620 bp, 18 predicted proteins | sample H2m2metaG_FD_143042 | JGI IMG/M metagenome (GOLD analysis project Ga0193723, IMG submission 143042) | Soil microbial communities from a riparian zone of the East river system, Colorado, United States - H2m2 | ecosystem: Environmental > Terrestrial > Soil > Riparian zone | place: USA: East River... | reverse complement strand
CACAGAACTAGCGCGAGTCCCGACGCCGTGCTCGAGGTCGCCAAGAGCTTCTTTGGCGGGCGGCTCGCTCCGGCAGAGGAATCGCCGCGGCGGCGCGCGTATCAGGGGACACTGGGGCGCATCACCATCAGCGCACGTCCCGAGGGTGGGCACTACACCTACGTCGACGTAGCGACTGATCAGGTCGGAGAGTCGGAGCTCGACAAGCTCGCCAAGCGGTTTCTTGCGGAAGTGCACCGGCTCGTGGAGCCGGCGCACGTCATGCGCGGCGCCTACTAGCCCGCGACCTTCGCGCCGTAGCCGGCTTGTGCGACGGCCGCCACCAATTGATCCGTCGTCACGGAATCATCATCGAAATCCACTTCTGCTTCGCCGTCAGGCAAGTCGATGACCGCGCTGTACACCCCGATCACCGCCTTCAAGGCCTTCTCGACCTTGGCCTGACAGTGGCTGCAGGTCATTCCGGTCACGCGCAGCTTCACGTTCGCCATGGCTCTTCCCTCCCAACTATAATTTAGGTCCATGGCTCTTCCTGCAACGCGTCCGACGGCGGCCGTCCCAGCCGGGGTGGTGCTGTCGCCAGACCAGCTCCTCGAGATCTACTACTATCTCCGGCTTACGCGGACACTCGAAGAGCGTCTGGTGGCGCTGTACCGGCAGACCAAGGTCATCGGGGGCCTGTTTCGCTCACTCGGGCAGGAGGGGGAATCGGTCGCCTCGGCGTATGCGCTGGAGCGCGGCCGGCACAAGGATGTGCTGTCGCCGCTGATCCGTAACCTCGGGTCCTTGCTCGTGATGGGGGCTCAGCCCATCGAAATCCTCCGGCAGTACATGGCCAAGGCCGACAGCCCCACGCACGGTCGCGAGCTGAACGTCCATTTCAACGACCTCGAGAAGGGCTACCTCGGTCAGATCTCCCACCTGGGCGACATGATCCCGGTGATGGCGGGGATCGCCTTGAGCTTCAAGCTGCGCGGCGAGCCGCGGGTCGGCCTCGTATATATCGGCGACGGCGGGACCTCGACCGGGACGTTCCATGAGGGCCTCAACCTCGCCGCCGTGCAGCGGCTGCCGCTCGTCGTGATCGGCGAATACAACCATTGGGCGTACTCCACGCCACCCGAGAAACAATTCGCCGTCAAGGATCTCGCCGAGAAAGCCAAGGGATACGGAGTCCCCGCGGTGACGGTAGACGGCAACGACGTGTTCGCGGTGTACGAAGCGACGCGGTTTGCGGTGGATCGCGCGCGGCGTGGGAAGGGCGTCCATTTCATCGAAGTGAAAACGTATCGCCGCAAAGGGCACGCCGAGCACGACGATCAACACTACGTGCCGAAAACCGATCTCGAGCGGTGGGCGAAGGACAACGATCCCGTCGATCGCTACGTACAACGCCTGCTCACGGGCGAGATGGTCGCCGAGGCGGACCTGAAGGAGATCGACGATCGCGTGCGGGTGGAAGTGGATCAGGCCACGGACGCATGCGTGAACGAGCCGTTGCCGGCACCAGAGAGCGCGCTGCCGGGCGTGTACGTCGATCCACCGGCGGCGGACACGCTCTGGTTCAAGGTCCTGTGATGGCCGAAGTCACATTCCTCGAAGCGCTGCGCCAGGGCATCTGGGAAGAGATGGAGCGCGACGATCGCGTGTTCATCCTTGGCGAAGACGTTGGCCTGTACGGTGGCGCGTTCAAGGTGACGGAGGGATTCAGCAAGCGGTTCGGTGAATCCCGCGTGATCGACACGCCGATCTCCGAGGCCGCGATCGTGGGCGCGGCCGCGGGCGCCGCGCACATGGGGCTGCGGCCGGTCGCCGAGATGCAGTTCATCGACTTCATTTCGTGCGCGTACGACATGCTCACGAACTACGTCGCGACCGCGCGTTACCGCGCCGGACTGTCCACGCCGATGGTGGTGCGCGGCCCCTGCGGCGGCTACGTTCGAGGCGGGCCGTTCCATTCGCAGAATCCTGAAGCGGCATTCCTCCACACGCCCGGCCTGAAGATCGTGTATCCGGCGACGGCGCGGGACGCCAAGGGTCTGATCAAAGCGTCGATCCGCGACGAGGATCCGGTGCTCTATCTCGAGCACAAATGGCTGTACCGCCGTATCAAGGAGCAGCTGCCGGAGGGCGAGGAGATTCTGACGCCGATCGGGCAGGCGCGCATCGCGCGCGAGGGGAAGCATCTTTCCATCATCAGCTACGGCGCGACGCTGTGGAAGTCGCTGGAGGCCGCCGAGCAGCTGGAGAAGGCGGATGGAGTTTCCGTGGAAGTGCTGGACCTGCGGACGCTGCTGCCGATGGATGACGCCGCGATCGTCGCGACCGTGAAGAAGACGAACAAGGTTCTCATCGTCCATGAAGACACACGCACTGGGGGAATCGCCGGGGAGATCGCGGCACGGATCAACGAGCAGGCGTTTGAATGGCTCGACGGGCCGATCATGCGCGTGACCGCGCACGACGTCCCGATCCCGTATGCGCCGACACTTGAGGATTTTGTGTTGCCGCAAACCGACGACATTGTAAAAGCGGCGCGGTGGCTGGCGAAGTACTAGCCGTCAGCCGTCTGCCATCAGCAGACGGCAGATGGCTGATGGCTCCTGAGGAGATCGTATGGCGCGAATAGATGTACTGATGCCACAAATGGGTGAGTCAATTGCGGAGGGGACCCTCAGCAAGTGGCTCAAGAAGGTCGGCGACCCCGTCAAACGGGACGAGCCCCTGTTCGAGATATCGACCGACAAGGTCGATGCCGAGATTCCTGCGCCATCCGCCGGAGTGCTGGCAGAGATCAAGGTGCAGGAAGGCCAGACCGTACCCGTGCAGACGGTAGTCGGGGTCATGGAAACGGAAGCCGGGGCGGTGGTCCCGGCACCCGCGAAGCCGGAGCCACCCAAGGCGGCCGCTCCGGCGCCGGCACCGCCACCCCCAGCCCCTAAGCCCGAGCCCCCAGCCCCTAGGTCCGAGGCACCGGCCGCCCGGCCGTCAGCCCGTCCGGCCGACGGTGACGGTGGCGTGCAGACCGCCGAGCAACGCCTTCGCACGAAATCCACGCCGCTCGTGCGCAAGATCGCCGCCGAGCACAGCGTCGATATCTCGGGCATTCCGGGGAGCGGTTACGCCGGCCGCGTAACCAAGCAAGACATCCTTGGGTATATCGACCGAGTCCCGACTCAGCAGGCCCCAGCCACGAGGCCCCAGGCCCTAGGCCCGATCGAACATCCTGCCGTCGAGCCGTGGCCGGGCGACCGCGTCGCGCCGTGGTCCAAGATCCGCAAGATCACCGCCGACCACATGGTGGCGTCCAAGCGCGTGTCCGCGCACGTGGCGAGCTTTTTCGAGGTCGATTTCACGCGCGTCGCACAGCTCCGCGCCAGGGCGAAGCAATCCTACAGTGACCGCGGAGTGAGCCTCACGTTCCTCGCCTTCATCGCGAAAGCGTGTGCCGAGACTCTCCGGAAGCATCCCGTCGTCAATTCCGCGGTGTCCGGCGACAGCACGATCTACCGTGCCGACGTCAACGTCGGCATCGCCGTGGCGCTCGACTGGGGGCTCATCGTGCCGGTGATCAAGCATGCCGACGAGTTGTCCCTGATGGGCATGGCGCGCGCGATCAACGATCTGGGTGAGCGCGCCCGCACCAAGAAGCTGCTGCCCGACGACATCCAACGCGGCACGTTCACGATCACCAATCCCGGCGGGTTCGGGCCGTTCGCCGGCATTCCCATCATCAATCAGCCACAGGTCGCGATTCTCGGCGTAGGCGCGATCGAGAAACGCCCGAAGGTCGTGACTGCCGCTGACGGCACGGATTCCATCGCGATTCGGACGATGGGGATGCTGACGATGTCCTACGATCATCGCGTCGTCGATGGCGCCGACGCCGACAAATTCCTGGCCGACGTGAAGAAGCTGCTGCAGGAGTTCCCTGAGGGAGCGGTGTGAGCATGCCAAAAGTCCTGACCGCGGCGCGCGTGCGCGTGCCCACACAGAACGAGACCGAGTACGTCAACACGCTGCGCGAGCTGAGTCAGTTCGCTGACGCCCGCGGCCAGCGGATCTGGCTGTTTCGCAACGCCAAGGACCCGCGGCTGTTCATCGAATTCTCCGAGAGCCCCACCGAGATGTCACACCGCGCGCAGGCGTCCCGGCTCCCCGAAGAGATCCAGCTGGAGAAGCGACTCCAGGCGCTGGCCACGTACGCGCCCGACGCCTGGGAGCTGTGGAGCGAGGTCCCCGTCGCCACCACCTCGCAGGCATAAATCCATGGCCCGACGCGAAACTGTGGTGGACGGGGAACGCTGGGAGGTGTACCCCTCAGGCCGCGTGACCGTGTATGGGCGCGACCAGTTCGGTCTCATCTTCGAGCACGGCACCGGCCCGCAGCGCCGCCGCCGCGTGACGCACTTCTCGCCGCTCGGCGCACGCTCGCCGGACCGGGCCCTGCTGGAGCTCTCCGACCGCGACCTGCTGGAGCTGTTCGGCCAGTCACAGCCCGCGTGGACCGCCCCCGAGGTCGACTACGCCGCACATTGACCTGCATTGCCATTCGACGGCGTCCGACGGTGAGTGTGAGCCGCCGGAAGTCGCGCACCACGCGCGCGCGGCAGATCTCGCGGCGATCGCGCTCACCGATCACGACACCACGGATGGCGTGGCCGAGGCCGCGCGCGAGGGCGCGAAGCTGGGGGTCCGTGTGATTCCCGGATGCGAGTTCAGCGTGCGCGCGCCATGGGGCGAGCTGCACGTCCTCTCCCTGTTTTTGCCGCACGACAGCGAACGGCTGCAGGGATTCCTGCGCGAGACTCGTGCCGCGCGCCGCCGCCGCGGCGAACAGATGGTCGCCAAGCTCCAGGACCTCGGCGTGCCGATCGAGCTCGAGGACGTGCAGGCCCAGCTCTTCGGCGGAGATGGCGCCGCCCTGGGACGGCCACATGTCGCGCGGGCGCTCGTCGATTGCGGGGCCTGCGACACCATCAGCGACGCGTTCCGGCGGTACCTCGGCCGTGGCCGGGCGGCGTACGTGGAGAAGCCGCTGCCGAAGCTGGGCGACGTCACCGCGCTGGTGCACGACGTGGGAGGGCTGACCGTGGCGGCGCACCTGGGGGATCATGGCACCGAGGCCCAGCTGCGCATCTTTCAGGACCAGGGACTGGATTGCGTGGAAGTGCGCCATCCGAGCCACGCGCCCGCCGTCGAGCAGCGGCTCACGCGCATCGCCGAGCGGTTGGGAATGGGCATCACCGGGGGCTCGGATTGGCACGGAGAAAGCGAGTACGGGGAGTCGCATGCGCCGCTCGGTGGCATGCGTGTTCCCGATACCTGGCTGGCACCGCTCGAGCATCGTCTCGAGCTCACCATGAGGCAACGGAATGAGCGAGCCGCTTCCGATCGGCAGTAAAGCCCCCGCGTTCACGGCCCAGGCGTCGGACGGCCGCACCTACGCGCTCGGCGATCTCCTGAAGAGCGGACCGGTGGCGCTCGTGTTTTATCCGGGCAACAATACCCCCGGCTGAAACCGCCAACTCTCCGCCGTGCGCGATGAGATCGCCAAGTTCCAATCCGCCAGCATGCAGCCGTTCGGCGTCAACCCCGCGAGTGTCGAAGGCCATCGCGGGTACGTCGAGAAGATGCAATTCACCTTTCCGCTGCTCTCCGATCCGGAGCGCACGATCGCCGGCGCGTACCACGCGCTCAAAGAGGACGGCAAGGGGATTCAGCGCACCGTCTACGTGATCGGCCGCGACGGCACCGTGCGCTTCGCGCAGCGCGGCGCACCGCCCGTGGACGATATCGTCCGTGCCCGCTGACCTGCGTGGCAAAGTCGCGCTCGTCACCGGCGTGGGCCGGGTCGGACAAATCGGCCATGCCGTGGCGCGCGGCATTGGCCGCGCCGGCGCGAAGCTGCTGCTCGCCGACGTCAACGCCGTGGGACTCGCGGATCGTGTCAAAGAGTTCGCTGCGGAGGGGATCACCGCCAAGGTTTCTGCGGGCGACCTGACCCAGCCCGAAGCCGCGCGCGCGGCGGCGGCGGCGGCGCAGGCGCAGTACGGCGGGCTCGATATTCTCGTCAATGTTGCGGGCGGATTCTTCAGCTACGGGCCGTTCACGGCAGTAAAGCCCGAGATCCTCGACCGCGAGCTGGCCGTCAACTTCAAGACCGCGTTTTACATGTGCCAGGCCGCCGTGCCACTGCTGCTGGCGCGCGGGGGCGGATCGATCGTCAGCTTCGCGTCGATCGCCGTCGTCCGCTCGCTCATGCACATGTCGGCGTACAGCGCGGCGAAGTCGGCTGTTGCCGGGTTGACGCTCGCGCTGGCGCGCGAATATCGCGACGCCGACATCCGCGTGAACGCCGTCGCCCCGGCGACGGTCCGCACCGCCGACAACGTCGCCCAGATGGGCGATAAACAGCCGCTGGTCGAGCTCGACGAAGTCGTCAATACGGTGGCCTTCCTCGTGAGTGATGAGGCCCGCGCGATCACCGGGCAGATCGTCCCCATTACCGGGAAGGCGTACTAGTGCGGCTCGAGGGCGCCGCCGCGCTGGTCACCGGAGCGGGGACACGGATCGGGCACGCGATCGCGATCGGGTTGGCGCAGTCCGGCTGCGACGTCGCCATTCACTACCATGGCTCAGCCGATGGTGCGGAGGAGACGGCGCGGGCCGTACGGGCGGCGGGCCGGCGCGCCGAGCTGTTGCAAGCGGACCTCGCCGATGCGGCGGCGGCGCGTGGGCTCGCGGATAAGGCCGCCCGCGCGCTGAAACGACTCGACGTCGTGGTCAACTCTGCCGCGATTATGGTGCGCGAACCGGTGGAAGCCGTCACCCCGGAGAGTTGGGACGCGACGTTCGACCTCAATCTGCGGGCAATGTTTTTCGTCTCGCAGGGGGCAATTCCGCACCTGCGGCGCGCCAGAGGGAAGATCGTGAACATGGCGGACATTGCAGGCATGGAACCGTGGCCGGCATATGTCCCGCATTGCATCAGCAAAGCCGGCGTCATCATGCTCACCAAAGGGTTGGCCCGGGCGCTCGCCCCAGACATCGCCGTCAACGCGATCGCGCCGGGAGCCGTGTTGCTCCCGGAGGAATGGGACGAAGCGGCGCGCGAACACATTCGGAAGACAACGCCGCTGGACCGACTGGGATCCCCGGACGACGTCGTTGCCGCGGTGCGATTCCTCCTCTCCGGAACCGACTACGTCACCGGGACCGTGCTGGTGGTGGACGGGGGGAGACTCATCCGCTGAGGGACGTCGTCGTGGTCGGGGGTGGATGCTACGGCACCTTCTACGCATCCCAGTTGGCGAAAGCCAAGGCGCGCGGGAAGACCGATTATCGCACCGTCATCGTGGTGGATCGGAATCCGGAGTGCCAGGCCAGGCGCGAGCTTGGCGCAACAGGCGATCGTCAGTTTGTGACCTCGGATTGGACGACGTTCTTCGATAGTTTCTTGACCGTCCGGCCGTCCGACCGTCCGACCGTCAGTCACGATGATCAGATCGTCCCCTCACCGCACATGCCGCATCTCATGTTCGACTGGGTGCTCCGCCGCGCGCGCGGGCGGTGGCCGAACCGCGCGGTGTCGGTCGACCCGGTTCCAGAGGACGTCCCGACGCCCTACGATCGCCCCGGCGCCGACCACACGCGGTACGTCTCGTGGGCGGATTGGATTTGTCCGACGCACTGTATCGAGCCGGCACTCTGTCCGGCGATCGGTGCACCCCGGACGTGGGAGATGGGAGACACCGTCCGTGCGCTTGCGGATCGACTCCGTGCGGCCGGCCGAGCGGTGCAGGGGCCCGCGTTGTTCGTGTGCAAGCATCACGTCTTTGGCGTCGGGATGTTCTCGGCGGATGCGGTACGTGCCGGTGATAAGCTCGTCGAGGAGGCCGGATCGACGAGCGCCCCCGCGGAGATCCTGGTCGGGACGATTTCGAGCTGTCATGGGGCGCTGAACCTGCTGCAACTGGGTCCACGCACCACGCACGACGCACGACGCACGTGAATCCAGAGGACCGCCGCCGATACCTAGAGCACGCCCGTGAGCTATTCAATTCTGGGGAGTATTGGTTGGCTCACGAAGCGTTGGAAACAGTCTGGCGTTCTATTATTAAGGAAGACGAAGCGCGCGTGTGGCAGGGCCTCATTCAGGCCGCCGCTGCGCTGCTGCACCGGGCCCGCGGGAACCGTCATGGCACTGTCGTCGTTGGAGCGGCAGCGCTGGAGAAACTGGCCGGGCCGCAGCGATCCAATATTGAATTCGAAACCGTAACGTTTCGCGCGCATTTGGCGCGCGCCCTGGCGGGGGAGGGTGATCCTCCGCGACTGGAATACCGGGACGCATGACGAACCGTACCGCACTCATCTACGACGTGGTCATCGTGGGCGCAGGCCCGGCGGGGCTGTGTGCCGCGCTGTACGCCCACCGCGGCATGCTCTCCGCGGTCACGATCGAGCGCGGCGCCCCCGGCGGAGAGCTCCTCAACACCGACCTGATCGAAGACTACATCGGCTTCGAAAGCATCAAGGGCTGGGAGCTCGCGCAGAAGATGACCGAGCACGCCAAGAAGTTCGGCGCCGAGATCGTGACCGACACCGTCGAGCGGATCAAGAGGGATGCCGACGGCTGGTTCGACGTGCAGACCGCGCGAGGCAACAGCTACCGCACCCAGGCGGTGATCCTCACCGCGGGCGGAACTCCCGTCAAACTCGGCGTGCCGGGAGAGAAGGAATATGCCGGGAAGGGCGTCTCCTACTGCGCCGTATGCGACGGTGCGTTCTTCAAGGGCGAGCGACTGGCGGTCGTCGGCGGCGGGGATGCCGCGGTGGAGGAAGCCGATTACCTGACGCGCTACGCAAGCAAAGTGCACCTCGTCCACCGGCGCGATGACTTTCGCGCGTCCCCGATCCTGCAGGACCGGGCGTTTGCGAACCCCAAGATCGAGGTCATCCGCAACACGTTCGTCCCGGAAATTGTGGGCAACGCCAAGGGCGTCACCCATGCCGTGCTGGAGGACAACGCCACCGGCGAACGCTCGAATCTGGACGTCGGCGGCGTGTTCATCTTCGCGGGATTCAAGCCCAACACGCAGCTGGTCGAGGGCCACGTGGACCATGATGCCGGCGGCTATCTGATCACCGACAATCGCATGATGACGTCGATGGCGGGCCTGTTCGCCGCGGGTGACGTGCGCAGCCAGGTCACGCGGCAGATTACGACCGCGGTCGGGGACGCGACCACCGCGGCGATCGCGGTCGAGAAATACCTCAAGTCGCTGCACGAACAGCAGGGCGACGGCAAAGGCAAGCCGTGAAGATCGTTCAAATTCCCAACGGCACATTCGCGGAGAACTGCTACCTCGTGGTTGACGAGCGAGCCGGCGAGTGCGCGATCGTGGATCCGGGCGAAGAGGCCGGATTGATCCTCCATAAGGTCAAGGAGACAGGCGCGACGCCGGTTGCCATTTGGCTGACGCACGCACATCTCGACCATGTCCTCGGCGTGCCGAAAGTGGCGGCGGACACGGGGGCCCCCGTCTGGCTCCATCCCGCCGACCGGCCGCTGTACGACGCGGTGCCAGACCAGGCCGCCTCGTTTGGGCTCGCGCCCCCGGAACGGCTGCCGGCGCCCGATCACGACCTGGCCCACGGTGCACGCTTGAAGGTGGGCGAGGTGAGCTTCGAGGTCCGGCACGCGCCCGGGCACTCGCCGGGGAGCGTATGTCTGGTGGGACCGGGCGTCGCGCTGGGCGGCGACGTCCTGTTCGCCGGCTCGATCGGCCGGACCGACCTTCCTGGTGGGGACTTCGAGACCCTGATCGCGAGTATCGAGCGCGAGTTGCTCCCGCTTCCCGATGACACCATCCTCTACAGTGGACATGGACCCGAAACGACCATCGGACGGGAGCGCCACACCAATCCCTTCCTCACCGGCGCCTACCGGATCGGCTAGGCCGCGGCCGCGGTGCCTGCGGTGCGGCGCCGGGGTGCAGCCGAAACCGTGGGGCTGCAAGAATCCCTGCTCGAATTGCGGGTTCCTCTATCCGCTCGGCGACTGCTCCGATTGAATCACGCGCTCGCCATTCTCCTGCTGGCCATTGACTGCGTCGCGCGCGCGTGGCGCATTCAGCTCGCGAGCTGGGCGGCCGGCGGCCGGCTCGAGTTTCGCGACGCGTTACGACTGAACCTCTACGGCGAAGCGGCCTCGACCTTCACACCCAACCGGCTGGGCGGTGAGCCCGCGCGCTTCCTCGGGATGACGTGGTCCGGGCTTCGCGTGGTGACGGCGCTGGTGGCGCTCGGCGTGGAGGTCGCGGCCGAATGGCCGGTGTTCGGCATGGTCGTACTCTCGCTCGCCGCGTACTACGTGCCCGATTGGAGCGAGGCGGCAGACCGGTTCCTGTCGCACAGCCTGGCGCGCGACTTGTTGGGGATCGAGCTCATCGTCCTCGTGGTGCTCATCGTTATCTGGACGCTGCAGCGGCTCGTGCGGCCCGGGGCGATCCGGCATCGCGTGCGCCGGCAATGGCGCGTGGCGCTCGCCCACGTGCGGCGTGCGCGGTGGTGGGTGCTGTTCGCGGGTGCGTTGCTCACCGCCGTCAGCCTCGCCGCGCGCGCGCTGATATTGCCGGCCCTCGTCTGGGGGCACCCCGGCGCGCCGCCGTTCAGCGTCATGTTCTTCGGTTCGCTGGCGCTGCTCCATGCGCCGCTCGTCGTACCGCTCCCGTCCGGCGGCGGCGGAATCGAGCTCGCGTTTCTGTCGGGATTCGCCGGCGATTTCGGTGTGGGGCATCAAGTCATTATGCTGCTCCAGTGGCGTTTCTATACGACGATTCTGTTGACGGTGCTCGGGATCTATCTGCTCGTGCGGACGCACGGCGCGCGGGCGGCGAAGGAACTGTTCACCGTCGGGTGGTTTCGGCGGCGCTAGCGAGGACACACGCGATGGGCGATTCTTGGCTCGATACGGACGGCGGTCGAACTGAGGGAGGCATGGTGGCGGCAGTGAATCAGACACGGATGGAACGCGATCCGTTGGGAGAGATGCCGGTGCCGGCCGAGGCGCTGTGGGGCATCCAGACCGAGCGCGCGCGGCAGAACTTCCCGATCTCCGATCTCCGACCCCTTCCCGCCTTCGTTGACGCCGTCATCCTCATCAAGAAAGCCGCCGCCCTGACGCACCGGGAAACCGGCCGCCTGGATCCCAAACTCGCCGAGGCGATCGTCAAGGCCGCCGATGAAGTCCTGGCCGGCGGGCACCGCGACCAGTTCGTCGTCGATCCCTACCAGGCCGGCGCCGGTACCTCCCACAACATGAATTGCAACGAGGTGCTCGCGAACCGCGCCAACGAGTTGTTGGGAGGGAAGCGGGGCGAGTACAAGCCGGTGCATCCGAACGATCACGTCAACATGGCGCAGTCGACCAACGACGTGATTCCCACGGCGATCCGGCTTGGCGCGCTCGTACAGCTGGGGGCGCTGACCGAATCGCTCACGCGTCTCGCGCGGGCGTTCGCGGCCAAGGGCAAGGAATTCGACTCGATTGTGAAGTCTGGCCGCACCCATCTCCAGGATGCGACCCCGATCCGGCTCGGCCAGGAGTTCGCCGCCTACGGGCACACCGTCGAGCGCAACCGCGATCGGATCGTGCGCACGGCCGACGATCTGCACGATCTGGGAATCGGCGGAACGGCGGTCGGCACCGGGCTGAACGCGGAGCCGCAGTATCCGGCGCTGATGGTCAGGCACCTGCGCGCGATGACCAAACTCGACCTGCGTGAGGGGAAGGATCGCGTGCAGCTGATGCAGTCGATGGGTGACGCGACGGCATTCTCCGGCGCCGTCCGCACCTATGCGGTCGATCTCGGCAAGATCGCGAGTGACCTGCGGCTGCTGGCTTCGGGGCCGCGCACGGGTCTCGCGGAGATCGTGTTGCCGGCCGTGCAGCCGGGCTCGAGTATCATGCCGGGGAAGGTGAATCCATCGATTCCCGAAATGGTGAATCAGGTCTGCTTCCAGGTAATCGGGAACGACGTGACCGTCACGGCCGCCGCCGAGGCAGGACAACTCGAGCTGAACGTGATGATGCCGGTCATCGCGCACAATCTGCTGCTCTCCATGACCATTCTCACCAATGCGACGCGCGTGTTGGCGGAGCGGTCGGTGGATGGCATCGCGGCCGACGCGGCGCAGGCGGCGCACTGGCTCGAGCGCAGTCCGGCGCTCGTGACCGCGCTGGCGCCGAAAATCGGGTACGCCGAGGCGGCGAAACTGGCGAAGGAGGCCGTCGCGAAGAACGTCACCGTGCGACAATTGGTGATGGAGAAGGGGTTATTGAAGGGCAAGGAGCTGGACGAGGTGCTCGACTTGCGGGCAATGACGGAGCTGGGTGTGCCGGGCGAGCGGGAGAAGTGACTCTCACATCGGAGACGCACCTATGAACAGCTGGATCGTTGCCGGTCTGATCGCGGGCGTCGTCATGTACCTGGTGGACTGGGTCCTGTGGAGCAAGGTGTTCAACAACGCCGGGATCGCCGCGATGGGCGGGCACATGACGCCCGAGGAGATGAAGAGTTTCATGGGTCCGGCGCTGGCGAAATCAGCGGTACTGTCGCTGGTCTTTGGCGTGCTCTTCGCCTGGGTCTACGGCCAATTCCGCGGCGCGCTGTGGGTGCAGGGCGGAGGGGTTTTTGCGGGAATGGAGTTCGCCACGGTGCTGTGGCTCCCAATCTGTTTCGCGATGTTCGGCAGCAGCGTCTGGTACCTGAAAGTGAAGTCCTTGCAGATGGCCACCTGCTGGGCCTGGTTGATTCGCATGAATGCGGCCGGAATCGTGGTCGGTTTGCTCATGAAGTGACCCGAGTCACGGCACTCGCGAGCGCGATGCGGTAGAAGTTTTTCCATGCGTACCCTATCGACGGTCCTCATCGCGCTTGTGATTGCCGGCACAGCCGCGGCCCAACGCCGCGCGCGCATCGGCCCCACGGTTTCATCCATCTCGATCGAAGACGGCTCCGGCGGGAGTCAATCCTTCACGTCGTTCGGCGGGAGTCTCGCATTTCTCTCCGGTGACGACGGCGAAATCGGTGTTGGTGTCTCCCGCTACGGCGATCTGTCTAGCAGCAGCTGCGTCCGGCAGATGACGTTCGTCGGGTTCGAGTCGAACTACTATCCCATCGGTCCGAAAGGCATCGCACCGTTTGCCTCGACAGCCGTCGGATTGGCGCGTGTCCTCGACCAGGATCCGACGCTCGCACTGCTCGGTTGCAACACCGGCGCGGAGACGACGAACGAGCTTGGACTGGGGTTCGGACTCGGCGTGCGCGTGAATCTTGGCAATCAGGCCTCCGCCCTCGTCGAGGGACGGTTCTTTCAGGTTCCGAACAGTGCGATCAAGGCACTCGAAGGGCGCGCCAACGTCTCGTTTGCATTCGGCGGTACGAACAAGAAGACGCAGCTGCTCAATGGCACCCTTGGGCCCGCGATCGGAGTGCTCACGCCCCTCAGTGGTCCCCTCGAAGGGCGTGGTCCGGCGCTGGGCGTCCGCTTCCGCCGTGATCAAAAGAAGGGTGGCTCGCTCGGCCTGCAGATCGACTACGCGCCGCTCACGGT
>Ga0193723_1000656_pt1 | contig 13621 bp, 6 predicted proteins | sample H2m2metaG_FD_143042 | JGI IMG/M metagenome (GOLD analysis project Ga0193723, IMG submission 143042) | Soil microbial communities from a riparian zone of the East river system, Colorado, United States - H2m2 | ecosystem: Environmental > Terrestrial > Soil > Riparian zone | place: USA: East River... | reverse complement strand
GTACTCGAGGAAGATCACTACGGCCTCAAGGACGTAAAGGATCGGGTTCTCGAGTTTCTCGCGGTGAGGCAACTGCGAGCCAGCCAGCTGGCTGACGAAGTCGAGAAGACCGGCGAAGTGCCCGCTGCGCGTCTCTTCACCGAGAAGGACGATGCCACGCCTTCGCTTGCGGTTGGAGAAAAGGCGGATCGAACGATCACTGACAAGTCCGAGGCGAAATCACGCGCGATGGCAAAGGGCCCGATCCTTCTCTTCATCGGACCTCCCGGCGTAGGCAAGACGTCGATCGCCAAGTCGATCGCCCGGTCGTTGGGACGCGAGTACGTTCGTGTCGCTTTGGGCGGAGCCAGGGACGAAGCCGATATTCGCGGCCACCGCCGTACTTATGTCGGTGCGATGCCCGGCAGAATCATCCAGGGACTGAAGCAGGCGGGAACGAAGAACCCCGTCTTTTTGCTCGACGAAGTCGACAAGCTCGGAACGTCGTACCAGGGCGATCCGTCGAGCGCTCTGCTCGAGGTCCTGGATCCCGCCCAGAACGACACGTTCACCGATCACTACCTGGGGATTCCGTTCGACCTGAGCGAAGTGATCTTCATCGCGACCGGGAACTTCGTGCAGAACATTCCGGGTCCGCTGCTTGACCGCATGGAGGTCGTCGACTTCGCCGGCTATACGGAGAAGGAGAAGGCCGAGATCGCGAAGAAGTATCTGCTGCCGCGTCAGCTCGAGGAGTCGGGGCTGAACGACAAGAACATAACCTTCACCGAAGACGCCATCATGTCGGTCGTGTCGAACTACACTCGCGAGAGTGGAGTGAGGCAGCTGGAGCGGCAGATCGGAGCGGTCGCGCGCAAGCTCGCCCGCAAGATTGCGTCGAGTGAAACGGTGGACCACGTCGTCGATGCAGAGGGCGTACGCGAGCTGCTCGGCAGGCCGCGCGTTCATCCGGAGCATGCGCTCGCGGAGAGCGAGGTCGGAATCGCCACCGGCATGTACTACACGCCCATGGGCGGAGACATCATGTTCGTGGAAGCGTCGATCAGGCGTTACTACGGCGCTAGCAACGGCGATGGGTCCGCGCCTGCGGGTCCAGGCGGCGCGGTATCGCTGATCCTCACCGGTCAGTTGGGCGACGTGATGAAAGAGTCAGCACGTGCGGCTTTCACTTACGCCACCAACAACGCAGCCAAGCTTGGAATTCCGCGCGACAGGCTGGGTGCGATCGAGGCGCACATCCACGTGCCCGCGGGCGCGATTCCAAAGGATGGACCGTCGGCTGGCATTGCGATCGCGACGGCTCTGGTGTCGGAGATGGCGGACCGGCCGGTGAAGCAGGACGTGGCAATGACGGGCGAGATAACGCTACGTGGTCGCGTACTGCCAATCGGCGGGCTCAAGGAGAAAGTGCTGGGCGCGCATCGAGCCGGGATCAAGACGATCATCATCCCGAAGGGGAATGAGGCCGACATCGAGGACGTGCCCGAAGAGGTCCGCAAGACGCTCCAGTTCTATCCAGTGGAGACGCTGAACGAGGTGCTGAAGATCGCCCTCGTCCCGGCGGTGGCGGGCGAGAAGGCGCCACCTCTCGAGATGAAGGAAGTCGCGTAGTTCAACTGCAACCGCAAAAAACAAAACGGGGGGCCGAGATCGGCTCCCCGTTTTGTTTTTGCGCGTCGATCGTGGCTAGCTCCAGCGGATAGTGGCGACGGCGCCAGCCGCCAACGCGTAGAGTATTGATTTACCGCTGAAGTGAACGGCGAAGGTCCTTTCAGCCGCTGCGGTGTTGAGAACGATCAGGACTTTCGAATCGTCGTCGGCGTTCTTGAAGGCGACAGTCTGCAGCCCACTTACGTTGGTGCTGGAGAAGATACGGTGCGCGCCCGGCTTCACGAACTGGCTGGCGTGGGCGAGAGCGTAGTATTCCACGTTCCGCGTGACGAAGCCGTTGGAGGAGTTGATCGTGATGACACCGCGGCAGTTGCCGCACCCGCCCAGATGCGGGCCAGCATTCTCGTCGAGCGCGAGGTTCCACAGCGCAACGCCCTTGGCCCACCCTCGCGTGCTGCCGATGATGAGCGTACCGACGAACCACTTCAGATTGTCGGCAAATACTGTTGCCCAGCCACCGCCGGAGCATTCCGTGAAGTACGCGTCCTTGGTCGGATACGCGGCATGCACGGTTTCCTGCGCACTTACGTCACCGCCATAGCAGTGCCAGGCGACGGCACTCACATATTGCCGCGCGGTAGGGTCAGCGAGTACCGCGAGTGGAGAGCTCGGCACATCCCAGTTGTGATCCCAGTCCAGTATTAGCGCCTGAATTCCCGTCTGCGCGAAGAGCGGCCCGACGTGCTTGCCGATCACCTCGGCGCGGGCCGGCGGATCGAGCCGCATGCCTGGATAATCCGCGGGCTCATATGCCGGCTCGTTCTGCATCGTGACGGCGAAGATCGGTACTCCCTCCGCCGTGTAGCCTTCGATGAACTTGCGAAAGTACTGAGCAAAGGAATCGTAGAACTCGGGCCGCAGGGTACCCGTGATCAGACTTCCCGTCGTCTTCATCCAGCCCGGCGCACTCCAGGGTGAGCCGACGAGCTTGAGCTGCGGATTGATTGCCAGCGCCGCCTTGAGCGCGGGCAGTTTGTCAGCCCGATCTTCATCGATGGAGAAGTGTGCGAGCGTGGAATCGGTTTGGCCCGCCGCCATGTCGTCGTAGCTGTAGTGATGGGTGGAGAAATCCGACGCACCCATGGGCACGCGCATGAAGCTCAATCCTATACCGGGATTGCGGCCGAACAGCTCGCGGAGAATCGCGTCGTGCTGGGCGCCGAGCTTCCGCTGGATGAGATACGCCGACGCATCGGTCATGGCGGCGCCAAAGCCGACCATCTCCTGATAGCTCGTTCCTTCATCCACGTCGATCACAATGGGCGATGCGACAGCGTCGGAACGAATGAGGACGTCGGCCTGCTGGGAGAGCAGACGCGACTGATCCGCGGTGGTAATCCAGGATTGGGCGACGGGGCCTTGAGGGGGTCCACCAGTGCCCGGATCGACCGGCGTGTTATGCCCGCACGCCGCGACGAGTCCGGCAACGGCGACGAGCCTCACCGCTGCTTTACGAGGCCCGCCGCGGGCTATGCCTCGAACTATGAGGCGAAGAGTTACCACCCCGGGTTCTGCGTCAGCTTGGCGTTGCTGTTGATCTGCCCAACCGGGATTGGGAAGAGGTTGCTCGGCACACCGTGAACCGGTGTCTCGCCGGGTTGGAGTGACTGCATCAGGGTGGTCTTTGCCTTGAACGTGGCGTCGAGGAGGCTCCAACGCGACAGGTCGAACCAGCGCTGTCCTTCGAACGCAAACTCGCGCCGACGCTCTACGCGAATGGAATCCGTCAGGGCGGCTGAACCAAGTCCGGACACCGTTGGAATACCCGCGCGTGTGCGTACCTGGTTGAGTGCTGCCTCCGCCGAACCGCTGGTCGAGGTGCCGCCGGCGTTGACTGCTTCCGCGTAGATCAGCAGCACATCCGCGTACCGCTGAATGATCCAGTTGTTCGGCATTTGCTGCCAGGAGCGGGCTGTCATGTCCTTGCTGTCGGTTTCATCAAGCCACTTGTGGAATGCGGCGCCGTTCGGCACTCCCCACGTTGCGGTGTCGCCCAGCGCGGTTACATACGGGGACGTCATGTACGTGGCGCCATTCCCGCGTTGATCGTTCGCCGAGTAGACCGCGATCAGGTCCGGATTCACCTGCATCAGGCCGTACGCGTCTCCACCTGGGAATCCGGAAGGAAGACTGAACAGCGTCTGAACGCTGCCTACGACGCCGGGGGTCTGTTCCGGCGCGCCGTAGTTGATCTCGAAGATGCTCTCCGGGCTCACGAACTCGTCCGAGATTTTGAAATTGTCGAGCCAACGCGCGTTGAGTGAGTAACGGCCGGAGGTCATGACCTGGCCCGCGTACTTCGCCGCGTTGTTGTAGTCCTTCTGATTGAGATAGACCTTGGCGAGCAGTGAGGTCGCGGCACCGGAAGTGGCCCGGCCGAGGTCCGCGCCAGTGTAGGACGCCGGAAGATCGTTCATCGCCGTCTGTAAATCGCTCACGATCAGAGCATACACCTGGGCGGCCGGGGTTCGGGGGATCTGGGCGTCGGCAACCGTCGTCGCCTCCTGTTCCATCAGCGGAACGTCGCCGAACATCCGTACGAGCTCGAAGTACGTCAGGGCGCGCAGGTAGTGCGCCTCGCCGAGCACACGATTCCGCTCGGTAACGTCCATTACAATCGGCGGCACCCGGTCGAGTACGATGTTCGCCTTGTTGATGGTGATGTAAGCGTTGGTCCACAGATCGTCGATCGACCAGAGAGTCGGGTCGAAGGTATAGGACGCGAGCTGGTGTCCGTCAGGCCCGTAGTTCGCCGTGGCGAACATGTCGTCCGTGGCAACGTCGGACTCGTACCAGATCCAGAAGTGCACCCACACCGCCTGACTATAAACGGCGTTGACGGCCGACACCGCGTCAGCGGCCGACCGGTAGAAGTTCTCGGGCGCTAGAACATCGGTCGGCTTGGGCTCGAGGAACTGATCGCAGCCCGCGACCGAAAGCGCGGTCAGACAGCCCACAATCGCGGTCTTCCGGCGCAGTGATTTGAGAAGATTATTGGTCTGCATAAGATTCGCGTGACTCCGTCGCGCTAGAAGGCGGTAGTGAAGCCGAAGATGAACTGTCGGGTCTGGGGATACGTGCCGAAATCGATGCCCTGAGCAAGGACGCTGGTCGCATACTCACTCACCTCCGGATCATAGCCGGTGTACTTCGTTTTCGTGAAGAAGTTCGTCGCGTTTATGTAGATCTCCGCGTTCTGCAGATGTCCGGGCCGCGACGATGAGAGCAGCGACGCGGGCAGGCGGTAGCCGAGGCGGAGGCTCTTGCCGCGGATATACGAGCCGTCCTCGACGAACAATGTCGACGGTCGCGCATCGTAGGTGTTGCCGATCTTCGGAACGGGTATGCCGTTGGCCCCAGCGCTTTGGGCCGGTAGCACGTCGGTGAGCTGATTGTTGTTTCCGGCATCGTTGGTCAGCAGCGCTCGCGTGATGTTGTAAATCTTGTTTCCTTGCGAGAACTGGATGAACAGCGAGAGGTCGAAGTTCCTGAAGGTCAGGTCGTTGGTGAAGCCGCCGGTGTAGGTGGGCTCGGCGTTGCCGATGATCTGCTGGTCAGCCGTCGAGATGACGCCGTCGCCATTGAGATCGGCGTACGTCGTCTGTCCGTTGGACATGCCACTGTAGACATAACCGTAGAACGAATTGATCGGCTGTCCCACCTTGAGAATGGTCGGATTCTGGACTGCGCCCGCGCCTACGCCGACCGGTCCCACGATCTGCGAGTCCGCGCCGATGCTCAGCACCTTGTTGCGGTTCCAGGCGATGTTGAACCCGGAGGTCCACCCGAGCGCGCCGGTGGTGTTCACGGTGTTGAGCGAAAGCTCGACGCCGCGATTGCGGACGCTGCCAATGTTCTGGAGCTGCGTGCTGTAGCCGAGTGTGGCAGGGACGGCTACTTCGAGGAGAAGATCCCGCGTCGTCTTGTTGTAGACGTCGGCGGTGAGCAACAGCCGGCTGCGCAACAGGGCCGCGTCGAGTCCGATGTTGCCCTGACTGGTGCTCTCCCATTTGAGGTTGGGATTGGCCAGCGTGTTCGGGCTGTAGCCGACGACCTTCACTCCGTTGAACAGATAAGTGGAGCTGCCCAGCGTCGCGAGCGCCCGATAGTCACCGATGTCCTGGTTTCCGGTTTTCCCAATGCTCGCACGCAGCTTCAGATCGTCGAACAATCCGAGTCCTCTCACGAACGACTCGTCAGACATTCGCCAGGCGATTGCAGCGGACGGGAAGAAGCCGTACTGGTTTCCTGTTCCGAATTTCGAGGATCCGTCGACGCGCTCTGTGACCGTGAAGAGGAATCGGTCGAGGAGGTTCCAGTTCGCGCGGGCAAAGTAGGAAGCGAGCGACGAATGCGGCGCTCCCGTCCACACGCCGATGAACGTTCCAGCGCTGTTCAAGCCATTTTGTCCGAGCGCGTCGGTGACGAAGTTCTGCCCGGTGCCCGACACGTTAGCGGCGTTGGTCCGTTGCAGGGTGATGCCGCCGAGGAGATCGACGGCGCGCAGGAAGCCGAACTGTCCCGGGGTGTAGTGAAGCGTGTTCTCACTGAGCCATGTCGTAACGGCGAGCGAGCCGCGGCTCCCGGATCCGCCTGTAGTCACGCCCGGATAAGTGGTGGAAGGAGAATAGAAGTCCTGCATCGAAGAGAGGTAGTCGGCTCCGAATGAGGACCGGAATGTCAGCTTGGGAAACAGGTCGTACTCGCCGAAGACATTGCCGACGAAGCGATTCTGCTGCTCTTTGTTGGTGATCAGCGTTGCCGCTCCGACTGGATTGGAGAAGATTCGGCCGGTGGCCGGATTCACCCCGATGAAATACTCGTTGCCGGAGCCGAGCACGCTGAGCGTTGGCGGAGCGGTCAGCGCGTTGAGCAGGACGGACGACACTTCCTGTCCGCCGCCGCCGTTCGGCATCAGCTGCGACTGCGAGCGGCTCAAGGTGAAGCGATTGCCGACCCTGAACCTGCTACTGATGTCCTGATCGAGGTTGAGGCGCACGGAGCCGCGGTTCATGTTGGTGTTCAGCACGATACCGTCCTGCCGCAGCAAGTTGCCGGAGACGTAGTAATGCGTGTCGTTATCACCGCCCGAGAACGATGCCTCGACGTTCGTCACAGGAGCCGAGCGGAAGATTTCGTCCTGCCAGTTGGTGTTCGGAAGCGCCGCTATCTCGGCCGGCGTATACAACGCTGGTTGACCGCCATTCACCCGGGCGGCGTTGGCATAGGCGGCGAACTGCTGCGCGTTGAGAAGCGAGAGCCGATGACGCACCGCCTGCGTGCCGTGGTAAGCATTCACTGTGACCGTGTTCGCCCCAGAGCGACCACGCTTGGTCGTAATCAGGATGACGCCGTTCGAGGCGCGCGCCCCGTAGATCGCAGTCGCCGAAGCATCCTTTAGTATCTCGACCGACTCGATGTCGGAGGGATTGAGCGCGGCGAGAGGGTTTAGACCGCTCACCCCCACGGTCTCGAGCGTGTAGGTGTTCGTGTTATTGGCACTGGCTGATACAGGGACTCCATCGATGACGTACAGCGGATCATTGCCCGCCGCGATCGAGTTGCCGCCGCGAATGCGGACCGCAGCGCTGGATCCGGGCTGGCCGCTGCCGCCAGTGACCTGAACCCCGGCCACCCTGCCCTGCAACGCCTGCTCCACAGACACAACGGGCGTGCGCTGGATATCATCCGATGTCACCGATGCAATCGCACCTGTCAGATCGCGACGTCGCTGCGTGCCGTAGCCGATGGTGACCACTTCGCTGAGGCTCACCGCGACGGGGCGCAGCGCGAAGTCGGCCGTCACCGTCTCGTTCGGGCGCACCACCACAGTGGCGCTGTCGCGTCCGAACCCGAGTCGCTGTACGAAGATGGTACGTGTGCCCTCCGGCACGCCGGCGATCGAATAACGTCCGTCGTTGTCGGTCGCGGTGCGGAGTCGCGTGCCACTCACCGACACCGTCGCATCGTTGAGAGGCTCGTTCGAGCCAGCCATCGTGACGCGGCCGGCGACAGTGCCGGTCGCCTCTTCGGAAGGTGGCGCAGTCGCGGGAACCAGCGCCATGTGTCCATCAATGGAGACCCACAACTCGACATTGACGCTGTTCAGAACTTCATAAAAGGCGCGCAACACGCTGACCTGGCGCACGTCAATCGAGACGACGCGATCCAGCGGCACCACCGCGCGACTGTACGACAGCGGCGCCCCGGCGCGAGCCGCGATTGCCTGGAGCGCTCGTTCGAGCGTCACATTGCGGAGTCGCAAGGTGATGGGCTGGCGCAGCAGCACGGGTGCGTCGCTCTCGTCGATGGCCGACGCGAAGCGAACGACGTAGGTGGTTTGCCGCGTGACGAACGACTGCTGCGACGCTGCAACCGAGGGAACGGCCAGAAGCATGATCGCCGTGAGCGCTCCGAGCACGAGTCTGATCGCGGCAGCCGCAAGGCTGGCGCGGTTGTCAGGGAGCGATTCTTCGAGGGTCTTACGAGATGCGGACTGCATGGAGCTTCCTCCCGAATTCTGGGACAGGTTGATCTTGAAGAACGGAGTGAGTGGTCATGACGTTATCGCTCGCGATGCGCCGCGGCGGGTGAAGGTGATGACGGCGTCAGGCCGCCGATGCGATCGAGCGTAACGCGGTTGCCGGCGTGCCGGACGCGGAGACCAAGTGTGCCTGCAACCAGATTGATCGAGGAACGAAACGAGGCGTCAGTGAGGACGCCGGTGAACGGCAGGGAACCGAGGGATGGATCGGCGAGGTGCACGTCGGCGTCGTGCCAGCGCCGCAACTCATCGAGCACCGTCCTGAGTGGCGCGTCGTGAAACACGAGCCGCCCATCGAGCCAGCCGAGAAGCGAGTTCACGGAGACGCCACGCGTCAGGCTCGCGGTACCATCGATTGCGAGCCGACCGACATCGCCCGCTCCCAGGCGGCCGACGCCGCTCATTGCGACGGCGCCTTTGCGAACCACCACTTGTACGGCGCGATCCTCGGCGTAGCTGCGCACGGCGAACTCGGTTCCCAGGTCGCGCGCGACCGTCGTTCCCGCGTAAACGGTGAACGGTCGAGTCGTATCGTGCTTTGCTTCGAAGTAGCCCTCGCCTTCGAGGTACACGACGCGTCGCTCCTCGTCATAGTCGGCGGGGACCTGTACGCGGCTAGCCGGTGCGAGACGAATACGCGTGCCATCGGAGAGCCGGAGCTCGGCACGCTCCCGGTTGGCGGTAGCGAACGTCTCGGGCGGACGCGGCGGCGTTGGTTCTGTCTCACGATGTGCTACACGAACCACGCCGGCGACAACGAGGCCAGCGGCTAACGTCGTCGCCATGATTAGCTGCCAGCCTGGGCGGCGGCGACGCGATGGAAGGAGCGCAAAGAGATGTCGGCGCTCCTTGCCCGGTACGCGGTGAGCTCCCGATGGTGCGCCGGGCCCACGAAGCGAATCATCGTCGGCGCCGCGCAGACGGTCTCGCAGCTGCAGCCAGGATTGCCGGGCCTCCGGCGGCGCCGGACGAGATCGTTCTTCTTCCAAATCCGACAGAAACGAGCGGAGCCTAATGGCGAGGTCGGGATGCGCCATGAGATAACGACGCACGATGGCGCCCTCCGCCTCTGAGGACTCGTGTGTCAGATAGCGATCGAGCAGCTCGGCGTCGATCCCGTCGCCGGGTGCCCGATCAGCCATGGTTCGGGACGGGCAGACAGCGACCTCGGAGATGATCCACGCATGTACGTACCGCGAGCCAGCGCGGCGTTACACCTGCGCGAAACGGCGAGCTAGTGTCGAGGGCGCTCGAGCAGGGCGGCGAGGTCGGCGCGAGCCCGGGTCAGCAGCGTCCGGACCGCTTCCGGACTGGTGCCGAGGACACGGGCGATCTCGAGCGAGGACATGTCATGTTTCCAGCGAAGCGTCATGGCAATCCTCCGCCGTTCGGGAAGCGCGGCGATGGCGTGGACCACGGCCTGGTCGATCTCCTCCGCCTCCAGCGCGAGCTGCTGATCCATGGAAGACGCGGCCGCCTCGGGCGCGCTGTGATCCGCTCCAATCGTTCGCGTGACGACCCGCTCGTGGCGAAGGTGGTTCAGCGCGAGATGGCGAACCGAAGCGTACAGCCAAGCCCTCACCCGAGTGTTGACCTCCCACGTTGCCCGCGTTCCCCACACCGCGAGAAAGACGTCTTGCACCAGCTCCTCTGCCACGTCGCGCGACCGGACGTAGTTATACGCGAATCGCCATAACTCGTCGTGATGTGCCAAGTAGAGCGACTCGAATGCGGTCTCATCGCCTTGGCGGATGCGGGCGACAAGATTCGATTCTTGATCGTGCTCTGCGGCGGAATGCATGTTCACAAATGGCTCGGGCAATCCGAAAGGAGCGGATAGGGAATCTAGGGAAGGGCGGCGAACATACTATTGGGGATTATGATCCGCTACTGTCAGAAAACTATAGGGCCCCACGCAAAGATTTTCCACGGATCAGCTCGGAGCGGTGGGGGCTCGGTGCCCTCCACGAAATACTCGGTGTAGCGGCGGTCCGCCGGAGTGATATCCGTCGCCAGCTGGCTGGTCTCGCGATCGACCTCACCCATGATCACGCCGAGGGGCGGTGTCCATTGCGAGGCTTCGCGCGACGTCAGGATTTCGGGCTTCGCGGCGTAGTAGCGCGCGAGCATCTTGCCAAACACGGGTGCGGCGAGCGATCCTCCGCCCGCGCCGGGTGCGATCGATATCGGCCTGTCGAAGCCGAGCCAGACGCCTGCGACCACATCCGGCGTCAGCCCTATGAACCACACGTCGGAGTTGTCATTCGTGGTTCCCGTTTTTCCGGCGACCGGGATCGACACGGGCAGATAGCGACGGATGCTCGAGGCGGTGCCCCGCTCCACCACGTCGCGCATCATGTCGCGCACTACGTACGTCACCCGCGGATCCAGCGCCGGAGCGAGCGCGCGCACCTCGCGCGAGAGGACCACTTTGCGGTTCTTGTCTTCTACACGGTATATGAAGCGCGGCTCGACGGGAGTTCCGAGATTCGCAAACGTCGTGTAGACGGCGACCAGGTCGAGCGGCTGCACCACCGACGCGCCGATAGCGCTCGACGGGTACGGAGCTATCACGGAGTTGAGGCCCATTCGGTGCGCGAGATTGGCGATCGAATCCATCCCCAACTTCATCCCGAGCTGAACGGCTACAACATTGCGCGACATCGCCAGCGCATCGCGAAGACTGATCGTGCCGAGAAACTGGCTGTCGGAGTTCTCTGGCCTGTAGATGGTCTTGTTCGGGAGAGTGATCGCGAGCGCGGTGTCCGCAAACAGCGCGTTGGGAGGGATGCTGTCGGCGATCGCAGCCGCGTAGACAATCGGCTTGAATGCAGATCCCGGCTGGCGATTCCCGTCGACTGCCCGGTTGAATCGCGAATCGCTGTAGTCGCGCCCGCCCACCAACGCCCTGACATCTCCGGAAGTCGGGTCGAGCGCGACCACCATGCCCTGCAGATAGTCCGTCGTTGCGCGCCCCGCCTGTGCCTCGGCTCCGCGCGTGTACTTCGGATGCGCATAGCCAGGTTGTGATTCGAGCGACGCCGCCTCCTCGAGCAGCGCGCTCGTCGCGGCATTCTGAAGCACGGGATCGAGGCTCGTATAGATCCGATACCCGCCCTGAGTCACCGGGATTCCCTCGCGCAATGCCTGCACGCGCACGACGTCCACAAACCACGGTGAGTACGCCGAATACCCGCCATTCGGCGAAGTGACAATCGGAGACGCCTGCGCGCTCTTCGCCTGCGCCGCCGTGATGTATCCCTGACCCGCCATCAATGACAACACGACGTTCCGGCGCTGACGCACGCGATCCGGGTACTTGACCGGATCGTATAGCGCCGGTCCTTTCGGCATCGCCGCCAGTGCGGCCGCTTCCGCGAGCGTCAGCTTGGATGCGCTCTTCCCGAAGTAGTGGCGCGCCGCGCTCTCGACTCCGTACCAGCCGTGACCGAACGGAATCTGATTCAGGTAGCCTTCGAGTATCTGATCCTTGGTGTAGTGTTTCTCCATCTCACGCGCCGCCGACTGCTCGGCGAGCTTCCGGCCGATGCTTCTGTCGGTCCGGTCGATGAGGGTGGGATGCATGTTGCCTACGAGCTGCTGCGTGATCGTGCTCGCCCCGCGTCGCTCGCCGAAGATGTTGTCCTTGAGCGCGCCCGCGATTCCGACGACGTCGACGCCGTCGTGCTGGTAGAACCGGTGATCCTCGACCGCGACGAACGCCTGCGGGAGGTACTTGGGCAGCGTCCTGATCGAAACGCTGGTGCGGATCTCCTTGCCGATCTCCCCGATCAGGGAGCCGTCGCGCGCCAGAACGAGCGATGCCTGGGCGACGGGAACGATCGTCCAGGGCTCGGTGTCGACTGGCTTCGGCTCCTGGGCGCCCAGTAGAACCGGGATAAACAGAAGCGCACCCGCAAGCAGCGCGCAGAGCGGTTGATTGTACCTCTGCGCTATGGCAACTTCAGATTGATGGATCGATCTATTCATCTTGTCGTAGTTCAGCTCAAGCCGCGAAAGGGCGACTATGCTACCAACCTCGCCCGCGTCTCCGGCATTTTCTCGCAGATAGACTCCCTCGAGCCAAGACCCGATGTCGCCGTCTTCGCCGAGACCGCGCTAACGGGATACTTCGTCGAAGGTGGCATCCGCGACGTCGCGATGAGCGCGGGCGCGTTCGCCCGCGACCTGCAGTCGCAGTACACCTCGGCGGTTAGTACACCGCGGCCGCTCGATGTGTGCATTGGGTTCTACGAGGTGTGGAACAACGCCTACTATAATAGCGCGCTCTATGTCACGCTGGGAGGCGATGAGCCGGTTATCCGGCACGTGCATCGCAAGCTCTTCCTGCCGACATACGGGATGTTCGATGAGGAAAGATTCGTCGATCGCGGCTTCGAGGTGCGCGCTTTCGACACGCATTGGGGCCGCGCGGCGATGCTCATCTGCGAAGACGCCTGGCACAGTCTCACCGGAACCGTAGCGGCGCTCGACGGAGCCACCACGATCTTCGTCTTGTCGGCTTCCCCCGCCCGGGGTGTATGGCGGCGCGAGGACGAAGGTCCGGTCCCCGCCAATCTCAAGCGCTGGGAGCGCCTGGCGCGTGACATCGCCGAGGAGCACGGCGTGTTCGTGGCACTCGTGAATCTGGTGGGCACAGAAGGCGGCAAGACGTTCTCCGGTGGATCGATCATCTGCGGCCCGTACGGAGACGTTCGCGCTCAGGCGCCGCTGTGGGACGAGACGATCATGACGATCACGCTCGATCCGAGCGATCTGACCCGGGCCCGCTCGGATGCTCCGCTCCTGACCGATCTCCAGACGATGATGCCGCACCTCATGCGCACCGTCGACCGTATCCAGGCGGGAGAACCGCTGGCCCTGACCTACGACGACGCACCGAGTGATGGCGGGCCGCTCACTCCCGCCGGCAAGCGTGCCGATGGCGAGCGCGCCGACGCTCCATCGACCGAGGAGACGACGCGCGGTCCTGGTCGCAAATCGCGCAAGGCAGTCGCATCGGCGAGCAGGAAATCGGCGCCAAGCCCGCAAGCGAGCGCGCGGAACCGGAATGGAACCGAGCCGATCCCGGTGATGAGGACGCCGATAGCTCCCGGCGGCCCGCCACCGCTGGAGATCGACCCCGAGCTCACCGCCGGATGGCTCGTCTCCTTCCTGCGGGAAGAGTTCGAGCGCCGGGATTTCAAGAAGGCGGTTTTGGGTCTGTCGGGAGGAGTCGATTCAGCGGTGACGGCTTTTCTCTCGGCAGAAGCGCTCGGTCCGGAGAATGTGGTCGCCGTGCGAATGCCATATCGCACGTCCAATCCGGATTCTCTCGCCCACGCGCAACTCGTCATCGATCAGCTGAAAATCGAGTCGCGAACGATCGACATCTCCCCAGCCGTG
>Ga0193723_1000655_pt1 | contig 13637 bp, 6 predicted proteins | sample H2m2metaG_FD_143042 | JGI IMG/M metagenome (GOLD analysis project Ga0193723, IMG submission 143042) | Soil microbial communities from a riparian zone of the East river system, Colorado, United States - H2m2 | ecosystem: Environmental > Terrestrial > Soil > Riparian zone | place: USA: East River... | reverse complement strand
CAATTCAAACGACAGACTTCCGGCCGGCGTCCAATCGACTGAACCCGTACCTGGAGTCATCCCATGTTCGCAAAGATTCTCGCACTCAGTGTCGCGGCCCTGGTCTCCACCGCCGCCGGCCCACCGTGGATTTCGATCGAGTACCCGGTCAACCCGCTCGATCAATCGATGCGCGGCGCATTTCTGCTGGTCCACACCTTCCATCACGCCGAGGCCGTCGCGTATTCCGTTGAAGGGACGGCCGAGGGCATCGTGAACGGCGAGCGCCGCACGATCAAGCTTGAGTTCACGGAGACGTCGCGGACGGGCGTGTACGGCCTGCGGCGCCAGTGGCCCGCCGAGGGCGTCTGGACGCTGGTCATCAAGGGCGGTGCAACTGCAGTCGTTGAGCTCGGCGCGGACGGCGCGATCGCCTCGGTCAATGTGCCGAGCCGGCAGGAGCGCGGCTGGACGATTCCCACCGACGTCTCGATGGCCGACATCGACAAGGCGTTGCGGGCTCGCGCGGGCGCGCTAGCACAGAGGAACTAGACCTGCCCTGCGTCCCCCCTCTCCGCGACGCGGAGAGGGGGTCAGGGGGTGAGGTCAGGGGTCTGGCGTCCCGATCGGCGCCCCCGGCGGCGCGGTCAGTGGTTGAGGCCGCGCCGTCGGCGTGTCACGGCGACTCAAGAACCGATCGATGTCGGCGCCCACGAGCTGACGGTGCGCCAAGGCGTCCCCAGCCACCCTGCTCGGAGCAGCGACCTGGCGCGCGATGCGCCGCAGGCCCCACTCCGCCGCCCCGCGCACCTCCGGCGCCGCCGAGCTCCGCGCCAGCTCGATCAACTCGTCGACCACCACTCGCTGCACGACGCGCTGCAACGCAGCGTGCTGAGCCGGCACAGCCGTCCCCCACGTGCGATCGACTATCCGCCCGATCACTTCGGTGAGCGATGGCTCGTGGGGATCACGGTCCGAGAACGCGACGAGCCGCGCCGCGCGCTGCGGCTCCAGCAGACCCCCCACGACGTTCGCCGCCAGCGTCCGCGCAATCCCGAGCTGATCGAATGCGGGTGCGGCCGCGGATCCGAACCCCCGGCTGTCGTCCCCGTAGCCGAATGGCCGTGGCGCGAGGATCCGCAGCACGCGCTCCGGGACCGCCATCTCGCGGGGCGACAACGCGTCGAGCACCGCCTCGAGCGCCCGCCGTTGCGCCGCTGGGGGAATCACGCGCGTCGGCGCGCCGCTGTCGCCGCGCACGGCATAGCGATACTCCATGCCGCCCACTGCCTTGATCGCCGCGCCAAGGGTGAAGCGATGATGCAGGTAGACCGTCGCGAAGCGGCGATTGAGCAGCGCCATCGGGTCGCCTGCCGCAATCGCCCGCTCGTCAAATCGATCGATCAGGAAACGCCGCACCGCCATCACCCGCTGCAGCTCGGCGGTCATGTCGCTCCCATTCACCCACGTGGTCGCTTCGGGATAGGAGTTGGAGGACCCTTCGTCCGGATTCGTGATGAATCGCAGGCCGCGGGCGATCCCTTCCTGCGCGATGGCTTCGAGACCGCGTGCCTCTTCGGCCGGGGCGAACTCCGTGTAGTCCCAGCGAATCGCCAGCGTGTCCCAAGACCCGGCACCGTTGCGATAGGCGTCCGAGAGATCGAGTTTCCCGTTCGCCAGCTTGATGAGCGGAGCGGGGTAGTCCATGACCGAGCCGCGGCCATACGCCTGCGTGATGAAGTTGTGCGCCAGACCGAGCGTGTGACCGATCTCGTGGGCCATGTGCTGGCGCCGCCGCGCCATCGCGAACGCTTCGGGCGAGACGTCGGCGGTGAGGGCCGTGAGCCACGGATCGAGCTCCCCGGCCTCTTCGCCGCCGAGGGCTGGAGCCGATCCCGCGTAGATGTCGTAGTCGGTCACCGAACGATGCGACTCCATGCGCACCGCCGCCTTGATGATCTCGCCCGTGCGCGGATCGACGAACGCAGGGCCGATCGAATAGTCCGGCTCCGTGCGATGCACCCACTGGATGACGTTGTAGCGCGCATCGAGCGGATCCATGTCGGCGGGCATGTCTTCGACCCGAAATGCGTTCAGAAAGCCGGCCGCCTCGAACACCTTCGTCCACCAGGCCGCGCCATCCTTGAACGCCTGGCGGTACGGCTCCGGGATGCCGGGATCCAAGTAATAGATGATGGGCTTGACGGGCTCGGAGGGCGCCGCGCCCGGCGTCCGCTTCTGCAGCCGGTGGCGAATCGCGTAGCGCGTGACGTAGTCCTGCGAGAACGGCTTGGCGAAGTCGTAGAAGCTGACCGAAAAGATCCCCATGCGCGGGTCGAAGGGGCGAGACCGGAACCCCGGGGCGGGAAGGCGCACGAGCGAGAGGTGCTGGCGTACCGTCAGCGCGCGGCCATCGGGCGTGTGGCGCCGCACGCGCGCGCCCGGGTTGTCGCTCGTGAACGTCAGCGACGTCTCGATTTCCGTGTTGTCGGGAAATCCCCTGGTGTGCGCCAGGTAGACGGCACTTTTGTCGCGATCGAGCGCGAACGTGCCCTGATTCGCGGTGCGCAGCGAGCCGCGGACATCAGTGATGTCGCTCGTCGCATACGCCGTCGCATCGACGAGCACCCTCCCGCCCTCCTCGGCGGCGACGTCCCACGACGCGACCGTCGAGAGCGGGAACGACTCGCGCACCGACCGCGCCAGCGCCTCGTTGTCGGAGACCGCGCGGAAGCGGGGGTTCTGCAACACGAGCTGCACCTTCGGTCCGACGCGCTCGAATCGTCCGATTTGCTCGTCACCGATCGAGCCGCGATCGAGCCCCAGGCTCGCGTCGCCCAACCCCGTCGCGAGCGACGGGAGATAGAGGAAGTCCTCGCCCAGGCGCACCTCGAGGAAGAGCCGCCCCTTCGCGCCGTCCCAGTAGACGGGGAAGTAGCCGTCGCGCCTCTCGAATGTCTTGGTCAAATCGGTGATCGTGGGGGTTTGTGCGGCAACAGGCGCGGCGAGCACGAGCAGAGCCGCGGCGATGCGAAGACGAGCGAGCATGCGTGATCTCGGGGGAACGGGACGGGCAAGAACCTGCACAGCGTGCCCCCTCTCCGCAATGCGGAGAGGGGGACAGGGGGTGAGGACTGCTAGCTAACCGTTCCGATCGGCAACTTCCGAATGCGTTTGCCCGTGAGCGCGAAGATCGCGTTACCGACCGCCGGTCCGATCGGCGGCGTGCCTGGCTCGCCGATGCCGCCGGGCGCTTCGTTGCTCGGCACGATGTACACCTCGACGGCGGGCATCTCATTCATACGCAGCATTTCGTAATCGTTGAAGTTGCCCTGCTGCACGCGGCCCTTATCGATCGTGATGGCCCCCTTGAGCGCGGCGGTGAGCCCGAAGACGATCCCCCCCTGCATCTGGGCTTCGATCGTCTGGGGATTCACGTGCATCCCGCAATCGACTGCGCAGACCACGCGGTGCACGCGCACGTCGCCCGCGGACGACACCGACACCTCGGCGACCTGCGCCACGAACGACTCGAATGACTTGAACACGGCGATGCCACGCGCGCGACCCGCCGGCAGGGGCGTGCCCCAACCGGCTTTTGTCGCGGCCAGCTCGAGCACGCCGCGGTGGCGCGGCGCGTTGGCCAGCAGCGCGCGCCGGTACTCGTACGGATCGGCCTTGGCCGCCGCGGCACACTCGTCGATGAACGTCTCCACCGCGAAGCCATTGTACGAGTTGTTCACCGAGCGCCAGAACCCTACCGGGATTCCGGTATCGGTCAGGACGTAATCGACGTGCAGGTTGGGCACGGTGTACGGCAACTCCGCGCCGCCTTCGACGGCTTCACCGTCGAGGCCGTTCTGGACGGTGTTCGGGAAGACGCGCGCCATGATCGACGGCGCCACGATGCGGTGCGACCAGGCGACGGGCTTGCCGTCCGCGCCCAGGCCCGCGCGCATGCGGTGGAAGTTCGCCGGCCGGTACTGGCCGTTCCGAACGTCGTCCTCGCGCGACCAGATGACCTTCACCGGCGTGCCCACCGCCTTTGAGGTCTCGAGGGCTTCCTGGATGAAATCGAGCTCGAAGCGGCGGCCGAACCCGCCGCCCAGATAGGTCGTGTGGACCTTCACCTGCTCGGGCGGCACGCCGCCGATCGCCGCGCCGATGCCCTGCGCCCCCGTCTGGAACTGCGTCGGCGCCCAGATGTCGACGCCATCGGCTCGGACGTGCGCCGTCGCGTTCATCGGCTCCATCGTCGTGTGCGCGAGGAAGGGCATCTCGTAGTCGGCCTCGACCCTGGTCGCCGCGCCGCCGAGTCCCCCCTCGGGGTCCCCAACGTGCTTCGCGACCGCGGCGGTGGCTTGCCCCGCCCGCTCGGCGAACATCTGCGAGATGCCGGCGCTCGACACGCTCGCCACAGACCCTTCATCCCACTCGACCTTGAGCGCGTCGCGCCCCAGCTTCGCGGGCCAGTAGCCCGTCGCCACGACGGCGACCCCGCTCGAGATCTGCACGACGTTGCGCACGCCCTCGACGGCCTTCGCTGCGGTGGCGTCGAAGCTCTTGACCTTGCCCCCGAACACGGGAGAACGCGCCACCACGGCGATCCGCATCCCTGGCACCCACGTGTCGATCCCGAACTTCGCGCGGCCGTTCGTCTTGACCGCCGCGTCGAGGCGCTTCGTCGGCTTGCCGGCAATGCGCCAATCCTTCGGATCCTTGAGCGGGACGTCGGTGGGGACGGGAAGCGTCGCGGCCCGTGCGGCCAGCTGGCCGTAGCGCAGGCGGCGTTTCGTCTTCGTATGCACGACGGCCCCGTTCTCGGCGTGGCATTCCGTCGTCTTGACGGCCCACCGTTGTGCCGCGGCGGCGATCAGGACTTCGCGCGCGGCGGCGCCGGCTTTGCGCAGCGGCGTCCAGGCGGCGCGCACACTGCTACTGCCGCCTGTCCCCTGGAGCCCGAACAGTGGATTGATGTACGCCTTGTCGGCTGGAGCGAACTCGATCTTGACCTTCGACCAATCGGCCTCGAGCTCCTCGGCGAGGAGCATCGGCAAGGACGTCGCCACGCCTTGGCCCATCTCCGAGCGGTCCACAATGACGAGCACGCTGTCATCGGGGCTGATGCGCAGCCAGGCGTTGGGAGCGAACGGAGAGGGTTCTTGTTCACCGCGACCGGGAATGCGGAACCCGATCACGAGGGCTGCTCCGGCTCCCCCTGCAGTCTGGAGAAACGCGCGCCGTTCCATCAAGCCTCCTTTGCCGCGCGATGCACGGCGGCGCGGATACGCTGATAGGTCCCGCAGCGGCAGATGTTGGTCATGGTCGAATCGATCTGCTCGTCGGTGGGATCAGGCGTCGTGGCCAGCAGCGAGGCGGCGGCCATGATCTGGCCCGACTGGCAGTAGCCGCATTGTGGCACGTCTTCCGCGACCCAGGCCTTCTGCACGCGGTGACTCGCGGCGGTCGCGACGGGAGAGAGACCCTCGATCGTCGTGACCTTGGCGGTGCCGACGGCGGATATCGGTATGACACAGGAGCGCGTCGCTTCACCATCGAGATGCACGGTGCAGGCGCCGCACTGCGCGATGCCGCAACCGAACTTGGTGCCCGTGAGGCCGAGATTGTCGCGCAGCACCCAGAGGAGCGGCGTGTCGGCGGCGACATTCACGACGTGCGGGCGATCGTTGACGGTCAGTGTGTACGACGGCATGGACGACCCTCGCGTTCGGGGTGTGCCGGAAACCTGGCGCGGGACTTGGGAAACGGGAAGGGTGTAGCCCCCGCGCAACATGGGACGCTTACCGAACTGCCTCTGCGCGTGGCAGATTCACGCACCCGACTGCTACCCCGGAGACCAATCATGAGATTCGTCGTCATGGCAGGACTCGCCGCTGCCCTCGCCGGGCCTGCGTCCGCGCAAACGCCGCGCCCCATGGACTACGCCGACATCTTTCGTCTCGCGAACCTGGGCGACGCCGAGCTGTCGCCCGACGGCGCATGGGTTGTGTACCAGGTGTCGAAGCTCCAGTTCCCCGACTGGCAGCGGCGTAACGATCTGTACGTCGTCTCGGCGGACGGCCGTACCACGCGCCAACTGACGTACAGCGAGGGCGACGACGAGACCGGGCCGCACTGGCAACCGCGCGGTACGACGATCGGGTTCACGTCCACGCGCGAAAACAAGAAGCGGCAGCTGTTCCTGATCCGCCCCGACGGCGGCGAGGCGCGCCGCGTCACGAACGCCGATGACGGCATCGGCGCGTGGGCGTGGAGTCGCGACGGCGCGTGGCTCGCGTACATCGCCGGGCCGGAGGGAAAAAAGCAGATCTGGGTGCTCGCCGGAGACGGCAACGGGAAGGCCGAGCAGCTCACGAAGCACGCCACGTCGATCGAGACGCTGGTGTGGAGTCAAAACGGCCGCTCCATCTACTTCACGGCCGCCGACGAGCCCGACTCGACGCGCCGCCGTCGCATCAAGGAAAAGTTCGACGTGCGTGTGATGAACGAGCCGGCGTCCGCCGTGCACCTGTGGGCCGTCGATCTTACTGGCAAGACTGAGCGACGCCTCACCCAGGGCGACCTGCGCGTGTCGGGCATCGAGCTGTCGCGCGACGCCCGCTGGGCCGCCTTCCGCGGCCGCGCCACCGATCGCTACGCCGACGATCGCGCCACCGAGCTGTATCTCCTCAATCTCGCAACGAGCGGACAGCCTGAGCGGCTCACCGACAACTTCGTCGGGGAAGGGGGCGTCTCGTTCTCTCCCGATTCCCGTTCGATCGCGTTCACCGCCGATCGTGAGTTCACGTTCGGCAACGTATCGCGCGTGTTCGTGCGCCCGGTGACAGGGGGCACGTGGAGGGAGCTGGGGAAGGGCGACGCCCGCGACATCGGCGTCGAGTTCTGGAGCCCCGACGGCCGCACGATCTATTGGAACGGCGACGAAGGCGTGAACGGCAATCTGTACACGCTCGACGTGGCGTCGGGCGCGGCGAAGCCGCTGACGAGCGTCGTGGGGACGGTGAGTGCCGCAAAGGCGGAGACCCAGGAGACCGCGTTGCTGCGGTACACCGACCCGCGCAGCCCCGTCGATCTCTATCTGTCGCCGGTCACGCAGCTCGGCCGTCGGGAAAGCTGGGTCCGCCTCACCCGCCTCAATCCGTGGGTCGATTCGCTCGCCCTCGGCCGCTACGAGACCGTGCACTGGAAGGCCGGCGATGGAGCCACCGTCGAAGGGATTCTCGTCTACCCGGTCGGGTACGATCGCTCGCGCCACTATCCACTGATTGTGCAGCTGCACGGGGGACCGGCGGCGGCGTACCAGAACACGTTCAGTGGGAGCTACGGTACTTACACGAATGTGCTGGCGGGGAAGGGCTATGCCGTCTTGCAACCCAATTACCGTGGCTCGACGGGCTACGGCGAGGTGTTTCAGACCGCGATCTCCGGCAACTACTGGCCCCTGGCTGAAGAGGACATCCTGTCCGGAGTCGACACGCTGATTGCGCGGGGGATCGTGGCCCCCGATTCGCTCGGCCTGATGGGTTGGTCGGCGGGAGGACACTGGTCCAACTGGACCCTCGTCACCACAGACCGCTTCAAAGCGATCTCGAGCGGCGCCGGCGTATCGAACTGGATCAGTCTCTACGCGCAAACCGACGTGCAATCCACGCGCGAGTACTACCTGGGCGGCGAGGCGACGCGCACGGGGGCCAACAAGCCGTGGGACAACTACGAGCACTGGTGGGCCGAGTCGCCGCTGCGCTACATCGCGCGGGCCAAGACGCCGACGCTGCTGCATTCGGGCGAGAAGGACGAGCGCATCCCGATGGCGCAGAACCTCGAGCTGCACATGGCGCTCAAAAAGCGCGGCGTGCCCACGGAGTTCTTCGTGTATCCCGGGCAGCCGCACGGCCTCCAGGAGCCCCGGTATCAGTTGGTCAAGATGATGGGTGAAATGACCTGGTTTGAGCACTGGATTCGCGGGAAACCGTGGTTTACCTGGGAAGAACTGCTCGCGACCGCTGATCGCATGGCGGGGAAGGCCAAGCCGGAGGGCGCAACTGCCGCCACTCGTTAGTTACGCCCGCCGCCTCGGCCTCTTCTCCGGCACCATGGCCGTCGTGGGCGGCATCATCGGGGGCGGGATCTTCCGGACGCCCGCCACCGTCGCAGAGCGAGTCGGCAGCTCGGGAATGGTACTCATCGCGTGGGTCGTGGGCGGCGTCATTGCCCTCATCGGCGCGTTCTGTTTTGGCGAGTTGGGTCAGCGGCGGCCGCAGGCGGGTGGCGGGTATGTGTACCTGCGGGAGACGTGGGGGCCGCTCCCGGCCTTCTTGTATGGTTGGACGCTCGTGCTCGTCATCGCGACAGGCGCCATCGCGGCGGTCGCGGTCACGTTTGCCAACTACGCCCTCGCGCTCGCGGGGCTGTCCGACCGTCTTACCGTGCCGCTCGCGGTGGGTACCATCGTCTTGTTGGCGGGGATCAACTACGTCGGCGTCCGTCCCGCGGCGATCACCCAAAACATTTTCACAGTCCTGAAGCTCGCGGCGCTCGCGACACTGATCGGCGCGGGGATCTTCCTCGCCGCCCCTGCCGCCGCTTACCGCCCTTTACCGCCTTCTACCGCCTCCTCGTTCGGAGCGGCGCTTGTTCCGATTCTCTTTACGTACGGCGGCTGGCAGCAAACCAACTTCATCGCCGAGGAGATCATCGAGCCGGAAAAGAACCTGCCGCGCGCCTTGGTGCTCGGCGTGGTGATCGTGGTCGCTGTCTATCTCCTCGCCAACCTCGCGTACCTGCGGGTGCTCGGCGCCCAAGGCCTCGCTGCGAGCACCGCGCCGGCCGCGGACGTGATGGTGGCGCTGCTCGGCCCCACCGGCGGCAAGTTGATCGCCGCCGGGATCGCGGTTTCGACGTTCGGTTTCTTGAACCTCGTGATCCTCGTGACACCGCGCGTGCTCCAGGCGATGGCCGCGGACGGCGTGTTCTTCGCGCGGCTGGCGGTGCTCCATCCCGTGCATCGCACCCCGGCCGCCGCGATCGTGGCGCTGGCGGCGTGCGCCGCGCTGCTCACGCTGTCCAAGACATTCGGACAGCTGGTGGATTATGTGACGTTCGGTGACTGGATCTTCTTTGGACTGACGGTGGCCGGGCTCTTCATTTATCGGGCACGCGAACCACAAGCGGCGTTTCGCGTGCCGGGGTATCCGTGGACGCCGGCGCTGTTCGTCCTGGCGGCGGCGTATGTCGTGGTGAGCGTCGTGGTATCGAATCCCAAGAACGCGGCGCTCGGCGCCGCGCTCATCGCCACGGGCGTGCCGGTCTTCCTCTATTGGCGGCGCCGGAGCGCACCCTTCGCGTAGCTCGTTTCGTCTTGTGTCAGCCCCGTAGCAGCTTTGCCCGCCAAGCGACACATCCCCTCAATCGCCCGCGCTCACCGATCCACCTAAGTGCTTATGGGACACTAGCGTCGGCGGCCTCGGCCGTGGCACCTGCCTTGCCATTCCATGCTGCGGCGTGTTGGGAGTGGTGTGCACCCTACCTGGGATGAAATCAATGCGATCGCCTTTTCGGAAGCTCGTCGTCACCGTAGGCCGTGTCGGTGCCCTGCTGCTCCTCATCACGTGTACCGACGCCCCGACCTCCGTGCCTCGAGCGCCGACCTCCGACATCCCATCTGGCCTCCTCGCCGTCCCCCCCTCGCCCCAGGCCGTCCAACTGATCGGTGCCGGTAACGTCGCGCGCTGCGATCGGACGAACGATGAGGCCACGGCGCTGATCCTCGACGGCTATCCCAACGCCACCGTGTTTACCGCCGGCGATAACATCAACGGCAACGCCTCCTTGACCGATTACAACAACTGCTACGGACCCTCATGGGGCCGGCATAAGGCGCGGACGCGGCCGGCGGTAGGTGAGAAAGAGTACAAGACGGCCAACGCGGCGGGGTTCAATCAGTACTTCGGCGCCGCCGGGGGGCCCCTCGGCAGCTACTACTACAGCTATAACCTCGGCGCCTGGCACATCATGGTGCTGAACGACCAGATCTCGATGGCCGTGGGCTCGGCGCAGGAGCAATGGCTGCGCGCTGAATTGGCCGCGAACACCCGGAAATGCACGCTCGCGTACTGGCACCGGCCGCGGTTCAGCTCCTCCGGGGGCAACAACCTCGCCGCCGTGAGGCCGTTGTGGGACGCCCTGTACGCGTACAGCGCGGACGTCGTGGTGAACGCGCATGCCGAGGTATACGAGCGGTTCGCGCCGCAATCGCCCACCGCCGTGGCTGATCCCGCCAAGGGCCTGCGCGAGTTCACGGTGGGAACCGGCGGCATCAATACCGACAACGTTGGCTCGCCCCGCGCGAACAGTGAAGTGCGGCACAGCGGCGCGTATGGCGTCCTGCTGCTCACGCTCGACACGCTCGACTACTCGTGGCAGTTCCTCCCCGTCGCCGGGCAGACGTTCACCGACGCCGGTTCCACCGCGTGCCACACGCGCATCGCCGTCGCGTCAGTCGACGTGAGTCCTGCGTCGGCGAGTCTGCTCGTGGGCGCGACCCAGCAGCTCACCGCAACGCCGAAAGATGCCGCCGGCACTCCGCTCACCGGCCGCGTCGTCATCTGGCAAACGAGCAACGCGACGATCGCGACCGTGGACGCGAACGGCCTCGTCACGGCGAAGGTCCCCGGACCGGTCACGATCACGGCGACGAGCGAAGGCAAGAACGGCACGTCCGCGGTCACGGTAAACGCGGTCCCCGTCGCATCGGTGGAGGTCACTCCTGCGGCGCCGAGCGTGCAAGTGAACGCCACAGTGCAGCTCACCGCGACCACGAAGGACGCGAATGGTAATCCTCTCACCGGCCGTACCGTGACGTGGGCGACGAGCGATGCGGGCGTCGCCACGGTGAACGCGACCGGCCTCGTCACCGGGACGGGTGTCGGCGGACCGGTCACGATCACGGCGACGAGCGAAGGCAAGAACGGCACGGCCGCCGTCACCGTCACGCCGATTCCGGTCGCGTCGGTCGTGGTCAGCCCCGGGGCGGCGAGCATTGGCGTCGGCGCCACGGTGCAGCTCAGTGCGACCACGAAGGACGCGAACGGCAATACGCTCACCGGTCGCACCATCACCTGGCAGACGAGCAACGCGAGCGTCGCCACCGTGGACGCGAACGGTCTGGTCACCGGCAACGCCGGCGGCGGACCCGTCACGATCACGGCGACGAGCGAAGGGAAGAACGGCACGGCGGCCATCACGGTCACGGTTCCGGTGGCCTCGGTGGCGGTCAGCCCCGCCACGCCGACCATTCAAGTCAGCGCGACGGTGCAGCTCTCCGCGACCCCGCAGGACGCGAACGGGAATCCGCTCACGGGCCGCGTCGTCACGTGGCAGACGAGCGATGCGAGCGTCGCCACGGTGGACGCGAACGGCCTCGTCACCGGCCAGGCCGCCGGTGGGCCCGTCACGATCACGGCGAGCTCTGAGGGGAAGAGTGGCACGTCCGCGGTCACGGTCATCCCGATCCCGGTGGCGGCGGTGGACGTCACGCCCGCGAGCGCGAGCGTTCAAGTGAGCGGCACGGTGCAGCTCACCGCGACGCCGAAGGATGCGAACGGCAATCCGCTCACCGGCCGCACGGTCACGTGGCAGACGAGCGATGCCACGATCGCCACAGTGGACGCGGCCGGACTCGTCACGGGTCAGGCACTCGGCGGGCCCGTCACGATCACCGCTACCAGTGAGGGCAAATCGGGCACGTCGTCCATCACCGTGAGCACCACGCCCGTGGCGTCGGTCACGGTCACGCCCGCCTCGGCGAGCGTTCAGGTGGGTGCCACTGTTCAGCTCACCGCGACGCCGAAGGATGCGAACGGTAATCCGCTCACCGGCCGCACCGTCACCTGGCAGACGAGTAACGCGACGATCGCCACGGTGGACGCGAACGGCTTGGTCACCGGCCAGGCCGCCGGCGGACCGGTCACGATCACGGCGACGAGCGAGGGGAAGAGCGGCACGTCGGCCATCACCGTCACGCCGATCCCGGTGGCGTCGGTCACGGTCACCCCGGCGTCATCGAGCATCCAGGTCGGTGGCACCGTGCACCTCACGGCGACCCCCAAGGACGCGAACGGCAATCCGCTCAGCGGCCGCGTCGTCACCTGGCAGAGCACCAATCCGGGGATCGCGAGCGTCGATGCGACCGGCATCGTCACCGGCCATGCCGCCGGTGGACCGATCTCGATCGTGGCGACGAGCGAAGGCCAGAATGGCTCGGCCTTCGTCACCGTCACGCTGGCGCCGGTGGCTTCCGTGGACGTCACGCCGCCGTCCCCGACGATGCAGGTGAACGCGACGATCCAGCTCACTGCGACGCCCAAGGACGCGAGCGGCAATGCGCTCAGCGGCCGGGCCGTCACCTGGGCGAGCAGCGCACCCGCGGTCGCGACCGTCAACTCCACGGGGTTCGTGGTCGGCCTCCAGACCGGCACCACGAACATCCGTGCGACGAGTGAAGGCGTGACCGGTACGACGGTCGTCACCGTCCAGGCCGCGTCGGGACCGCCCGTCATCGTAGGCGCCGGCGACATCGCCGACTGCTCGCGCTTGAGCCAGGAGGGGACCGCCCGCCTGTTGGACGTGATCCCGGGCACGGTCGTCGTCCTGGGCGACAATGCCTACTTGAGCGGCACGTTCGCGGAGTACATGAACTGCTACGATCCTTCGTGGGGCCGCCACAAGGCGCGCACGCGTCCGTCGGCGGGCAACCACGAGTACAACAGCGGCTCCGCGGCAGGCGCGCCGGGCTACTACCAGTACTTCGGCGCCGCGGCGGGCGATCCCACGAAGGGCTACTACAGCTACGACCTGGGCGCTTGGCACGTGGTGGTCGTCAACAGCAATCTCGACATGAACGTGGGCTCGACCCAGGAGCAGTGGCTCCGCGCCGACCTCGCCGCCCATCCGACGACGTGCACCCTCGCGTACTGGCATCACCCGCGCTTCAGCTCCGGCGGCAACGGCAGCACGCTGAACACGCAGCCGATCTGGCAAGCGCTCTACGACAACGGCGCGGAACTCGTGTTGAACGGTCACGACCACGACTACGAGCGGTTCGCACCCCAGACGCCGACCGGCGCGCGGGACGACGCGAACGGCATCCGCGAAATCGTCGCGGGCGCGGGTGGCAATTCGCTCTACAGCTGGCCCGGCAATCCGATCGCGAACAGCGAGATCCGCAGCAACGAGAACTACGGCGTCATCAAGATCACCATGTGGCCGACGAGCTACGACTGGGACTTCATCCCCGTCGCGGGCGGGACCTTCAGCGACCACGGCAGCTCGCTCTGTCATTCGGGTACGCCGCTGCCGAACCAGGCTCCCGTGGCGAATACCGGCGGGCCGTACTTCTCCGAAGGCGCAGTGACGCTGGACGGCAGGCAGTCGCGCGACCCGGACAACAACACGCCGCTGACCTACGCCTGGACCCTGGGGGACGGCACGACCTCGACCGCCGCGACCTTCAGCCACACCTACCCGGCCGAGGGCCAGTACACGATCACGCTGCGGGTGACGGACGCGAGAGGGGCGGCCAGCCCGGTGAGCGGCAGCACAGTGACGATCGGCAACATCGCGCCCACCGCGAACGCCGG
>Ga0193723_1000654_pt1 | contig 13640 bp, 13 predicted proteins | sample H2m2metaG_FD_143042 | JGI IMG/M metagenome (GOLD analysis project Ga0193723, IMG submission 143042) | Soil microbial communities from a riparian zone of the East river system, Colorado, United States - H2m2 | ecosystem: Environmental > Terrestrial > Soil > Riparian zone | place: USA: East River... | reverse complement strand
CGATCGGGACGAAGGGACCGCGTGTCACCACGCAGGTCTCGCTCCCGGGTCGATACCTCGTGCTGATGCCCGGCCACGACCACGTGGGCGTCTCGCGGAAAATCGAGGATCGCGCGGAGCGCGCCCGCCTGAAGGGGCTGATCAAGGAGATACGGCCGAAGAACGCCGGGGTGATCGTCCGGACGGTCGGGGCGGAGCAGGGGAAGAAGGAATTCCAGAGCGACATCAAGTATCTGGAGCAGCTCTGGGAGAAGATCGAGAAGCAGAGGGTGAAGGCGCCCGCGCTCCTGCACCAGGAGATGGAGTTCACGACCGGCCTCATTCGGGACATCTTCACCGAGGACGTCACGCAGCTGACCCTCGACTCGAAGGAGGAGTACCAGCAAATACTGAAGTACCTCGCGACGTATGCGCCGGAGCTTAAGTCGCGGGTGAAGCTCTATCGCGGTGAAGCGCCGATCTTCGACCACTTCGGCATCGAGGGCGAGATCGAGAAGGCGATGGAGCGGAAGGTCTGGCTCAAGAAGGGCGGCTACATCACCATCGACCAGACCGAGGCGCTCGTGGCGGTCGACGTGAACACGGGCCGCTTCACGGGGAAGAAGAGCCAAGAGGAGACGATCTTAAAGACGAACCTCGAGGCGGCCGAGGAGATCGCGCGGCAACTTCGGCTCCGCGACCTGGGCGGCATCATCGTCCTCGATTTCATCGACATGGAGGAGGAATCGAACCGGAAGGCGGTCGCGGACGCGCTGCGCGGCCATCTGAAGCACGACCGGTCCCGGACGAAAGCATTCGCAATCAGCGAGCTGGGGTTGGTCGAGATGACCCGCCAGAGGCAGCGTCCGAGCCTCGAGAATTACTTTACCGAGAACTGCGCGGCGTGCGAGGGCTCGGGGCGTGTGCTCTCGCTGGCGTCGTCGACGCTCAAGATCGAGCGGATGCTCCGGCGTGTCGGGCAGCGCGCGAAGGAGAAGCAGCTCCTCCTCCGCGTCCATCCGGACGTGGCGGTGCATCTGGTGGAGCAGAACGCCGACCGGTTGGGTCGGCTCGAGAAGCAGTTCCGATTTCGCGTGGAGATCAGGGACGATCCGTCCCTGCGGAGAGATGAGATCCGACTCTTCCGCGGGAAGACGTTCGAAGAGATCACGAAGCAGTTCGAGCACTAAGAAGGGGGTACCGTGACAGAGTCGCGCTATGCCGTCATCGAGGCCCAGGGTCTCCAGTACCGGGTGGCGAAGGAGGAAGAGCACATCCTCCCCCACATGGGTGCGGAGCCGGGCCAGGAAGTCACCTTCGACCGCGTGCTTCTGATCGCGGATGGGAAGGGCGTGAAAATCGGACAGCCGTTGGTCGAGGGCGCTTCGGTGAAGGTCCAGGTTCTCGGCACGGAGAGAGGCCCCAAGATCCAAGTCGGGGTCTACAAGCGGCGGAAGAAGTACCGCCGGAAAATCGGCTACCGGGACACCCTGACGCGGGTGAAGATCCTGGACATCCGCGGTTAAGCAGAGAGGAGCGGGAGAGAAATGGCGCACAAAAAAGGCGTATCGAGCTCCAAGAACGGAAGAGACTCGTGCTCGCAGCGGCTCGGCGTGAAGCGCTTCGGAGGCGAGTGGGTGAAGGCGGGCAACATCATCATCCGCCAGCGCGGTACGGCGGTGGCGCCTGGGCTCCACGTGGGACGGGGCAAGGATGACACGCTCTTCGCGTTGAAGGACGGGATCGTCGTATTCCGCCGCCGCGGGAAGAGCAAGATGTCGGTGTCGATCCAGCCCCAGCCGAGGGAGGCCGAGAGGGGGGCAGAGGCGGCGCATGTCTAAGATCGCGGTCGTCGGCGCCGGCAACGTCGGTGCATCCGCCGCGCTCTACGCGGCCGAAGCCGAGCTGGGCGACGTCACGCTGATCGACATCCTCGAGGGCGTTGCGAAGGGGAAGGCGCTGGATCTTTTGGAGGCCGGGCCCGTTCGCGGATACGACTCGATGATCGAGGGGAGCGGCGACCTGCGTGCCGTAGCGGGGAGCGACCTCATCATCGTGACGGCCGGCCTGCCTCGGAAGCCCGGCATGTCGCGGACGGATCTCCTCAAGGCGAACGCCGACATCATTCGCGGCGTGGCCGAGGCGATCCGCGACCACGCGCCCAAGGCGTTCGTGATCATGGTCACGAACCCGCTCGACGTGATGACCTACCTCACGTACCGGATCACCGGCTTTCCGCGCGAGCGGGTGCTGGGGATGGCCGGGGTGCTGGACTCGTCCCGGTTCCGGACGTTCCTCGCGCAGGAGGTCGGGGTCTCGGTGGAGGACGTCCATGCGATGGTTCTGGGCGGGCACGGCGACACGATGGTGCCGCTCCTTCGCTATTCCACGATCTCGGGCATCCCGGTCGAGAACTTCATCAAGCCGGCCCGGCTCGCCGAGATCGTGCAGCGGACGCGGGATGGCGGCGCCGAGATCGTGAAGCTGCTCCAGACCGGGAGCGCGTTTTATGCCCCCGCTGCTTCCGCGGTCCAAATGGCCGAGTCGATCCTGCGCGACAAGAAGCGGCTACTGCCTGTCGCCGCGTATCTGAACGGCGAGTACGGGCTCAAGGATCTCTACCTCGGTGTGCCGGCGTTGCTGGGCGCCAAGGGAGTCGAGAAGATCGTGGAGCTCACGCTGACCGCGGAGGAGAAGGCCGCATTGGCGAAGTCGGCCGAGGAAGTGAAGAAGGGGATCGCGGATCTTGCGCTGGAGCCGGCTGCGCGGTGAGGGCTTCTCCTGGCGCCGGGTAGCAGCGCTTCCCCCGAACAATCCGCATAGATGTCGCTGCCGCAATTCTCCCGCACCAACCTCTGGACCGTGGTTGGAATCGCACTCGTGGCCTATGCGGCGTGCGACATGGTGCACGAGGTCCTCGGTCACGGTCTCGCATGCCTCCTGACGGGCGTCCGGGCGCTTTCCCTCTCCACCGTCGCGTTGCAGACCGCCTCCAGCAACCGCTTCGTGGCGGCGGCCGGATCGATCGCGAATGTTGTGGTGGGCTTGCTTGCCATCTTGCTGTTCCGCCGCAGAAGGACGTTTGGGGCTGCGGGGTACTTCTTATGGCTGTTCGCCGCGCTTAACTTGCTGAACGGGACGGGCTATTTGCTCTTCTCCGGCGTGCTCGATTTTGGCGACTGGGCTGTCGTGATCGCGGGGCTTGAGCCGCACAGGGTGTGGCGCGCCGTCCTTGCGGTGGCAGGCGCGGTTCTCTACGTCGGCGCGATCAGGCTCATCGCCGCGAATGCGGTCAGACTGATTCAAAACGGCGAGGTAGACCGGCGGGAGATGCCTCGGCTCATCTTTCCAGCGTACGTAGCGGGCGGGCTGCTCTTCGTTGCAGGGGCGGCGCTCAATCGCGTCAGCCCGAGTTTGATTCTGATGTCAGGGGTGAGCAGTGGCTTTGGCGCCATGGCGGGGCTCGCATTAGTCCCAAGCCTTGTCGAGCGGAGTACCAAGGAATCGACGACCGTGGCGGCTCCGCTTCGATTCAACATCGGCTGGGTTGTGGCCGGGCTGCTCGTGGCTCTGGTCTTCATCGCGGTTCTGGGGCCGGGCGTCCGCCTCTCGTAGCGATTCCCGCCGGGCAGGCCACGTGGCTATCTCGATCTAATTCCAACCTTTCCAGTCCACGGCGCAATCAAACGCATCGAGTGACTTCTTCGCGCCGGAGGGTTTTGTTGCGCTTCCTGGAATTTCCGTCAAAGGCGGCCTTCGTAGCCGGCATCCTCTTGTCGCTCGCTGCCCCTGGTGCCCTGGCCCAGTCGACCTCACCTCTCGATACGACTGAAGTCCGCCTCTGGCGTGAGGATCTTGCCTTCCTTCGCACGGAAATGCCCGCCCGGCACGCAAACCTGTTTCACGCGATGACGCGCGCACAGTTCGATAGCGCGCTCCAGGCCATCGACCAAAGGCTGCCTCGAATCGCACGGCACCAGGTGATCGTGGAATTGGAGAAATTGGCCGCGCTCGTCGGTGACGGCCATTCCAACGTGAGCCCATGGCGCGACACCTCGGCGGTCTTTCAGCAGCTGCCGGTCGCGTTGTACTGGTTCGAAGACGGCATCTTCGTGCGCGCGACGACCAAAGAGTACGCGGCACTCCTGGGCGCACGCGTCGTGCGGATCGGCGGGGTGCGGGCGGAGGAAGCGCTCGCGCGAGTCCGTCCGCTGATCAGCCGAGACAATGAGATGGGCGTGCGCGCCTGGACGCCGGTTCTACTGACCATGCCGGAGGTCTTGCACGCGATCGGGCTATCCGCCGATCCAACGCGCGCCACCTTCCTCCTCGAGACGACCACGGGCCGGCGCGAGGTCTCCCTTCCGGCGACGGGCCGCTTTCCGATGCTGACCGGCGAAACCGATCTCACCTGGACGAAGCGCCCGGGTTGGGCGGATGCACGGGAACGCGCGCCCGAGCCGCCCTGGCTGAGCGACCCACAGAACAAGTACTGGTATCGATACCTGGCGGAGACGCACTCGCTCTACTGTCAGCTCAACGCGATCCAGCAGAATCCGGAGGACTCGCTTCGGGTTTTCTTTGCGCGCGCCATCGCGACCGCGGACTCCGCGAGGGCGGAGCGCTTTGTCCTGGACCTGCGGCTGAATGGTGGAGGCGATGGCTCGTTGAACCGCGACATCGTGCGCAGCCTGATCAAGTCGCGCTACGATGCTCCCGGGCGGCTCGTGGTGATCACGGGGCGCCGCACCTGGTCCGCGGCCCAGATGCTCATCAACGAGCTCGAGAATATTGCCGACGTCGTATTCGTGGGCGAGCCAAGCGCATCCAAGGGGAACGTCTTCGGAGATTCGAAGAAGATCGTGCTGCCGAACAGTCGCTTGACGGTGCGTGTCTCGAGTCTCTACTGGCAGCAATCGGATCCTCGCGATACCCGCGAGTTCATCCCGGTCACCGTCTCGGCGCCGCTCACGTTCGCGGACTACGCCTCAGGCCGGGATCCCGCGCTGGAGGCGGCCGAGAGGGTGGGCGAGGCGAAGAAGTAGCGTCGGGCTCGGGCGGCAAGCTCCACACCGGGAAGGGGCCACGGGGAGCAATCGCAGGGCGCCTCCGCAGCCGGCGCCAATTTAGCGCTGGAGGTGGCTCTAGGCGGGAGCGCCGGCGAGGACAAGCGCCCGTAGGAGGCTCCCCGTGGCCCATCCTAATGTGACCTGAATCGCCCGCGTGTACGCCGGTACTTGACCCGTCTTGCGCAGCTTGACGCTGCGGCCCCGCATTGGTAGCATGGCTCGTGCCCCGTCCGCAGTCCTCCACGGCGGAGCGCGAGGTTAGCTCGCGACCGCAACTTGGGGCCGTCGGAATCATCCCGGCTCGGCTCCAGTCCACCCGTCTCCCCAACAAGCCCTTACAAGACCTTGGCGGCGCGCCGCTGATCGTGCGCGTGCTGGAGCGGGTCCGTGCCTCGACCGCGTTCCGGGACGTTTGGGTGGCGACGGACAGCGATGAGGTCGTTCACGCCGTAGAGAAAGCGGGGGGCCAAGCCATCTTGACCAGCCCCGACCACACCTCCGGGCTCGATCGGGTGGCAGAAGCTGCTCGGCTGCTGTCGGGCAAATCCAGCAACATGCCCCGGGGCATGTTCGAGGGTCGCGTACTCCCCGACCCAGACGCTGTCTTCGTGAACATCCAGGGGGACGAGCCGTTCGTGAACCCAGCGGGCCTGGATCACCTTGTTCGTCTCATGGAGTCCCCCGAGGTAGAGATGGCCACCATCGCGGCTCCGTTCCTCGTCCGCGACGAGGTGGAGGATCCCAATCGGGTAAAGGTCGTGATCGACCGGGAGCTTCGGGCGCTCTATTTCTCCCGCGCGCCCATCCCGTCGGGCTACGGACCTGCCGCGATCCCGCTCCTCCACATCGGGGTTTACGCATACCGGCTGCGTACGCTCTTCAAGCTCGCGGCCCTTCCGCCGGCGGCGCTTGAGACGGCCGAACGGCTGGAGCAGCTTCGGGCGCTCTGGAACGGCATCCAAATACATGTCGCCGTGGGTGATTATCAATCCACGGGGATCGATACGCCCGAGGATCTCGCTCGGGCACGGGACCAATGGTCGAAACGGAGGAGCGGAGCATGACCAAATTCGTATTCGTCACGGGCGGGGTCGTCTCTTCGCTCGGGAAGGGAATCGCGGCGTCGGCCATCGGGTCCTTGCTCAAGAGCAGGGGACTCTCGGTCACACTGCAGAAGTTCGATCCCTACCTGAACGTCGATCCCGGCACGATGAGCCCCTATCAGCACGGGGAGGTCTACGTCACCGACGACGGCGCCGAGACCGATCTGGACGTGGGGCACTACGAGCGTTTTCTCGGCGTCTCGATGGGCCGCGAGAACAACGTGACGGCGGGGCAGGTCTACGACTCGATCTTGCAGAAAGAGCGCCGCGGCGACTACCTGGGCCGGACGGTCCAGGTCATTCCCCACGTCACGGACGAGATCAAGGCGCGGATGCTCGCCGTGACGCGGGGCAAAAAGCCGGTGGACGTCGCGATCGTCGAGATCGGCGGCACGGTAGGGGACATCGAGAGCCTGCCGTTCTTGGAAGCGATCCGGCAGCTTCGGCTCGAGCTCTCCTCGGTCAACACCCTCTTCATACACGTCACGCTGGTGCCGCACCTGGGCGCGGCGCGTGAGATCAAGACGAAGCCGACCCAGCATTCGGTGAAGGAGCTCCGCGCGATCGGCGTCCAGCCCGACATCCTCCTCTGCCGTTCCGAGGTGCCGCTCCCGCAGGAGGTGAAGGAGAAGATCGGCCTCTTCTGCAACGTGCCGACGCAGGCGGTCATCGAGGCGATCGACGTGGCCTCGATCTACGAGGTCCCGCTCATGTTCCATCGGGGCGGACTGGACGACCTGATCGTGACGATGCTGCGTCTGGACGCGGGCCCCGCGGATCTCCGAGTTTGGCAGCAGTTCCAGGAACGGATGAAAGCGGCGCGGGACGTGGTCACGGTTTCCGTGGTGGGCAAGTACACGCATCTACGCGACGCATACAAGAGCATCCAGGAGGCGATCACGCACGGCGGCGTCGCCAACGGGGTCAACGTCAAGGTGGAGTGGGTCGATTCGGAGCGCATCGAGATGGACGGTCCCGAAGCGCTGCTCGGCTCGTCGCACGGCATCCTGATCCCAGGCGGATTCGGCGACCGCGGCACGGAGGGGATGGTCCAGGCCGCGCGCTATGCGCGGGAGCGGGGCGTCCCGTTCTTCGGCATCTGCCTCGGGATGCAGTGCGGGGTCATCGAGTTCGCCCGTGACGTAGCCGGGCTGTCCGGAGCGGACTCCTCCGAGTTCGACCCCAAGACGCCGCATCCGGTGATCGGCCTCCTCGAGGCGCAGCACGGCGTGACGAAGAAGGGCGGCACGATGCGGCTCGGCGCGTACCGCTGCGTCCTGACCCCGGGCAGCCACGCGGCGGAGGCCTACGCGGCTCCTGAGGTGGCCGAGCGCCATCGCCATCGCTACGAATTCAACAACGACTACCTGAAGCGGCTGGAGGAGAAAGGGCTCCGCGTGACCGGGATCTACCCCGAGCTCAATCTGGTGGAGATCGTGGAGCTACCGGATCATCCCTGGTTCGTCGGAGTGCAGTTCCATCCCGAGCTTCGGTCGCGCCCGGATCAGCCGCACCCACTCTTCAAGGGGTTCATCCGGGCGGCCAACGCGGAGCGGCTGCGCCGCGCCGGCGCCTCCGAGGCGAAGGCCGGCGCGACCGGCTCGCCGAGAGGATGACGATGCCCGCGCGCCCACAGTTCGCTCCGGTCCAGATCGGCCCGATCTCGATTGCGCCCGGACGGCTCGCGCTCATCGCGGGCCCGTGCGTGCTCGAAGACGCCGGCATGGCCGAGGAGGTCGCCCGCGAGCTCAAGCGGATCGCAGCGGAGCTCGATCTTCCGTTCGTCTTCAAGGCCTCCTATTCAAAGGCGAATCGGACCTCGCGCGAAAGCTATCGCGGCCCGGGCTCGCGGGAGGGCCTTCGGGCGATCGCCCGCATCCGGGAGCGCGTCGGCGTACCGGTCACGAGCGACGTCCACGAGACGATCGAGGTGGCCGGTGCGGCCGAAACCCTCGATCTGCTCCAGATTCCGGCCTTCCTCTGCCGTCAGACACCGCTCATTGAAGCCGCGGCCAAGAGCGGGAAGCCGATCCACCTCAAGAAGGGTCAGTTCCTCGACCCGGGTTCCATGGCGCACTGCGTGGAGAAAGCCCGCGCGGCAGGAGCGCAAGGGGTGATCGTGACCGAGCGGGGGACCACGTTCGGCTACGGGGATCTTGTGGTCGACTACCGGTCGATCGGGGTGCTGGCCGCCCTCGAATGCCCGATCTTCTTCGACGCAACCCACTCGGTTCAGAAACCAGGCGGCGCCGAGACGGGCGGACAGCGGGAGTTCGTCCCGCTCCTCGCCCGGGCGGCGGTGGCCGCGGGCGCGGACGGCCTCTTCATCGAGACCCACCCCGATCCGGCGCGCGCGCGATCCGACCGGGAATCGCAGTGGCCGCTGGCCGAGCTGCCCGCCCTGCTACGCTCCTTGATGAAGATCCACCAAGCAGTTGCCGATACGAATCTTGTGGAGACACGCAGGCCGTGACGAAGAGCCTCTACCGCGAGAAATCCAATGCCGGCGTGGAGCCGGCTTCCGAAACCCAGATCGCCGCGTGGGCCAGGGAGGTTCTGGCTCTCGAGTGCGAGGCGATCCAAGGCCTCAAGCCTCTAATCGGCAAAGAATTCGAGGCCGCGATTCAAACGCTTTCGAAGGTCCGCGGCCAGGTCCTCACCCTCGGTGTCGGGAAGTCCGGGCTGGTCGCGAAGAAGATCGCGGCCACCCTCACGAGCACGGGGACACCGGCCACGTTCGTTCATCCGGTCGACGCCGTCCACGGCGACCTGGGTATCGTGTCGCGGGACGACGCGGCCATCCTCCTCTCGAAGAGCGGGGAGACGGCCGAGTTGCTGGAGCTTCTGCCCGCCTTCCGGCGCCGCGGGGTCGCCATCATCACGATGACCTGCCACCCCGAGTCGTCCCTCGGAACCGCGTCGGACCACGTGCTCGACCTGGGCCGCCCGCCCGAGGCCTGTCCCGAGAACCTCGTGCCGACCTCGACCACGACCGCGGCCTTGGCGCTGGGCGATGCGGTCGCGATCGTGCTGATGCGGCTCAAGGGATTCACGCGCGAAGATTTCGTCTTCCTCCACCCCGGCGGCGTCGTGGGCCAGGCCGCGCTCCTCCGCGTCGAGGACCGGATGCACGGCGGCGACGCGCTTCCCCGCGTCGGCACCGAAGCCACGCTCCGGGACGCGCTCCTCGAGATATTGAACAAGCGCCTCGGCATGACGACGGTGGTGGACCGTTCGGGCGTCCTGCGCGGCATTTTGACGGACGGAGACCTGAAGCGGATCCTGCTTCGCGGCGACGCCGATCTCGCGCAGGCCGTGGAGAAGGTGATGTCGCGCGCGCCCCGCTCGATCGAGGCGGACGCCCTCATCGCGCAGGCGGTCCGGAAGATGGAGGAGAACGAGGGGGGAGCGATCACGTCTCTCGTCGTGCTCGACCCGGGGGGCCGGCCCCTCGGGGTCATCCACCTCCACGATTGTCTCGATCTCAGGACGCGGTAAGGCCATGCGCTGGCATGGGTTTGACCGCGCCGGCAGGTGCGTGATAATGTCGGCGCTCCTCGCGCTCGGCCTCGACGGCTGCCGGGGAAAGCCGAATTCCGCTCCCAGCGAGGCGGAGATTCGGATCCCCGACCAGGAGGCCCGGGATTTCGCGCTCACGGAGAGCTCGGTGGGGAAGAAGAGCTGGACCCTTCGGGCTTCATACGCGGCCATGTACAACGACCGAAACCTCGTGGACGCTCAGACGGTTCGCATCGAGTTCTTCAACGATAAAGGCGAGACGTACTCGACGCTCGTGGCCGATCAAGGCCTCGTCCACCAGCGAACGAACGACCTCGAGGCCCGGGGCCACGTCAAGATCGTCACGACGAGCGGCGTGAAGCTGGAAACGGATTCGCTCCGGTGGATGAACCACACCGGAAAGATCGTCTCGGACGCGTTCGTCAAGGTCACGCGAAAGAGCGACGTGGTGACCGGCTGGGGTTTCGAGAGCGACGCCAATCTCGACCATTTCCATCTCTCGCGCGAGGTTCACGCGGAAGTCCGCGAGATGGAAGGGACCGCGGCGGGCGACAGCGGATCGAGCCGATGACGGGGCTCGTGGCGCGCGATCTCGAGCGCTACTATGGAAACTGGAAGGTCGTCGACAAGGTGACGATCGAGGTCCAGCGGGGCCAGGTCGTCGGGCTCCTGGGGCCGAACGGGGCGGGAAAGACCACGACGTTCTATCTGATCGTGGGCCTCCTTCGCGCGGACGGGGGCCGGATCGAGTTCGACGGCCGTGACGTGACGCGGGCGCCCATGCACGAGCGGGCGCGGATCGGGATCGGCTATCTCCAGCAGGAGCCGTCGATCTTCCGTCGCCTCACGGTGCGGGAGAACATCCTCGCGATCTTGGAGACGTTGAAGCTGAGCAAGAAGGAGCGGGCGCAGCGGCTATCGCAGCTTCTCGAGGAGCTGAACATCTCGCACCTCGCGGACCGGAAGGGATACAACCTGTCCGGGGGGGAGCGGCGCCGCGTGGAGATCACGCGCGCGCTGGTCACGCAGCCGGGGTATCTCCTCCTGGATGAGCCGTTCGTCGGGATCGATCCGATCGCGGTCGGAGAGATCCAGGACATCGTCTCGCGATTGCAGAAGAAGGGGTTGGGCATCCTGATCACCGATCACAACGTGCGGGAGACGCTCAGCACGACGGACCGCGCGTACATCATGTTCGAAGGCAAAATATTGCTTCAGGGCACCAGCGAGGAGCTCGCACGGGACCCTGTCGCTCGCCAGATCTATCTCGGCGAGCGGTTCCGATTGGACTGAGGGGCAATTCTCCATGGAAATGAAACATGGCCTGAGAATGCAGCAGAAGCCGACGCTGATCATGACGCAGCGTCTGCAGCAGGCCTTGAAATTACTACAAATGCCGACCCTCGAGCTCCAGCAGGCGTTGAAGCAGGAGCTGGAGCGGAATCCGCTCCTCGAGGAGGTCGATGAAGTCGACGAAGTCGAGGAGATGGAGGAGGTCAAGAAGGAGGCGGGCCAGGAGGACAGCGCCGAGCCGGTCGAGACCGTGGAGCCGGACAAGAACCAGGAGGTCGACTGGAACGAGCTCTGGCCGGACCAGTTCGAGGGGCCATCCGCCCCTCGCACGGACGATCCGGACGCCGAGTTCTACGAGCGCGTTCCGGTCACGCGGGAAAGCCTGGGCGACCACCTGATCGAGCAGCTTCGCCTCCTCTCGCTGGAGGAGGACGATCTTGCGCTCGGCGAATACCTGATCGGGTCGATCGACGAAAACGGATATCTACAGACGACCGTCGAGGAGGTGGCCGAGATATTCGGCATCGCGCCGGACAAGGTCGAGGACATCCTCGCCGCGATCCAGAAATTCGAGCCCGCCGGCGTCGGCGCGCGAAATCTCCAAGAGTGCCTCTGGATCCAGCTGGTGCAGCGGAAGCAGGAGACAACGCTCGCGGGTCGGATCGTCCAGGAGCAGTTCGACAACCTGCTCGCCCGGCGCTTCGGGGAGATCGGCCGGAATCTGAAATGCACCGTCGAGGAAGTCCAGGCCGCGGGCGACCTCATCTCCACGTTGGATCCCCGGCCGGGGCAGGAGATCGCCGCCGAGGAGACCAAGTACGTGACCCCGGACCTGATCGTCGAGCGCGTCGGGGAAGACTTCGTCGTCTCGCTCAACGATCGGAACGTGCCGCGGCTCCGGATCAGCGCCGCCTATCAGCAGATGCTTCGCAACAAGACCGCGGGCCAGGACGAGACGCGGAAATTCATCTCCGACAAGCTGAACTCGGCCAAGTGGCTCATCCAGACGATCGAGCAGCGGCGAAAGACGATGATCAAGGTCATGCGCCGGATCGTGGAGGAGCAGAAGGAGTTCTTCGAGAGGGGCGTCGAAGGGCTCCGGCCCCTCACGCTCCAGCAGATCGCGAACCAGATCGGGATGCACGAGTCGACCGTCAGCCGCGTGACCACGAACAAGTACGTCCAGACGCCGCGCGGCGTCTTCGAGCTGAAGTATTTCTTCTCGAGCGGCCTCGCGACGGAAGAGGGGGACGACGTCTCGGCCAAGGTCGCGAAGGACAAGATCCTCACGTTGATCAATAACGAGGACAAGCGCGAGCCGCTGAGCGATCAGCGCGTCGCCGAGATCCTGCACGAGCAGGGGCTCCGGATCGCCCGGCGCACCGTCGCCAAGTACCGCGAGGCGCTGCGGCTCCTGCCGGCGCGCGCACGGCGGCGTTACGCTTGACCGGGTTCCGCGACTCACCGAGGGGAGGGGCATGGAAATCACGATCAAAGGTCGCCACTGGAAGCCGCCGCAGACCTTCCGCGATTACGCCGTCGAGCAGATCGAGAAGCTGAGCCGTTTCAACCCGCGGATGATCCGGGCCCAGCTCACGATCACCCGGGAAGGGTACCGCCACCAGGCGGAGCTCCACCTCCACGGAAACGACATGGATCTTCTGGCGAAGGCGGAGGCCACTGATCCGCGTGCGGCGCTCGACATGGTTCTGGTCAAACAGGAGCGGTCGCTCCTTCGCCGCAAGGGTCGGATCAAGGACCGGAAGAAGCATGCCCCGACGATTCGCCTGCAGCCCCCCGCCGAGGAGATCCGCCCCCTGCCGCGGACGACCGCCGAGCAGATCAACGTCGTGCGCCTTAGGCCGGATCGACCCGTTCTGAGCGTCGACGAAGCGGCGCGCACGCTGATCTCGACGAAGAAGCTGGTTCTGGTCTTCGAGGAGCAGGGTGGGGAAGGTCTCCGGGTCGCCTACAGGCTCGGGAACGGCAAGGTCGGTCTGCTTGAGCTCGACTAGCCCGACGACCCTGACGGTCGCGCAGCTCTACGAGCAGCAGAAGGAGCAGCTCTCGCTGGAGCTCATCTCGTCCAGCCTGGACTCGAAAGTCCCGATCACCCTGAGCGACATCAATAGGCCCGGCATGGCCCTGATGGGGTTCACGGAGAACTTCCTCGCGGACCGCATCCAGATCTTCGGCCGGACCGAAATGGCCTACATCAGCACCCTGGGGCCGAAGGAGCGGAAGCCGGCCTACGACCGGTTTTTCCAGTTCCAGGTCCCATGCATCATCGTGGCGAAGGGCCTGGAGCTGCCCGACGGCCTGATCGAGCGCTCGAACGACCGTCAGATTCCGGTGCTCCGCACGCCGCAGGACACGACCCCGTTCATCCACCAGCTGACCGCGTTCCTGGACTTCGTCTTCGCCCCCTCGGTGACCGTCCACGCCTCACTGGTCGACGTCTACGGCGTGGGGCTCCTCTTCACCGGACGGAGCGGGATCGGCAAGAGCGAAACAGCCCTCGACTTGGTGGAGCGCGGGCACCGCCTCGTGGCGGACGACGTGGTCCGGATCACGCGGCGCCACGGGGACATCCTGATCGGCGCGGGCAACGAGGTGCTGAAGCACACGATGGAGGTCCGGGGTCTCGGAATCATCGATGTCCAGGCGATTTTCGGCA
>Ga0193723_1000653_pt1 | contig 13644 bp, 10 predicted proteins | sample H2m2metaG_FD_143042 | JGI IMG/M metagenome (GOLD analysis project Ga0193723, IMG submission 143042) | Soil microbial communities from a riparian zone of the East river system, Colorado, United States - H2m2 | ecosystem: Environmental > Terrestrial > Soil > Riparian zone | place: USA: East River... | reverse complement strand
GACACCAATCGATACGACCACGGTGAGCGAAGGCGTCACGCCGTTGATTGCGCCGAACGAGAAAAGCGGATACACGCGGGCAACTAGAAAGACGCCGGCGGCGACCATAGTGGCGGCGTGAATGAGTGCGCTCACCGGCGTCGGACCTTCCATCGCGTCCGGCAACCAGACGTGCAGCGGGAATTGCCCCGACTTGCCAACGGCGCCGCAGAAAATCAGGAGTGCGATAAATGTGGCGCTCGCTCCGAGCGCAACGAGTCCGGCGCTTTCGAGACAGCCGCGTCCATCATCGTAAAGGAGTAGTGTGCCGCTCCCGCCGTAGAGCCAGAGAATGCCAAGAAAAAATCCGAGGTCACCGATGCGAGTGGTGATAAATGCCTTCTTCGCCGCAGCCGCCGCGCTCGGCTTATCGATCCAAAATCCGATCAGCAAATAGGACGCGAGCCCGACCAATTCCCAGCAGACGAAAAGAAGAAGCAGACTGTTCGCGATGACCACGCCGAGCATCGCGCCGGAGAAAAACGAAAGATACGCGAAGAACCGGGTAAAATTCTTGTCCTCGGCCATGTAGCCGATGCTGAAGACAAAAATGCAAAGCCCGACCAGTGTGATCATCACCAGCATCGCGGCGGCGAGCGGATCGAGCACCCATCCGATACGGAGCGCGTGTTCCCCGAAAGTGAACCAGGTGAAATTGCGAACAGCGCGGAAACCGTGGGGCTGCAGCGTCAATGAAAATGCCAGGATCGACAATGCGAGGGCAACGATCTGACCGATGATTGCGAGTGTCGCCGCACTTTTGCGACGCGAGTTTGCGAGACTGAGGATGACCAACGAAACCGCGAGCGGCCCCGCTGGAATCAACCAGAGATTGGCGACGATCCCCCGAGTCATCCTTTGAGCTGGTCGAGCTGATCGACGTTGGTTGTTCGATAGTGGCGGTAAACGGCGATTACCAGTGCGAGCCCGACAGCCGCTTCCGCTGCAGCGATCGCAATGGAGAAGATCGCGACCATTACGCCGGTGGGGGGTTGCGGTTGCGGGCCAAAGCGCCAAAACGCGATGAAATTCAGGTTCGCGGCGGCGAGCATCATCTCAATCCCGATCAGAATGAAAATGGCGTGACGCCGGCTGAGCACGGCGAGAAGTCCGATGCAAAACAATGTCGCGGAGACGATGAGAAAGATCGATAACGTCAGCGTCACGGCTTCTCCTCCATCACAAGAATGAGCGCCCCGATCATTGCGGCGGTTAGAAGGAGCCCGACACATTGCAGCGGCCACACATAACCTGTCATGAGGACTTCGCCGATTCGCTTGACTGTGAGCGCTTCAACTTTCGGCGCCGCCACGGAGAGCGTAGGCGTCCTAAGAATCGCCCAGAGCAAGCCACCGAAGACCGCGATGGCGATGATCGCGCCGCTCCACGTCGGCTTGCCGGTATCTTGAACGTCCCGGCGCGTTAGCAGGATCGTGAATACAATCAACACGGCGACAGCGCCGACATACACGAACACCTGCACCAATCCGACGAACTCCGCGCCGAGCAAAAAGAAAAAGGCCGCAACGCCAACAAAAGTTACCGCGAAACTGAGCGCCGCGTGCATGAGCTTTTGCAGGGTTGCGGCTGCGAGTGCGGCCGCAAGAGTCAGGATGGCGATAGCGACAAAAGCGATGCTGTTCATTCGGCGAAACGATAGGTGCGAGCGGCAAATTTCTTCCGCGTGCCGATCAACTGCGATAGGGCAAGATAAACGGCCGTGAGAACTGCCAGCGACCAAAACCATCCGGCCAGGCCACGTCCCGCGTAATGCCATACCGCGGCGGCGACGATGCACGTGAACGCCATCGGCAACATGAATTTCCAGGCAAAGTTCATGATCTGATCGACGCGAGCGCGCGGCAGTGTTCCGCGAATCCAGATATAGACGAATAGCAGCGTCCCAAGCTTGGCGAAAAACCAGACATAGGACGGAATGAACCAGAGCGCCGCAATCGGCGCCTGCCAGCCGCCGAGAAACAGGGTCACACCCAAGCCGCTTATGGCGAACATCCCAATGTATTCCGCCATGAAAAACGTGGCGTACTTAAAGCCCGAATATTCGGTCATGTGTCCGGCGACAATTTCCGATTCGCCTTCCGGGACATCGAACGGAGTGCGATTGGATTCCACAAGACCGGAGACAAAAAACAAAATGAACGCGGCTGCGCCCCACGGCGTAACTACGAACCAATGCGGCACGATGCCGAAGATGTAGCCACCTTGCGCCGCCACGATTCTATCGGGCGTGAGCGAGCCGACGACCATCACTACCGGGAGCACGGTGATAATGAGCGGCAGCTCGTAGCTGATCATCTGCGCGATCGCGCGCATCGCGCCGAGCATCGAGAATTTATTATTGCTTCCCCATCCGGCCATGAAGACGGCGAGCTCCGTAGTGGAACCGACGGCGAAGAAGAACAGGATGCCGCCATCAATCACGAACGGGGTCATGTTTCGGCCATAAGGAATCACGCCGAGCGCGAGGATCGCGGTGGCGGCGATCAAGATCGGTGCGAGAAAGTGGACGATCTTATCGGCGCGCACCGGCACAATATCTTCCTTGATCAGCATCTTGATGCCGTCGGCCACCGGTTGAAAAAGTCCGAACGGTCCGACGCGATTTGGCCCGTAGCGATTTTGCATCCGTCCGAGAATTTTCCGCTCCAGCACGGAAATGAGCGCGAAGAGTGTGAGAAACACACCGAGCAACGCGAAAATGTTGATCAGCGAAGAGACGATCTGCATCACCCAATCCGGCGCACCCGCCAGCGGCGCGAGCAGCACCTGTTTTATGCGGATGAAAATCTGGTCAAGCCAATCGCTCATCTTCTATGAAGAAAAGCGATGCTCGATTCTTTAATCAAGGCAGATCCTTCGGCCACGGATGAAAAACGGATCGACGCAATCGTTCGCATCAGCGGAGTAGGACGATTCTCCAATTCATTTTTCCATCGAGAATTTCGAGCCACGCCACGCTTGCCGGCGAGCCCCGGTTGGGTCGCGTCACGCAGCCCGGATTCAGAAATAAAACATTTCCGCGTCTTTCATTTCGCGGGACGTGCGTGTGCCCGTGTAACAACACATTGACATCTTTCGGTGTCTGCGCCGGCGGAACGTGTTGCAGACGGAATTTCAATCCACCGCGAACAAGATCGACAACCAGCGGCCATTCGAAGTGACTGTCGCAATTTCCGCGAACGAGGGTCACTTGCGGACCGATTGCGCGAAGTTGGTCCAGAATTCTTTCCGCACAAACGTCTCCGAGGTGCCAGATTTCATCTGCACCCTTTGCCATTTGGCTGACGTTTTCCGGCAAACGATTATGCGTATCAGCCAGAACAAAAATCCATGACGCCTTTTCTTGTTCCGGGTCCTTCATTTCAGGCGAAAGTCTGACTTCTGCGCGAGAACTGACTCGTCAAATTTGGAATACTTCCCATGAGGACGTTGCTTCGTTGATTTATGCGGTTGTGGATGTTACGTAGCACCGCCTAGATCGCGATTAGTCACGATTACATCGAGAGGATCGCAGAAATTACATTCCAATGATATCGCGATCGCTGTTCAACACAGGATTATTCCTCACCCTCGTTGGATTGACACAACTGTCGCAGGCAAAAACACCTTCGTCAGCTTCTTCCACTGCTTCCGCATTGCCGTCGCCAGCACAATCGAACTCTCCGCTGCCGAGCTACTCGCTCGCGCCGTACGAGGATCGTCTCGCCGCTGCGCAATCGGTGAAAGTGACGATCTCAATCCTGGGTCTTGAGCTTGGGTCGACACTTGAAAAAGCGCACGCCAAGCTGGACAAACTCAGCGATCCCGCGCATCCACCGAAAGAAGAGGCAGAAGGGTCGGAACGCAAAGTTCTCTGGCAGCTCGCTAGGACGGATTACTCAGCCGTGTTTGTAAAGAGTGATGAGAGAAAACGGATCACCTACATCAATGCTTTTCTGCGTCCGGGCAAAGAGACTCCGTTCGAGAAAATCGGTGACACAAAAAAAGCTCCCTTACAGGATGTAAACACGATTGTGTGGGACGTGCTGCGCCCGAGGGGTCCGCTTTTGCGCGTGGTGGCGAAAGGCGCTGACCACAAGGCAAACACCATTACGATATTCGTCGTGAAACGCCCCAGTCTGGAGCGGGCGGAAGACTAGTGCCCCACTTTTTCCGTTGCCGGAGCCGCTATTACGGCTTGCCTTTTCCCTTCGTAGTTTGCGGGATTACAAATTCAGTTCCACCGCGTGTGTAATCTTCCAGCACAATGCCGCTGCTATTTGTCTGAAACGCATTTCCGCGCAAACCACACAAGGTCGACCCGGCTCCGATTTGGGGATGGCCGATCGAGCTGAGATAGGCATTTAATGTTGCCAGAGAAATACTCACGCTGATTTGCCGGGCGGAATTATTGATCGCGCCGCCATCTGCCACGCCACGCGAAGTTGTATTGATACCACCGCTGAAGTTCCGCACAGCTGTGCCCCAATTAAAACTCGGGACACCCAGTGCATTTGTCGCCGCTTCGATGTAGAACTGGTCGCCCCGGTCAGACAATCCTTTGGAATATTGATTGCCGGGAATGCCGACAATGCCGGTCTCGGGCGCGTTTGCGGCAAAATACATTCGCCAGGTGCAATTCGGCGGCGGTATCGTCAGATCCGACACGGCCATTGTGGCCGTGATGTTAGGGCCCTGACTCAGAGTCTGAGACACGTAATTGATCGAGATGATGTCAAGCGGGTTGTTCGAAGGCGTTGTCGCCAGCAATCCGCTGTCCTGATCCTGTGCAAAATCTGTCACCTGCTCGCCATGTGGGCCCGGTTGCATTGGTTGCGGAGCGGGTTGACCGGACGCTGGTGTTGCCCCCGGAGTCGCAAAGGGTTGCGCCGGTAAAGCCGACCCTTCCTTCGAGGTGGGCAAGTTGCGTATTGTCTTATCGATAGAGGGTCCCTTGATCTGACGCGTCGCAAATACCTCGCCGCTGAAATCGTTGTGATCGTCTGTGTAGGCGATCTGCGCCGCGCCCAGCGGATCGAAATTGACCTGGAAGTAATCGGCGAGATTTCGATTTGGACCGCCCGACAGCACAAGACCGCTCAGTGAAATATTAGCAGCGTGATTTGAATGATCACTGGCTTGGACGTAGCGGAAGCTTGGCGTATCGGAAGTCCCGTTGAAAGTCTGCGCGTAATAGACGCGCCAGCGCGCATTGTCGTCGTTCGTTGCATTGTCAGTACCATACCACACAATCCCAACTGAACCTGGCGTCGGTCCGGTGGCGAGCCATGGGAATATGTTAAGCTTGAGATTGGAATCGGCCGGATTATTGACTCTCACCGGGTTGCTCCAGTGTTGCCCGTGATCGAGTGAGTGGATCAGATACAAATTCGCCCCGTCCGAATACACACCGTAAAGGGTTCCTGGAGCCACCAGCGTGTACGATCCGTCCGAATTGTAGTGTCGCTGATCCGCAGCGACACGAATTGGGAAAAAGATATTCGCGACGCTCACCCCTGTCGGCGTTGCTTGATGGGTGTTGTAACTTGCGGGCGCTGCACCGGGTGTTGCCGGTGTACCGACGGCGACATGTCCGTCATTACCGCTGATATAAACAGTTCCATCGAATCGATCGACATCGCATGCGCCAGTCTGCGGCAACGACCCTACCAGCGTTGCCGGCCCGTAAGTGAGTCCGCCATCCGTTGATTGCTGCGCGAAAGCAAGGCCCTCCGCAAAATTGCGGTACTCTAAAAATACCGTGTGATCGTCAAAGAAACCCATCCATTGCCGATCGTTAATTGGCACTCCTGCAAGAGCGTTACCGAGAGGATTGAATTGGAACGTTTTGCCGAGATCGAACGATCGCCCGACTGTCACATTCGCAACTGTCAGGCTCGAGTAGGCCAGCACGGGCGCAGGCGAGGGACTCAGGACAGCATCTACCCCGGCGTAATTGCCGAAACCGACGGCAAGATCGATATCGCCGCCGCCGAGCGCGCCGGCTTGTAATTGAGATTGCGCCGCCGCCGTAGTCGGTGAATCGGGTTTGCCGCGATAAATCGGCACCCGCATGTTTGGATCGTAGTTAGGATTTGCAGCGCCCCCGGCCAGACTCGGTCGTAGATCGAAATACCAAAGATCGACACCGGCCGGCACACCTTGGATGCCGCAAATGTATGTGTTTCCGAATGGATCAACACGGCTGCTCGGTTCACCATCGGAAAGCGCCGTTGGCGCCTTGCAAGTACTGTTAGCCGAGAATGTAATCCCGCCGGAACTGTAGGTTGCCGCGCGCGTGCTCGGGCCGTTGATGAGGGTGATGGTTCCCGTCGGCTGATCGGTGGCTGGAGTGCACGCGAAATAGATGATTTCGACGTTGTAATCGCCCGTGCCGTAAATATTCGGATCAAACGAGGTTGCTTCGCCCGTCTGGGGGGCGCCTCCAGCGGATTGTCCTACTGGTTGACCGTTGGACCCATCGGCATTGCGCTTGAATACGTAGAGGTCGCGATCGTTGGCTGGATTGGCCCAGCTCAGCGTCACGGAGATGAGTTTGCCCGTGTAGATGCCGGGCAGGACGGTGAGGACATAGGTGTCCTTGTTGACTCCCTCGATCCCATCCGGCTCACTGTCAGCTCCAGTGCCAGGGGCAGTGCCCACAAATGTCAATGGTGTGGTGGTCGTCGGTGAAAGGCTGCCGGAAGGTGGATTGGTCGCCTTGCTAGGAAACGGCAAGGCAAAAACTGCCAGGCCAATCAGGAGAACTGGCAGGGGCCAAAGACGAAGCGATTTTTTCGTAGGAATTTTCATAGCGGTTATGCGGTAAACAGGTTGCCCTCATGGCGGCTACTTTTTCATTCGGAAAATTGTGCTCGTATGGACGGCTGCTCTGCGAAAATTTGTAGCTGTCGCTATGGTTGTGCTATGCGCACACGCCTCAGGGCGCGCATTGATTTGTGGAGTTGCGGATGTTACGTAGCCTCGCCCGCGCCCGTCATGAGCCAGAATTACAAAGACACGCTCAATCTTCCGAAAACAGATTTTCCGATGAAGGCGAACCTGGCCGCGCGCGAGCCGGAAATGCTGAAAATGTGGGAGGAAACGCGTCTTTATCAGCAAATTCAGAAAGCACGCGAAGATCGACAATTGTTCGTTCTGCACGACGGACCGCCCTTTGCCAATGGCGACGTCCACATGGGCACAGCACTGAACAAGATCCTCAAGGATTTTGTGGTGAAATCGCAAACCATGTTGGGCAAACGCGCGCCTTATATCCCGGGCTGGGACTGCCACGGTCTGCCGATCGAGTATAAAGTGGTGAAAGAATCCCGCGGCCTTTCCCCGCTTGAGGTCCGCAAAAGATCGGAAGCGTTCGCGCGAAAATTTGTCAACGTGCAGCGCGAGCAATTCAAGCGACTGGGCGTCTTCGGCGATTGGGAAAATCCTTATCTAACGATGGATCCCAAATACGAAGCGGAAATCCTGCGCGCGTTCGCTGTGTTTGTTGAGAAAGGTCTGGTCTATCAATCGAAGAAGCCGGTCTTTTGGAGCACAGGCGCGCAGACCGCGCTCGCCGAAGCCGAAGTGGAATATCAGGAGCGCGACGACACCGCTGCTTACGTCAAGTTTCCGATCACTAGTGGCGAGTTCAAGGACAAGGCGAGCATCGCGATCTGGACAACCACGCCATGGACTCTGCCGGCTAACCTCGCCGTCGCTGTCGATGCCAAGCAAATTTACGTTGTGCAGCAATTTCAGCGCGACGGTACGTCCGAAACTCTGTTGCTAGCGGACAAGCTCGTTCCGCAATTTTCTGCGGTGACAGGGCTGGCTCCTGCCGGCAAACCGCTTGAATCATTTCCGGGCGCAAAAATCGAAAAGATCAAAGCGCGCCATCCTTTCCTGGATCGCGAAGTAATCGTCCTGACAGCCGATTTCGTTACGATGGATTCGGGGACTGGAGCTGTACACATCGCACCCGGCCACGGCACTGACGATTATGCTTTGGGCAACGCGAACAAATTGCCGATCTTGTCGCCAGTCGATGATCATGGCCGTTTCACTGAGGAAGCCCGTCTGCCGAATCTAACCGGCAAATACGTTTTCGACGCCAACGCCGACATCGTCAATTTGCTTCGCGAGCGCGGGATGCTCCTCGGCGAACAAAAATTCCATCATTCCTATCCGTACTGCTGGCGGTCCAAAACCCCGATCATCTTCCGGGCTGTCGAACAATTCTTTATTCGAATCGACGATCTGCGCGGCAAAGCGCTCCGTGCCATCAAACACGTCAAATGGATTCCGTCATGGGGCGAGAATCGAATCAGCGGAACAGTCGAATCGCGTCCCGACTGGGTGATCTCGCGTCAGCGCAGTTGGGGCGTGCCGCTGCCCGTCTTTTATTCGGAGAGTGGGGAAGCGATTCTCGATTCGAAAATTATCCGCAAACTGGCCGATCTCGTCGCCGAGCGCGGCTCGAACATTTGGTTCGAATTGAATGATGTCGATCTTTCGCGCGCGCTCGGTCTTCCGGAGGGCACTACTCATCGCAACGACACGATCGATGTTTGGATCGACAGCGGCGTTTCGCACCAAGCCGTTTGCGCGCTGCGCCCTGAACTGCGCGATCCGGCCGACATGTATCTCGAAGCAACCGATCAACATCGAGGCTGGTTTCAATCGTCGCTCATGACCGGCGTCGCGCTCAATAATCGCGCGCCTTACAAAATGTGCGTGACACACGGATTCGTTGTCGATCTTGACGGAAAAAAGATTTCGAAATCAGGAACGTACGACAAGCCGACGGCGGCCGATCATTTCGTGGGCCGCCATGGCGCCGATCTCGTTCGCCTATGGGCCAGTAGTATTGATTACACAGACGACGTGCCTTTTTCCGAAGAAATGTTCACGCGTCTCGGCGACACTTACCGGCGAATCAGAAATACGCTACGCATCTTGCTGGGGAATCTTTACGACTATGCCGTAGTCGGGGTCGGTGACCCCGTCCGGCAGTCAATCCCCGAGGGCGCAACACTAATCGATCGCTGGATTCTGGAGCGACTCGATCACGTGACCGCCGATTGTCGAGCTGCTTACGAAGCATTCGAGTTTCATAAGGTCTATCACGCACTCAATCATTTTTGCGCGGTCGATTTGAGCAGCCTCTACGTCGACATCACCAAAGACCGGATGTATTGCGACGCGCCGGATTCGCCGCGCCGTCGTGCGACACAAATGGCGATGCGCCGAATTTTCGATGCGCTCTGCCGATTACTGGCGCCGATTCTCGCTTTCACCGCCGAGGAGGCGTGGCGTCATTCAGGCGCAGGCGGTTCGGTCCACGTCCTCGAGTTGCCCCAAGTGCAAGGTCGGCAGGATAAGTCGAGCGCTCAAATTGCCGAGCTTTTGAAATTGCGCGGCGTGATCGGACAAGCGATCGAGCGCGCGCGTCAGGACAAATTGATCGGAAACGCCCTCGAAGCCGCGGTTGTTTTACATTCGGATTCCGATGTTACGACCAAGATCGGCAAGGAGGAGCTGGAGGAATTTTTCATCCTGAGCGACCTAACAATTCACCATGGGAAAGAAGCGAGCGCATCCGTCACAAAAACGTCTTATCGGAAGTGCGCACGGTGCTGGCGTCATCGGCCAAGCGTTGGCGCGAGCTCAAAATATCCGGACTTATGCGATCGCTGCGAAAGTGTCGTTGCGGCCATTGGAGCGAGCGCCTGATGATCTGTTTTTATGTTCCTAACTTTTCGGCTCCGCTCAGGGACCTCACTGTTGTTCTTCTTGGTGAACCGTGAGACACGCCCCGACTCCACGCGGTCTGGCGGGATCGTAAGATCGAGATGAAATTTATTTTCTTCCTGTCAGTGCCGCTTTATGCGCTCGATCAATGGACGAAACACCTGGTGCTGCGGTTCGTTAGCCCAGACGAGCCGCGCATCATAATACCCAACTTCTTCCATCTGGTGAACGTCACTAACACTGGCGCGGCGTTCGGCTCCTTCAGAAACAACAATACTTTCTTCATTGCGATTTCATCCGTCGCGTTTTTCGTCGTCCTATTGCTCCTGGTCCGGCGGCGGTCACATGATGTTTGGCGCGATGTGTCGCTTGCGCTTCTGCTTGCCGGCATTCTGGGAAATCTCACCGATCGTCTTCTTTACGGTCACGTGATCGATTTTCTTCTTTTCGATCTGCATGTTCGGTTCGCCCATCCCTGGCCGGCCTTTAATGTCGCCGATTCATGCATCTCAATCGCGGTCGTCCTGTTTGTTATCGATTCTTTTTGGCAGGGTAGGAGAGCTGCGGCGCAACCCGGGAAATTGTAGGGCAGGCGCTTCGCCTGTCGTGTCTGCGTTATTAAATATGCGACGGTCACAGACCGCCGCTACAATAAATGCGATGAAAGACAGATCTCTTTCGCCGATGGAAAAGACGGCGCGAGAAATTGCCGCGCGTTTGCGGGAGAGCGGTCATATCGCGTACTTCGCTGGCGGTTGCGTCCGCGATATCGTCCGCGGCGAGACGCCGAAAGACTTCGATATCGCCACCGATGCCAGGCCAGAAATTGTTCAGAAACTCTTTTCGCGTACCTACGCAGTTGGCGCGCATTTTGGCGTGATCCTGGTGGTGGAAGACGGCTTCCAGTTCGAAGTAGCGACGTTTCGTTCGGACGAAGCATACATCGATGGAAGGCGCCCCAGCGCGGTGCACTTTTCAACTCCTGAAGAAGACGCGAAACGCCGTGATTTCACAATCAACGGGATGTTTTACGATCCGGTCTCGGAAGAAGTGATCGATTTCGTTGGTGGTCATGCCGACATCGCGGCGAAATTGGTGCGCGCAATCGGCGATCCGGCGCAACGCTTTGCCGAAGATCGATTACGCATGCTGCGGGCCGTGCGCTTCGCCACCGTGCTTGATTACGAGATCGACGAGCAAACGTGGAACGCGCTCGTGACCAACGCGCCATCAATCAGCCAAATCAGCGCAGAACGAATTCGTGAGGAGCTGGTGCGCATTTTTCTGTCGCCAAACAGAACCCGCGGCTGGGATTTGCTCGATTCGAGCGGATTAATGCGCGTCATTCTGCCCGAGATCGAGGCGATGAAGGGTTGCGAGCAACCGGAACAATTTCACCCTGAGGGTGACGTTTTCGAGCACACTCGATTGATGCTGCAATTGCTTCCGAAAAAGGTTTCCGTGCCGCTCGTTTTTGCCGTGTTGCTCCACGATGTCGCGAAACCGCGCACTGCAACAGTCGATGAAACAGGACGAATTCGTTTTAGCGGGCATGATCGATTGGGAGCGGAAATGACGGAGGAAATCATGCGGCGCTTGCGATTTTCCGGCGCCGAAATCGACGCCACGGTCGAGATGGTGCGGCAACACATGGTTTTCAAGGACGTGCCTAAAATGCGCGAGGCGAAGTTGAAACGTTTTATGGCGCGACCGACTTTTGATGACGAGATCGAGTTGCATCGGGTCGATTGCGAAGGCAGCCATCGCATGCTCGACAATTACGAATTCCTCCTTCGCAAACGCGACGAATTCGCGAGTGAACCAATCATTCCGCCGCCCTTGGTGCGTGGGGACGATTTGGTCGCGCTTGGCTTAGAGCCGGGCCCAAAATTTGGTGAAATCCTTGAAGCCGTGGAGACGCAACAACTGGAAGGAAACCTGCGCACACGTGAGGAAGCGATCGAGTGGGTGCAACGCGAATACTCGTTAGGGGAAGGACGCTAGAGCGCCGGCGCAACATCGCAACTATGAGAATCCTGATGATCAGTGCGGAAGCGCCGCCGTTGCAGCGGACCGGAGCGCTGGTCGATGTGATGGAAGCGTTGCCGCACGAGCTGCGCGCACGTGGGCACGAGGTCAGCGTAGCACTCCCATATTACCGCGAAATTCGAGAGAATCGCGCGTTTAAGAAGAAGGACACAGGAGTAACTGTCGATGTGCAGCTAGGCGACAAAACTTACGTCGCCAAATACCTGGAAGGACGCAGCGCCGGCGGCGTGCAGTTGTTTCTCGTTCGTTGCGACGAGTTTTTCGATCGGCCGGGAATCTACGGTGAGCGAGGCCAAGCCTACGAAGATAACGCGGCGCGGTTCATTTTTTTTGGCAAAGCGGCGTTGGAACTCGCTCGGCGATTGACGCCGCCACTGCAAATTCTGCACATGCATGACTGGGCGGCAGCGCTGGTGCCGGTGTTCGTGCGTGCGCATAATCTGCCGTTCAAAACGGTGCTTACGATCCATCACGTCGCTGAGCAGGGCAGTTTCTGGGGTCTGGATTTCAACCTAACAAATCTGCCGACGCCATTTTTCACCCTGCGCGGTATCGAATTTTTTGGACGATTGAATTTCCTCAAAGGCGGAATTCTTTATGCCGACCGGATCACAACGGTGAGCGAACAGTACCGGCGCGAAATCCAGACGCCATCCGGCGGCTGCGGCCTTGATGGCGTGCTGCGAGAAAATGCGCATCGCCTGACGGCGATTTTGCATGGAGCGGATTACACCCGATGGAACCCGGCGTCGGATCGTCTGCTTCCGGCGCGTTATGACGCGAGACGGCTTCGGGGAAAAGAGACTTGTCGAGACGCGCTCCTGAAACAATTGAAACTCGCGTCGGCGCCGCGCGGACCAGTCTTCGGGATGGTCACTCGCTTGGTTGAAGAAAAGGGTTTCGAGATTCTGATGCCGCTTCTCGACCGACTTCTTTGGGATGACGTCCGCCTGATCATTCTCGGCGAAGGCGATCCGGCCTATGAAACTGCCCTCGCTGTCGCCTCGCGAAAATTCCGGACCAGGTTCGCATACATGAAGAACTACGATGAGAAGTTAGCCCATCTGATTGAAGCGGGGATGGATATCACTCTCATCCCGTCGCGTTTCGAACCGGCTGGTTTGAGCGCGATGTATAGCTTGAAATATGGCGCGCTCCCTGTTGCGCGGGCAACCGGCGGCATTCAGGAGATCATTGAGGATTACGATCCGACGGCGGATAGCGGCTACGGTTTCCTTTGTTACGAATATTCCACCGAAGCGTTCTGGGATGCGATCAAACGCGCGCGGGAAATCTTCCGGGATCAGAGTGTGTGGACCACGTTGATGAAACGGGCGATGGCGCGCGGCTTTTCATGGGACGTTGCGGCGCAAAGTTACGAAGCGCTTTATAAGGAACTTGTCGGCGCGGACGACCAAGTAGCGGCGTAGTCGTCGCTCTCAACCGGTTCGAGTGGTCTTCACGGCAGGCTCTGTGGCGGCCTGATGTGCGGCCGAACGGATCAACGACGCGGCAATTCGCACCGGGACAAGGAGCGGAGGGACTGAAAGATACCACAACATGTCGCGAATAAACGCAGCGCGGGATCGTCAAACCCTGCCACCGAAACTAGCGTGCACGAGCCGGAAAAAATGCGATTCGAGATTGCCTTGGCCGAGAGATCGACAAGTTCTTGCAATCTTCAGAGCTTTCCTATCTCCTCGGCGGTTCCCACTTATGACGTCATGACTCGCTCGTCGTCCGCATTCAAGCCATTGCTTGCGGCTTTACTCGTGACTTTGATGCAGATCGCAATGGCGGTCG